>OCHK01000043.1_pt1 | contig 177071 bp, 205 predicted proteins | sample 1538551 | NCBI WGS metagenome assembly OCHK01 (sample SAMN04571707, study PRJEB22368) | human gut metagenome | biome: human gut; material: stool | host: Homo sapiens | place: Luxembourg | collected 2012-08-31
AATTTGAACAGTTAAATTCCATTTAAGGGTGGAACTTACTTTTTCATTTCACTAAACTCTTTATTTTTTTACTTATAATTGACTATTTTCGACATTTGTAGTATAATAACTCCGATTTATACACGTTTAGGGGAGGGTATTATGGAAGAAATTAATTTAAGTGAAGTGTATAGTTATTTTAAAACTAAGATACTTTGGATTCTTCTTGCTGTAGTCTTAATAATAGTACTAGGCAATGTATTTACACTACTAACAAGAACTCCATTATATCAAAGTAATACAACTATTGTTTTAGTAGGAGAAAATAAATCTGGATATAGTCAAACAGAATCACAACTAAATCAAAACTTAATTGGTACTTATAGTCAAATAATTAAAAGTAGAAAAGTACTTAATCAAGTAATTGAAAACTTAGATTTAAAACTAACAACAACAGACTTAGCACAATCTATCACAACATCATCAGTAGAAGACACAGAAATAATTCAAATAACAGTTAATAATCCTAAAGCAAAAGATGCTAAAAAAATAACTGATGAATTAGCAGAAGTTTTTGCTAAAGAAATTAAAGATATTTATCACTTAGAAAATGTAGAAATAATTGATAAAGCAGAAATAGCTAAAACACCATACAATGTAAATTATCTAAAAGATAATGTAATTTACTTAGTAGTAGGATTAGTTTTATCATTTGGTGTAGTATTTGTTATGTATTATTTTGATACATCTATTAAATCAAGTGATATTGTAGAAGAAAAGTTAGGATTAACCGTAATTGGTATTGTTCCTAAAGAAGAAAGGGAGTAATGATATGTCAACAGATTTAGTAATAAATGTTAATCCAAAATCTATCTTTAGTGAAGCCATAAAAACAATTCGTACTAACTTAGCTTTTTCTATGATAGATAAGGAAATGAAAACAATTCTTTTAACATCACCACAAGCAGGAGATGGAAAAAGTTTTATAACTGCTAATCTTGCAGTTGCATATGCACAAGAAGATAAAAAAGTATTAGTAGTAGACTGTGATTTACGTAAAGGTAGACAACATGAAATTTTTGAAGTTATGAATGTTACAAGTGGAGGATATTCTAATTTAATTTTAAATTATAAAGATGATATTAAATTAAATAAGTATATCGTATCTACTAGTAATAAAAATATTGACTTATTGCCAACAGGACCAACTCCACCAAATCCTGTAGAATTATTAGCTTCAGAAAATAATAAGAAACTAATAGCAAAATTAAGAGAAAAATATGACATCATTTTATTAGATTGTCCTCCGGTATTAGGACTAAGTGATACAATGATTATGACAAAATATAGTGATGCAAACCTTATAGTTGTAAGTAGTAGAAAAACAAAAGTAGAAAATTTAGATAAAGCAAAAAAAGTATTTACACAAGCAAATGCTAAAATAACAGGAGTAATCATCAATAGAGCATCTGTAAAAGATAATACTTATTATAGTTACTATTCTAGTGAGTATTATGGAGATACATCAAAGAGTAAAAGAAGAAGATAATGAAAGATATACATTCACATTTGTTATTTGGGATAGATGATGGTTGTAAAGATATAGGTGAGAGTATAACTTTACTAAAAAAAGCCCAGGAGCAAGGAATTACTGGTTTAGTAGTAACTCCTCATTATATAGAAGATACAAAATATAATTGTAATAACAAAGAAAAGAATAAAAGGTTTGAAGAACTAAAAAAAGCTGCGAAAGCAGAAAATATAGAAATTAATTTATATTTAGGAAATGAAGTATATATAACAGAAAACTTTTTAGAGCTGTTAAAAAAAGAGGAAATTCAAACAATTAATAACACTAAATATATATTACTTGAGTTTCCTTTAGGAAATATGCTTTATAACAGCAAAGAAATATTATATGAACTTGTAGTTGCTGGATATGTACCAATACTAGCACATCCTGAAAGATATAGAATCTTTCAAAGACATCCAGAACACATTGATGAATATTTAAGAATGGGTGTGTTACTACAAGGAAATTATAAAAGTTTATATGGAAAATATGGAAAAGAAGCAAAGAAAACACTAATATATTTTCTAAAAAATAAAAAAATAACTTTTTTAGGTAGTGATTGTCATCATGAAACAGACTTCAAATTAAAAAAATTAAAAAAGAAATTGAAATCACTACTAAAAAGTGATAGTATGATAGAGGACTTATTAGAGAATAACTTCAACAAAGTAATTTTAAATGAAAATATAGGTATTAGAAGATAAGTTTGTAGTAGTAGAGTAGTAGTAAAAATATGATGGTAGGAGTAAAGAAAAATGTATCGATATGTAAAAAGAATATTGGATTTAATCATGGCAATAGTACTTATGATTATTTTCCTAATTCCAATGATTATTATTGGAATATTAATCAAATTAGACAGTAAAGGACCTGTATTTTTTAAACAAGAACGTACTGGTAAAAACGGAAAAATATTTTTATTGTATAAATTTAGAAGTATGGCAGTAGACAATGATGTTCATGACTTTAGTAAAGGAGATCAACATACAAAAATAGGAACAATTCTAAGAAAATTAAGTTTAGATGAACTTCCACAACTACTTAATATTCTAAAAGGAGAAATGTCTTTTATTGGTCCAAGACCTTGGATTTCAGATTATTACGAAAGTATGAACGAACATCAAAGACATAGAAATGATGTATTACCAGGAATTACTGGTTTAGCACAAGCAAAAGGAAGAAATAATATTAGTATTATTTCAAAAATAAATTACGATTTAGAATATGTTCAAAACTATTCTTTATTACAAGATATTAAAGTATTTTTCTTAACAATTAAAACAGTTTTATCAAAAGAGGGCGCAGATGCAGGAAAGAATACAATCCAAACAGAACTAGAAACACTAAGAACTCAAGAACTAAAAGTATCAGATATAAAAGAGCTGGAAAAGAAATTAGATCAGAAAGAGGCAGAGCAACATGCATAAGTCCCAGAAAAAAGTATTATTTACAGCGACGGTAGATTCACATATATTAGCTTTTCATCTACCGTTTTTAAAATGGTTTAAAGAACAAGGGTATGAAGTTCATGTAGCAACTAATGGAGACGAAGAAATTCCGTATTGTGACAAAAAAATAAAAATTTCCTTTGAACGTAGTCCTTTTAAATTAAACAATATTAAAGCAATATTCCAGTTAAAAAAAGTATTATTAAAAGAAAAATACGATATTATTCATACCCACACACCGATGGGAAGTGTAGTAACAAGATTAGCAGCAAAAAAAGCTAGAAAACAGGGTACAAGAGTAATCTATACTGCACATGGATTTCATTTCTACAAAGGAGCACCTCTTCTAAACTGGTGCCTTTTCTACCCAGTAGAAAAGTATCTATCTAAATATACAGATACTTTAATACTTATTAATAAAGAAGATTACAATCTTGCAACAAAGAAATTTAAAAAATGTAAAGACATAGAATATGTTCCAGGAGTAGGAATAGATGAAAAAAAATTCGATGTCAAAATGACAAAAGAGGATAAACATAAATTAAGAAAAGAGATAGGACTAAAAGACACAGATTTTGTAATGATTTATCCAGCAGAACTTAATAAAAACAAAAACCAAATTATGCTTATTGATGCTATGGAACAATTAATAGATAAATATCCAGATATTCATTTATTATTACCTGGAAAAGATTCCTATAATGGATATTATCAAAAAATTGTAGAAGAAAAAGATTTAGATAAAAATATCCATTTCTTAGGTTTTAGAAAAGATATACCTAGATTATTAAAAATATCTGACTTATCAGTAGCAACTTCTAAAAGAGAAGGGTTACCAGTCAATATATTGGAAGCTATGTATATTGGATTACCAATAATCGCCACCAATTGTAGAGGACAAAGAGATCTGGTTGATAATGATGAAAATGGTTTTTTAGTAGATTTTAGTTTGCAAGATTTAGTAAATAAAATAATTGAAGTGTACGATAACCAAGAAGTAAGGGACAGAATGAAGAAAAACTCCCAAAAAAAGATTCGGGTATATACTTTAAATAATATTCTTAAAAGTATGATAAATATATATAACAAGAAAAAGAAAATATTACATTTATTAGCAAGTAATAAATTTTCAGGAGCTGAAAATGTTGTTTGCCAAATAATTAAAATGTTTACCAATAGTGAATATGAAATGTATTACTGTTCTCCGGATGGTGATATAAGAAAATATTTAAAAAAAGAAAATATAAATTTTGTTCCTCTAAAGAAACTATCATTATGTGAAATAAGAAAAGTCATAAAAAAAATAAAACCTGATATCATCCACGCACACGATAATAAAGCAACAACATATGCCTCTCTTTTAAAGAGAGATTATAAATTGATATCCCATATACATGGTAATAATAAAATAATGAATAGTATAAATTTAAAAACTATAATATTTAATATTTGTTCTAAAAAAGTAAATAGGTTTATTTGGGTTTCAGATAGTTCTTTAAATGGATACATTTATTCAGAAAATGTGAAAAAAAGGAGTTCCACGCTATATAATGTCATTAATACTAAAGATCTTATAAAAAAATCAACTGAATATCAGTGTGAAGAACAATATGACATGATTTATTTAGGGAGATTGGCATATCCAAAAAATCCCGAACGATTAATCAATATAATAAAATTGATTATTAGTAAAAATCCTAATATAAAAGTTGCAATTGTTGGAGATGGAGAAGATAAGGAAAAGGTTGAAAGTCTAATCTATAAATATAAAATTCAGAATAACATAAAGATGTATGGTTATGTTCAGAATCCTTATCCAATATTATTAAAGTCAAAAATTTTGGTTATGACATCAATATATGAAGGAACTCCCATGTGTGCCCTAGAGGCTCAAGCATTAGGAAAACCTATTATTGCTACTCCAGTAGATGGGTTAAAAGATATAATAAAAAACGATGTAAATGGTTACTTAACAGATGACAATGAGAAATTTGCAAATAAAATACTTCATTCTTTAAATAAAAAAGAATATAAAAAACTATCTTCAAATACAGTCAAAGAATTTACTATTAGAAATAACGTCAATGTATACGCTAATAAAATAAAACAAATTTATGAAGAAAAATAGAGGTGCTATATGATAATATCACGTAAAAAATGCATTTGTTTCACTATTACAATGTTAGCCATGATTTTTAGATATCTAGCAATGTGGGATTTAATTTCTCCTAGTCAAAGATATTTCATACTAATAATAGTTCTTTTAATGCTTGGAATATACCTACATGGTAAAAAAATTAATAAAAATAAAATAGTTGCTATCTTCATAATTTTAATAATTGGAATTATAGACTTTGTAATTTCAAATGAAATAGATATTTTTATGTCTTTGCTACTAGCTTTTATTTATTTATATGATGATGGTGATAAAGATTTTTTAAAACATTTTATTTTAGCATCCTCTACACTTTATATAGTAACAATATTATTGTGTAGCTATGATATAATTAACAATGTAGAATTTGTAAGAGTTGTTGGTGACAAACAGATTATAAGAAATACATTAGGGTTTCCTAACCCTAATCATGCTCTAACTTTACTGACTGCTATAATCATATCTTTGGGATTGTCAATCAATCTAAAAAAATATATAGTTTTGTTTTGCATTTTTGCATTAACTACAAGTTGTTTAATTTTCTATCAAACAAATAGCAGAACAGGCTTTTACTTAATACTACTTTTTTTAATTTTAGTTATATTTCGTAAATTTATTAAAATAAAGAAAAAGAATATATATAAATACACTTTCTTATATTTAACAATAATCTCATTTTTTATCGCAATTTTTTTTGAAAACAATGTAATTCTAAATGATATTTTAACAAACAGACCCAGTCTTTGGGCCAATCATATTAATAATTTGCCAATTTCATTATTCGGCTTTGCCAATGCTAAAGTTGATAATAATTATTTGTGGTTAATATATCGCCACGGAATAATCGTTTATTTATTTTATTTTTATATTTATGTCAAATCTTTCAAATATTTTTCTAAGGATAAATTATTATTTATTTCATATATGATGATATTAATTTATTCTATGTTCGAAAACACACTTAACTATGCAATGAATCCTATATTTGTAATATGTTTATTATATGTTTTGAATAAAGATTCATATAAGATGCTTTATTCAAAAAGTAGAGAAGGTGATATAATTGAATGACTTGGTTTCTGTAATTGTGCCAGCTTTTAATTGTGAGAAAACAATAAAAAGATGTTTGGATAGTATTGTTAAGCAAAAATATAAAAATATTGAGATTTTAGTTATTAATGATGGTTCAACAGATCAAACCAAAGATATATATTTAAATAATTTTCAAAAAATAAAAAATATACAATTTTACACAAAAAGAAACGAAGGCGTTTCTTCAGCGAGAAATTATGGAATAAAAAAATCTAAAGGGAAATATATTATGTTTGTTGACTCAGACGATAGTATAGATGCTGATTTAATATATAATTTAGTGAGTAATTTTAAAGAAGGTAGTCTTTTAGGAGCTAATATCAAAAGAACATTTAATAGTAATAAAATTACTTATTCCAACTATAAATCTGAATATACAAGAAATTCATTTATTTTAGAAATTGTTGAAAATAGAATCTTTGGAGGAGTGTTAGGGTATTTATTTGAAAAAAAACACATTCCACTATTTGATACAAAAACAAGTTATATGGAAGATACAATTTTTTTATTCGAGTACTTGAAAGTTATTCATAATATTAGATTTATAAAAGATGATTATTATAATTACTTCATGACAGAAAATAGCATCACAAACACTTCAAAAAGAAATAAAATAATCGAAAACGTTTTAAATCTTTCTTATTCGATCTCTTCTATGAATAAAGTACTAAATGAAATGAATATTCATAGTGCAAAAGAATTAAAAATAAAAAATCTAATTGTATTAGAAAGTGAATTTGCAAAATTAAAAAACTTAAACGATATTAATGTCATTCTTAACAATAAAAAAATATACAAAATAGTAAATCATTTATCAGATGTTAAAATTTCCTTTAGATATTCAACTTTTGTATATTTAGTTAAAAAAAAATATAGTCTTCTTTTATATGCTTATGTGAAAGCAAGAAGATTTATAAAAAAAATATTAGTAAGCATGAATAGTAATGGAAGGAGAAAAAATGAAAGATAAAGAGTACTCATATAATATAGAAAACATAAAATATATTTTGATTATATTAATTGTTATTCTTCATTCAAGACCAATTAATCAAATACCATCCGGCAATATAATATATGAAATATATCGCTTCATCGGTGTAGTAGCAGATATAGCTGTTCCTGCTTATTTTTTTCTTTCTTCGTTTTTATATTTTAAAAATTTTGAATTAAACAAATATAGTCATAAACTATCCAATAGAATAAGAACAGTCTTAATTCCATATTTATTATGGAATAGCATAATGTTTTTATATTATGCATTTTTAAATTCACTAACCGTAATAGATAACCTGAATATCTCAAATGATATTAATTTCACATTAAATTCATTTTTGTCATGTTTACTCGAGTCAAAAGCTGTTCCACAGTTGTGGTTCCTTAAAGATTTGATGATATTCTTTGTATTTACTCCAATATTGTTTTTAATAATAAAAAAAACAAAAAGCAAGTTTGCACAAATATCTGTTTATTTGTTGCTAGTATGTTTAATAACATATTTCAAACCAGGATATTCTAATGTGCTATTTTGGATTCCTGTTTTATATCTAGGAGGAATATGTGGATACTATTATAAGAAAATTAACTGCTTTCAGAAAAAAAAATTTATGGATATACTGATGCCACTAATATTACTTGCTTTAAGTATAATTGCTTTTATATCAAATAACCCTAATGGAACCATTTATACTATTTATCGATTATTGTCCCCAATATTTTTATTATATATATTAGATTGTAAGAAACTAGACAAAAAAATCATAAATAGCCCATATGTAGACCAGTTTTTTATTTTCTGTTCTCATTTAGCTATTATCGAAGTATATAGAAAAATTATTTTAAATATTATTTCATATGATATATACCTTTCACTAATTGGATTCATATTAACTATAGTTTTAACGTTAATTACTATATTTATTATTACATATATATTAAAAAAGTATTTCAAAAAAATATATTTTATATTTACCGGCAATAGATGATATTTCAGATACTAAGGAGTGATTTTATGAAAAAAATTATGTTAACAATAATTGTTCCTGTTTATAATGCGAAAAAATACTTAAAAGAGTGCTTAGATTCAATTCTGGATAGTAAAGAAAATATTGAAATTTTAATAATCGACGATGGTTCTACAGATGGATCTGAAACTATATGTGACGAATATGAAAAAATTGACACTAGAATAAATGTCATTCATAAAGTCAATGGTGGAGTATCTTCAGCAAGGAATTATGGTATTAAAAAGTCTAAAGGTAAGTACATTATGTTTGTTGACGCAGACGATGTATTAGTAAAAAATTGGGATAGATGCCTAAAAGAAATAAAGGAAGATGATGTATATTACATAACAAGAAAGATAGATTCTTCATCAACAAAAAAAGATTTATTAACATACATAATAGGAAATAATTCTGATAAAATTTTTATTTCTGGACCTTATTGTAAGGCATTTAAAAGAAAGTTTATAATAGAAAATTCGCTTCTATTTAATGAAAAGTTAATTAACGGAGAAGATATGATTTTTAATTTACAAGCATTACTATCGCTAAAATCATATAGTATATTAAATTACAGTATCTATAAATATAGACAATCAATGATACAAGCAACAAGAAGATTTAATAATAAAATAATAGAATCCGACAAAACATTTCATAAAGTATTAGATGAAACCTTAATTATACATGGTGTCGATGGATATCAAGCTATTGAAATTAAAAATTATTGTTTATGCAATGCTGTAAAATTATTATTAAATAGAATTTCATATATCGACAAATATAAGAGTGCAAAAAGCTATTTTAATTTCGTTAAAGAATATCCATACTGCAGAATTGTCGGCAAAAATAATAATATAATTTTATGGCTTTTAAATAAGCATAATTATAAAATAATTTTCTACTATTACAAAATAAGAAATAAATTTTCAAGAGTAATCAAAAATAAAAAGAAACGAGAGTTTATAGAAATATAAGGAGTGATAAGATGAAAAAAATAGGGATAATAACTTTTCATAACTCATACAATTGTGGTTCGATGTTAGAATCGTATGCAATTCAAAAATATTTACAAAAACAAAAGTTAGAAAATGAAATCATAGATTTTTCCAATAATGGGCAAAAAGAAATATATAGTATATTATTTAAAAATAGCAGTATAAAAAATATAATAAAAAATATATTACTTTTTCCGTGGAAAAACAGAATAAAATTAAACAATAGTCACTATGAGCAATTCAAAAATAAGAACTTTGAATTGTCAGATAAAAAGTATAGTGAAAATAATGAAATAGAAGATAATTATAGTATAGTAATAGCTGGAAGTGATCAGATTTGGAATATTACTATAGCAGACAGTGATGACGCATATTTCCTACCGTGGGTAACTCAAGCCAAAAAAGTAGCATACGCTCCTAGTTTTGGAGCAAAAAATATATTAAAATATTCAAATAATCCAGAAAAGTATAAAAAATATATTTCCTCTTTCGATGCATTATCAGTGCGAGAAAAGAATGGAAAAAAATGGATAAAAAATTTAACTGGTAAGGATGCAGAGTTGTTAATTGATCCAACTTTATTACTATCACAAGATGATTATGATAAAATAGAAGATAACAGTTGTACCCCAAAAGGAGATTACATATTCTTTTATTCTCCCTCTTTTGATAGTGAAATTTGTAATTTTATATCTAAAATTTCAAGAAAATATGACCTGCCAGTAATTACCTGGAGTACAAAATCATATGCAGTAAAAGGAATATATAGATATGGCTTTCGATTACCAAAATACGAAAGTCCCGCTGTGTATTTATCGTTAATAAAGAATGCTAAGCTTGTTTTTACAACATCTTTCCATGGAACAATCTTTTCAACAATTTATAAGAAGAACTTTTATACTATTAAAAATGGTGGAATGTATGGCGACGATGACCGCGTAAAAACTTTATTAGAAAGCATTAAATTAGAAGAAAGATTAATCCCATATGATTTTGATAGTAATTATGATTACTTAAAAAATGTAAATTATGATAATTACAGTAGAGAGTTAAGTAAATTGCAAGCTAATGCTGAGAGATATATAAACAAAAATATAGGGGATGTTTATTTTGAAATCAACAAATAAAAATTTTCTGTATAATATAATATATCAAGTATTCATATTTATTATTCCGCTAATTACAACTCCTTATGTATCAAGAATCTTAGGAGTTAATAATGTTGGAATATATTCTTATACATATTCAATTGTTTATTATTTTATGCTTGCTTCGATGCTAGGCATTAACAACTATGGTGCTAGAGAAATTGCTAAGGCCTCAAACAATAAAAATAAATTATCAAAAACATTTTTTTCAATATATTTTTTACAACTAATTTGCTGTGGGATTATGGCGATATTGTATATAATAGTATCGAGCTTATACCAGTACGACCATAAAGAAATAATGTTCATACAATTTATATATCTGATATCTTGCATCTTTGATATAAATTGGTTTTTCTTTGGACTAGAAAAATTTAAAATAACTATTTCAAGAAATGTTATAATAAAAATGTTATCATTAATATTAATTTTTACTCTTGTAAATTCAAGAAGTGAACTATGGCTATATACCTTGATAATGAGTGGTAGTACGCTAATAAGCCAGATTTATCTATGGATTTATGTAAAAAAAGAAATTCATTTTTACAAACCGACATTTAAAGAAATATTTAAACATTTGCCAGAATGCTTAATTTTATTTATTCCTATAATTTCCTATAGTATATATAGAGTAATGGATAAAACTTTAATAGGGGCAATATCAAATACTGTACAATTAGGAAATTTTGAAAGTGCAGAAAAAATAATCAATATTCCAATAAGTTTTATTACAGCATTGGGAACAGTTATGATGCCTCATATGTCTAAGACCACTAATGATGAATATATGGAGAAATTAAATGATACATTTAAATTGTGTTTTTTCTTTATAATTCCAATGATTATAGGATTATTCGTAATAAGTGATGATTTTTCTAATGTATTCTTTGGTGATGAGTTTTCATTTACAGGAACCATCATAAAATATTTACTACCGACAATTTTATTTTCTGCTATAACTAATGTTATTAGGAGTAATTATTTAATTCCAAAAGGCAAAAATAATATTTATGTAATATCAACTATCTTGGGTGCTGTTGTAAATTTAATACTAAACTTAATATTTATTAAAAGATATGGTGCATTAGGTGCATGTATAGGAACATTAGCGGCAGAATTTACGGTAATGTTTTATCAAATACTTGCAACAAGAAAGATTATTAATTATATTAAAGTGTTCAAGATAGGAATACCATTTTTAATTGAATCATTGCTTGTTGGTTTGCTAATTTATTTGACAGGTATAGTGATAAATAATATATGGACTAGATTAATAGTTCAAATTATTATAGCAGTTATTATTTATATTACCATCAACTGGAAATATATTATTTATGACTTTTTCGGGAAAAAAACTAAAAAGAAAATTAAGATGGCTTAATACGGAGGTGATAAAATGTCTAAAAGAAAAAAAGCTCAAACAAAACATAACCATTTAAATATTATAAGTGTTATTGATTTGATTTTGTTAATTATAATATTATTTTTAATACTTAATATCAATATCTTACCAACCAAACACCTAATATTAGTAATAACTTTATTATTATTAGTAAATATCCTTGGAATTATATTGGTAAATTTAAAGAAAAAAACAGTTAAAATAATTGGAGTAATTGTACTTGTTCTTTCTCTTATATTAAGTGGAGTAGGTAGTTATTACTTATTTTATACAAATAATTTTTTAAACGAATCTTTTAATAGTGTAAAGAAAAAAGTAAGTACTTACTATATTGTTACATCTAAGGATAATAAAAATAGTAAAAAGTCCAATATAAAAGACAAGGTATATTACTATAAAGATAGTGCCAATATTAAGAATGTATTAAAAGTAGTAAAAGAAGATTTAAAAGTAAAAACATCATCATATGATAATGTTACTTCTATGATTAAAGATGTAATAAATAAAAAAATTGATTTTATGTTAATAGATAAATCAAGTTATAATATTGTCCTAAACCTAGACGGTAATATGAATAAAAAAGATTTAAAAATAGTATATAAGTTTGATATTGAACAGCAAATCAAATCAGAAAAAGAGGTAAAAACAGCATTCAATATATATATAAGAGGAATAGATACAGATGGATTAAGTGATTATAATGCCATTGCGACAGTAAATATGAATACTCATGAAGTTTTGCTTACTAGTATTCCAAGAGATTATTATATGGAAATCGCTGGTCAAAATGGTAAAAAAGATAGCTTAAGTCATATGTTTATATATGCGGATGGAACCAGTCAAAAGTCCTTAGAAAATTTTTTTGATATTACTTTAGATTACAATATCGATGTTCAACCGGAAACACTAGTAGATTTAGTTGATAAAATAGGTGGGATAACTTTCTGTGCTGATCAAGATTTCAAAGGATATATCATTCCAGTAAATGATACAGATAAAACAGAGTCAGGAAGATTATATTTTAAAAAAGGATGTCATGAGTTGAATGGTATGGAAACATATGCAGTAGCACACGAAAGAAATTCATTTGTTGGAAGAGATAGAATGCGTCAAAAGAATTGTCAAAAAATAATTATAGCTATTTTTGAAAAATTAAAAAGTACTAATTTGCTTGTTAACTATCAAGAAATATTAGATTCATTAGGAAATCTTTATACAACAAATATTCCTAAAAAGGTAATTACCAATATTGCAAAAGATACAATAGATGGAGCAGAGTGGAAGTTTATTACTCAATCAGTAGATGGTTCTGATAAATGGGATGCCGATATAGCAATACTAAATGATAAAGGATATGCTATGATACCAAATGAAAGTGATGTAATAAATGCTACAAACAAAATAAATGAAACGTTAAAAAAGAAATAGAGCTGTACAAATTGTACAGTTTTTTCATAATAATTTCATCATAAAAACAATATTCTTGGTGATATACTAATAAAAAGGGGAATAGATACTATGTGGAGCGGAATAATAATTATCATTGTGGTAATATTAGTCGTATTTCTTTTCTGTGCCCTTAAATTAGCAAGTATCTCTGATGATGAAGAAAATAAAAAATAAATCTGTTTAACAGATTTTTTATTTCTGGAAGAGAAATTATGATATACTTACTATATAAGAAAATGACTTGGAGGGTAGTAGTATGAAAAAAACATTTGCTATTATAGAGATTGGCAGTAACAATACCAAAACACATATTTATGAAAATGGTAAAGCAATATATGACAATACCACAACCATAGAATTCAAGAAAAACTATGCAAAAGAAGAAAAAATAGTAAAAGAAGATTTAGAAAAATTATATAGATTAATTACAAAAGCAAAAGAATATACAGATGAGATATATGTATATGGCTGCAGTATTTTTAGAAAATTAAATAAAGAAGAATTAAACAATATAAATAAAGAGCTAAAAGCAAAGTTCAATATAGAAATAGAAGTAGTATCTCAAGTGCAAGAAGCAAAATATACAGCTTTAGGTTGCTATAATGATATTGACTATAAAGATAATATTTGCATCTTTATTGGTGGCGGAGGATCCATAGAATTAATATTTGTAAAAGATAAAAAGATGGTTGATACTAAATATTATAATTTTGGAGTAGTAGACATTACAAAGAAATTCCCAAGTCTAAAAGATGATATCGCTAGTTGTACATTTGATGAAGTATATGGTTATATTGGAGAATTAATTACAGATATTAATAGAAAAGCCGATGTTTTGATTTTGGCTGGAGGAGATCATTTCTATTGGTATAATAATGCTGGATATAAGCTATTAGAAAACACTCTATATAAGAGTGAAAAACAACCATCTATGATAACAAGACAGATGAGTGATGAATATGATAAAGATGCTTTGTTAACTTCATTAGACAAAATTAGAAAAAATAGTGATAATCCATTATGGTTTGATGGATCTAGAGCAATGAAAGTAATTACAAATTATATTTCTCATCAAGTAGATGCCAAATATATTATTCCTACAAAAATTAATATGGAAGATGGACTAAAAGACAGTATAATAAATGAACAGAAAATTTAACAATTTTTGTTTTTATACTTGCGTGACCGCCCAAAATGTGTTATGATTAAAAAGTCATGGACCCTTAGCTCAGTTGGTTAGAGCATCCGGCTCATAACCGGGCGGTCACTGGTTCGAGTCCAGTAGGGTCCACCATTATCATATGCGAGTATGGCGGAATTGGCAGACGCGCTAGACTTAGGATCTAGTGTCTTAGACGTGCAGGTTCAACTCCTGTTACTCGCACCATTATGAAAATTAAGAGGACCCTACAGGACTCTTTTTTTGTGCCAGTGACCGCCGTTACTGATAGAAAATTCATCATCGACAATTATCGTCAAAAAACACTCTAACCAACTGATATTATAATCACCCAAAAGAGGTGAATTATGAATAACGATTTTGAAAATATAATCAAAAAATTTGAAGAATTAAATAGGAAAGGTTATATACAAGGAATTAACAATAATCTATATAACGCAGCAGGACTGACGTTAGAACATTATTTAGGCAAAAAAGCGGATAGTATGTTTTTTCCAGATTATAATGGAATAGAAATAAAGTGCACACAAAGATTTAGCAGATATGATGTAACCCTATTTTCGTTATCGTTCGATGGACCAAGTTTATTTGAAAGCAATTATCTTTTAGAAACATATGGAATACAAGATGCAATATATAAAGATTATAAAAAGCTAACTATAAGTTTAAAACTAAATAAAAAAGTTTCTATAAATAATAAATATTATTTTGAATTAAAAATAGATAATGAAAAGATATATATTAAAATATACAACAGTGAACAAGTACCAATAGAAAATCGAGGTTATATATATTTAGACTCTATTAAAAAAAGATTCTTAATAAAACTAAATAAATTAGCATTAATTTATGCTAGTAAAAAGAAGATAAATAATGATTTATATTTTCGATACTATAAAATCGAATGTTTTAAATATCAAGGGATAGACTCATTTATAAAATGTCTAGAACAAGAGACAATAAAAGTATCATTAATACTTAGATTTTCTAGAAATAAAGATACTTTTGGAAAGAACAAAAACAAGAATTTTGTATTTACTATTTCTAAAAATGAACTAGATTTATTATTTGATAAAGTATATTATGAAGAAAATTAATGATTCTATAATCAAATTTTTCAGTATATAATATTTTTATATTGTGATGGCACTTATTTCTTGATATTTTCATCAAATCTAGCATAAATGTTTTCTTTCTTTTCTAATTCTGATAATTCCTTCTTTATTAAGGATAACTAGCTAGTTAAAATGCATGGACACAAAGTAGAATGAATGGTATGATTATGGTAATGAGAGGAGTATTTTACTCGGCTAAAAAATAAGGATGAGATATGTGGAAAAGAATTCGAACTATAGTATTAAAGTGGTATTCTATTATTAACTGACTATAACAGGACAAACATAAAAATAGAATAACGATATCATCATAGATATTCAATGTAAGGAAGTGATAAAATGACAGACTCAAAAGAAATAGAAGGAAAATTATATAGAGCCACTTATGGTGGCACAAAAGAACGTAATATTAATAAAAGAAATCAAATTTGGAAAGAAATAAAGGAAGATAAAGAACTATTATTAGATGCCATTCAAGTAATAAGAAACAAATGGAATGATGGAGATACATTAAAAAGTTTGACGATATCAGAGGCTATCCTAATGTTTGCAACAACAGAAAACAAAGCACCAGATGAAATTTATCAAAAATTAGCAGAAACAGTGTACAGTAATAAAGACATTGCGAGAATAGCTTTAAGCCTTCCAGGAGAAGGGCAAAGAGATTCCTTTTTATTAATTGGTCTATGGAAGAAAGATTTTCCTTTAAATGATGCACAAAAACAATTTGCAGTATCAGAAGCCATAGAAAAAGTAAATAATAATATTACTCATGGCTATGGCGAATATGATATAAGGTATTATATTTTAAAAAATCAAAATTGGACCAAAGAAGAAAAATCACGACTTGTAATGGAATTATACCCTAGACAAGGAGAATACGAAGAAACACTAGATGCTTGGGAATGGGGAGTAATAAATGGTGGTGTAGGTTATGGACCAGTGCTAGATAAAATAGAGCTTTATGAATATTCTTATGATCAAATACATCTACTTTATCAAAACCAAGAAGTAGCAGACAGTATATGGCATGAAATAGAGTTTTGCAGACAAATGCATGAATTAAGAACTAAGCAAAATTCCTCAGCACAAAAAATTAATATAAAAAAGTTTGATCAGACAGTATAAAATAGTTTAGTATATAATGATAGGAAAGAGAGAAGTTTATTTTTTTCAATCTTTCAAAGTAATTTATTCATTAAACAAAATCTACAAGAAAAATATTAAAATAGGAAAAGTAAGTCATCAAAAAAATCCAGATAGCAATAAGATAAAAGAAACAAAAAACTATGTTATAATAATTACAATAAAAGGAGTAATGAATATGACACAAGAAGATATAGATATCGAAGAATACCTTGCTAAATTTATAAAAACCCCAGAAGAAATAGAGCAGGAAAAAAGAGAAGAAAAAAACAGATTGCTATTAAAAGGATATCTACCTAAAAATGAGGAATATAACGAAACACCTCGTAGTCCTATGGAAATGGTAGAACAAAATCCCCAAATATATATAATGGAGGAGTGTATTCCTGCGTGTGAAGAATTATGGAAGAAAAACGTATACACATTTATGGTAAGCGATTATTTAAATGAGGGTGAATGTTGGATAGAGGTTGTGATAGACAATCTATCTGATGAAAATAAAGAGATTTTATTTCAGTTGTCAGAATCTGATATAAGAAGAAGAGACTATCATAGAGGGTGTATGATTTTTGGCGTTAATAAGGTTGGCAAAGAAGGGCAAGAAAGATTATTAGAACTAGCACAAAAATTTCAAATGCAAGATGTACCATATGGGGAAGCTTATTATACTCTGCCCGAGTATTTAATAGAGCGAGGTTGCTATAAAGAAGAGCCTAATCCTGATTATATAGAAATGCAAGCACCATGGATACAGCCATCATCACCAGACGAATTAGGAGCTAGAATCATCGCCTATGATGAATATTTAGCTTCTAATCAGAGTAAAAAAACAATAAAAGTGTTTGACTCTACAAAAGTAACCAAACCATTAGAAGATTATTTATCAGAAACAGGAGCAATTTATGAGGATGGCCGTGTATATTTAAGTGACTATCATTATCAAAAACATCAAAACTATGTAAAAAGCTTAACAACTAGTCAAGAACATAAACACACTACATAAGAGGAGTATCCTCTTTTTATTTTTGTAAAAAAGAATAATTTTTAAAATATATCTAAAAATAAGACTAGATTAATTTTTATTTTTTTACAAAAATTATAATCTTTGTTATAATGAAAACATAAGGAGTGATTTACGTGGTAACACCAAAACGAGATGAGAGTGAAATCAATGAGGAAAAAATAGTTGATCAAATACGCTCATTAGGCATTGATATGATTGAGGAAGCCGGAAGCGGGCACCCAGGAATTGTACTAGGGGCTGCTCCAATTATGTATAGTTTGTTTGCTCATCATATGAAAATAGATCCAGCTAATCCTAATTTTTATAACAGAGACCGCTTTATTATGTCTGCAGGACACGGTTCTGCATTGTTATATGCAACATTATATATGGCTGGATACCCATTAACATTGGATGATTTAAAAGATTTTAGAAAAATAGATTCTAAGACACCGGGCCATCCAGAATATAGAACAACACCAGGAGTAGAAATGACCTCAGGACCATTGGGGCAGGGTTTTGCAACAGCCGTAGGAATGGCCATTGCAGAGCGTAATTTAGCAGCCAGATTTAATAAAGGAAAAAAAGAGATCATTGATTTCAATACTTATGTCTTATGCGGTGACGGGGATTTAATGGAAGGAATTTCCTATGAAGCAGCATCGTTAGCTGGAACACAAAAGCTAAATAAACTAATCGTTTTATATGATTCTAATAATATATGTTTAGATGGGCCTACTAGCGAATGTTTTAATGAAAATGTAGCGATGCGTTTTATTTCTCAAGGCTGGAATGTAATTACTGTGTCAGACGGAGAGGATATTAAAGCAATTACCAAAGCTATAGAAGATGCTAAAGCAGAGACAGAAAAACCGACATTAATCGAAATCAAAACTACAATCGGAAAATATTCAAAATTAGAAGGCACTAACAAAGTTCACGGTGGTGTGCTAGACAAAGAAGATATTACAAAAATAAAAGAGCAAATGCAAATTAGAGATATTCCATTCACTATTTCTCAAATTACAATGGAAGACTTTCAAACATTAATTCATAATAGATGTAAAAACATATCAGAAAAATTTGAAAAAAGTCTGGAGAATATGGAGGAAGAAGACAGAAGAATATTAGAAGGTTTCATTCAAGGATATAAAACTTATGACATGAAAGATGTCATATATGAAGCCCCTATAGATAAAGCAGAGTCTCCTAGAGTAACTTCTGGTAAAATCCTATCTTCCATTGTTCCAAAATATCCAAGTATTATAGGTGGAAGTGCAGACTTGTTTACTCCAACAAAAACCTATATTCAAGAAGTAGGAAATTTTACATCTGAAAATTATATTGGAAAAAATATCTTTTTTGGAGTAAGAGAACATGCCATGGGAGCAATATTAAATGGTTTGGCCTTATGTGGCTATCATCCTTATGGTTCTACCTTCTTAAGTTTTAGCGATTACTTAAAACCAAGTATTAGAATGTCAGCCATGATGGATTTACCAGTAACCTATATTTTTACCCATGACTCAATTAGCGTAGGCCCAGATGGAGCAACGCATCAACCGGTAGAGCAGTTAGCATCTCTACGTGTAACACCAAATCTTGAAGTTTTCCGTCCTGCTGATGCCAACGAAGTAATAGGTGTGTATCGAGCAATATTTGAAAAAGAAAGCGGTCCATCAGTCATTACATTGTCTAGAAATACTCTTCCTATTTTAGAAACTACTAAAATTAGTGAAGTTGCAAAAGGAGGATATACCGTATTTGACCCTGAAAGAAAATTATCTGGTATTTTAATTGCAACAGGGGAAGAAGTTCATTTGGCGATAGAAGTAGCTAAAAGACTAAAAACAAAAGGAATGGATATAAGAGTAGTATCTATGCCATGTATTAAACGCTTTGAAGAACAAGATCAAGAATATATCGATAGTATATTACCAGTAGAAGTAAGAAAAATAGTAATAGAAGCAGCTTCTTCTATGTCATGGAACAGTATTGTATTTAATAAAAAATATCTAATTACATTAGATGAGTATGGAGCAAGTGGATCTAAGGAAGATGTATATAAGAAATATGGATTTGATGTAGACTCACTAGAAGAAAAAGTGGAAAACTTACTAAAATAATCGACAAAAATAGACTCCAGTCCCTAGTATAGTAATACTAGGTGATACTATGAGAGTCTATTTTATTTTTGATATTAAAGAAGAATTTATTAATTTATATAAAGGGAATGAACGGGTTCTATATAATATATTAAAACAAATTTATTATTTAGAAAAAGAGGAAGTAGAGTATGGATACCATCTTTTTAAACAACTAATCAATCCTATAGAAAAAAATAAAGTAGATAGATACTTATTTTTAAAACTTCACCAAGATATCCCATATTCTAAAAGAAAAGATACACACTACTATAATAATTTATATCGTGACGAAATCAGTAGACTAACTGTAAAGAAAAGTTATATAAAAATAGAAGCTGAGCAACTATCCTCTTCTTTCTTTCACTTTTTAAATCAAATAGATTCAAGGTTATTTGTATGCGAGTTTAAATATCAAGACTATTTTTTTCTTCAAGAATTTGAAGAAAAAGAGACGATATAACTTGTAGAACAGAAAGAAATTTAGTAAAATGTTAAGTAGTAAGGAGATGAAATTATGTTACATGATATATTAATGGTATTATTAGGATTAGTTATCGGCTTAATTATTGGAGTCGTTGTAGCGAGAAAATTAATGAAAAAATATCTAAAAGACAATCCCCCAATTACGGAGGAAATGTTAAAAGGATTAATGATGCAAATGGGTAGAAAGCCTAATCAAAAGCAAATTAATCAAATGATGAAAGCAATGCAAAAATATCAATAAGACTTAAAAAACAAGTCTTTTTTTATGCAAAAAAATAAATAGGCCAATATACTGTAGTTGAAGAAGTTGACATAACACCAATTTTGTGGCATAATGAGCCCATAATGAAAAGGGGGAGAGATTATAATGTTAAATGTAACATTAGATAAAGAATTATATGAAAGAATGTCAAAGGTAGGAGGGTTTAATCAATATCATAATTTAAATGATTATGAAGATATATGAACATTACCAAAAGCCGCACCAAGACAAAGTAACAATATGCCACCACTATCTAGTGGACCAGATGATACAGTTTTAGGGGATAGAAACTTAAGATGGGGACACAATAGCAGAGGTGTAGTATATCAATTTAACCGTGGTGTACTGATGTATAGCAAAACCGGAGACAAATGTTTAAAAGTGATACCATCTTCCGATACAACAACACATCATGCGGATTTAATGTATCAAATCGCAACAGATGAGTTTAACGATACTATAGTAGATACACACAGACCAATGGAAAATGCTCGTCTAGCGAATGAAAAGGATATGACAGTATTAATGTTTGAAGGTGGTCTTGTTCAAATATACTTGCCAGAAAACCCAACAAAAGAAGTACTAGAAGATATAAAAAGAGAACTAGAACCAAGAAAAGACTTTATAATAGCATCAGCAATTAATGGAAAAATTTTACTAAAGACTAACGCTACCATTCCGGACGCATGGACATATGATGAATATATAGAATATTTAAATAATCGTATAAAAGAATTATCACCAGAAAAGCAAGAACTAATGGAGCTTACAACACTAACAAAAGGAGAATATTTAACAAACCTAGTTAGATATATATGCGAGAATAATATTACTTTAAAACAATACTTTTATCAGTTAGGTAAAAATTATAAAGAGAATTCATTAGATAAAATAGAAGCATTCGAAAAAAGAAGTCCATATATGACACCAGAGTTAATTTCTAAACTATTGGAAGCAAAAGAAGAACAAATTACAGAGTACTTCGGTAGTACAATGGGAGAAATGATGGAAAGTGAACTAAAAGAGATATATGAACCTACGTTGTTATCAGAAGATGAATATATAGAAACATTAAATAAATATCTAGATGAGCATAATCTTTCTACGAAGGAATATGTTACAGCAGTTGCAAATATCCATAGATATGGTTTAGGAGAATTGGAAGAGTTCGAGAAGAAAAGTCCATTTATAACTAAAGAAAACATCGAAATTTTTAAAGAAAAAAGTGATTCCGAAGTTCAAATGCAGCTTCTTTTAACAACATTTATAATTAACAACAAGAATCCTATAAAAAGGATGACAGCAGATGAATGTATGGGTAAAAATATGAAAGGGTTAGAAATATCACAGGGAAATAATCACAGTAACCTAAGCTTAACAGCTTGTGATCCAAAAACAAACCAAACAACTAAAATTCAAGCAGACAACATAGAAGCTGGATACTATGTTAACTTTAAAGAATATATTGATTCATTACAAGAAACAATTACAGAAGAATATCCAGATGCAACAAAGGTAGAAATAATGGACAAAGATGGTAGACAAGTAAGACGTTCTGATTTTTGCTACGCAACTTTCGAAGCAATAAAAGATGCATCAAGAATTATGATGGGTGATGTATACAAAGGTAGGTATCCGGAAGATTGGAGCGAGGTTTACTACCAATATAAATATAGAAAAGAACAACAAAAAATCGGAGATATAGATTTTACTTGTGGTCTATATGCACGAAAAGAAGACCTTGATGCTTTTGTAAAAAATTACAGATTAAAAATCACTACTGAAAAAGAGTTAAATAAAGAAACAACTAATTTCACTAAAAAGTAATCAAAAATAAGATAATCTAAAACAATCTGAAGAACAAATATATAGTAATATTTATATTCAGATTGTTTTTTTGTTCATGAAAAAAGATAATACATGTTATAATAAAAATGGTGGTACTATGAAAAACTTTAAAGAAAAACTAGCACTTGTTCCTACCAAACCAGGTAGTTATCAAATGAAAAATAAAGATGGCGTAATCATCTATGTAGGAAAAGCTAAAAACTTAAAAAACAGATTAAAAAGTTACTTTACTGGAACTGTTACAGGAAAAACCAGAATGTTAGTAGAAGATATAGATGATTTTGAATATATAGTGACGTCCAGCGAATTAGAAAGTTTAATTCTAGAAATCACACTTATAAAAAAATACGACCCTAAGTATAATATTTTATTAAAAGATGATAAAACATATCCTTATATTGAACTAACAAATGAAAAGTATCCAAGATTAAAAATTGTTAGGAATACAAAAAGAAAGAAAACAAAAGATCATTTATATGGTCCCTATCCCAATGTAGCAGCAGCAAGAAAAACAGTAGAGATGATTAATAGAATCTATCCATTAAGAAAATGTGAAAAACTAAAAAAAGAATTATGTCTTTATTATCATATAAATGAGTGCCTTGGTTATTGTGTAAAAGAAATAGATGATGAAACTATTGCTCAAATGAAAAAAGAAATCACTTCATTTTTAAAAGGAGATTCCAAAGAAATAACAGAAAAGATACAAAAAGAAATGCAAAAAGCAAGTGATGCAATGAACTATGAAAGAGCTCTAGAATTAAAAAGAATGTTAGATGATATTGATATTACATTACGTAAACAAAAAATAGATTTAAATAGAGGATATCAATTTGACTTAGTAAATTATTATAAAGATGAAAATTATTTATCAATTGAATTATTCTTTATTAGAGACGGTCTTCTATTTGGTAGACACAATGAAATTCTTCAAACTATGATTGATCCTGAAGAAGAAGTAACAGAATTCCTAATTAAATTCTATGATAAACAAGGAATGTTACCAAAGGAACTATATATACCAGGAGAATTAAATGGAGAATTAATCAGTGAATATTTTAGCTTAAAGACTTATACCCCTCAAAAAGGAAAATTAAAAAAACTTTTAGATTTAGCGAAAGAAAATGCCAAAGAACAACTTGATTTACAAGAAGAAACTCTAAAAAAAGATGACGATTTGCGTATGCAAGCAATAGAAGAATTAAAGCACTTATTACATTTAGATTCCGTATCCAGAATGGAATCTTTTGATAACTCTCATTTATTCGGAACGTTTTATGTAGGGGGAATGGTTGTATTTGAAGATTTTTTACCTCAAAAAAATGAATATCGTAAATTTAAGATATCAACAGATGTAAAAGATGATCTAAGCGCAATGAAAGAAGTGCTATATAGAAGATATTATAAAGTGTTAATGGAAAACTTACAAAAACCAGATTTAATCGTTATGGACGGAGGAAAACTCCAAATTAGTGTAGCTAAAGAAATTATAGATTCTCTTGGTTTAAATATCCCAATTATTGGTCTTGTAAAAGATGACAACCATAAGACAAGTTATATTATGAATGATAAGTATGAAATATTAAATGTTCAGAAAGACTCGAATTTATTCCTGTTTTTTACTAGAATTCAAGAAGAGGTTCATAGATACGCTATTACATATCATAGAAATATAAAATCTAAAGGTATGTTATCTAGTGTCTTAGACGTAGTACCAGGGATAGGAGAAGTAAGAAAAAAGGAATTGTTGAAGCATTTTGGATCTCTAAAAAAATTAAGAGAAGCAAGCATAGAGGAACTATCAAGTGTAGTGTCACGTGAAGTTGCCGAAAATTTGAAAGCATATTTAAAAGAAATATAGTATAATGAATAAGAAAGGGTGGATAGTATGAAAAAATTAAATAAAAAAGGATTTACATTAGTAGAGTTATTAGCAGTAATAACCATTATGGGAATCATTATGTCTGTAGCAGTTGGAGCTGTCTTTATCCATTTACAAAATTCTAGAGTACAAGCAATGGAAACAATTGCCTCTAGCTCATATGATGGAGCTGTTATGTATATGATGGATAATAATATGATGTTAAATACAAACGAAACTACAACTATAACAATAAAACAATTATATGAAGATGGAAGGATTCAAAGACCGGCAGATCCATACAATACAAAAGCAGAATGTGGTGGAAAAGTCGTCGTACAAAACAAAACTACTAGTTCTACAACAGGACTAGAAGATTATAGATACACGATAACAGTAAATTGTTCCGGGGGTCATAGCCTTACCCAGACATATCCAAAGAAGTAGGGATGATAAATGAGTAAAATAAAAGTAATGGACGAAATCCTAGCCAATAAAATTGCCGCTGGAGAAGTAGTCGAAAAAACTATGAATGTAGTAAAAGAGTTAGTAGAAAACGCAATCGATGCTGAAAGCGATGAGATAAAAATAGAGTTAATTGACTCTGGAGTAAAAGAGGTAAGAGTAACAGATAACGGAATAGGTATGGATAAAGAAGATGCAACACTTGCTTTTTCAAGACACGCAACATCAAAATTAAAAAACCTTGATGATTTATTTAATATAGAGTCATTAGGTTTTCGAGGAGAAGCATTGCCTTCGATTGCGTCTGTATCCAATATAGAATTAAAGACTTCAAATGGGAAAACAGGAACTTATCTTACCTTATCTGGCGGTAAAGATATGCATGTAGAAGATAGCGACCTACAGCAAGGAACTACCATTACAGTAAAAGATTTATTTTATAATACACCAGTAAGATTAAAATATTTAAAAAATCTATATGTAGAATTAGCTAATATTACAGAATATGTCAATAAAATGGCTCTTTCTTATCCAAATATTAAATTTACACTAATAAACAACGATAAAGTATTACTGGATACAGATGGAAAAGGAGATCTAAGAAAAGTAATATATCAAATTTATGGAGCAGATATTACTAAAAAAATGGTAGAAGTATCTGGTGAGAATGATGATTATTATATTCATGGTTATATTTCTTATCCAGAAATGACAAAAAGTAATCGCAATTCTATTACTACATTAGTAAATGGAAGAGTTATTAAAAACAATGAATTAAACAAAATTATCATCGACGCATATCACACATACATTCCAAAAGATAAGTTTCCAATTATCGTTTTAAATATAGATGTAGATCCAATTCTAATAGACATTAATATTCACCCAACGAAAATGGATATTAAGTTTTCTAAAATGGACACCTTAAAAGACTTAGTGTTTGATATGGTATCAAAAGAATTAAAACATTTAACTTTAATCCCAACGATTGCAACGAGATCTGAAGAAGCATTAAGAGAAACAACAATTCCACTATATAAAGCATTTAAAAAAGAAGAAGTGGCTCTCGGCCCAACTTATGAAGAAACTATGCTAGATTTTTCTGTAAGTGAAAACACAGCGACACCAGAAGAAAGAGACAATATAAACGAAGAGAAAGAAGAACAAGTAGAAAGTCAAAAAGAAGAATCACCAAGAATCAAACCAATGATACCAAGAGGAATTGTTTACTCTACTTATATTATTGCTGAAAATGAAGATGGAATGTATATCATCGACCAACATGCAGCAGCAGAAAGAATTAATTATGAAAAAGTACTAAAATCTCTAAAAGAAAAAGTAATACCAATAGATTTGTTAATTCCAATAAAAATAGAATTAGCATCCAACGAATTCTTAATCGTAAGAAATCATTTAGATACTTTAAAAGAATATGGCTTTGTAGCAGAAGAATTCGGTATGAACACTATTATTATCCGAAGTCATCCAAATTGGATACCAGATGACATTGCAGAAGAATGCATTCGTAAAGTAGTAGATATCATTATTAGCAAAGAGAATTTTGACTTTGATCAATTTGTTTGGAGAATGGCTGCTACTATGGCATGTCGTATGTCAGTAAAAGCTAACGATTATCTATCCTATGATGATCAAATATGGTTATTAGATACTCTAAGAAGCTGTGAAAATCCATTCACATGTCCTCACGGTAGACCAACAATTATTACCTATACAAAATATGATTTAGAAAAGCTATTCAAGCGTTCTCTTGACTAAATCACAAAAAAATGATATAATATGCCAACAATTGGAGGGATATTATGTCGAAGAATGCTTATCAAGAAGTTTACCCTTTTACTACAGAAAACATTCAAGGGTACATGAAGGATTTAGACATGAAAGATAAAGAGGTTCTAACAGTAGGATCTTCTTTAGATCAAGCCTATAATGCACTAGCATTAGGTGCTAAAAAGGTAAAAGTACTAGATATAAATAAAAATACCAAAAGGTTTTGTGAACTAAAATCAAATCTAATATTGACACACAAAAGAAAAGAATTATATGCTGCAGTGATGTGTAGAAAAAGTTTAATGGAAGATTAAGGTATCATTTGCTCCAACGAACGGTTCGATGTAGAAAGAGTAGAATCATTAAATTATTATATGCAAAACGAGGAAACTTACAGAAAATTAAGACAAAGACTAAGGGAACAAGAAGCTCTAACAATAGTAGAAGGAAATATCTTTGAAATGGACAAAACAATAGGAGACGAAAAGTTTGATAGAATATTTTTCTCTAACGTATTACAAATGTTAGATTACTTTAAAGATAAAAATGAAAGCGCCTATGACATGTTAGAAAAACATTTTCCAAATTGGAAATCTCATCTAAATTCAGAAGGAATATTACAATTGTTTTATTTATATTCCTTTTCACCAAAAGATATAATAGAACCTGATAACAAAAGTGCAGGATATGACCTATCAAAAGTAGTAAGTGCCGTTAGAAAAACCACCCCAGTAGAAGAGGGTAGTTTAGACATTGCTTTCTTTGAAAGTTGTACCGGAGTTGGTGCAATTACAGATGCAGCTGTATTATATACAAAAAGAAGGTAGATATATGAAACCAATCATCGTAATAATTGGTCCAACAGGAGTAGGAAAAACAAAACTAAGCATTGAACTTGCAAAAAAATTAGATGGAGAACTGATTAATGGAGACTCCGTTGCTATTTACAAAAGATTAAATATCGGAAGTGCAAAACCAACCAAAGAAGAACAACAAGAAGCCCCTCACCATCTAATTGATATTAAGGAGCCAACAGAAGAATATAGTGTTTATGACTACCAACAAGATGCTAGAAAAAAAATAGATGAAATAACTGCTAGAGGGAAAAGAGTAATTATTGTAGGGGGTACAGGTCTTTATATAAAGGCCGCGCTATATAATTATATATTCACAAAAGGAACAACAAATAATAGCTACGAGGAATTAACAAACGAAGAGATTTTAAGAAAAATAAAAGAATATGATAAAAAAATAACAATTCACCCAAATAATAGAAAACGTTTAGTTAGAACACTAAATAAATATGAAAATAAAGAAAAACTAACTAATGAAAAAGATCAATGCCTCTATCCTATTAGAGTAATTGGTTTAACTGCACCTAGAGATATTGTATACGATAGAATCAATAAAAGAGTAGACAAAATGATAGAAGAAGGGCTAGTAGAAGAAATATTATCTTTAAAAGACGAGTATCAGAATTCAAGAGTATTAAATACAGCAATAGGGTATAAAGAATTCAAAGGATATATAGAAGATAAAAAGACATTAGAAGAAGTAAAAGAGGAAATCAAGCTGGATTCAAGACATTATGCCAAAAGACAATATACCTTCTTTAAACATCAATTTTCTACTCAGTGGTATGATGTTAATTTTGATCATTTCGAAGAAACTATCAATGAAGTATATTCCGATATAACAAAGGAGAATGCATGAGTACAAAAGAAAATATTTTGAAAAGTATTGCTCCCTGTTCTATGTTTTGTTCCACTTGTACAGGATGTAGTTATGGAGAAATCAGCAATCATGCTAAAAAATTACTACATTATTTAGAAGGTCATGAAGAGTTTTTAGAAAAAAATTTGAAAAAAGGATATGAACATAAATTAGAAGAATTTAGAATATTTCATAGAAAACTAAAAAAATACGCCTATCCAAAATGTAATGGTTGCAGAGATAAAAGAGCTAATGGATGCAGTATAAAAGATTGTATTATTCCAGCATGTACAAAAGAACATAATATTGATTTTTGTGCTGAATGCGAAGAGTTTCCATGTACTAAAGTAAATGATACAATCTATAAAAAGAAGACAATTGATAAATGGAAAAGGGGAAATGAAGAAATCCAAAAAGAGGGTCTTTTAACATATTATGAGCGCAATAAAGAAACTCCTCATTATATAAATTATAGTAAAAATAAAAGAAGCTGATTAAGCTTCTTTTAATTCGCTATAAATAGACTGATTATAAATATGTTCTGTTTGCTCTAGGGTTAAAAGAGTAGGCGTATCAATTAAGAAAAAGTTATGTTCCAATAGATTCTCTCCAGTAGAAACCACAGGATCATCCCAAGTAAGATCTAAATGTAACCATTTTCCATCAATATAAACAGCATTCCATACATGTTGTTCACTAGAAATTTTATAACTTTTGATTCCCATTTCTTCTAAGAACAACTCCATGGCATCCGTATAACCACCACAAATTCCATAACCTTGAAATAAAGGTCCATAAGCAATATCAGAATCATAAGTAGTAATATTATAATCACTGCGATCAGAATCGTAGACAGTATGATTAATAATATAATCATGAATACGACGAATATTGTTAATATCACTATCTCCAGATACAATTAATTGATTGGCTAATTCATTAACTTTTTCTTCAATCTGTTGAATCTGCTTTTTTGAATAGCTTTTTTCTATATGAATACTAACTTTACCTAAAGAATCATACTGTGTTTCAATATGATTAAACCCATTAAAAGGATGAACAAAATTATTAATATGAGAAAGCAAATCTTGGTCATTTGCTAGGTTTTCCACTTCTTGTAAACAGCTAGAATAACTATCCGGACAATAAAAAGTAAAATCTTCTGCCCCGGAATTAATAATGGTATAAAATACATTTAATAAATCTTGTCTATTTTCAGGTTCCATTTTCAAGGTATTCTGCACAAAGTTAAAATCATAATCCCTATAATATTCATTTTTTGCGAGTGTAACCTCTTCTTGTGTAAAATTTCTAAGTAGAGAGTAATATACTTTTTGTAACTCATCTTGATATAAAAGTAAGCATCCGATAATAATGAATGTAATACCTAAGACAACTAAAGATTTCTTCATAATTCCTCCAGTACTATAGTTTTATGCTAAATTAATTCTATCGTACTTAAAAAGAAAAGTAAATAAAAAACCAATCAAGGAATTGATTGATTTACATAGCATTTTTTAATTTTGTTAATCTTGATTTTAAACGTGCAGCTTTATTTTTATGAATTTTACCGCTAGCCATAGCTTTGTCAACTCTTTGAATAGCGATATTATAATTAGTGCTAGCTGCTTCTTTATTACCTGCTTTAACTTCTTTTTCGAATTTCTTAACGGCAGTTCTCATACTAGAAACTACTAAAGTATTTACAGTTGTCTTTTTTGCATTAGAACGTACTCTTTTTTTAGCACTTGCTATATTTGGCATATTTTCACCTCACTTTTTATAAACACATTAATTCTATCAAATTTTTCACCAAAAAGCAAATATTTTTTCTTTATTTGTAAATATTAAGATTAGGTGAAGAAAATGCATACGATAGATTTAAAAAATAAAGGTTATAGAACAGATTTGGTAATCGATGAAATTACAAGAGAAAAGGACACAAAACTTTCTTCGAAAATATTAGAAAAAACAAAAAATGTAACAGTAGAAGAAGTGATTATCGATGAAAAAACAAATTGCAATAAGAAAAAAGGAATATATGAAACAATCTCTTTTACAGATATTACAGATAAGAACAACTTTAAAGAAGTAGAAGAATTGGCAATAAAAACATTAAAAAACATGTTAAACAAATTAAATATATCAAGTAATGCCAAAATACTAGTAGTAGGATTAGGAAATGCTTCATCCACACCAGATGCATTGGGGCCAAAAACACTTGATCATGTGCTAGTAACTAGACATTTATTTCTTCTAGGCGATGTAGAAGAAGGGTATAGAAACGTTGCTAGCTTCAAACCGAGTGTAACCGGAGTAACAGGAATTGAAACAAAAGATCTGATAGAAGGAATTAAAGAAAAAATCAAACCGGACATACTAATTGTTATAGATGCTTTAGCATCCAGTTCTATTGAAAGGTTAAATAAGACAATTCAAATTACTTCAGCAGGAATTTCGCCAGGAAGCGGGGTAGGAAACAATCGTTTAGAAATCAGTCAAGATACTCTCCATATTCCGGTAATCGCCATAGGTGTACCTACTGTTGTTGATGGAGCAACAATTGTAGAGAATACATTACAGTTATTATTAAAAAAAATAAGTTACGGGCTAGAGAATAAAGAAAATGAAAAGCTAAAACTAGTTCCTATAACCAATCAAAACTATTTGAATCACACAAAAGAATTGAGTAAAGAACAGAAAGAAGATTTATTAGGAATGGTAGGATTATTAGATGAACAAGAATTAAAATCATTAATATTAGAAGTATTATTACCAGTTAATTACAATATGATGGTTACCCCAAAAGAAATAGACTATCTAATAGAAAAATTAAGTTTATTACTAGGGAATATGATTAACAAAAGTCTTCACGAACACTTTAATCCGACAAATTAAGAAACAAAAAAAAGATATAGTAGGATTGGTGATACTATGAAAAAATCTTTTTTCAAAAAGCCAAAACCTAAAAGAAAAAAAGCGAAAAAATTCTTCTTTTTCCTTCTTTTTATATTGACAGTTACTTTTACTTATCAATTTTTAAATCACAGTAATATCATTATAGACGATAAGGAATTAGTAGAAGTATTACTGTCAAATCAAACAGAAACATCTGTCTTAAAAAAAATAATAACTACACTATTTCCTACGAAAAAAGAGGCAATTAAGACGTTAATAAAAGCAAACTATAAAGGGTTGATAACAGAAGAGAAAGAAAAAAAGACGGTACCAACCATGATAAAAAAAGAAAACAAGCCTTTAATATACATATATAATACTCACCAAACAGAGGAGTATACACCAAGTAGTCTAGTAGAATATAGCATCATGCCTACTGTGCAAATGAATAATTATATATTGGAAGATAGATTTGAAGAAAAAAATTATGAGACCGTAGTAGAAGAAAAAAACATCAAAGAAGTTCTAAATAAAAATGGATGGAACTATGCAAAAAGCTATCAGGCAAGTAGAACATTTCTTGAAGAAGCAAAAAGGAATTATCCAACTTTAAAATACTTTATTGATGTCCATAGAGATAGCCTACCAAAAGCAAGAACAACAGTAACACTAAACAATAAAAGTTATGCAACTATTTTATTTCTAATAGGACTAGAAAATAAAGATTATGCTAAAAATCTAGAATTTACAGAAAAAATCAATGCTAAAATAAACGAAAAATATCCAGGACTTTCTAAAGGAATATATAAAAAGCAGGGAGAGGGGGTAAACGGTGTATATAACCAAGATTTTTCTCCCTATACTATTTTAGTAGAAATGGGAGGACCAGAAAATACAATAGACGAAGTATTGAATACATCCCTAGCATTTTCAGAGTGCTTTTTAGAGGTGATTGATGAATATGAACTATAAAAAAATAGCAGAGCTAATGATGTCCTTATTAATTGTTTTGTTTTTAGGGCTCTATATTAGTGGGATGACAGGGTATTATAGATATACAGAAAGTCAAAAAAGCACCTTAACAGAAGAAGCGATGGAAAGATTTGAAGAGGATATTAAAGCTGGAAAAGAAGTGAATGCGTCAGACTATTTAGAAAAAACAACAAACTATAATAATATTTTTTCCTCTTTAGGGTTAAGAATGTCATCATTAATTGAAAAGGGATTTAATAAGGTGATGACAGGACTTTTTAAAGAACTATCAAAAGCTGTAAACAACAAATAAAATTCTTTTGGATAGTTAAAATATATGATATACTAAACTCATAAGAATAAGAGTAGGAGTTAATTTATATGTATTGTAGTTATTGTGGGAATAAAATAGAAAAAGACAGTAAATACTGTTCTTCTTGCGGGAGAGAATTAAATCAAGTGCCTAAAGAAGAACCAGCCAATAAGGAAGTAAAAAAAGTTCATAATTCCATCACTAGAAAAAGTATAAAAAAGGATGCCATGGCCAAAAATAAGGGGCCATTATACTTAGGGACAATTATGTTTATAATGGCAATTATCATAATCATGGTATTAATGACAACTATATTTGGAACAAAAACACTAACAGCCAGTGGTAACTACGAGTATTATTTAAGTCTCACTGATACAACCGTACTCAATGCTATTATAATATCTATTATTTTTATGATAGTTAGTATGTATTTTACACTAGGTATGAACAAAACATGCCTTGATATTAGTAGAGATAAGCAAGTAAAAATCGGAACAATGTTTTTATATCCATTAAAAAATATAAAATTATATTTAAAAATAATAGTAATTAATATTTTAGTATATTTAATATTAGAAGCACTTACCTACATTCCAATCATTGGCATAATTTTATACTTAGCAATAGCAATCTACATTATCCCGGTATTGGGCATATTACCTTATATCATAATGGACAATGAAGATATAGGAATAATAGAGGCAGTAAAAAGAACAATTACAACAATAAAAGGAAATAGAGTCGCTTATTATGCATTAATATTTACATTCATCGGCTGGTATATGTTAAGTATTTTAACGCTTGGTTTATTAATTATATTTATTCTTCCTTATATGTCAGTAGCTATCTCTAACTTTTATTTATCAATAATAAAAGAAAAGGAATACAACGATGCACCTAGCGGAATAAGTAACGAGGCGGTAGTTGGAATTACAATTGGATCTTACGTCACTGTGTTTGTAGTAATAATAATCGCAGCTTTCACATTTGGCTTTATAACTAGCCTAAAAGAAGAGGTAAATAGTAATAACGATGACGTAATAATACAAGATAATGATGACAAATATGAAAATAATCTTTCAGGAGAGACAATAAATATTTCAGGTTTAGATGTTTACATTCCAGACGGATATAATGAAATTACAGTAGCAAATTACACAAAGGCATATATGTCAGGAGAAGGAGATATTGTAATAGGATTAATTACAACAGACTTAGGATATGATGTAGCATCAAATCAATATGCCAATTTTTATAAAAATTCCTTTTCAAGTGCTTATACTTGTGGAGATGTATCAACAAGAAACTTTAATCATTACAACTGGGAAGTCTTAGATTGTAATGGGACTGGTGTTAATATCAGAAATTATATAGCTATCCAAAACAGGAAGCTATATCTATTAACTATCAGTTATGAGCAAAATGCCATTTTCAAAACAGAGAATCTATACTTTAATATAGAAAAAGAATTAGCATTTGCTAACACAGTAGCCTAAAGCTACTTTTTTTCTTGAAAAGATATTTTCAACCGAAAGAAAATATGCTATACTTCTAAGTAGAATATAGAATAGGGGTGCTAGCGATGGCAGAGCAAACAATCGTAGAAAAATTAAAACTAGATATTGAAGAACGAGAACGTTCCTATCAGAAGGAATTAGCCAAAATAAAGAAGGAAGATGACTTATTAAACTACATCAAAGGGATGTTAGACATCACACAAGGTAGTGTTAGTAATTTTCCATACTACGAAGGAAACAACAAAGAGGAAGCCGAAGCAGAAGATGATTTTAATATGATGCTAAAGTATACCTTAAAAGAAGATAAAATTATCGCTTCCTTTAAATCTGAAATTAAAAATTTATATTATCTAGAAAAGATAGGTTATCAACATGCGGAGCAATATAAAGAAACCTTAGAAAAATTAAAAGACTATCGTTTAAAAATACAAGAGGCCTATAATGAATTAATTGCTAACGAAACATTGAAAAAAGCAACCGAAAAAAAAGAAGAAATATTAAAAAAACTAGATACTGTAAAAGATCACCTAGAAGAGCATGAAGATGAAATAGAAAATATCGATAGTTTTTATGAGGGGTTACAATATGCTCACTTATCAGAAAGCGAGAAAACTTCTATTTTATTATCTATCTTCGAAAAGAACTTAAAAAAAGAAAGGCAAAGATTGGCCGAAATAAGTTACCTAGAGCATCCTATAGAAAGAAAAATAGGTAAAATAAAAAAAGAAAACATCGAAAAAATTAGAAGGGCAGCTAAAAAACTAGAAAATTATTTTTCAATAAAAATAACATATCCTAAACAAGAACAGCAAAAAACTACTAGAGTAGAGAAAAATCGTTTTCTATTTACAGAAATATAAGCAGAAGTAGGTGATAAGATGACAGATAATTTAATTACACTATTGAAGGATGCTATTAACGAAAAGAAAAAAGCAGTAAAAGAATATAATAATCATTTAGATAAAAATTTGTCTGATAAGATAGAAATATTAGATAACTTAAGAAATGATATCAACGAAATTACAAAAATAGAAATATCTAGATTAAATGAGATAGTAGATAGTTTTCAAATGGAAACAGAAGAAAAAGAGAATATGAAAAAAGAGTTGGATATTATAAAAGCTCTTTTAACATTAAATCAAACAGAAAAGACAAACTATACACTACTTGCAAATCAATTAACAATAATATCTTCATTTTTGGATAATCTAGAAGTATATATTGATGAAAAAAATGGAGAAAAGCAAGCGATTGATCCAGAGTATAACCATATTGTAACTATTACTAACAAGTACAAAGAATTACTATATAAAATTAAGAATCCAAATACAAATGAGTTAATCACAGACATAGATACCATTTTGCAGCTATTTCAAGACAGCAATATAGCAGAAGAAGAAAAACAAGCAATTCTACTAGCACTAATAAAATACAATCAAGAAGTAGTAAGGGAAAAAGTAAAAGAAACCCATCAAAAAAAGAAAAAAGTAACAGAAAAAGAGCTATCCCATCTATTAAGTTGTTATGGATATACTTGGAATAAATTAGATAAAAAATATCAAGAAAAAATAAAAAAACACGGAATTGTAAAAAATATAGAAGAAGTATTATTAACTATGCAAGAGCTAGGATTTCCTAAATTGGACGAGAGAAGAGAAGGGTTATTATTAACTGCATACCTAACCGCAACGACTAAAGATTCGTTAGAAGAAATAACTAAACTTGCTCAAGAAAGAGGAATTAATATTACTGAGTTAAAAGACCTAGTAAGTGCCTTTATCCCTAATGATTATTTATTTGATGGAAAGTACAAAATAGGAAGAAAAGAAGACTTTTCTAAAAATATTGCTCTTTTAGTAGAACACGGAATTAGTATTACGACTATGATTGATAAAGGAAAAGATTTATTATTAATCACAAATAGTAAGCTACAACAAAATCTAAATTGGTTAGAATGTTATGGACTATATAGTGGTATGCAAGAGGATGCATTATTAGATGATTTTGTATCTGCTTTAAAATCTAAAAACATACCAGAAATCATTGATCTATGGATAGAAAATCATTCTCTAGGATTACAATATATAAAGAACAATTTAAGCATTCTAGCTTGTCATATATCTAATCAAGCAATTTTATTTTATAAATTATATAAAGCAGAAAAAGAAAAAGCTAATGATGCCTTCCGTCTAACAGTATCAAATGGTGTAAAAAAATTAAGCTTAAGAAAAGAAATGACACACAATGATATTGATTATCAAGGAATTCATGATAAGGAAAGTGCTTTAGCAGTAACGCATCATCAAAAACCAATCTTTCCAAAAGAAAAAGAGTATGAAATGATTGCTAAAAAATCTGTACAAAATAAAATTTCAGATGATATCTTTATGAAAGAAGAGATTCTTAGTCTGAATCGATTTAGTACTAAAGCAGAAGCACTATTATATGATATAAATGGTTTAAAAATCTCCAAACTAAAAGTATTAAGAATCTATGATGCTTTATGTAAAAATGGAGTAGGAAACACTCTGGAATCACTATTATATGCAATTTGCTATAATAAAATTATAACAAAAGAGGAATATGAAAAGTTAGTACTTGATATAAAACAAGCAACAGGATGGAAAGAGGTGTAGTATGGATTTTTTATTAGAATATGGTATTACCAAAGATACAATCAAAAAAATAAAAGAGAATAATGAAGAAAGCACCTGCTTTTTCTGTATGATTCATGAGGAAAATGTAAAAGAAGTAATAGAATATTTATTATCAATTCAAATAGAAGTAATAGATAATTTGCTAACCGACCGTCTAGAGCTATTCTTTCTTCCTAAAGAAGAGATAAAAAAGAGATTCGAAACTTATAATACAAAAGTATTAGTACAATTAATCAATGAAGACATTAATGTCTTAAATAACGTATAGAGCAAGATAAAATTATCTTGCTTTTTTTATTATACTGTATAAAATATTTAATGAAGGGGAGATACTTATGGAAAAGGAAGAAACACAGTTAGATATTATAAGCCGTCTATTACCGAGTGGAAAACTATCAGAAACCGAAAAGTATATTGCAGATCAATTAATCGCATTAGAGGAGACAGAAAAGTTTATGTTAGTAGCTTATCCATTAACTAAAGAAGCAAAGACACAGTTACTAGCAGAGTCTCATCCATATATTCAAAATCTTCTGAAAAAAATAGAAAAAAAGAAAAGATTTCAATTTGAGAGTTTTGCTGATTGGTATGATTTAAAGGCCATATCTTACGAGACAGTATCACAATATCTAGAAGGAAAAGTAGCTCATCAAATACTATCATACAACTTGATAAGAACTAAGAAAATAACTGAAGAAGAGTTAAAAAGTCTAGCAACAAAAAAGAGGAATCTATTTAAAGTATTGAAAAATAGTGGTATGCCACTAGATACTGGATTACCACTAGAAGAAAAACTAGAAATCTATCATTTACTAGACGTAGTAAGTAAGATGAATATACATAATATGGTAAGTGACTACAGTACAATCAATACACTAGAGGCAATGCAAACATATGGTAGTGCCATGTTTCTTGTTGAATGGTATTATAAACATCAAGATCCAGAAATAGACTCTTATATAGAAGATGTAATAAAACCAGAAATAGAATACAGAAAAGAAAACAAAGTTCCAAAAAGAGAATATCTAGTTTTTGAAAAAACTAGCACTAACATATCACAGTAAAGCAATAAAAAAACGCCTTTTATGGCGTTTTTTTATTGATATAATTCTTGTCTAATTAAATCAAGATTATTATTCATAATATTAATATAAGTAAGTTTATTTGTTCTGTCATCGTCAGAAAGATTATTTAATTTATGTAAATTTTGTCTTTTTAAATCAGAATAAGTATCCAATAAATCTTTTGCAGTATCATTTAAAGAATCTCCATCAAACGTATAGATGTAACTAATATCACCACTTTGAATCATTTTCTCGGCATCACTAATTGTTTTAGGAGTAGCATCATTATCAATACATATAACAGTTAATCCAAATTTTTCAAGATAATTTAAAGTAGAATTGGCAACCACAATTGTATGATCACTAGCATTTTCCACTGCCAAACGATAGTCAGCATCAAGTTCAGAAAGCTCTACTTTTAACTCCTCATAGGCATCAGTAATATCTTTTTTTATATAAGTACTAGTAATATATTCATCCAAACCTAAACGAACATTTTGAGCCATCATAAGCAACGAAGAAGGGTTAAGCCATAGTTCTTCTGGAGAATAGTCAGTTTCTAATACATAAGCAGTATCAATAATTTTCAAATCTGGATTTAAATCAAGTAAGTCAAATGCAAGATTACTTTCTTTCTCAATTAAACCATTATAAATGAATAAATCATATTGACTAAAATCCTCTTTTTGCTTATTGCTAATCTTATATTTATCAGTATCAACACCATCTGGATAAACAGCAGTAATACTAGAATGGTCCCCGTATAATTTCTCAGTAATATATTCATTTGGATAATTAGTAACTAAAATTCGAATGTCATCCATATCATCCTGTTTACAACCAGTTGTTGCAAAAACGGCAGTAATAAATAATATAAATAGTAATAATATCTTTTTGCTTTTCATTCTTTTTCTCCTTACTTTAGGAACTGGGTCATAACCAAATTTACCAAAAGGGTGGCATCTAAAAATTCGTTTTACTCCAAGATATAGACCATAACAAACACCATGAAGTTCAATCGCTTCAATCATATAATTGGAACATGTTGGAATAAAGCGACATTGATTATGAAAATTGCCAGGTATTTTTTGATACAAATGTATCAGCCCAATCAGTATCTTTTTCATAGTATCCCCCAGTACCTTTATTACATATTTCATTTTACTATAAACAGTACAAAATAGCAATTATAAGTGTACTAATTTCTAGTTTTTTGTTATACTTATAATGGTGATTATATGAATGAACTATTTGAAAAACTTAAGATAAAGCCAAAACAAGAACAGTTATATAATACTGCCTTTTCACATAGCTCTTATGCCAATGAGCATAAAGCAAAAAGTGATTATGAGAGATTAGAGTTTTTAGGAGATGCTGTAGTAGACTTAGTAGTAGCAGACTACTTATATTCAAATAAAAAAGAAAATGAAGGGGAAATGACAAAAGTACGTGCTAGTTATGTTTGTGAGAATGCATTATATGAGTATTCCATGTCCTTGGGGCTAAATAAGTATATTAAAGTAGGGCACGGAGAAGAAAAAGAGGGTGGAAAATTCAAAAAAGCGATTGTTGCAGATATATTTGAAGCCTTAGTAGGAGCAATTTATCTAGACCTAGGTTATGCAACCGCAAGAAGAACTGTATTGAATATTATTGTTCCATATATTGAAGATCCTAACATAACATTCTTCAGTGATTATAAAAGCGCCTTACAAGAATATGTACAAACTACACAACAAAGCCTACATTATGAATTAATTAAAGAAGAAGGACCAGCTCACAATCGTAGCTTTACAGTTCAAGTAAAAATCGATGATATTATTTACGGAACAGGAGTATCAGGCTCAAAAAAAGAGGCAGAACAAGAAGCAGCAAAAGCTGCAATAGAAAAACTAGCAATCTAACTTGGAAAAATAAAAAAACTATGATATAATAACTCTGCTCTAAAAAAGATGACTTTAATATAAAAACAGAAAGGAGAAAAATAATGAGTAAAATTAAAATATTTAGTTTAGGTGGGCTAAATGAAAACGGTAAAAACTTATATGTTGTAAATGTAGATAGAGATATTTTTGTTTTTGATGCCGGCCTAAAATATGATAACGATTTAAATTTAGGAATAGATTATATTATTCCTAACTTTGATTATTTAATTAAGAATAAAAAAAATATTAAAGGAATATTTTTAACACATGGACATGAAAGTAATATAGGGGCTGTTCCAGATATCTTAGAACAGATTCCAAGTATTCCAGTATATGGAACGAAATTAACCCTAGAGATGTTAAAAAACGATTTGGAACCAGAACAATTAAAAAAAGCTAATTTAAAGGAAATTAAAGCACATACTAAAATTAATTTTGGTAAGAATTCTATTTTTCCTATTAGCGTAACACATTCTATTCCAGATGCTGTATGTTTTGTATTATATACACCAGATGGAGCAATTGTTTACACTGGAGATTTCGTTTTTGACGCAACAATGCAAGGTGCTTATAAAACAGATATTGGCAAACTAGCTTATGTTGGTAAGCAAGGTGTCTTATGTTTAATGGCCGAATCTTTCTATGCTGAAAAGGAAGGACACACCTCTCCAAGTAACAGAGTAGCTGGATTTATTCGTGAAGTGTTAGCAAAAAATCCTAATAGAATTATCGCAACAATTTTTCCAGCTCATTTTTACCGTATTCAAGAAATGTTTAATGAAGTATCAAAGACTCATAGAAAAATAGTAATCATGGGAAAAGGGTTACAAGATATGATTAATAAAGCAGTAGACGAAGGATATTTATCAGTAGATAAAAGTAGAATTGGTACTTTATCTGATTTAGAAAATAAAGATACTGTTATATTAATTTCTGATGAGAAAGAAAAGCCATTTAATAACCTAGATCGTATTATTAAAGGATATGATAAATATATAAAAATCAAAGAAACAGATACCATCTTTATAACTGAACCTGCATATCCTGGTATTGAAAAAAGGTCAGCACTAATCATGGATGAAATAGCGATGCTTGGAGCAAATGCAGTAAGCTTATCTAGTAAAAAGCATCTTCTACATCATGCATCTCGTGAAGACTTAATGCTAATGATTAATCTGATGAATCCAAAGTATTATTTTCCAGTAAAAGGAGAGTACCGTAATCAGTACGCAAATGCCGAAGTTGCAGAACAAATAGGAATACCAAGAGAAAACATTATCTTAAAAGAAAATGGAGATGTAGCAGAATTTATTAAAGGAAAACTTACAGATAGTAAAGAGCATATTGAAGTAGACCAAATATTGATTGATGGAAAAAGCCAAGGAGACATCGGAGATTTAGTTTTAAAAGATCGTGAAATGTTAGGAGAAAATGGGATTGTAATTATCAGTTGTACTTTAGACAAACAAACAAAGGATATCCTAGGGGGACCTGAGATTTTAACTAGAGGATTTGTCTACGTAAAAGAAAGTCAAGACTTGTTAGAGCAAACAAAAGAACTAGCTAAAGAATCTATAGAATCTAACATAGAAAAAAATACTAAGAGAGTAGATTATGCTAAAATCAAAAATGAAGTAAGAGAACACTTAGGTAAATTTTTCTATCAAGAAACTGGTTCAAAGCCAATGATAATTACAGTAATTCAGGAAGTGTAGTATGAAAAAGAAATTAATTCTACCATTACTTAGTATCCTAGTTCTTATAGGTTGTACTGGATGTACCCCAGAAACAGGGACAATGACTTGCACTATGTCTTCTTATCCAGCGGATGGAATAAAATTAAGATCAGTATATAAAGCTAACTATAAAAATAATATAGTAAAAAAACTAATTTCAACAGATCAGGTCACAGTAGAAGACAAAGAATATCTAAATACCTATGAAGAAAAATTAGAAGAATTATATCAACCCTATAAAAAATTAGATTATTATCAAAATAACATTAAAATAAAAGGCAAGACATTAACTAGTACAACAACCATTAACTATGCTAAAATAGATACTGATGAACTAATAAGAATAGATGAAGGTAATGGGCAGTTAATAAAAAATGGAAAAGTAAATATTAATGATTTAGAAGAAGCATATAAGCAAAATGGCTTTAACTGTAAAAAGGAGGGATAATATGAAATACTATAAAGCAAAAGCTTACAAAGTTAATGGGAGCACAGCAGAATATATAGCGGACGTTGTAGTAGAAAAAGGGCTTACTTTACCGATAATTGGCCCAGATATCGTAAAAGATACAGTGAGTAAATTCCCATATGCACTTTTAGAACAAGATAAATCAGGGAAAATATCAGGTCAAAGGCAAGACAATATCGCCCAAGCCGGTTATGATATCGGAATCTACAAAAGTGATATTTTAGAAGCTAATATCGCAACACCAGAACAAATTATAGAATACAACGAAGAGTATCCTATATCTTCCATTAGTGAAGAACAAGATGCACTAAAGTTCGAATTAACTAATACGTTAGGCCAAGACGTACCTAGAGCAAGATAGTTTTACTAATCGTAAAACTTTCTGTCTTCGTAGCTCAGTAGGATAGAGCAATCGCCTCCTAAGCGATAGGTCGGCAGTTCGAATCTGCCCGAGGACACCATTAGATTATAAAAGAGCAGTAATGCTCTTTTTTTATCAGATTGACAAATCAACCAAGATGTGAGATAATATGCGAACACGAAAGGGGAAATATTATGGAAAAACTAACGCAAGAAGAAGAACAAGTATTAGTAAAAATGTATAAAGCTGTCGAAAAAGATTTTGAAGAATTTCCTGAAATAAAAACAACAGAAGATTTATTCCGTTGGAGAGAACAAGTAAAAGAAGAAAATAAAGAAAATGGGGAAATACGCAACCAAATTATTGAAGAAAAAATAAAAGGAAACAAATCAATGGAGCTTTTATATGCATGGTCAAAGTTTACGCGTATGATAGATAGAGCGAAAGCAAATGTTTTCATGGCTAAATTAAGTTGTGATGCAGATGAAGATTCCTATCAAATAAATGCTGCCAATATGTTACATGAACGTTTAACTCGTAAGAAAAAAGATCGCACTGATAGACTATTTGGTATGTATAAGATAGAAGAATTAAGTCTAGGCATAAAATACCCAACAGAAAGAAGTTTTCATACACCTTATGAATACGAAAAAGCATTAATAACAGAAGATGAGGAACAATCATGGCCAGCTGTATTATTTGTTGCTTTAATGAATGCTTATGGAATCGAAAAAGAAGATTTACTAGAAACCGGAAGGGCAGTAGAACGACTAGGAAAAGAATATATTGCCGATATGACAGTAGAATATGAAGCAAAAATGTCAGAAAAAACTACAAATAGTCATGGGACTTTTGCAAAGAAATAAGAACCATCATGGTTCTTTTTCTATGAAAAAAACGAAAAAAATATGGTAAAATAGAGAAAAGAAGGTGTACTATGGAAGTCTTGAAGTGGAAGTTTGATGATTTTTTTCAGAATGATGAATCTTTTTTAAGAGAATTAGAATTCGTAAAGAATGAACTTTCTTTGGCAAGTAATAATAGTGAAAAAGATTCTTTATATAATTGTTTAAAAAAATATTATGATTTGTCATATCGAGTTGAAAAACTTTTTACATATACGACTTTAAAAAACGATTTAGATATTTCTAACCAAACTTATATTGCCTATAAAAATGAAATTAATATGATTCAAGGAATGCTAGACAACTTTTTACAATCAATTAATCGAATCATTTTATCTAGTGGTGATGTTGTTGCTGGTTTTTTAAAACAGGATAGTAGATTAGTTAAATATAAAATGCATTTATATGAAGTATTAAGATTAAAGAAACATAATATTACTAATAGTTTAATAGAACAAAATACTTTGTTGATTCCTAAAATTAATAATTTATATTCTATTATTCAAAATTCCGAGTTGGAATATAAATATATTAATATTAATGGTAGTATGATAGTGATAAATTCTAGTAACTATGAAAAGTATTTTACGACTGTATCTTCTGATACAAGGCATAAAATGTTGGATGCTTATATGGAAAGTCTTGGTACTGTAAATAAAAGCATCTCTAATTTATTGGAGCTTAGGCTTCAGCTATGTTATGGTATTGCAAGAGAGAAAGGATATACTTCTGTCTTAGAGCAAGTGCTTGATGAGGATGACTTAAGTATTAATATTATTAGTAATTTGAAACAGTCTACTAATTCTTATCTTCCATTTCTTGAGCGGTATTATTTTCTAAAAAAGAAAGAACTTAACAAGAATAAGCTTTATTCTTATGATTTAGTTAGTAGCCATCAATATCAGGAAAAATTATCATTTGGTGAAAGTCTTACTATTGTAAAGAAGGCTTTATCTATTTTAGGAAAAGACTATCTTGAGGTATTAAATCAAGTATTACAAGACGGAGTTATCGATGTTTATCCAAAGCAAGGTAAATTTACTGGAAGTTATCATTGGAGAAATTATACGAAACCTATGATTCTGATGAATTATACAGATACTTTCCGTAATGTTTTTGTGGTTGCCCATGAACTTGGTCACGCTGTCAATGGGTATATGATTAAAAAAAATCGTCCGTTTCAGGATTTTCATTTTTCTGTTTTCCTATCAGAGGTAGCATCAAAGACAAATGAACTTATTTTGGGACATTATTTAATTACTCATGCAAAATCTAAGAATGAGAAGTTATATTTGTTAGAAGAACAAATGTCTACTTTTATTCAATCTGTTTTTCAGCAGGTTATGTATTTTGAATTTAATGAAGGACTATATCAAAAAATTGAAAATAAGGAAATGTTTAGTACAGATGATATTAACGAATTGTTCTATGATTTACAGAGAAAATATTTTCCTGAAGTAGAGATAAATAAAAATGAAAAGTATAAGTGGCAAACTAGATTACATCTCTTTTACGAACAGTATCGTTATTATAATTTTCAGTATGCAACAGGTCTACTTATTGCTTTAAAAATAGCAACAGATATTATAAATCACAGACATAATATGTTAGAAAAATATTTAGAGTTTTTAACGATAGGTGGTAGTATGCCAACGCTAGATAGTTTAAAAATTATAGGAATTGATTTCTCTAAAAAAGAAGTATTTGAAGATGGGTTTCAATATTTTTCTCAATTACTAGATCAATATGAAGAATTAATATTAGAAAATAAGGAGGTATAAAGTATGAATTTAGAAAAAGATAAATATATTATTGTAGAAGTAATACCAACCCATTCTAAAGCAGAAAAGGGTATAATTGCTCAAATATCAGCTTTAAAATTAGAAGGATTAAAACTTCTAGATAGATTTGACTATCGTATCAAAGATGAACTAATAGAAAATAAAGATTTAAAAGAAGTTATTCAGTATGATAAAGAAGCATTCACTTATGTAGATAATCCTCACTTCATCCCAGAAAAATTTAAATCCTGGGCTAAAGATCTACCATTATTAATTATAGAAGACTCTTATACATTAGACTATTTAAAAGATTTAAAAAACAAAAAAGAGCTTATATATCCATATCTTAATATGGAACATTCTTATGATGTATTTAATAAAATTATGAAAAAATACAATTTAGAACCTAGTAATCATTTAGTAGATTTATTGTATGAAGCAATTATCTATGAAAGTAATAATAAAGAAAAGGAAACCCAAAAGAATGAAAGAAAAGATACAACAGATAATAAATAATTCAAATTATAATATTGGAATATACGTAGAAAGCAATGGGAAAATACTTTTTGCACACAATGAAAATAATCAATATGAAGCAGCTTCGTGTATCAAATTATATATCTTAATCGAATTTTATAAACAAGTAGCAGAAGGAAAAATAAAAGAGACGGATATAATAATATGTAATGAGGAGAATGATTTAGAAGGAGTAAATCCAGGAATAATAAGATTATTACATAATGGAGTTCATTTAACAACAAAAGACCTTGCTACACTAATGATCACATATAGTGATAATCTTGCCACCAATAAATTAATCGAACTACTAGGAATAGATAATATAAATCAAACGATAAAAGAACTGGGGTTAAATAAGACAAAACTACATTGTCCTTTAAACCTATTGAAATATTATAAGTTTGGAACAACCACTCCATATGAATATGCTAAAACATATCAAATGTTATTAGATGAAAAAGTAATAAACAAAGAAATTTCTAAAAATTGTATAGAAGTATTAAAATTACAAGAAACTTCAGATATTATAAAAAAAGGATTACCACAATGGGATTATCTAACAAAAGGAACAGAAGAAAGTAATATTAACTATATAGCCTCAAAAAGTGGGACAATTATTTACGACGGAGATAAAATGCCAAATGTTAGAAACGATGGCGGTATTATATCAACAAAATATGGTGATTATATTTTTTCTATTTTTATATCAGGTGTGGATGATTTACAATTTAATTACGATAATAAGGGGATAGAAATAGGTGCCATAATAAACAAATGTATCTATGAAGAAATCAAGAGGAGATATAGGAATGATTAACTACAAAACAAAATGACCTGTACAAAATAAGAGATTACCTAATTATTTTTAAGTGTAAATTGGAACACCGGAAAATACCCCGAGAAATTATATACATCAATAAAAAACAGTACTTACAAAATTTTTGCTTACGACGGAAATAAATTAAATGGGTTAGTTACCGCTTTGTCGGACCAATGCATAAACTTATTCATTAGTTATTTAGTAGTAGCACCTGAATATCAAAATCAAAAAATAGGTACGACTTTACTGAATCAGATTACTACAATAAAACATTTTAATAGAATAGAACTAATCTCTGATACAAAAGACAAAGAATTTTATTTAAAAAATGGTTTTATAGAAGATGGAGTAGGAATATTTAAAATAGATTGGTCAAGATAAGAATAAAACAACAAACGAGCTATTAGGAGGAGACAATGAAAATAGGAGAAGTAAGTAAAGAACTAGGCATACCTAGTGCAACTTTACGGTATTATGAACAAATCGGGCTATTAGAAGATGTAAAGAAAGAACACGGCATTAGAGAGTATCAGGAGGAAGATATTGAAAGATTAAACTTTATTATATGTATGAAAAAAGCTGGTTTTAAATTAGAAGATATAATAAAGTTTTTAGAATTGATAAATGATAAAAAAACAGGGGAAGAAAAAAGATTAGAAATGCTATTAAATCAAAAAGAAATTCTATTGCAAGAGATGAAAGAAAAAGAAGAAACACTAAGTTTCCTAAATTATAAAATTGATTTGTATAAGAATAAAATAAAAGAAAAAAGCAATTAATATAAAAAAGGAGTCGCGATGACTCCTTTTAAAGATTACACTATTCTAGTAATAGAAACAGCAGCTGAATATAAATCATTTGGCACTAGACTGATATCTATACCAGAAGTATTAATTAGACGATAGCTTGCTCCAGGAAGTGCCGCAAAAATTGCATTACCACTAATAGTACCAGTATCACAACAAGTAAGTTTATTATGCGTAGAAGAATGAGCAATTAAAACATCTGAAGGCCAGAATTGATGTAATTCAACACCTAAAGTTCTAGGTTCACAAGTAGAATAATCAGCATCAGTATGTCTTACGTTAATCCACCAGTGAATAATATAGATTCCTTCTTCAGGAATTGTAAAGTCACCAGTAGCTGGGTTGTATGAAATTTTATTAGAAATATTAGTAGTTTGGAATAAGATAGGTTGATTGTGAGACACTGTAGAATTTGTTTCGTCGTGTACCATAGCATAGCTATTAAATGTTGTTGCATCTTCACCAGCAGGACCAGTAGGACCGGTAGCACCAGTAGGTCCAGTAATACCCTGAGGTCCTGTAGGACCAGTAGGTCCGGTTACACCTTGAGTTCCAGTAGCTCCAGTTGCACCTGTAGGCCCAGTGATACCTTGAGAGCCAGTTGCCCCCGTAGGACCAGTTACTCCTTGTCTTCCTGTTGCACCGGTAGGTCCTGTAGGACCAGTAGGACCAGTTACTCCCTTTTTACAAACACAATCCAACACCCTGCATAAGCAATCATCTTTTTTGTCTTTGCAACAATCTCTCATGATGTCTTCTAAATTATCTTGATTCATTTTGTTTTTCCCTCCTTTCAATATATCATATGAAGAAGTAAAAAAAGGTAATGAGCTAATATCCAGTGAAAACTAATTTATTAAAAAATATTGACTTAAAGTGAACTTTAAGAAGTATAATGATAACGAAAAGAAAGGATGATGAACATGGTAAAACAAACAGCAGGAAGAGATCAATTAGGTGAATTCGCACCTAAATTTGCCGAATTAAATGATGATATATTATTTGGAGAAGTATGGTCTAGAGAAGATAAATTGTCTTTAAGGGATAGATCATTAGTTACAGTAGTCGCTTTAATGAGTAAAGGAATTTTAGATTCCAGTCTAAAAGCTCACTTAACTAATGCTAAAAAGAATGGCATCACTAAAGAAGAAATGTCAGAAATTATTACCCATGCAGCTTTCTATGCAGGATGGCCAAATGCTTGGGCAGTATTTAGAATGGCAAAAGAAGTATACGAAACAGAGGAATAATTTATGAAAAGAAGTGCAGGAATTCTATTATATAAAAAAGAAAACAATAGATATTTAGTTTTACTTGCTCACTTTGGGGGCCCATACTGGGAAAAGCAAGATAAAGGTGCGTGGTCTGTTCAAAAAGGAATTGTTGAGAAAGGAGAAAAAGTACTAAGTGCTGCAAAAAGAGAAGTAGCAGAAGAAACTAATTTAAAAGTTACAAATGATATTTCTTTTCTAGCATCAAAAAAAGTAGCTAAGAATAAACTAGCTATTATGTTTTATTCTTATTTTGATGGTGATATTTCCTCTTTTAAAAGCAATACTTTTCAAATGGAGTGGCCTAAAAACTCTAAACAACTAATGGAATTTCCAGAGATGGATAAAATTAAATGGTTTACTTTGGAAGAAGCCAAAGAATATATCCATCCTACACAACGCTTTTTTATTGACAAATTAGAAGACAAGTTAACGAAAGGGAAGATAAATAAATGACAGATACTTTAGTAATCTATTATAGCTTCACCGGAAACAGTAAAAAAGTTGCTGAATATGCAAAAGAGAAAACAGGAGCAGATATTTTAGAGTTAGAACCTAAAATACCATTCTCTGATGACTATGATACCGTAGTAGAAGAATGGCAAAATAACGAAATTAAACGAGATGTTGAAATTAAAGAGGTAAATATAGATTTATCAAAATATAAAAAAATAGTTTTAATTACTTGTACATGGTGGTATGGAATTAGTCCTGTAATGAAAAAATTTCTAAAAGACTATGATTTATCTGGTAAAGATATTATTGTCGCAAGTTCAAACACTGGATGGATAGGACATTGTTTTAGAGATTATAAAACACTACTACCAAACTCCAATATTATAGGAGAACTTGATTTGCTATTTTCAGCAAATGAAGGAGAACGTGATAAAATGCTAACAACTTGGAAAGATATTGATTCTTGGATTGAAAAACTATAATAAGATTAAGGGGGAGATTTTATGAAAGATAAAAATGAGTTTGATAAAATTAATGTATTTGGGTTAGGTGAACCAAATGATACTTTTGCAAAATATTTTATAGGACAAAGTTATTTAAATCCATTAACTAATCCTAAAACTTGTAATCTTTTTCTAGCAAATGTTACTTTTGAACCAGGATGTAGAAATAATTGGCATATTCACCATGCCAAAACAGGAGGAGGACAACTTCTAATTTGTACAGCAGGATCTGGTTGGTATCAAGAAGAAGGACATGAGGCTATATCTTTAGAACCAGGAACAGTAATTACTATCCCTGCAAACGTAAAACATTGACATGGAGCTAAAAAAGATTCTTGGTTTAGTCATATCGCAATAGAAGTTCCTGGGGAAGAAACTCAAAATGAATGGTGCGAACCAGTTAGTGATGAAGAATATAATCAATTATAATGAAAAAAGTCCTGCAGTTGAAATGAATGATAAAATATTATAACAGTTTTTTTAAAACAAATGTTCGCAAAAATGTTGACAATCACTTTTCTTTACTATACAATTTAGCTGCAGAAGTTAAGAAAGGAAAGTGTAAATGAATCAGCAAAATGAAATAATCTTATTTGAAAATCAAGGTGTAAAACTTGAAGTTAATATGAAAGATGAGACTGTATGGCTAAGCGTCAAACAAATGGCTGAATTGTTTGATAGAGAGGAATCTAATATAAGAAGACATATAATAAACATTTTTAAAGAACAAGAATTAATTGAGGCTAACAACGTGCAAAATTTACACGTTGATGGTGTTAAACAAAAAGTGCCTTTTTATAATTTAGACGTAATTATATCAGTTGGCTATCGCGTTAAATCGCAAAATGGTGTTATCTTTAGAAAATGGGCAACAAAAGTTTTAAAAGATGTTATGATAAAAGGTACGCTGTTAATCAAAAAAGACTAGAATATTTAGAAAAGACGGTTAAATTAATAGATATTGCAAATAGAATTGATGAAAAATTAGATAATAATGATGCGAAAGAAATTTTGAGAGTAATAGGAAGTTATTCAAAAGCTCTTGATTTATTAGATAATTATGATCATAGAACATTATTAAAACCTAAAGGAAATAATAGTCAGAAGCGAATAAAATATAGTGAGTGTTTAAAAATAATTAATAAATTAAGATTTAATGAAGAAAGTGATATTTTTGCTATCGAAAGAAATAAAGGTTTAGAAGCAATCATAGGAAATATTTATCAAACATTTGATAATAATGATGTTTATCAAAGTATAGAAGAAAAAGCTTCTAATTTCTTATATATGATTGTTAAAAACCATGTTTTTATAGATGGAAATAAAAGGATTGCAGCAACATTATTTATTTCTTAAATTTTTATGATATTTTATATAAGAATGGTAAACAAGTTATTGATAATAACACTTTAACAGCCTTAACATTATTTATTGCGGAGTCAAATCCAAAAGAAAAAGAAGTTATAATTGATTTGGTTATGAATTTTCTTAGTTAAAACAGGCTTTCAAAAATACCAGACTTTTATCAAAAAGAAGAAAAATGCAGTATCACTAGAGCTAGGAATGGTAATTACCATACCTGCTAATGTAAAACACTGGCATGGAGCAAAAAAAGCTCCATGGTTCTCACATATTGCTGTTGAAGTACCAGAAGAAGAAACGCAAAATGAGTGGTGTGAAGCAGTAAGTGATGAAGAATATAATAAATTGAAGTAGTAGCGGGGACTATTTCTTTTTTTTACAAAAAAAATTATATATTCAAAAGCTTGTCATTTATGGTAAACTTAAATTATTAAGAAAAGGAGGAAATATGTATCAAGAATATTTAGAATTTGCGAAAGATATTGCTTTATATGCAGGTAGAGTAATGATGGAGTATTATAATGATGAAATTAGTTTAAATTATAAAAAAGATAAGACGGTTGTTACAATGGTAGATAAAAGAATAAATAGTTATTTAATTGAAAGAGTAAAAGAAAAATATAAAGATCATTCTGTAAGTGGTGAAGAAGAAAGTTTTATTCAAGAATCAGAATATGTCTGGGTATGTGATCCATTAGATGGTACAGGTATGTATGTAAATCATATTCCTGTATTTGTATTTTCTCTAGCTTTAGTTTATAAAGGGCAGCCTATTGTAGGAGTAGTATATAATCCAAATGAAGATAAAATGTATACTGCTATTCAAGGAGAAGGTGCTTACTGTAATAATAAAAAAATATCAGTCAATAACAAACAGTTAGGTGAGCAGGGTTATAAAACTAATGTTGAGATGTTTCAAAATGGTATTATCGATGAGGTGATGCTAGTGAAAGAGTTAAAGAAAGTATCAACAATTTCATCTATAGGTAGTGTAGTTAGAAGTGCTATGGCTATTGCAACAGGAGATTTCTCATGCGATGTGTTTCCTGGGACTATTCATGGAAACTGTGATATAGCAGCTTCATATCTTATTGTTACAGAAGCAGGGGGAAAAGTAACGGATTTATATGGTAGGAAGCAACGTTATGATAAAGACATCAAAGGCGCTTTAATTACTAATGGATGTTCTCATGATTTAGCATTAGAAATTGTTAGAAAATATATAATATAATCTATATTAATAAGCTAGTTTTAATTTTTGTATCATGTTATATTATTTTAGAAAAAAAGGAGGTAGATGGTATGAGCAAAGTAGCTGTTGTTACTGGTAGTAGACGTGGTCTTGGTGAAGCTATTTGTTATCAGCTAGCAAGAGATGGTTACGATATTGTTGTAAATGATATGGTTGAAAAAGAACAAGTAGATAAAGTTGTAAAACATATTGAAGAGAATTATTCTACCAATGCCATTGGAGTTATGGCAGACGTTTCAAAAGAGGAGGAAGTACTAAAGTTACTTGAAATTGTTAAAAATCGTTTTAACCATATAGATGTTTTAATTAACAATGCGGCAATAGTAGAAGATATGGAAATAAAAGAGCGCTCTACAGAACTTTTTAATGAAACAATTAGAAACAATGTTACTTCTACTTATTTAATGAGTAAATATATTGGTAGAAAAATGTTTGAAAAGAAGCATGGAAAAATTATTAACATTTCCTCAACCAATGGAATAAATGCTTTTTTTCCGACAAGTATTGATTACGATGCATCCAAAGCAGCGGTAATATCTTTAACACACAATTTTGCTTTAGAATACGCTCCTTATGTATTCGTGAATTCCATCGCTCCAGGATGGATAAATACAGAGATGAACAAACAATTACCAAAAGACCTAATCAAAGAAGAAACGGACAAAATTTATTTAAAAAGATTTGCTGAAGTAGAAGAAATTGCATCTTTCGTATCTTTTATGGTGAGTGATGCTTGTAGCTACCTAAATGGAGAAATTATTAAATTAGATGGTGGTTATTAAAATAGGAAGAAAAAATTAAAAAAAAGTTTGTGAAAAATTTATTAGATAGAGGTAGATTATGTTTTATTTTATAGTTGCTCAAATATTTGGAGCACTCGCATTAGCAATATTAATAATTAGCTTGCAAAAAAACAGCAAAACGAAATTATTACTTTACCAAAGTATTTCGAGTTTACTATATGCTTTACAATATTTGTTTTTAAATGCTTATACAGGATGTTTTATGAACTTAATTTGTATGATTCGAAATATGATATTTAATCAATACCCTAAGAAAAGACCTCCAATTTATTGGTTAATAATAACAATTGTCCTTATGATTTTCTTTTCCTCACTATCATATACTGGTGTTATTAGTTTTTTACCAATGATTGCAGTAATTTTATATAGTATTGCTTTATGGCATGGAAATTTAACAGTAATTCGAACAACAGAAATTATATCTTGTAGTCTCTATATTTTATATAATATCAAAGTTTTAGCAATTACTGGTTTGATTGCTACGATAATAGAACTTGTTGGAGCAATCCTCGCCGTTTATAAATTTGATATAAAGAAGAAAAAAGAAAATAGGTGATAAAATGAAAATAAATATTATTGGTAGTGGATCTATTGGTTCTGGTGTTATGAGTGCCTCTTATCTAATTGATGACCATATTTTAGTGGATGTTCCTAATGGTGTTATTAAATATTTAAAACATTTAAATTATGATATTTTACATATTGATACTATTTTAATCACTCATTTACATGGAGACCATTTTTTTGATTTACCATTCTTAATGCTAGGAAAATATTTTAATCATGACAAAACATTAATGAAAGTAATCTGTCCATACGGTACCGTAAGAAAATTAAAATATTTATTTCGTTTAGGCTTTCCTTATGACTTTCGTAAGGTTATGAATAGTATTAATATAGAGTTTATAGAACATAAAAGTAGAAGTCATACTCAATTAGGGGAGTATTTAATTGAATCTAGAAATGTAAAACATGGCAAAATAAAACCAGCATTCGGATATGTTGTTCATAAAGAAGGAAAAAAAGTTGGATTTTCAGGGGACTCTAAGTACTGTCCATCCATTGATAAAATAGTAGAGGATTCAGATGTATCTATCCTTGATATGAGCCTAAAAGCCGAAGGAAATAATTCCCATATGGGATATTTAGACATCAAAGACATTTGTAATAAATATAAAGAAAAAACAATTATCGCATCCCACATGCATAACAGTGCAAGAGAAGTGGCTTTAAACAACCCGATAAGTAATTTAATTATACCAAGTGAAAATTATGAAATTAATCTTTAGTTAGGGGAGTATTCGATGAAAGAGATAAAAAAGATAGACTTAAAAAATAAAGAATTAGGAAAACTAGTAGAGTTTGCTTACCTCTTGAGAGAAGGAGAATACAAAGATATCTATTTTCCAACGTATGAATTTTATGATGGTTGCGGGATGGATTATGGTGTAGAAACTGAAAATGGGGGTATCACGGTCTATTGTAATTTTGCAGATCATTCTACCGTTGATTTAGCAACCATTATTTGTGTATTTGAAGGAGCAGAAGACAATCCAGAAAAAGCGTATTATTTATCTACGACAACCGGAATTTATAGAATGGAAATAAATAAATTAGTGCTAACAGAAGATAAAAATCATTTTACAGATGATATAGAATCCTTATATAAAATGTCTAACCAAGAAAAAATCGATTGTTTTATAGATGCCATGGTGATGTTGGGATTTAGAAAAGAGAATATAGAAGAAGTATTAGAGAAAAAAATGACTGCCCAGGAAGCTTATAGAAATGTCGCTTTAGAAGAAAAAAAGAATATTGTTAGAGTTACTCACGGAAGAAGAATATTCTACTTTGATAAAAACGTCGCAATCAAGGGAGATTTTTCTGGAATATGGCTAGATGAATTTCCTTTTCCATTTGAAGAAGAACCAATCTTTGATTGCTCTAAAGTAACATGCAAGTCCGCATATTTTAATGAAAATTCTAGCGGAATAAAATTAATTAATGTAAATGCAAATGAGGAAAGCATTCGTTATACAGATTTAACGAATGTAAAAATTGACGAGGTAATAGATTTAGCAAAAGTAAATGCTACTGGTACAACATTTGGTCATCATAAGGTAATAAATTTGGAGCATTCTATTGCTCCACTAGAAAGAGTAAACCTTTCTCTAGCAACCGATATCGATGGTAACAACTATATAACAACAAAAACAGGTCTAGTAACTGTAGACTTTCAGACAGAAGATGTGCTGGAAAGAAAACAAGGAAAAATCAAGGTATACGCCAATGCTGATAATTCTCTGATGGCAATGGACGCTTTAGAGCATGATGCTGATGGTATTGGATTAATTAGAACAGAGAATATTTATACCAATGAAACAGATGCCTTAAACAGATTTGTTTATTATGCAGAAAATACTTATACATTTGAACCAGTAGATGGTAATACAGAATTTAATATTCTGCAATATACTCAATTAAAAGAAATTTGTAAAGCTAAATCAATAAGTAAAAAAATTGTTCGTTTATTTGATTTTAAAGAAGAGGATGTACAAAGAATATTAGGTGTTAGTTGGAATAGTGAAAATTGGATGACGAGAAAGAACTTTCTAGGGAATTATCATGGAATATTAAGAGATCAAATCTTTACGATTGCTAAAGTTGCTAAAGAAGAAAACACCACTTTCGATATTTTAGTACCCTTGGTAACCGATGCTAATTATTTTCATTATATCAAAAGTGATATTATTTCGTATGCAGAAGATATTGGTCTAAAAGATTTAAAAATAGGTGCTATGATAGAAAGTAAAGATGCTATTCCAGCAATCGCTAGCATTGCCAAGAACGCAGATTTTATATCCATTGGTACAAATGACTTAACAGAAAGTGTAACCGGAAAAAGAAGAAATATCTATGATCAAGAATTTTTTCATTTGACAGAGGAAGTAAAAGAATGTATCGAAGATATTATTTATAGAACGAAAGCTATAAATTCAGATATTAAAATTGGAATTTGTGGGGAACATGCAAATTATATAGAGAATGTTATGTATTATAAAACACTAAACATTGATTATATAACTTGTTCCTCTTCCTTTATAGCCGTAAATAAGGAAGTACTAAATCCCATGCAAAAAACAAAAAAATAATGGAGAGGATGTAGTATGAAAAAAGAACTATATGAATACAAATTAGACCTATTTTATTATGGTGTTAACTTAACGGATTCTGCTTATAAAAATTTAAAAAAAGGAAAAAATAATCAAGTAAACCATGATGACTATATTACCACCAAAGGATTGTTATTGTGCTTAGAAAATCAAGTATATGTAAATGCCAACTTAAATAAAAATAGTAGATATAAAATTGATTATATAGATAAAAAATTCATCTTAAGTGAAAGTAGTGAAATTTGTCAAGTCCATATTTTTCAACCACCTAACTTTGCTTTACAAACAACAAAACTACCAAACGGACTCCCAATTACTAATTTCGTAAATATTCACGGAGACCGTATCCGAATCCAACCAATCGGTGGATGTGCGAACCGTTGTAAATTTTGCGACCTTAACCAAATAAAATATCAACTTCATTCTATATCAGACTTAGAACAAGCATTTTTATACGCTCTAGAAAATCATGGATTCAAACATATATTAATCAGTGGTGGAAGTCCCCGAAATAGTAATAGTGATTTCCAATACCTAACAGAAGTATATCAATATTTTGGAAGTAAATATGGAAAACGTTTTCCAATAGACGTTATGCTAGTTCCCAGAGGACTAGAACCAGGGAAAGATTCCAAACAAGATTATTATAACTTTTTAACAAAACTAAAAAGTTGGAATATCACAGGAATATATGCCAATTTAGAATTATATAACGATTCTTTACGAAAAAAATATATTCCTCAAAAAGATGATATTGGTAAAGAAAAGTATTATGAATTTTTTAAAATTGCCACAGAAGTATTTGGAAAAGAAAATATAAAATCTTGTATTATTATTGGTCTAGAAGAGGTAGAAGATAGTCTTAAAGCTGTAGAAGAGTTATGTAGTTTAGGTTGTATGCCAGTACTTTCTCCTTATGTACCAATAGATAATGAAATTTCATCACCCACACCAGAGATGATGAAAAAAGTATTAATACAAGCTCAAAAAATTGCCGACAAATATAAGGTTGCACTGGGACCATCCTGTAACTTATGTAAACACAATACCATTCATTTTAACTAATAGAAAATAGGAGAGACATATGAATAATTTTGATAGTATTATTTTTGATTTAGATGGGACTTTATGGAGTGCTTTGGACAGTACTGTTTTCGTATTAAAAGAAATAAAAAAACGACACCCTGATATTGTAGAGGATGTATCGGTTGATATTATAAAATCTGCTATGGGATGTACTTTTGAAGAAACTGCCAAGAAATATTATGGATATTTAGATAAAGAAACAAGAGAAAAGTATACAAAAGAAGCAATCCAAGAAAACACAAAATACTTAATGAAACATGGTGGTACTTTATACAATGGAGTAGAAGAAGTCATAAAACTATTATCTAAAAAATACAAACTATATATTGTAAGTAATTGTATAGAGGGATATATTGAATCTTTTTTAGAAACGAGTAATTTAAAAGACTATTTTTCAGACTTTGAAAATAATGGTAGAACCGGTTTAGAAAAAGGAGAAAATATAAAACTACTAATAAAAAGAAATCATCTATCAAATCCTATTTATGTTGGAGATACAGATAAAGATAGAGAAGCAGCAGAAGAAGCAAAAATTCCATTTATTTATGCAACTTATGGTTTTGGAGCTGTAGAAAAGTATAATAATAAAATTGATAACATCTATGATTTATTAACTATTTTAAAAATAAAAAATACTAAAAATGAATTTTAGTATTTCTTTTTTCTTTTGTAAGAGAATAACCTTGACGTTCAGGATTAGCAATAACTCTATCATTAGCTAATAAAAGTACACTAGAATCCATCTTTGCTCCATCCAACATGACAGTATCACTATTAACCGTTAGATATGTTCCACATAGATTAGTATTTCTAGCATCAATATTTTCTAATTGTTTTCCAAAAAGATTAACATTTTGAAAATTAGCACCAGCGATACTATGTTGATATGCTATATTAAAGTCAACTTTCTCTATATTAGTATCCGCAAAATTCATATTTCTAAAATCAACACTAGAAAAATTAATTTTACTCAAATCTAAAAATGGTAAATAAGGAAGATATTCTTCTTTTACTTTTTTAACTCCTGAATTTAAATCAAATAGCTCATTCTCGGTAATTGGTATTTGATAATAATAAAATTCTGGATATGGACCATTATTTGCTAATTGAGAAACTTTTTGCAAGCGAGTAATAACTTCTTCTTTTGCAGGTACATGAACAAGTAAAGAATCATCTAAGAAATCAGGAATTTGAGAAGAAATCTGTGTACGGACTTGATTAGATTCAATATTTTTTAATAACTGTTGAAAAGAAATAGAATGAATCAAAGAAGGAGAAAATTTCTTCTGATCAACAAAAAACTCTAGCAAGTCATCTGGAACATCTACAGTCGTTAATCGATATAAAGCATTTTGAACTTTCTGATACAATTTTTTCTCTTTATCAGTTAATGCAGCATAATCAAAAACATTTTGAATATATTCACTATGAAAAATAGGAAATTGACGAACATTAATTACTATTTCTTGCATAATTTCACCTCGTAAATCAACACTTATTTTAAAAAGATTACAAATAATTGTCAATTGCTATTTAAATAAGGTAAATTATTGCATAAAAAGGAATCAGCATAATCAGAAAATGTATCTAACTCGCGTTGGCTAAGAATAGTCCACACAAACAAAGGCATCTTTTTTCGGTAATATTGGAGTCTTTTCTTTTTAATAATATTTTTATTGATAGCTAAAAAATCAGGATGACAATACTTCACTAAAAAAGAAGAACTAATGAGATAGCTATATAATTTAGAAGGAGGGTATTCTGTAATTAAAAGACCTACAGAATAAGAAGACCTTTTCTTTAAATAACGCACAATATTAGGTTGAAAAGACTTTAATAAAATATCCCCCTGATATTTTTTTAAATCATCTAAAATTTTATCACAGACAAACTCTACACGATTTGTCTTTTTTATTTCAATATCTAAAAGTACAGATCCATTGGTTAATTCTAATACTTCTCGAAATGTAGGGATTTTTTCTTTAGTAGATAACAATGAAAACTTTCTTATTTCATCATAAGTCATATCACAGATATATTTATCAACACCACACATTCTCTTTAAATTAATATCATGAAAGACAATAATAACATTATCCTTAGTAAGCTGAACATCTAGTTCAAAAGGAATATGAAAAGAGAGTGCTCTGCGAAATGCTAACAATGAATTTTCAGGAATTTTTTTATTATCAAATAGGCCACGATGAGCAACTTTTAAGTTCTTTAATTCCATAACATCACCTTTACTATAGTATAAGTGAAACCATGAAAAAATTGCAAATTATAAATATTTATGTTATAGTATAGGAACTTTAAAGAGGGGGACATATGAAAAAAAGTACAAAAGAATCGTTAAAAAATATAATATCTGGACTAACGCTAGGTATAGGAATAGGACTAATGGTGCCAAAATATGCTGCTATATTCCAAGAACATGAAGCAAAGAAAGAAGCACAAATCCAAGTAGAGGAAGAAAACCGCCGAATTATGGATACGTTAATGCAAGATACGAATGCACAAGTATCAGAAAGTGCGGAAAGTATTATTGATAAAATCAGCAGTATTAGTGTTGACAATAGCTCTATGGAAGTCTTAGAAATAACAAAAGAACAATTAATAAACGCATACAAGTCATATAGCGACGAAATTCATCAACACCAATATCAATCTTTATATGACGAAAAAACAGACAGCATCAAATGGGATGAGGCTGTCAAAAAGATATATGAAAACAGTCAACAAGTTGCATTAAAAACAGAAGAGTCTATCTTTAGTCTAGAAACCTTTTCTGAAGAAGAAACACAAGCTTTAGTAGAAGAAATTAGAACAACTTATGAACAAATAAAAAAAGATTTCCCTGAATATGACACTAGAGAACTAGCCTGTAAACTAGAATATTATTCTTTACTAAAAAGTAGCGTAGATAGAGGAACCGTAATAGCAACAACAAGCGCAGATAAAATAGTATATTACCCTAGTTATAATAAACTTAGAATAATAGAACAAGAAGATACTACATATCATGAGAGCTTTCATCTACAGGGAAATAATTGTGTAGATAATCAAGAAAATGACTATCTATCATCGGTAATGCCCACCTTTATAGAAGAAAATTATGCATCTCTTTATGCTGAAGAGTTAACCGGTTTTTACCAAATGAGCTACACGGATTATAATGAAGCACTAAATCTAATTCAATTATCATTAGCGTTAAGTGATAGTTATCAAATTGATGAACTGTTAAAAGAAACCATCTACAATGACCCTGTAAGTTTTTTAAAAGAATTTCCAGTATACGGAAATGATAAAGAACAATTTTTCTTTGATACAATAGAAGCATTAAGAGGTCTAAATATATTAGTAAATTCGCAACAAGCCAGCGCTTACTATTATGAAGACTCAACTTACACTGCAGAAACATTAAGTCAAGTCAAAGCGAGCACATATGAGCAAATTTCAAAAATCTTTTATAATAATTTAATAGTATTAAATGAACAACACCCCGAAATGACTTTAGAAGATAATATTGCTTTCATAAAACTTTTCTTAAGAACCAAAATAAATATTCCAATAGATGCAGAGCATGTAGCATTAAAGCAATCAAATGATCAAGAAACCGCATCTTCTTACAACGGGCAGGAAGATTCTGAAACAATAATACCAAAAAAGGAAGAGGTACTGATAGAATCAAAACAAAAAATAGCTAGTGATTATTTTATAGAGTATATAGCAAGCAGGTATAATATAAATTCAGAAGATGCAAAAAAACAATTATTTTCTGTCAGCGAAGTTAGTGACGATTACACGTTCCCAGATTTTTTAGGAACTGAAAAGAAAGAGTTTTATCAGTATATAGCAGATAAAAATAAAAACCAAGTGTTCCCAGAGAGTAGACAACTAGTAAAACAAAAATAAAAGAAGAGATAATTAACTCTTCTTTTACTATATATTTATGATAGAATAAAAGTGTATGAATTAAAAGAAGGTGAAATAATGCAAACTATTTTAATTATTGAAGACGATTTATCAATTGCTAACGAATTAAAAGAAATGTTAGATAATGCAGGATATAATGCGAAAACAGTAGATGATTTTCACAATGTCCTAGCTGAAATAAAGAAAGAAAAACCAGATTTAATTCTATTAGATATTAATTTACCAAAAATAAACGGAGAAATTTTGCTTCAACAAATAAGAAAAGAATATAACACTCCAGTAATTATGGTAACAAGTAAAAATAGTGAAGTAGATGAAGTATTATCTATGTCTTATGGAGCAGACGATTATATTACCAAGCCATATAATCCAACAATTCTCTTATTAAGAATTGGAGCAGTTTTAAAACGAGCAGAAAGAACAGCTGAAAAACTTTCATATCATGACTTAGAAGTAATTCCTCAAAAAGGAATTCTAAAGAAACAAGAACAAGAAATTATCTTAACTAAAAATGAGATGATTATTTTCTTATATTTATTACAAAAGCAAGGAAAAATTGTCACAAGAGATGAACTAATGACAGATTTATGGAATAATAATGAATATATCAACGACAATGCATTAACAGTAAATATTTCCAGATTACGTTCTAAATTAAAGGAAATTGGATATGAGGAGGCAATTGAAACAAGGAAAGGGCAAGGGTATATATTGCATGAATAAAAAAGAATATATAAAAGATAAAATAAGCACAATAGTAACAGGACTAATTACTTATATAATTATATTATTAATACTTCTAGCATTTAAAGTAAATATACAAGCTACTATATCTATTAGTATTGTCTATATAGTAGGAATATCAATTAGTTTAATAGTTGAGTATTTGAAAAAGAAATCATTCTATGATGATTTTACAAAGAAACTAACAAACCTAGATCAAAAGTACTTAATTGTAGAAATGTTAAACGATCCAACTTTCATAGATGCCAAAATATTAACAAATTCTTTATATGAAATAGATAAATCTATGATAGAAAAAATCAATGAATATAAAACTCAGACCCAAAGCTTCAAAGAATATGTAGAGTTATGGATTCATGAAGTAAAACTACCAGTATCTTCTTTAACTCTAATGGTACATAATAGTAAAACAGAACAAAACAAAAAACTCCTAGAGCAACTTTCCAGGCTTGATAACTACTTAGAACAAATTCTATATTATGTACGAAGTGAAAATGCAGAGAAAGACTATTTAATTACGCAAGTAAATTTAGCTAAGGTAATAAGTAATACGGCATTAAAAAATAAAGATGTCTTATTAGAAAACGGAATAAACTTTATAGTAAGTGATGTAAATATAGAGGTTTTAACAGATTCTAAATGGTTAGAATTCATACTAAATCAAATTATTGATAATAGTATTAAATATAGTAAAAACAAGAACGCTTATATTAAGATTGTTGCGAAAGAAGAGCATGATAGAGTAGATTTAGCAATCTATGATAACGGTATTGGAATTAAAGAAGAAGATCTTCCTAGAGTATTTGATAAAACCTATACAGGAAGTAATGGTAGAGCAGGCAAAAATTCAACTGGCATGGGATTATATATTGTAAAAAAGCTATGTGAAAAATTAGGACACCAGGTAACTATCAAATCTAAAGAAAAAGAATTTACTTGTGTTAAAATATCTTTTCTAAAAAATGATTATTATAATGTTACAAAAAAAGAGGTTAAGAAAAAATCTTAATCTCTTTTTATTAGTATTTAGTATTAATATGATAATAATTGAACAGACTATATTTTTTTGCTATGATAAAAGAAATGTTACGAAATTGTAATATACCGTAAGATTAAAACAACGACAACTATCATAAGTTACTCTATAATGAAGTCATGAAAGGAGAAAGAAGTATGTCAAAAATATTAAAAATAGACAACATTGAAAAATATTATGGAAACAGATCTAATTTGACAAAAGCAATCGATGGTATTTCATTCGAGGTGGAGGAAGGAGAATTTGTTGCTATCATGGGAGCAAGTGGCTCTGGAAAAACAACACTTCTAAACTGTATCTCTACAATTGATAGAGTAACTTCAGGACATATCTATGTAGCTAACGAAGACATTACTAAATTAAAAGGAAATAAATTAAATAAGTATAGAAGTCATGAACTAGGATTTATCTTTCAAGATTTTAATCTTCTAGATACTCTAACAGCCTATGAAAATATTGCTTTAGCTTTATCTATACAAAATACTAAAGTAGGAGAGATTAGTAAAAGAGTAAATGAAGTTGCCAGAAAATTAGACATTCAAGATGTATTACAAAAATATCCATATCAAATGAGTGGAGGACAACGTCAAAGAGTAGCATCTGCACGTGCTATTATCACGAATCCAAAATTAGTTCTAGCGGACGAACCAACTGGAGCATTGGACTCTAAATCATCTAAAATGCTGCTAGAAAGTTTTAATCACTTAAACAATGAATTTAAAACTACTATTTTAATGGTTACCCATGATGCTTTTACAGCAAGTTATGCATCACGTGTTATCTTTATCAAAGATGGTAAAGTATTTAACGAGATAAGAAAAGGTGACAGTACACGTAAAGAATTCTTTGATAAAATCATTGATGTTGTAACACTACTTGGAGGGGATTTAAATGATGCTTTGTAAACTATCCCTAAAAAACATCAAAAAAAGTTTTAAAGACTACACAATCTATTTCTTTACATTAATTCTAGGAGTAGCAATTTTCTATGTATTTAATGCAATAGATAGTCAAACAGTATTATTAGAAACAAAAGAGTCTACTTATGATATCATTGAATTAATGACCCAGACTCTATCTGCAGTAAGTATATTTGTATCTTTTATTTTAGGATTTTTAATTATTTATGCCTCACGCTTTTTAATTAAAAGAAGAAATAAAGAATTTGCTATTTATATGACACTAGGTATGGGTAAAAGAAAAATATCGATGATTTTATTTATCGAAACGATTATTATTGGTCTTTTATCTTTAGGAGTAGGGTTAGGACTAGGTGTAATACTATCTCAATTAATGAGTTTGTTAGTTGCTAATATGTTTGAAGCAGACATGACGAACTTTGCTTTTACTTTTTCTAAAGGAGCACTAATAAAAACATGTTGTTATTTTGGTATTATGTATATACTAGTTATGATATTTAATACTATTCAAATCAGTCGCTGTAAATTAATTGATTTAATTAACGCCAATAAACGTTCTGAGAAAGTAAAAATTAAAAACCCTATAATTTGTACCATAATCTTCTTAATAGCAGCAACGATACTAGGATACTGTTATTACAGAGTATCAATACCAGATGGTGCGAATGCATTAACAGTAAAAGATATGGGAATAATGATTGCCTTAGGAGCATTTTCCACATTCTTATTATTTTGGTCATTATCAGGATTAATGCTAAAAGTTGTTCAATCCATGAAAAATGTATACTATAAAGGACTAAATAGTTTCATACTAAGACAAATAAGTAGTAAGATTAACACTACAGTATTTTCAATGACTATTATTTGTTTAATGTTATTTGTAACAATCTGCGTACTATCAAGTTCACTATCTATTAAAAACTCAATGACAGCCAACTTAAAAGAATTAGCGCCAGCGGATATTGAATTAATGAAAAAAAGAAATATTCCAAAAGAACTACAAGATGATTATGGCTATACGGATGGACAAATAGAATCCAGTTATAAAACAATTTCTGAAACTCTAAAAGAGTTAAATATTGATGAAGACAAATATTTAAAAGATCAAACAACACTTCATTTATATACAGATGAATCTATAACTTATGCAACAACCATGGGTAAAGAATTAGAAAGTATGAAAAAAATGTATCCATACTTAGACTATACTTCCCCAGAGATTATCGTAAAATTAAGTGAGTATAATAAGGTTGCTAAAATGTTTAACAACAAGACATATAGTTTAGATAATGATGAATATATGATTATTGGTGACTATGAGAGTATGATAGAATTAAGAAATAAAGCTCTAAAAATAGGAACACCACTAACTATCTTTGGTAAAGAATTAACACCTAAATATAAAGAAGTAAAAGATGGTTTTATCGAAATGTCTAGCAATCATATTACCGACGGAATCATTATAGTACCAGATGAAGTAATTAATGTATCAAGTACTTCACCTAGATTAGAAGAAGAATACATGGTAGCAAACTATAAAGCAAATGATGAAAAGACAAAACAAGAAATAGAAGAAGTGTTTATAAATCCAGAATTAAACGACTTATATCCAGATGTTATTCTAGATGGTCCTACAAGAATTGCTATCTACGATGCAAGTGTTGGACTAGGTGCCATGATAACATTTATTGGATTATATTTAGGAATCATTTTCTTAATCTCCAGTGCAGCCTTACTTGCATTAAAAGAACTATCAGAAAGTGCTGATAATATCACAAGATATACTATGCTAAGAAGAATAGGAGCAACAGATAAGCAATTAAATAAAGCTCTATTTAGACAAATAGCAATATTCTTTATATTCCCACTTATAATTGCAATCATTCATTCTATCTTCGGAATTAAATTCTGTACATTCATATTAGAAACCTTCGGTAAAGAAGAGATGTTAGCGAGTGTATCCATGACAATGCTATTCTTAATATTAATTTATGGTGGATATTTCTTAATTACTTATTACTGTAGTAAAAATATTATTAAGGAAAAAAGAATATGATATTAGAAATAAATTGGCAAGAATTTATAAATAACCCAGTTGTTATGATCTCACCTCTAATTCTTTTAGCACTTTTATTTATAATACTTGCCATAATAAAAGGAAGAAAAAAGGATTAGATAACTAGTCCTTTTTCTATGACTTATCTTTTAGCCATAAAAACTGCAGTAATATTATTTCCACTATTAGCTTTTCTGATTACAGGGCCTTTTATCCTGTACCAATATCATAAATATACATCCATTAGTCCTTTAAAAACACTAATTATCTATAGCTTTATATTTTACTTACTATGCGCTTACTTTTTAGTAATCTTGCCACTCCCATCTAAAGATAGTGTGATAAACAATCCTGATTGGATGATTCAAATGATACCATTTCACTTTATAGTAGACTTAATCAAAGAAAACCCTTTAATATTGGGAAATCCCAAAACATATATCAGCGCTATCTTAGATCCTTCATTCTATGTAGTAGCATTTAATATATTATTATTTGTTCCATTTGGTATGTTTCTAAAATACTATAAGGGATATTCTTTAAAAAAAATAATACTTGCCAGCCTATTATTAAGTGCATTCTTTGAATTTACACAGTTAACCAGACTTTATGGACTCTATCCTAAACCTTATAGATTATGTGATATAGATGATCTAATACTAAATACCATGGGTGGGGTAGTAGGGTATCTCTGGATGTTAGATTTAGAAAAAAGAATTCCATCAAAAATCCAATTAGAACAACAAGCCTATGAAAAAGGAAAGACAGTATCACCATTAAGAAGAATATCAATCTTTATTTTAGATTTTTTAATCTATATAGCAATCACTATTTTTTTAGGGACAAAACATCCAATCCTAATATTTATAATATATTTTACAATAATTCCCAATTTTTTTCATAATAAAACATTAGGAAGTGCATTTTTAAATGTAAAAATAGAAAGTTCAAAAGAAACTTACCAATATTTACTAAGACCGTATTTTTTATATTTTTACTATATTTACTTCCCATACAAAATACTGATGTTAGGAAGTCAATTAGGCACCATCATAGGTGGAGAAAAAATAAGAATAATATTTTATTTATTATTAATACTTACAGTTTTCTTCTTCTATATAGGAAACATATTTTATTTGATAATCAAAAACAAAATATTCTATGATAAACTATTAAAAGTAAACTATAAAAACACATTTAGAGACTAAATCCAGTTCTGCAACTGTAACTTGACAAAAATCAACTCAAATTAGGTAGATAAAGATATGAAAAAAGGATATACTAATATCAGTTTTAAAATGTTTTTTCTTTCTATCAGTTAAATTAAGATAGAAAAAAGGCAACTAATTAATACAAGACAAAAGAAAGCAGTAGGAATATGAAAAAATTACAGAAATATAAAAGCGATATCTTAATGATTTTATTATATAGTGCAATTTATATTATCATTGCACTAATTTTAACGCATGGAAAATTTCTTTTTGCATCAACAACTGATTTTGAAATGCAACACTACATTTTTCCAGAATATTTTAGAAATCTATTTTATGATACGAAAGACCTATTACCAGATTTTGCATTAAATATTGGCGGAGGGCAAAACATCTATAACTTTTCTTATTATGGACTATTAAATCCTATTATTTTAATCTCATATTTATTACCTATGATACCTATGATTTATTATTTAATAGGGGCAAGTTTTATTATTGTAGTATCATCTACTTATCTTTTCTATAAATTTTTAAAATCTCATAATTTTAAAAACTCCACCTGTATAATAGTATCTCTTCTTTTCTTATTCGCAACCCCTATACTTTATCATGCAAAACGACATATTATGTTTATTAATTATTTTCCATTTTTAATCGGTGGACTATTTGGTGTAGATAACTTCATAAAAAAGAAGAAATCAGGATTATTAATAACATGTGTTACATTAATGATCTTTACAAGTTTTTATTATAGTGTCGCTGGAATTGTAGTATTAATTATTTATGGAATTTATAGTTATTCAAAAGAAAAAAAGCAAGGAATAATAATTTTTTTAACAAAGTTTGCAGTTCCATTCATTATATCAATCTTAATAAGCGCTATTCTTTTACTCCCAACAGCCTACACAATAATATCAGGCAGGGGAGAATCAATCAAAGTATTAGAAACATGGTTGTTATTCATTCCTAACTTTAAATTTCTATTTAATGCCTATGGTCCAGGTTTAACATTATTTGAATTTATTTTAATAGGTATATTAATAATTGATAAAGATATAAAAACAGAAACAAGATTATTATCTTTATCATTAATTATCATCTTATTATTTCCAATATTTAACTATATTTTAAATGGTACATTATATGTAAATCCTAAATCTTTAATTCCGTTCTTACCACTAGCTTTGCTTTTAATCGCAATAAGTATGGAAACATTACTAAAAAATCATAAAAAGGCAAAATACTATTTAATTATTTCTACATGTCTAATTACTGTTGGTGCTAGTTTTAGTGATGCTCTAATACCAACAGAAACGGTAAAAAGCAGTTTTGAAAAAGATTACCAAAGCTTAGTAAAAGAAATAACAACCAAAGATAAAGATTTCTACCGTATAGGGAACGAAACTTATGGACCGTCTTCATTAAACAAAGTACATACAATGAAAGAATATAAATCATCAGTATATACTTCTACTCAAAATAGAGAATATCAAACCTGGGTACAACAAGAACAAAAAACCAATCAAATTTATCGTAATAACATGATGTTAACACTAGCTGGTAATCCTATTTCAGAAGCGATGATGGGAGAAAAATATGTTGTTACTACCCATAAATTAAACGATGGGTACCAACTAATAGACAAAAAAGGAAAACTATACTTATACGAAAATGAATTTGCTTTACCAATCATCTATGCAAGTAAAGATATCTTAACAGAAAGAGAAGTAAACAAACTACAATATCCAGAAAATGTAATAGCAGAGTACACAAAAGATATACCAAAAGAAAATATTTTAGAAGAAGTAGATTTAGAAATTAAAAATACAAAGAATCTAGAAATTTCTAAAGGACAAAATGATACAATTAAAATAAGAGCAGGAAAGAATGCTAAGATGACAGTAGTTCCTAAAAAAAACTTAGAAGATAAAGTTTTATTTATTACATTCAAAAATAAATTCAATAGAGGATGTCATCATGAAAAAAATGATCAAACAATAAACATTAATCATATTAGTAATAAATTAACATGTAGAGATTGGAAATATCATAATAAAAATTATGTATTCCACTATGTATTAATATCACCAAAACAATTAGATATTACTTTCTCGGAAGCATATTATAAATTAGGAAATATTGAAATATATGCAATACCAAAAAATTTGTTGATAGACAGAAAAGAAGAGATAACACCAATAAAAATAAATCAAAGGCAAACAAAAGGAGATAAGATAGTAGGTACCATCAACGTAGAAGAAGAAAGCAATGTCGAAGTAGCGATTCCTTACGATAAAGGATTCACTATAACAGTTGATGGTAAAGAAACAAAGTATCAAGAAAGTATTCAAAATGGAATAACTTTTAAAATTCCAAAAGGAAAACACAAAATAGAAATGATTTACGAATCACCTTGGAAAGATATTGCTAGTATTATTTCTATCATAGGAATACTTCTATGGATAGGAATTATCATAAAAGAAAGAAAAAGAACCTAACTGGTTCTTTTTTGCAACCCAAACCATTCATAATACAACTTAAAATCCCTAGTATGCAACCAGAAAAAATGATACAAAAGAAATATAACAAAACTGTAAGGTTAATTTAAAATGTTCTTCGTTATACTGATATCAAGAAAGGAACAAAAGGAGTGATAAAATGTCAGGTTTTCATTATATCGGTTTAAAAATAACGATTCTATTATTAATTATATTGGTACCATGTATTATAATAGGAGGTATGATTTCTTTATGTTCTTTTCTAAAAGAAAAAATTAGTGAAATAAAGGACGGGATGCGTTATGCAAAAAACACTAGAAATAAAAAATCTAAAGAAATTTTATGGAACAAAAAGCAACATAACTAAAGCAGTAAATGATTTATCATTAGAAGTAGAAGAAGGAGAATTTGTTGCTATCATGGGAGCAAGTGGCTCTGGTAAAACAACTCTTCTAAACTGTATTTCTACGATTGATGAAGTAACTTCTGGACATATTTTTATTGATGGTAAAGATATTACAGAACTAAAAGAAAAAGAACTTGCTAGTTTCAGAAGAGAAAATCTAGGCTTTATTTTTCAAGACTTTAATCTTTTAGATACTTTAACTATTTCTGAAAACATTTCTCTCGCTTTAATTATTAATAAAGAAGATGCGAATAAAGTAGAAAAGAAAGTAAAAAACATTGCGGAAAAATTAGGTATAGAAGAAATATTAAATAAATATCCATATGAAGTATCAGGAGGTCAAAAACAACGTTGTGCCTGTGCAAGAGCCTTAATCAACAAACCTAAACTAATTCTTGCTGATGAACCAACCGGAGCTCTGGATTCTAAAAGTAGTAGAATGTTATTAGAGACAATGGATGAGATGAACGAAAAATTAAATGCTACTATTTTAATGGTTACTCATGATTCTTTCAGTGCTAGCTTTTGTAAACGAGTATTATTTTTAAAAGATGGAAAAATATTTAATGAGATAAGAAGAGGTGAAAAACCTAGAAAAGAATTCTTTGATGAAATATTGGATGTTTTAACATTACTAGGTGGGGATGTTGCAAGTGTTAAGTAAATTAGCAATTCGTAATGTTAAAAGAAGTATAAAAGACTATCTAATTTATATCATAACCGTAGTGATGGCATTCTCTCTTATCTTTGCCTTTAATTTCGTATCATTCTCTAGTGATATTACACAGTTATCAGAAATGATGGAAAATTTAAAGTATGCAATTATTTTTGTTAGTTGTATTATTGTTTTTGTAATAGCTTGGTTAATTAACTATACTATGAAATTTATGTTTGAAAAAAGAAGTAAAGAATTTGGTACCTACATGTTATTAGGGATAGAAAAGAAAGATATCAATAAAATGTTCCTATCTGAAAACATTGTATTAGGATTAATTTCTTTTGTCATATCCTTCTTTGTAGGAACAATATTAGGAAATATTATTTCAGCAATAGTTATGAACTTATTTGAAATGCCATATAAAATTAAATTATCCATAACTTTAACACCAGTACTTTTATCAACATTATACTTTATATTAATTTATCTATTTACTTTATTTAGAAGTAGTAGAAGAATGAAGAAAATGAAAATTCATAACTTATTATATTTAGAGAAGAAAAACGAAGAAAAAATATGGAAGAAAAAGAAATATAGAAATATTTTATTTATTATTTTTGTTATCTTAGGAATATTAGGGCTATATCTATGTGATTATGCGTTTATAATTTCAAATGACCCTAGTATGGTTAGTTATTTAGGAATATCAATTCTATTATTAATTATCAGTATTTATGGAATTACCTTCACATTAGGAGATTTTATTCTAGCACTGATTAATAAAAGAAGAAAAATTAAATATAGTAAAGATAATTTATTTGTTGCTAAAAACTTTGAAGCAAAATCAAGAACCATTGGTTTTACCCTAGGAACATTATCTTTATTAATTACTTTAACTTTAGTCTGTATGAATATGTCATTTATCATGAAAGATGCTTTTGAAAACAATATAGAGCAACAAGCACCATACGATATTCTAGTAGAAGGAATGTATAGTGACGTTGAAGAAAGTTGGACAGGAAAACAAGATAATAGAAAGAAAGCATGGGAATATATAGATTACATCCATGAAAACTACGAAATAGAAGATGAATTACACTATCAAATTCTAACACTACAAGATCATCAAGTAGCAAAATATATTAAAGATATTGGTAATAATGGTTTATATGACTATGATACATATTTAAAAGTATCAGATTATAATAAATTATTAGAAATGTTAGGAGAAAAACCTATTGATCTAAAAGAAAATGAATACTTTGTAACCGGAGATAAAACTGTTCAAAAATATTTAAAAGAAATTGAAAAAGAAAATAATAACATTACAATCAACGGAAAGCAGTTATCTTTAAAGAGCACAACCATAGAAAACTTTCGTCTAGGTTGGTCAACAGGAAATAGCTTTTTAATAGTAATACCAGATAATGTTGCTAAAAACATGCAAGTAGTAACAGAACTTTATGCTTTTGATACAAAAGAAGAAACGAAAGAATCGGATAATACAAAACTAGAAAAACTAGGATATTATGAATTTAAAGATGGTGACTCTTACTTTTCTTATTTCCCAGTAACAGTAAGAGGATATTATGAATCATCTAATAAAACCGCAATGACTATATTTTCGTTTTCTCTATTATATGTTAGTATTATTTTTATTACCGTAGTAGGTACGATTTTATCAATTCAAACTTTAAGCGATTCTAATAAGAATAAATATCAATATAAACTATTAAAAAAATTAGGAGTAGAAGATAAAAAGATTAAAAAAACAATAAGAAAACAAATTACTTGTAACTTCTTATTCCCAGCACTATATCCAATCATTATTGCAATTACAACATCTTTCTCAATCAACCGACTATTTTATGCAATAACTAGTGCCAACATGAACTATTTAACTTCTATTCTAATAACTATAGGAATTTTTGCAATCATTTATGGAATCTACTATATTGCAACCTACATAACATTTAAAAATAATATTGAAGAATAACTCCACAAGGAGTTTTTTTCATACACTCAACGTATCGTTTGGTGCAAAAGTAAAAAAGATAAGTTATACTTGGGACAAGAGGTGATACTATGGATTGTAAAAAAGTAGGACAATTAATAAAAAAGAAAAGGTTAGAGAAAAAAATGACCCAACAAGAACTAGCAGACAAACTTCATATCACGGATAGAGCAATTTCTAAATGGGAAAGAGGACTAGGAGCACCAGATATCTCTCTATTACAAGACTTAAGTAATATATTAGGGTTAAGTATATCAGATGTATTATCTGGAGAAGAACACAAAGAAAGCTTAAGTATACCTGATAAAATAATCATTATATTATGCCTTTTAATACCTATAATAATTATTTGTTTTTCTCTAATGATATCTTGTTTTAGAACAGATTATATCTTTATAGGATCAATATTTTTACTAATAGCATATTTATTATTTATAAAAAAAGAAAACAATCAAAAATTAAAAAAGAATATAACTTGGATACTATTTATTTTATATATTATATTTTTACTATCAACAATAGTTTATACAAAACTAACAACAGGTGCAATTTATCCAGAATTAAATATAAAATCTAACCTAGTTCCATTCACTTCAATCATAGAAACTATAACTCTTTTATTAACAAAAACCCAAGGGTTTTACTATATATTTGATTACTTAATCTTAGATATAATACTATTTATACCATTAGGTTTATTTTTGCCAATTCTATTTCCAAAAACAAAAAAAATTAAAAACTTTATATTAATCTGTCTTACTATTTCAATCATCAAAGAACTATTTCAACTATTATTAAATGTAGGTATGTTTAATATTGATGATATTATATTAAACTTATCAGGAGCAATCATCTCATATACAATATTTAAAAATTTACTATCTAAATATATGGTATAATAAAGAAAACTAATAGATATCAAATCAACTAGGAGGACATATGAAAATATTAATTGTTGAAGATGACAGTAAAATAAGACAAGAATTAAAAACATTATTAGAAACAAATAACTATAAAGTAAAAATCATCGAAGATTTTACAAAAGACATCGTAAAAGAAATATCTAATATTGATAAAGATTTAATATTATTAGATATTAATTTACCAAATCAAAATGGATTTGATATTTGTAAAAAGATAAAAAATGAAGAAAATGTTCCTATTATTTTTGTTACTAGTTGTACTAGGGAAGAGGATGAGTTAAAAAGCATTATATCTGGAGGGAATGATTTTATTACGAAACCATATAATAAAGATATTCTATTAGAAAAAATAAAAAGGACTCTAAATTTAAATAATCCCTTTTCTCATAAAGAAATAAAAGTAAAAGGTGTAACCCTAGATCTTCATCTTTCTTTAGTTCGTTATCAAGACAGCACAGTAGAATTAACTAGAAATGAGTTTAGAATACTTTATTATTTTTTTACAAACCCAGAAAAAATTATTTCTAAAGAAGAATTATTAGATTACTTATGGAATGAAAAATACTATTTAGATGATAATATATTAACAGTAAACATAAATAGACTTCGTAAAAAATTAGAAGAAATCGGACTACAAGACTTTATACAAACAATTCGTGGGAAAGGATACAAATTAGGATGATAAATTATATAGAAGAAAAGATATGGTTGATTCTATGGTATGTAGCTTTTGTTTTACTTGGACTAGTAACAATGTTTCTATTAGACATGGATACTACTTTTTTAATATTTTCTTTCATATTATATTGCATATTACTAATAGTTTATATAATAGTTAGTTATCACTTTTCTAAAAAGAAAAATAAAGAAATAAAAAAAATAGTAGATGAGTTAGAGGAAAAGTATTTAGTTTCTGAACTATTAAAGCAACCTAAAAACTTAGAAAATGAAGGTTACTATTACGCATTAAAAAAAGCAACAAAAGCGATGAATGATAAGATTACAGAGTTAGAACATAAATATCAAGAATATGAAGAATACATTGAAAGCTTTGTTCATGAAATTAAAACCCCTTTAGCAGCACTTTCTTTATATAGTGATAATAAAAAAGATAGTGAGTTAAAAGAAGAAATAAAGAAAATGGATAACTTGGTAGAACAAGTGTTATATTATGCCAGAAGTGAAAATACCGAAAAAGACTATTTTGTAAAGAAAATAAAACTATCTGAGATTATTCACCAAGTATTAATGCAAAATAAAGACTACTTATTAAAAAATAAGATTAGAGTGGAAACTAAAAATCTAGATTTATCTGTCGCAACAGATGAAAAATGGGTAGTGTTTATTATCAATCAAATTATAAATAACTCTTGTAAATATATGAATAAAGAAGAGAAAAAAATCATGATAAATGGAAAAACCGAAAAAAATAAAATCATATTAGAAATTACAGATAACGGATGTGGTATAAAAGAAAGCGATTTGCCTAGAGTTTTTGAAAAAGGATTTACAGGAAATGATAGAAAAAAAGAACATTCAACAGGAATGGGACTATTTCTATGTAAAAAATTATGTAATAAACTAAATTTAAATATAATTATCGAGAGCAAAGTGCAGGAATATACAAAGGTAATAATTATCTTTCCAAAATCTTCTCTTCATGAGAGAAAAAACGTGTGATATAAAAAAACTTGACATGAACAAATTTTTGATGTACATTAGTTGCAACAAAAGAAAGGAACGAATATTATGATGAATAGAATATTTGGACATCATCATCATAAAATTATGCGCTTGTTAATACGACATTAAAACGTGGTATCGACAAGGGCGATTTTGTGATGCTTGTGTCGATACCTATTCAAAATAAATATATTAAAAATAAGGTTATAGGCACAAGGTCTATAACTTTTTTATTACAAAAATTTAAATGAATGGAGAAAAATATGATAAATTTTAAAAACTTATATAATACTTGGTTAAAAGACCAAGTAAGAAACAATTGTAAAATTAAATTAGTGGAAGATAAACAACTAGGTTCTCTAGCTAGATGTTACTGTGATATTTTTAATGGAGAACCATTTTATGAAACCTGGACAGAAGAGGCAGCAAGAGGAGTAATTGATGATTATGTAAATACAGATACAACAATCTGGACACCAGAAATAAAAGATGAAGTAGTAGGATTTTTAATCGCAACAGATACGATTCCAGAAGATCAGAAAGAATACATCACAGAAGATCAAGACAGAATGCGTTATATTGAAGAAATAGGAGTATCAAAAGAATATCGTGGTCAAAATATTGCTAGTGAGTTAGTAAGAAAAGAAATAATCAATTCTTTACAAAACGATAAGAAACTTTTAGGTTACCGTACCAATGCTATGAGATACTTCAAAAAAGATAGAAAAGAATCTTTTGAAAGTGCAGTAGAAAGAGTTCAAGAAGAAGATAAAGAAAAGAGAAAAAAAGGAGAAAGTATCGTAATACCACAACTAACAACAGAAGAAAAACAAGATTTTATTAACCAATATGTCTCTTTACTAGAAACAAGACCAGATTTAGATTCTTCAGATTCTTCTAAACTATTTAGAGGAATTGGATTAAGATTAGACTATAGTAATAATAATGGAAACTATACTTGGCAAGAAGATCCTACTGGAGCTATGAATGATCGTATCTTCCCAGTGATTGATTTACAAAAATCAGGTTATACCAAAACATACTATAATAAAGCGGGGCAAAGATAATGAGTGATATACTAAAAAATCTAATTGAAATAAATACTATCAATGATAAAGAAAATGAAAAAATTAGAACATATATTAAAAGTCTATTAAAAGATAAAAACTTTGATTTTCAAGAGATTGGAGAAGACAAAGAAAAAGTGTTAATTACTAAAAGAGGGAATCCAACAGTAGCATTCTGTTGTCATACAGATACAGTAGATAAATCAGTTTACTGGACAAAAGAAGCACTGAAATTAACAGAAGATAAAGATAACTATTATGGATTAGGTGTATCAGATATGAAAGGGGGAACTGCTGCTTTACTAGAAGTAGTTACAACACTCCCAACAGATATTCCTTGTATGCTTTGTTTTACTTATGACGAAGAAATCATTTTTAAAGGAATCACTGAGCTTATTAAAAATAACATTAACTTACCAGATACAATAATATTTCCAGAGCCAACAGACCTAGTACCAGCGATTGCTAATAAAGGATGTATTGAATTTAGTATTACTTTTAATGGTAAAAGTGCTCATTCCTCTACACCAGAATTAGGAGAAAATGCTCTATATAAAGCATTAGATTTTATAAAAGAAGTAAAAGATTTCGCAACCGAGCTAAGAAAAGAAAATCTTCCATTATACGAAGTACCATATACTACATTTAACTTATCAAAGATAAATGGAGGAAACGAAATAAATAAAGTACCAGATACTTGTGAAATTACTTTTGACTTTCGTACAATTACAAAAGAACATAATAAAAAAATTATTGATAAAATAGCTGAATTAGCAGAAAAATATCAAGGAAAAGCAAGCATATTAAATAATTTAAATGCAGCAGTAACAAACAAAAAAGAAGTAATAGAAAAAATAGAAGCTATAACAAATCAAAAAGCAATTGGTCTAAACTATGTAACAGAAGCTTCTTTTCTGCCAGATAAAAATATTATTATCTTAGGTCCAGGTCCAATAACAGCTCATCAAAAAGATGAAAGAATACAAAAAGAAAGTTTTAATAAATGCCAAGAGATATATAGAAAAATTATATTAGAACAACAATAAGACAATCAAAAATATTTCTGCTATAATAAATATGATAGGAGAGATAAAATGGAAAAAGATGAATATTACAATATAGCTGATGATAAAGAAATGCAAAAGAAACATCTTTATACTCAGAGATTATGTCACAAATTTAGTGCCTTAGATCCCGTTAAAATTGAAAAAAGAAAGAAATTAATTAAAACAATAGTAAATAGCATAGGAGAAAATTTCACCATAGAGCAACCATTTCATTGCGACTATGGATACTTTATAACTATAGGAAAAAACTTCTATGCTAACTATAATCTAACTATTTTAGATACTGCAGAAGTAAAGATTGGAGACAATGTGTTTATTGGACCAAATGTAAATATTTATGCCGCAACCCATCCATTAGATGTAGAAAGAAGAAATAAAAATTTAGAAAAGGGAGTACCTGTTACCATCGGTAATAATGTATGGATAGGTGGGAACACTACCATTTTACCAGGTATAACTATTGGAGATAATACAACGATAGGTGCTGGCAGTGTAGTAACAAAAAATATTCCTTCTAATGTAGTAGCGGCAGGAAATCCTTGTAAAGTAATAAAAGAACTTTAAATGCTTGCAATTTCTACAAAAATAAGTATAATAGATTACGAAAAAGAGGTGGAAGTATGAGAAATTACATTCGTTACATTGTAGTATTAGTATTAATTATTGCCGGTGCACTACTACTGATTTCTGTAATTAATAAATTTACAGAGCCAGATGTATCTAAAGTAAATAATAACGCAAAAACTGAAGAGAAAGATACAACAAATAAAGATAATGATTCAAACGTTACTTTAGATGTAGAACCAACAGAAGACAAAGACACAACAAATGAATCTAATGGCGATACTACAGCGTCAGCAGAAGAGGTAACACCAGATTCTCCAAATCCATCAATATCCACCACAACGCCTGAAACTGATAACGTAACAGTTCCAAATACTGGCACAAAAGAAAATATAGCATTTATAGTAATCGGTTTAATAACAATCACTACAGGAATTGCTTACATAAAAAAGCATTCTAATAATTAAGACATCATCGATGTCTTTTTTATTTTAATTTTCTCTTTTTAAAAAAATATTAAAAAGAGGGTTGACAAATATTTTAGATATTAATATAATGTTAATAACAAACAAAGAAGTTTGTAATTTTAATACCATATGATATTAATAAAATATTAATAAGAGGAGATAGGAATATGAAAAACATAAAAAACTTAAAAGTCTATGAAACTGCATTAATTGTAGTAGACATGGTAAATGGATTTGTAAATGAAGGAGTGCTACACGATAAAAATATTAGGAAAATAGTACCTAGACAATTAGAACTATTAGAAGAAGCAGAAAAAAAGGGAAGCTTGATAATCTTAGTAAAAGATACTCACAATAAGAACGCTACAGAATTTAAAAGATTTGGCAACACAACTCATTGTATTCAAGGAACTAGTGAAGCAGAACTGATCGATGAATTAAAACCATTTGAACAAAAAGACAATGTAATAACAGTAGAAAAGAATTCTACAAGTTTAATGGAGTCACCTGAATTTAGAGAAATAGTAAAACAAGCAGAAAACCTAAAAGAAGTAAACTTTGTAGGATGTTGCACAGATATTTGTGTTTTCAATGGAGCAATGGGACTTGCTAATTACTACGATGAATGGAATCGTGATGTTACAATCAATGTTCATGAAGATGCAATCGCAACATACAGCGAAGATGAAAGAGAAGAGTATGTACAATCAGCTAAACTACTTATGAAACAACAAGGAATAAATTTAGTAAGTAAGAAAAGATAATTATTTTTTTAAAGTATTGATATTAATAAAAGGTTAAAAAGAAAAGGAGAATAAGTATGAATAAAACATTAATGACAGATTTTTATGAGCTAACAATGGCCCAAACATATTTCAATGAAGGAAAGAAAGATGAACAAGTATATTTTGATATTTTCTTCCGTAAAAATCCCTTTGAAGGCGGATACACAATTAGTGGAGGATTAGATGAGACAATAGACTATATTAAAAACTTCCACTTTGGAGAAGAAGAGTTAGACTATCTAAGGAAGTTAGGAAAATTTAACGAAGAATTTTTAAACTATTTAAGCACATTAAAATTCGAAGGAGATATTTATGCTGTACCAGATGGAACAGTAGTATTCCCAAATGAACCAGTATTAACAGTAAAAGCAGATGCAGTAACAGCTCAAATATTAGAAACGGCATTACTTGCTAATTTCAATCATGGATCATTAGTAACAACAGCAGCAAAAAGAATTACTAATGAAGCAAAAGGTATTCCAGTAATGGAGTTTGGAGCAAGACGTGCTAGAGGAATTGATTCTGCAATAGAAGCAAGTAAGTGTGCATATATCGGAGGATGTGTAGGAACATCTAACACTTATGCAGGTATGAAATATGATATCCCTGTCATGGGAACTATGGCTCATTCATTAGTAACAGAAAGTGAAGATGAATATGATGCATTTTTAAAATATGCAAAAAGTAACCCTGACAACTGTGTCTTCCTAGTAGATACATACGATACCTTACATAGTGGAATTCCTAATGCTATCAGAGTAGCAAACGAATACCTAACACCAAATGGATATCCATTTAAAGGAATACGTATAGATAGTGGAGACTTAGCATATTTATCAAAAGAAGCTAGAAAAATGTTAGACGAAGCCGGATATAAAGATACAGGAATTTGTTTATCAAACGGATTAGACGAATATACGATTCGTGATTTAATTACTCAAGGAGCAAAGATTAATTCTATTGGTGCCGGAGATAATATCGCCGCCCCTAAAGAAAGAGTAGGAGGAGTTTATAAACTAGTAGCAGTAGAGGAAAACAATGAAGCTAAACCAAGAATCAAAGTAAGTAATGATAGTATTAAAACAATAAATCCAGGTAGCAAAAAAGTATATCGTTTCTACGACAAAGATACTGGATATGCTCTAGGAGATGTCATTACATTAAATGAAGAAGAAATTAGTAAAGATCACTATACACTAGTTCATCCAGTAGAAACATGGAAGAAAACAGAATTAGAAAATTATAATGTTAGAAGTTTATTGGTACCAATTTTTAAAAACGGAGAATTAGTATACCAAGATCCAAGTTTACAAGAAAAACAAGAATATTGCGAAAAAGAATTTGAAACACTATACCCAGAAGTTACAAGAATTGATAAACCACATGAATATTATGTAGACTTATCAGATAAATTAAGAGCATTAAAACAAGAACTAATTGAATTTCATCAAAATGAAATAGCAGAAAAAGGAAGGGAATATGTAAAATGCGCAAAGAAAAACTAGAAGAATTAAGAGACTATATAAAAGAATTACAGACTATCACAAAAGAAAGAAAAAAAGAGGAATTTATATATTATCAAGGAACAAAACCTATCCAAAGAAAAGGATTCATTAATGTAGAAAGTTATAATTGCAAACTACAAAATGGAATAATAATACCAAGAGAAAAAATAGTAAAAGGGGGAAGTGATGGTAACGCAGCAATTATCTTACCAATCACAAAAGAAGGAAATACTTTATTAGTAGTACAACCAAGAGTATTTACAAAAGAAACAGTATGCGTAGAATTACCTGCTGGATATTTAGAAAAAGATGAAGATCCATTAACCGCAGGAAAAAGAGAATTAGAAGAAGAAACAGGATACGTCCCAGAAGAAATGAAACTACTAGCCAGCTTTTATCAAGATCAAGGATGCAGTGCTGCTTATAATCACAGTATGCTAGCACTAGGTTGTAAAAAAACAAAAGAACAGAACTTAGATAAAGATGAAATTATTCGCTATTTTGAATGTAGTTTTGATGAAGCGGTAGAATTAGTAGATCGTGGATATATTACAGATATTCAATCTCAATTTACAATTGAAAAGGCAAAAAGTTTAGTAAAAAAATAAAATATTTGATACACTATAAAAAAGGAGAATTAATATGAAAGAATTAGGATTTATAAGAGTAGGCGCTATTGTAAATAAATTAGCTTTAGCTAATCCATTAAAAAATGCAGAAGTTATAATAAAAGAAATAAAAAAAGCAGAAACACTTGGTGTCTCTATTGTAACAACACCAGAATTATCTTTAAGCGGATATACATGCGGAGACTTATTTTTACAAGAGCAATTACTAGATGACAGTATAAAAGCTTTAGAACAAGTATTAAACGAAACAAAAGATATAGATATCATTTCTATTCTAGGAATGCCACTAAGACATGATAATCAGTTGTTTAATTGTGCAGCAGTAATTACAAAAGGAAAAATTCTAGGAGTAATACCAAAAACTTATATTCCAAACTATCAAGAGTTCTATGAAGCAAGATGGTTTTCTTCTAGTAAAGAATTAATAACAGAAGAAATAGAAATATTAGGTCAATTAGTTCCAATCACTACGAATATATTATTCCAAGATAAGACGTTAAAAGAAGCAACCTTTGGAATCGAAATATGTGAAGATTTATGGACAGTAAATCCTCCAAGTAACAATCATGCTTTAGCTGGAGCAACAATGATTTTTAACTTATCAAGTAGTAATGAACTAATTGGTAAACAAGAATATCGAAAGAGTTTGGTATCTAGTCAATCAGCAAGAACAATATCAGCTTATATTTATGCATCAAGTGGAGTTATGGAATCGACTTCAGATATCTTATTTGGTGGAGCTAGTATGATTTATGAAAATGGATCAATTCTAGCAGAGAATAAACGTTTTGAATTAGAAAGTAATATAATTACTGCAGATATCGATGTATTAAAATTAGCAAATGATCGCATCAAAAATAGAAGTTTTATGAAAAACACAAACTTAGAAGAATATAAAATCATAAAACTAGATATCAAAGACAATATAAAAGAATTAAATCGTGAATACAAAGAATATCCATTTGTACCATCAAATGAATTAGAAAGAAATAAAAGATGTGAAGAAATTATAGAAATTCAGTCAACAGCTCTAGCAAGACGTCTAATCCAAGTAGGAAATCCTAAATGTGTAATTGGAATGTCTGGAGGTCTAGATTCAACACTTGCTTTCTTAGTAATTGTAAAAGCCTATGAAAAACTAAAAAGAAATCCTAAAGATATTATTGGAATTACGATGCCAGGTTTTGGAACAACAGATAGAACATATCAAAATAGTATTGATTTAGTAAAAGAATATGGAGGAACCTTAAAAGAAATTAGTATCAGGGACGCAGCACTTCTTCATATGAAAGATATTGGGCTACCTGAGACGGATAGAAGCGTTACCTACGAAAATATTCAAGCAAGAGAACGTACGCAAATATTAATGGATGTTGCGAATATGGAAAATGGATTAGTAATTGGTACAGGAGATCTATCTGAACTTGCCTTAGGCTGGTGTACTTATAATGGTGACCACATGAGTATGTATGCTGTAAATACATCTATTCCAAAAACATTAGTACGCTATTTAGTAGCCTGGGTAAAAGATACTACAGATGGTAAAAAGAAAGAAGTATTACAAGATATCTTAGATACTCCAATCTCTCCAGAATTATTACCACCAGATGAAGCAGGGAATATCTTACAAAAAACAGAATCAAGTATTGGACCATACGTTCTACATGACTTCTATCTATATCACTTCTTAAGATATGGAGCAACTCCAAAGAAAATCTATACATTAGCGAAACATACTTTTAAAAATAGTTTTTCTAAAGAAGAGATAAAAAAATGGTTAAAAGTTTTCATCAGACGCTTCTTTACTCAACAGTTTAAAAGAAACTGTATCCCTGATGGAGTAAAAGTAGGAAGCATCAGTTTATCACCTAGAGGAGATTTACGTATGCCAAGTGATGCTAATTATGAAACTTGGATAAAAGAATTAGAAGATATCAATGATTAAGCTTGAATTATCAAGCTTTTTCTGTATAATAAAAAAAGAAAGAAAGGTGTAACATGCAAGAAAAAAGACTAGATCAATATACAAAAAAGGAAAAAACAGATCTTATAAATCATTGGTTTCATTATTACGGAAAAGAAATCTATACTTTAGAAGAATTAGAACAACTTCAAAAATTAATAGAAAAAAATGATACCAAAATATTTGAAATGGCTATAATAAATTATATAAACGGAGAAGGGCCATCACTTTTATTAAAAGCAATAAGACAAAATAGGGTAGAAGAAATACTAGAACAGTTTCATCAAAAAAGTAAAGAAATAAAAAGTAAATATCCAGATGAATACGAAACAACAGCTAAAGCCTTTATAAAGGAAATAGTAGGGACCTACAATCATAAAACTCCAGACATCCCTTTGTCTGAGGGTGAATTACTAAGACAACTACAAGAACTCACTAAAAACAAAGGATATTTAACTGATAAAAACGTAAATCAAATCTTTAACGATTGTTTATTCAAGGAGGAAGAACTACAAGATGGAAAGCCCACAAAAGATTTTTCCTTTGCAATCGGAGTAGCTACTGCTATTGTATTTAACACAGAAAGATTAAATGAACATAAAAGCGAAATTAATAATATGATAAATGAACTTTACGGAATAGAAACAGGAACGACTTTTACAAATTTATGCATAAAAAAAGATGGAAGCCAATGGACGAGCTTACATCGTACTATGGATAAATTAATGATTTTAGGATTCGCAACAGGCCCATTAGAAATACCATGTAATATACCAAGAGAAGAATGGGCAAATACATTTGAGAACGGGCTACCAATAGTAGTTAAAAACGAAGAAAATATAGCAACCCCTGTAGTAGGTATATCAAAAGAAGACTATGATAAAGTAACAAAAAGATATAGAAAAAAATAATTAGGAATCTCGAACTTGAGATTCTTTTTTATAAAAAATGAAAAAAGTAGTTGACAAATTAATTAGATATTAATATAATGTTAATAACAGATGAAAAATCTGCAAAACTTTTAGTAAATGTTATTAACAAAATAATAAAAAGAAAGAAGAGATATTATGGAAATGACAATTAGTAAAGACAAAGTAGAAAGAATTTTGACAGACTATTATAGATCAAAAGAAGATATTAAAGGAATTGTAAAAATGAAAACAACAAAAGAACTAGTAGGGTGGTATACCTGTGAGCACAATGCAGCAGTTACAACAATAGAACTTTCTGGAACTACAACATTGTTAGATACAGAAATACCAGTAAAAAGAGTAATTCCATTTGAAGAGTATGAAGGAATTTTTAAAAACCTATTAGAAGAACAAGGATATGAAGTAAATAAACTATGGATTGATAATGGCATAGATACAGAAAGGACAGGTTATGGACTAATGGAGCATCAAGAAGAAAAACCTTATTGTAATGGAATAAAAATAGAAGCCAAAAGACAAGTAAAGGAATTTAGAAGATAGTATATTTTTTTAAAACAAGATATTAATAAAATGTTAATAAGAGGTGAAATTATGAATAATATGAAAATCATTGCTTTAGATAATATCAAAGAAATAGGAAAAGAAGTAAATGCTAAGTTAAATAAATTAAGAAACACAAATAAAAATTATATGTTAAACATCACATCTTCTAGATTTTCTAACGGCGAAGGTAAAGTAAAAATAGAAGATTCCGTAAGAGAAAAAGATATCTATCTTTTAGCAGATGTAGGAAATTATGGAATTACTTATAATATGCATGGATTTACTCACCATATGGCACCAGATGAACACTTTCAAGACATTAAAAGAACAATATCAGCAATCTCTGGATATTCAGAAAAAATAACGTTAATTATGCCACTATTATATCAATCAAGACAACATAAAAGAAAAGGTAGAGAGTCAGCTGATTGCGCGATTGCTTTACAAGAATTACAAAATCTAGGAGTAGATCATATCATTACATTTGATGCCCATGACCCAACAATATCAAACGCGATACCAAATCTTCCATTTGAAAACTTCTATCCAACGAATACAATCCTAGAAGATTTATTAACCAAGGAAGATTTAGAAGATATTTTAGTAATCAGTCCAGATATGGGAGCAACAGAACGTGCTAGATACTTTGCTGAAATGTTAGATACCAATGTAGGAGTTTTCTATAAAAGACGTGATTTAACAAAAGTAGTAAATGGTAAAAATCCTATCATAGAACACACTTACATGGGACCAAGTGTAGAAGGAAAAGATATTTTAATTGTAGATGACATGATAGCTAGTGGTACTTCGATGTTAGAAGTAGGAGAAAGATTAAAAAAAGAAGGTGCAAGAAAAGTATACTTTATCGCAACTTTCTCACTATTTACAGAAGGAATAGAAGAATTTGACAAAGCTTATCAAAATAATTACTTCGACAAGCTATATACAACAAACTTATCTTATATACCAGAAGAATATAAAGAAAAAGACTGGCTACATACAGTAAACTGTTCAGAAAACATCGCAGAAATCATCAATGCCTTACATGAAAAAGAATCATTAAAACCGTTATTCAACGGAAAAGAAAAAATATTAACCTTAAGAAAGGAGAAAAACTTATGAAAATAGGAATATTTGGAGGAAGTTTTAATCCACCTCATAAAATGCATAAAAAAATAGCTAAAGTGTTAATAAAAAAAGGATATGTAGATAAAGTAATCTTTGTACCAACAGGTATGAAATATGAATATAAAACAAATCTAATATCAAACGAAAAAAGAGTAGATATGCTATCACTAATGATAGAAAAAGAAAAAAATATGGCAATTAGTAAATATGAATTGCAACAAAAACCAATTTATACTTACGAAACTCTAAAACATTTTAAGAAAAGATATAAAGATGATGAAATTTACTTCATTTGTGGAACGGATAATTTAAGTTATATCGACAAATGGAAAAATGGAAAAGACATTTTAAAGAACTACAAACTATTAGTCATCAAAAGAGAAACAGATGAGGTTGAGCCACTATTAGAAAAATATAGGCAATATAGACAAAACATCATCGTAACAAAAATAAAAGAAAAAACAATTTCATCTACAAAAATCAGAACATATTTAAAACAAAACAATAGCCTAAGAGCAAGATTATATATAGATAGAAAAGTTTATAACTATATCAAAGAAAACCATTTATATGAAGAAAAGAAAGGAAGTGTCTATCATGTTATTAAAAGCTATTAAAAAGTTTTCAGTCTTTGAATGGAGTATGATTCTAGCAGTCACACTCTTCACTACTTATTTTGCCATCATAAATAAAGAAGATAGTTTAATTTATATAGTAATTGATGCGATTGCTGCGATATCTGGAATATTTTGTGTAGTACTATGTGCCAAAGGAAAACGCAGTCAATACTTCTGGGGATTCTTCAATATATTAGGATATATCATTGTAGCATGGGTTCATAAATACTACGGTGAAGTAATGTTAAATGCTATCTATTATCTACCATTACAATTCATTGGTTACTATTTATGGAGTAAAAATACCAAGGAAGAAGATGATGAAGTACAAGGAAAGAAGTTAAATATAAAGCATTCTATTATCTTATTAATAATTACAGGAATAGGTATTTTTCTATACCAATACTTATTAAACCACTTAGGCGGTACAAATCCTTTACTAGACAGTGCCTCTACAGTAATCTCTGTTGTTGCTAATCTATTGATGGTATTAAGATATAGAGAACAATGGCTACTATGGATAGTAATAGATATTATTACAGTAATTATGTGGTGGCACGTAAAAGACTACATTATGGTAACCATGTGGGCAGTATATTTAGTAAATGCTTTCTATGGTTATTATAACTGGTCAAAGATTGCAAAGGAGGATGTAAAATGTATGAAATAGGAATGTATGGAGGAACATTTAACCCTCTACATTTAGGTCATGTAAACGATATCATCATGGCAAAGAATCAATGCAAAAAACTATATATTCCAATAAGTATCAGTGATGATCCAAAAGAAATAGACGAAAAAACCAGAATCACGTGGCTAAAAAATATTACTCAAGATATGGAAAATGTAGAAGTATTCCCAATCTATTCAAAGAACTTAAATAAAGAAACATATGACTGGGAACAAGGAGTACAAGATGTAAAAAACTATATAGGAAGAAAAATAGACGTAGTATTTGCAGGCAGTGATTATAAAGGAGAAAACCTATGGGAAAATCTTTATAAAGAAAGTAAAGTTATCTATTTTGATAGAAAAGAAATTAATATATCTTCAACAGAAATTAGACAAAATCCATATAAATATTTTGATTATCTTCCAGCATGTGTAAGGAAATATTATACAAAAAAAGTATGCATCATCGGTACAGAAAGTTGTGGTAAAACAACATTAGTTAGAAATCTAGCAAAAGCATATAACACTACGCATGTAGAAGAAGCAGGAAGATATATCTGTGATGAAGCAGGCGGAATTGATAATATGCAAAAGTATCACTACTTTGAAATACTTTTTCAGCATAAACAAGATGAAAAGATTGCTTTAGAACATGCTAATAAAGTTCTATTTATCGACACCGATTCATTAATTACATTATATTATTACAAACTAGGCTTTAAAGAACAAAGTGAAAAAGATTTTGAAACTATCGCCACTAGTATTTCTAATTTAAATAATTATGATTTATATCTATTTCTAGAACCAGATGTCGCCTGGGTACAAGATGGCACAAGAACTTATGGAACAGACGAAGTAAGAAAAGAAAATAATAAGATATTAAAACAAATATTAAAAGAAAATCACATTAAATACGAAACAATTACAGGAAATTACGAAGAACGTTATGAAAAAGCAAAAGAATATGTAAATAAATTATTAAAAGGAGAATAATTATGTTTGAAAGACAAGATTTAATTGATTTTGTAGGAAAAATCATAAATCAAAGTACTCAAAAAGAAGAAACAAAAAGGAACTTAAAGCAATTTAGAAGTTATTTAGATTTAACAAAAATGGCAGATGATAATACATTAAGTGACCTAGATCAAGTGATTGATTGCACTGATGAATTACTAACGATAAAAGAAAAACTAGGAAGTTGTGATATCAGTGCTTTATTAGAAAATACTACTTCAGATAAACCTAAGAAAAAGGTAAAAAGAGAACAAGAAACTATTCACTACCATAACTACCACAGTGATCCTTGTGGATCATCATATGAACCATCTTATTGGTCTACTGGATGTAGCGGACAAAGGAGTACGTATAGAGGTGGTTGTTAAATATGGAAAGAATAAAAATCTTTGATGAAGAATTACCAGTAAAAGATTATTATTGTTCAGATAGCCCAACCAAACTAAGAGAAACAAAACCAACTTTAAGACTATATATAAAACTAACAGACCAATGTTTTGCCAACTGCAAGTTTTGCGCTAATAGCCAAAGTAAGGATTTTGGAACGATAGATCTAGAAAAACTAGCTTTTGTCATCAGTTATCTAAAAGAAAAAGATATACTTCATGGTATTAGTATTACCGGTGGGGAACCTATGACAAATCCTACGAAACTATTTCAAGTATTAGATTTAATTTATAAAATAGATGAAGATATGGAAGTGGCGATATCAACAAACGGATATAACTGTAGAGAATTTAAAAACTATGATAAAGTAAATAAATTAGAAAGCATTCATATCTCTAGACATCACTATGATGATAGAAAAAACGAAAGTATTTTTCATTCTAAAAAGATTGCTACAACAGAAGATATAATAGATTTAGAACACCATCTAAAAGACAAAAAAATCATTAACATTAATACAATCATTATGCAAAGTGGAATTAATTCTTTAGATGAAATAAAGAAAATGCTAACATATGTAGGAGACTTAGGAGTATATAAAACTGGATTCGTATCATTAATGAAATGTAATCCTTACGCTGAAAGAGAATTTATTAATTTTAATTCTATATTTGAAAGCTTAGATGAAAATTTCTTTCCAGGGCACCACTTTTATAGTAGAGATTACTGTGAATGCATAGATGGAATCTATTTAACTGAGCATAATAAATTAGTAGAGTATTATGCCAGAATGGTAAAAGACTGTGATTGTCCCTATACAACGCAATTAGTTTATACCTCTGATAATAAATTAACTGCCGGATTTGGTAAAAAAATTTTGTGGAAATAAGAAACTATGATAAAGTAAAAAAGAGGTGGTAACATGTTAGGTGCAATCATAGGAGATAAAGCCGGTTCTAATTATGAAATGGAAGAAATCAATTATTGGAAAGAATATAAAAAACCTAGACCATACGAAGAAAGAATAAAAATCATGGATCCTAAAACACCATTATTTGCAGAGAACTCCATCTTTACAGATGATACCGTTTGGACATGTGCCATTTATGATGCTATTATAAATGGTGATTGTGACTATGAAAACTATTTAAAAGAATATGGAAAGAAAGAATTGGCAAAAGGCCTTGATAAATATGGAAGAGGAAGATTTAGTCCAGGTTCTATAAAATGGATAACAGGAAACTATAAAGGAACAAGTTATGGTAATGGGGCAGCTATGAGAATTAGTCCTATTGGATTTATTTTTAATTCATTTGAACAAATAAAAGAACAATCGTATCTAGCAACCATACCATCACACAACCATATAGATGCAATAAAAAGTGCGGAAGCAGTTGCAATTACAATCTATTTGTTAAGAACCGGTATGTCAAAAAAAGAGGTAGAAGAATATATAAAGAAAAATTATTACCCTATGAACTACAGCTTAGAAGAATTAAGACACACATATACTTTTAAATCTAAAGCCAAAGACACAGTACCGCAAGCACTATTTTGTTTTTTTCAATCACAAGACTTCGAAAACACCATAAGAACAGCAATATCAATTGGTGGCGATACGGACACTATCGCAAGTATTGCAGGTGCTCTAGCAGAAAGTTATTATGGAGTACCAGAAACAATAAAAGAAGAAATAAAAAAAGAGTTAGACGAAGATAAATATAATTTATTGAAAAATAAATATTTTAATCAGAAAACGTACAAAATAAAAACGAAAGGTAAGGAGAATAAAAATGGATTTTAAAGAGATAATACATATTTTACAAGAAAGAAGAGAAACAATAGCTACTATGGAGTCATGTACTGGTGGAGGAGTTGCCAATGCTATTACAAACTGTGAAGGAGCTAGTGAAATATTAAAATTCAGCGCCGTTACTTACTCTAATGAATATAAAATTAAAATGGGTGTATCAAGTGAAGTGATTGATAAATATACCGTATATAGTATGGAAACTGCTGATGAAATGAGTAAAAATATTACTAAATTTGCAAACAGTAACTATGGTGTAGGAATCACAGGCCAATTAAACAGGCAAGATCCTGCTAATCCGGTAGGCAAAGATAATGTTGTATATATTAGTATCTATGATAGTACAAATGATAAATATTATAGAGAGACTATAGAAGTACATAAAGAAAGTAGAAAACTAAATAAAGACCACGTAATAGAAATAATTATTGAAATGTTGCTAAAAATATTAAAATAGCGACATTTTTTCTAAAATATGTTATAATCAATCTATAAATAAGAGGTGATAATGTGGAAAAAGAATATAAAACAGAAGAAGAGTTTTTAAAAGATTACAATCCAAAAGAATTTGATCAATTATCTATGACATCTGATATATTATTAATTAGTGTATCAGACGAAGAAAACAGTAATTACCGTAAAACTAGTAAAAAAATGATGAGTATTTTACTTGTAAAAAGAGATGATTTTCCATACAAAGGAAAATGGTGTCTACCCGGTGGTTTTTTAAATCCTAAAACAGAAACTCTAGAAGACTGCGCTAAAAGAGTATTAAAAAATGAAACAAACTTATCAAACATCTACTTAGAACAATTATATACTTATGATGCACTTGATAGAGACCCAAGAACTAGAGTCGTATCTACTTCATATATAGCATTAGTTGATAAAAACAAATTAACAGAAATGATTAACCCTAATGCCTCATGGTTTGATGTAGTACTTTTAGAAGAGAAAAATGATATTGTAGATATTACACTAGATAACGGAAAAGATACTATCCATCTAGCTATCAAGAAAGAACTTCGTGAAAAAACAACAGATCGCTATAAATTTATTGAAGTAAAAAATGATGCATTAGCATTTGACCATGCTCTTGTTATATTAGCCGGTCTTGAAAGATTAAAGAATAAACTTAATTACACAGATATCGTTTTCAATATGATGCCAGAATATTTTACACTAGGTGAATTACAACAAGTATATGAAGTAATACTAAATAAAAAATTATTAGATCCTGCATTCAGAAGAATCATTGCCAGCAAAGTAGAAAAAACAAATAAAATGAAAACAGGAGAAGGACATAGACCTTCTGCATTATTTAAATACAAAGGGAAGAAATGAAAAAAGTAAAATTATTTGTAAATAACAACGAAAAGTCATTAGAAGTTGCAAAAACAATAAAAGAAAAATTAGAAAAGAAAAACTTTAAAATCGTCGAAGAAGATTATGAAATAGCCATCGCCATTGGAGGAGATGGTTCTTTTCTAAGAATGATAAAAGAGACAGCTTTCAATGAAGATTGCATTTATGTAGGAATTAATGCTGGAACATTAGGCTTTGCGCAAGAGATAAATCTAGATGAAATAGGGGAATTTATTAAAAGTCTAGAACAAGAAGACTACAAAATAGAAGAAATTGGTATTGCAGAAATCGAAATAAAAACACCAGATAGCATCTCAAAACAATTATCACTAAATGAAATAGTAATTAGAGATTTAGAGTTAAATACAGTAAATTTAAAATTAATGGTAGAAGAAGAACTTTTAGAAAATTATGTAGGAGACGGTATTTTAATATCAACATCCTTTGGTTCTACTGCATACAACTTAAGCTTTGGTGGAAGTATCGTCTATAATACTTTTCATACACTTCAAATTACACCAATTGCACCATTAAATAATAAATCATATCGTAATCTTTTAAATTCAGTCATCATTCCAAGTAATAAAGAAATTAGTGCAATCCCAGAAAATAGAACGAAAGATTTATTAATTACGATTGATGGTGATAATAGTGAATATAAAAATGTAGAAGAAGTAAGCGTTAAAATAGAAGGAAGAACAATCAAAGTTTTTAGAAAAAAAGAATATAATTTTATAAGCAAAATCAACAACAAATTTTTGAAATAAGGGATAACATGCAAAAACAAGGATTTAAAGCATTTAATGAAAATATGACTAACCAATATGGTTTACAATTTGAAGAAGGTAAAACATATAGCATTCCAGATAACATGATATTAACAAAAGGAACAAACGGTACCGGATTTCACTATACGCCATATTTAGAAGATACATTGCGTTATGTAAATGGAATGTTAGAAGAAATAAAAATTGCTAGAGTAACAGCGGGAAATGAAATCATTACTTTTGATGATGAATATAATGGATACTATGATATCAGTGCCGCAAGAGAATTAACAATAGATCATTTCATGACTAGAGAGGAAATATTAAATCATATGTTAAAACAAAGTGACTTTTCTCTTATCCGTTTTGTACAAGGATATAAACTAACAAAAGAAGAAATTAATGAAATAATTAAGAAATTCCATTACAACCCCGCTCTTTCTCTAGCAATAGATTATTATCAAAACGGAAATCATGAAGCTTACAATGAATTTTATAAAGTCAAAAAATCTAAATAATAGATTCAAAAAAAGAAATACTAATACTGGTGATACTATGAGAATTAGATTAGGATACGCATGTATTAGTGAAACACTAAATACTAATTATAAAACATATACCTATAGTAACTATATAAAAGAACAAAATAAAAAGAAGTTAGAGGAGATAATTACCTCTAATCTTTTTCATTTACAAGAACTATTAATCTATAACAACAAAAATAATATTCATTTCTTTAGAATATCTTCCAATTTAATCCCACTAGCAACAAAGAAAGAAGTAGATATCAATTATTATAAAAACTATCAGAAAATCTATCATACCCTAGGAGAAGAAATAAAGAAAAATAATATGCGAGTAGATTTTCATCCAAGTGAATATTGTGTCTTAAACAGTACAAAAAAAGAAGTAGTAAACCAAAGTATAGATATATTAAAATATCACTATAATTTATTAATGTTTTTAGACATAAAAGAGCCACTATTAGTCCTTCATATTGGAAGTAAAGAATTTGGAAAAGAAAAAGCAATCACAAGATTTATTAATAACTTTAAAAGATTACCAAAGGAAATTCAAAAAATAATCGCAGTAGAAAACGATGATAAATCATTTAATGTAGAAGACTGTCTAACATTATCTGAAAAGACAGATATTCCTGTAATCTTAGATTATCACCATCATCAATGTAACCCTAGTAATAAAAGTTTAGAAGAACTATTACCAAGTATTATAAAAACTTGGAAAAAGACCCCTAAAATGCATTTTTCTTCTCCCAAAAGTAAATTAAAAAAGGAATACCGAAGTCATAATGACTATATAGATGTGAAAGAGTTTATAAAGTTTATAAACATATTAAAAAAAGAAAATAAAGATATAGATATTATGCTAGAAGCTAAGAAAAAAGACGAAGCACTATTTCGTCTTGTCAGAGAATTAAAATATCAAACGAATATAAAATTTCTAGACGAAACTTCTTTTATGATATAATAGCTTAGAAAGGAAGTATTATATGAATAAAAAAATAGGCATCCTAGACTCAGGAATAGGTGGAACAACAGTACTAAACGAAATAATAAAACTTCTTCCAAAAGAAGATTATGTCTATTATGCAGATAGTAAAAATAATCCCTACGGAGAAAAGTCTCCTAAAGAAATATATAAAATTGTAGAAAATATCGTAGAGTTCTTACTAAAAGAAAAAGACTGTAAAATGATAGTAATTGCTTGTAATACTGCAACAACACGCTGTATGAAAAAACTAAAAGAAAAATACAAAGATATTCCATTTGTAGGTACCGTTCCAGCAATCAAAGTAGCTTGCGATAATAACTATAAACACACTCTAGTACTAGCAACGCCATCTACGATTGACTCTGAAAGAACAAAAGAGCTAATAGAAGAAAATAGAAAAGAGAATCAAGAAATCATATTAATATCTTGTGATGGTCTTGCAAATGCAATAGAGACAAAAAATAAAGAAAAGATGAATGACATATTAGAAAACGTAAAAGAAAAAACCAAAAACACACCAATAGATTCTATTGTATTAGGTTGTACACATTATCCATTAATTAAAGATGAGATTCATAAATTCTTTAAAGATATACCTTTATTAGATGGGTCTATAGGAGTTGCAAAAGAGGTAAAAAGACAATTAGAAAACCATAATCTTTTAAATACAAAAGGTACTGGTAAAATAGAATTTATTTATTCAAAAGATAACTAAAAATTTTACTCTTTTCATTTTTTGTAATATAATGAATTAAGGTGATAATATGAATAATACCATATTTTATAAAATAATAAGACCTATCTTAAAAGTATTATTTAAAGTCTTATTTCGCCCTAAAATCAAAGGAATAAACAATTTACCAATAGATACAAACTATGTTTTAGCAGGAAATCATACAAAGTGGCTAGATCCCATTATGTTGATTGCTATTATTCCAAAACAAGTTCACTTTTTAGCAAAAGATTCCCTATTTAAGGGAATTACGAAACCTTTCTTAAAAGGAGTAGGGGCAATCCCAGTAAACCGTAAAATTCATGATCACCAAGCTCTAGAAAGTGCAATAAAAGCATTAAACGAGAAAGATATTATTGGTATTTTCCCAGAAGGAACAATAAATAGAGAAAAGAAAACTCCAACTTTACCATTTAAAATTGGAGCAGTAAAAATGGCTAATGTTACCAATACAACAATAGTTCCTTTTGTTATTACAGGAAAATATAAATTATTTTCTTCAAAAATAACAATAGAATTTCTAAAGCCAAGAAAAATATCTGACAACTTAGAAAAAGAAAATCAAATGTTAAGAGAAGAAATAGATAAAAAATTGGAGGACTATTATGAATGTAATCAATCTAATAAAACAAAAGATGATTAAAACACCATGGTCAAAATATTATAAAAAAGAAGAAAGAAAAATAAAAGTAGAAGATATTTCCATCTATGAAATGTTAGAAAAATGTAGTAAAGATAGAGACAAAAACATTGCGATAAACTACTACGGGAAACAAATTACCTACAAAGAACTGCTACATAAAATAAATCAGGCAGCAAAAGCTTTTCGTAGTCAAGGAATAAGACGAGGAGACGTGGTGACTATATGTATGCCAAATACTCCAGAAGCTCTTGTTGCTTTCTACGCAGTAAATAAAATTGGAGCTATTGCCAATATGATTCATCCCTTATCAGGAGAAAAAGAAATTAAAGAATATTTAACTTCAACACATAGTGTCATGTTAATCATGATTGACATCTGCTATGAAAAAGTAAAAAATATTATAAAAGAAACAGATGTATATAAAACAATTGTTACATCTGCCAGTGACTCTATGAATTTTTTATTAGCTTTTGGATATCAAGTAACACAAGGATATAAAGTAAAAAAGCCTAAAAGAAGTGAAGAATACGTCTACTGGAAAGACTTTATAAGAAAAGGTCTAAACTATCACGCAAAAGAAGATTACCATACAACAAAAGATACCCCTGCGGTAATTCTACATAGTGGTGGAACAACAGGAAGCCCAAAAGGAATCATTTTAACAAACGGTAATTTTAATGCTCTAACAGAGCAGGCAAAAATTATCTTTAAGCATTTAGAACCTGGAGAAAAGGTATTAGCAATTATGCCTATCTTTCACGGATTTGGTTTAGGAGTATCAATTAATGCGCCACTAGACCTAGGATGTGAAGTAATATTAATACCGCAATTTAATGCGAAAAAGTTTGATAAATTAATAGAAAAATATAAACCAAATATATTATTTGGTGTTCCAACATTATATGAAGCTTTAATTAATACAAAAAATGATAAACTAAATCTAAGAATGCTAAAATATATTATCAGCGGAGGAGATAGTCTATCACCATCATTAGAAAGAAGAATTAACGTATATTTATCAAATCATGGTGCAAATATTACTATATCTCAAGGGTATGGTATGACAGAATCTCTTGCTGCTGTTGCTTTATCCTTTGGAGAGGCCAACAAACCTGGAAGTATTGGTATTCCATTTCCAAGTAACTATATTAAGATTGTAAAACCCGGTACACAAGAAGAAGTTCCATATGGAGAAGATGGTGAAATCTGTATCAGTGGACCAACAGTGATGACAGGGTATCTAGATAATGAAAAAGAAACAAACGAAATGTTACAAATTCATAAAGATGGTATGATTTGGTTACATACAGGTGATATTGGTATGATGGATGAAGATGGTGTAATCTACTATAAACAACGACTAAAGAGAATGATTATTTCCAGTGGTTATAATGTTTATCCAGCTTATGTAGAACAAGTAATAGAAGAGCATCCAGCTGTATTAAAATGTACAGTCATAGGAATCCCACATCCATACAAAATTGAGGTCCCAAAAGCCTATATTGTATTAAAAAATGGATATAATCCATTAACCGTAAGAAAAAGCATCAAAGACCACTGTAAAAAGAATCTAGCAAAATATGCCATACCAGCAGAATTTGAATATAGAAAAAGCCTACCAAAAACACTAATCGGAAAAGTTGACTTTAAAAAACTTCAAGAAGAAAGTAGAGAGCAAAATGCAAACAAAAAATAGAGAAAAAATGCTTCCCTACAGAATCTTAAAACCAATTTTGGCACCCATTTTTAAATTATATTATAATCCTAAAGTAATTGGAAAAGAAAATATACCAAAAGAAGGTCCAATCTTAATTGTAGGCAACCATAAACATTTATATGATCAATGTTTAGCAATAATTTCTACCAAAAGACCTATCCATTATATGGCAAAAAAAGAGTACTTCGATGGAAAAATGGCCTGGTTTTTCAAAATGGTAGGATGTATTCCTGTAGATAGAAGTAAAAAAGATGATAACGCAACATCAAAAGCTTTAGAAGTTCTAAACCAAGGTTTTGCCCTAGGCTTATTTCCAGAAGGAACTAGAAACAAAACAAAAGAATTTTTACTTCCATTCAAATTTGGAGCAGTCTCCATGGCAAAAAAAACCAACGCAACGATTGTTCCATTTGGAATCACAGGAGACTATAAATTTCGAAGCAAAAATCTAACGATTCGCTTTGGAAAACCATACAAAGTAACAAAAGATTTAGAACAAGAAAACAAAAAATTAGAAGAGATTGTTGGCAACTTAATGAAAGAAAATTTAAAAAACAGTGGTAAATAGTGTCAAATAAAGAAAGTTCACAAGATTAGAACTTTCTTTTTATGTTATCATGAAACTGGTGATAGTATGGACAGAAAGAATATATTAGATGATTTTGGCACAGAAGATACGTATAAATTATATAGGACTGTATATGAAATCATTCATCCAACAATATCAAAAAGAAATATTTCAAACTATAAAATAATAATAGAAGAAAATCTAGTACCATTAAGAATATTTTATCCTAAAAAAATATCTAAACTAGAAAAAGCAATTATTTATATTCCAGGAAAATCATGGATAGTAAATGGAATTAAAAATTATAGTGATGTTTGTCAAGACTTAGTAAAAGAACTAGATACAATTATCATTGCCTTAGATTATGAATTAACCTCAGAATACGGCTATAATAAAACAATAGATACCTGTGATAAAACACTACAATACTTAATCACTGGATTAAATAGAGTAGGAATAGAAAAAGATAAAATTACAGTTATAGGAGATTCAACAGGAGCAAGCATCCTAGCTAATATTGCAAATGAAAAGAAAAACACGATATCAAAACTAATTCTACTTTATCCAGCTTTGAACTTAACGTTTGAAGATCAAGAAAAATACCCATCATTAAATCAAAACAATAAAGTGGACTTATTAACCCTATCTCATTTAAAAACATTTGCTAAAACGTATATAAAAAAAGACTATAAATCACCATTAAAAAAAGAAAATTATAAAACCTGGCCAACAACACTAATTATCACAGGAGACTTAGATCCGGTAAGAGATGAAGGAATAGAATTAGGAAACAAATTAAAACAAGAGAATAAAAATTCAAAAGTAATCAACATAAAGTTTGCAACCCATGGATTATTAAATAGTAAAGATGAAGAATCTATAGAAGAATGTATGAAAGAAATCAAAAAATTTATCACAAAAAAAGAAAGATAGTATGTTATACTAGAAAGGTGAAGAAATGGAAAGAAGAAGAACAAAAAAAGATATCGTAAGAATGTTACTTAGAAATAATGAATTAGAAGAACAAGATGAAGAAGAGTTATTAAATCTACTAATCGATCAGCCTATCGCAATTGATGTAGATAAACAAGAAGAAGCAAAAATGACACGAGGTGACCGCTTTGCTGACAAGCTAAGTGAAGTGGCTGGTAGTTGGACATTTATATTAATATTTGTACTATTTCTCCTAGCCTGGGTAGTACTAAACACTGTTGTTTTAACAAGCAAAGAAGCGATTGACCCCTATCCATTTATTTTACTAAACTTAGTATTATCATGTATATCCGCACTACAGGCACCAATCATTATGATGAGTCAAAATCGCCAAGCAGAAAAAGATAGCTTGAGAAACCAAAATGACTATAGAACTGATTTAAAAAGTGAACTTATTCTTGAATCTCTTCACGATCAAATGAATTCAATTTTAAAAAATCAAAGACAAATATTAAAATATATAAAAGAAGAAGAGGAGAAGAAAAATGAAAGTAAAAAAGATAATTAGTCTAATACTTTTAATCTCAATATCAATTATCTTGGTCGGTTGTGGTAATAAAAGCGAAACTACATCACAACAAAACTCAAATACACAACCAAACAGCACAACAGCTAATGCAGAAGCATATGATAAAGGATACTTAGAAATTAGCGATGAAGAAATAAAAGGTATGGAGAAAATGAATTGTACTAGAGAAGCAACAGGAGAAGGAGATTCTGAAGTAAATCTAAGTTATACCTTATATTATCAAGGAGAATATCTTCAATTACTACATTCAAAAGAAGAAATAATTACAGATGATCAAGATATACTAGATGAATATCAAACAGCATACATAAATATATATAAACATTATGAAAATCTCGAATACTATGATACAAGTGTAATCAGAACAAAAAATAGTGTCACAAACGACACGGTAATCAACTATAATAAAATAGATACAGATAAACTCCTAGAAATCGAAGGAGAAGAAGACAATATTATCAAAGATGGAAAAGTAAAATTAGATGACTGGTTAGATTTTGCAGAACAATTTGGTACAAAATGTGAGTAAAACTAGAAATCTAGTTTTTTTATCAAAAAAATATAATAAATATACAACTGGAGGGATAAAACAATGAAATATGAAAAATTAATTACAGACATAATGAGATTAGCATATAACAATAATAGTGATAAAAGAGAAGAACTGTTAGAACAAATAGAACGAGATCTACCAGATGATCTTCCTAAAGCAACCCAAGAAAACATCATAAAAGAACTGAATAAAAAAGTGACAGAATATGTCAGAGAAAATAGTAATTATCGTAGTAGTGGCTTACCATCAAGAATAAAATATAAAGTAGAATTTCAAGAACTACCATCTCAAGATATCTTTTTTAGATTAAACGATTTAGTATTGCTTGAACCAAATAACCCCTTTCTACAACAAGTAGTAAGAAGAGTAGAACTAAGTGCTATAAAAGAAGAATTAAATTTAATAAAAGAAGCTAGAACAACCTATGCAAGAAAAAAATCTACTCCATATCCATTTACAAGTAATCTATTTTTACAAGAATTATTTTTAAAGGGGTTAAGAGAAAAAATAAGAATTTTAGATAGAATAGAAAAATCTCAAATATACTCAGATGGATTAGAAGAAAAGAAAGCGCTTTCAGAGCAAGCAAAAACAAAAATCAAAAAAGTTGAAAAAGTAAGAAGAGAATATTTAAACGCTCAACTAAACTATCAAAATTCATGGACACAATACAATATGGCAATCCTACAAAACGAATTATTACAATCCAATGGTGAAAAACCGATAAATTCTTCAGAGAAAATTGATAATCTTCACTACGATACTGATTATAGAAGAATAGAAGTAGATAAAAAAGAAGCAAAATTAAGCTATATAACTGGAGAAATAACAAAAGAAGACTATCAATCTATAATAGAAAGAAAAGAAATACAACAACAAGAATTAAAAAGCACGTATAATCAAAAGAAACTATTTAAAAAATAAAGGCAAGAAAAACTTGTCTTTTATTATATTGCGAAATACAGAAAAACAATATATAATAAAAATAGTTGTTCGAGTAGTTCAATGGATAGAATCTCTCCCTCCGACGGAGATGATATGGGTTCGACTCCCGTCTCGAACACCATTTATATTGAAAAGAAAAAATAGATATGATAAAATGTAATACATGCCGATATAGTTTAGTGGTAAAACAGATCCTTGGTAAGGATCAGCGGACAGTTCAATTCTGTCTTTCGGCACCATTAGCGAATCTATTCGAACTTTTTCCAAAAAGTCGAATTTGTTGTAGATCAATCTCTAAAGGATTGGTCTTTTTTTGTTGTTATAAGGATGGTGTGAATGATAAAAGTATTAAAAAAAGAAATACCCATAGAGGAATCATTAAAAAAGAAAATAGAATTTATATGCGAATTTTGCGGTACAAAACCAACTATAAAAAATGGAAGAGCATATTAATAAATTAAAAGAATATTATGATGTCCGTTATACAGAAGGCATATTTGATTATGAGACACATCTATTGAATATTCAAAAAGCAAAAGAAGATAAAATTGTTAGAATTTTTCCAGTTAAAAAAAATCAGAGGGAAAAGTTAAAATGGGAATTATCACTATATAAGAAAAATGTAGATTACTATGTTACAAATTAAATATTATAAAGAAATTATTAGAAAAAAACATTATTAAGTGGCTATTAGCCTATATAATAAAAATAAAATATGTACCAAAATAAAAATAGACTGGTGGTACATATTATGAGAAAAAGAAGTAACAATCCTATTATGAAAAAGGCATTTGAACATAATGACGAATATTATTATAATATAATTAGAGAAAACATTAGTAAATATAGAAAATTAAAAAAACTAACACAGCAAGATTTAGCAGATATGACTGAACTATCACGAGAATATATTTGCGATATAGAAAACAAAAATAGAAACAAACATCCATCTATTACAGTAGTAGGAAGAATTGCTGAGGCTTTAAATCTTGATATCTGTGATTTATTAAAGGAATAGTACAGGTGAACACTTATGAATATGCAAAAAATAGGAAAATTTATTTTGCAACTAAGGCAGGAAAAAAATTTAAGTCAGTCTGACCTTGCTAATCTTATTCCTGTTACTCGACAGGCAGTAAGTCGCTGGGAAAAGGGGCAATCAATTCCTGATTCATCCACTTTATTAATCATAAGTAAAATATTTGATGTTTCAATCAATGAGTTGTTAAATGGTGAACGATTTAAAAAAGAAGAACCTAAAAAATTGGAAAAAATTGCCTTGGATATGATTGATAAAAATAATTCACAATCTAAAAAATTTAAAAGAGTCTTATTATTTATGGTACTAATTATATTACTATTGTCTTTTTCTTTTTTAGCATACTATTTTATTAATTCATATAATTCTATAACCGTTTATAAGATTGAAGGAGAAAATAAAAATTTTACAATGCAAAATGGAATATTTATTTCAACAAAGCAAAAGACTTATTTCAGATTAGGAAAGTTAATATATAATAACAATATTGAAGTAAAAAATGTACGTTTATATTATAAAAATGGTAATAAAGAAGAAACAATTTTTGAAGATAGTGATGCAGATATTTTGATAACTGATTACTATGGATATAATGAGTTTTTTCCGTATGAAGACATAAATAGTATAGTAAAAAAACTTTATTTAGAAATAAATTATAATAACAATAAAGTTGAAATTCTAAAATTAAAAGTCAAAAAAGACTTTGCAAACGATATATTTTTTTATCACAAAAAAGCAGTAAATGGTCAGAATAGTACAAAGATAGAACCGGTTATTAAAAACGAATCCTCCGAAATGAGTCACATTATTTCGAATATGAGAGAAAAAGGAAACAAAGTCGATGAAACTTATGTTATAGACAAGAAAGATCAAAAGAAAGATATATTATTAACATATTTCGAAAATAGTGAAGAAATCATATTGGATGTCATAGAAAATTCATGTACCGAAACCTGGAATTATATGTTTGATAAAGAATACATTCTTGTATATTCAAAATATAAAAATGAAAAACTGATTAGGAGAGAGTATATTACTTTTTTAAACTCAGATGATTTAAAAAGTAGTGAAAAATCAATAATAAATTCTTTCTTTTATTATATAAATAAGTATTTATTTGAGGGGAGCAATTAACAATTGCTCCCTGTTTTTTTTGTTTTGAATTATAATGAAGTCATAAGGAGGAAAAAAATGAAAAAACAAATCAAAATATGTGCATTATTATTAATTTTATTTTGTGCACTCAATAGTGAGAATGTAAATGCTCAAGAAGTATATTATACGAATGATTATGGAGTACAGTTAACACAAGAAGAGTATGAGTTTCTAACAAAAATGTATTGGGACGGCTATCAAGAAATTATGACACAAGAAGAATATGAAGAATTTAACCAATCAGGTATTCTACATGGAGAATTCGAGAGTAAAGAAAACATTGATAATGATATTATTACAACTCGTGGTGCTATTCATACTACAGGAAGTAAAAGTTTAAAAATAGCTAAATCTTGTACTACAAATTGTAAGATATCTGTAGTATTAACATGGCTTAGAAATCCTACAATCAGAAGTTATGACGTTATGGGGGATACTTAAATGGAGTTTCATTAAAAGATGCCCCCATAACGAGAGTGGTATCTAGTAATACTACAAGATATTCAGATATTGTTAAAAAGGCATACAATGGATTTGGAACTTCCATATTATTATCAGGGGGCTCTAATGTAATTTTAAATCAAGATTATACAGTTTCAAAAGGTGGAACAGTGTATGCAAGTTATCAACATGCAACAGAAAACACAAATTTAGCAACTAGTCAATCTTACAATTTTTCATTAACCGGATATGGCAGAGTGTTTGCATTTTATAATTCAGCAAGAAATATATATGATGCTATGAATGGTGTAGATATAAGCGTTTAATCTATACTTTTTCATAAAAAGTTTTATAGGAGGTGATAAGCAGTAAGTTGTAAAAGTAGTAATTTAAAGAAAAAATAAAAGGAAGAAGGTAAAGTTATGAAAAAAATATTATTAAATTATCAGCAATCGCAGCAGCAATAATGTTAATGGCAAGCGGATCAGTTGCTTATGCAGCTGGAAATTGGACAAAAGAAGTAAGTACTACTACTCCAAATTGGGGGTGGAGTAAAATACAATAATTCTGTATATGATGCAAAAGATACAAACTCTGGAGTAGGATCTTTCTATGCTACTCAACAAACAACTTGGTTTAAACATGAAATTGCACTAACCTATACAAACACAAGTGGTAAGAAAGTAATAGGAAGTGATTGGGATAAAGCAGAAATCGATGTTATTAAACATCCTAATTTGGTTACAGCTATTCCTAATATGGCATACTACTCAGCTGCAAAAAGTGCAGCATTAGAACCTGCTGATAATACTGTAGTAAAATATAAATTTTCAGCAGATAAACTATAAAATAATAAACAATTATACGAATCCGACTATGCATGTTGTTGCATAGTCGGTAATCATAATATATAATATTTTATAAGAGTAGGTGGTAAAAATGAAAGAACTTACAAATAGAAAATCAATAATAATAATTAGTTTAACATTAGTAATATTAATGATATTTTATATAGGAACATATTATTCTGACGGTATATATCATAACAGAATAAACTGTGGTGCAAATATATTTTATACTTTTAATTCTTTTTTACCTTTTTATTTGCTTCTTGCTTTTTTATCAGGCAATCTTGTAGTTAGCAATTTTTATCAAAATAAATATAGCAAATTTCAAAATATGATTATTACTCGAGTAGGAGCAAAAAAAAGAATATTTTATGAAATAAAGAAAGTTATATACACTTCCATCATTTTTAGGCTATTAATACATATTATTTCATTATTAGTTATACATATATTTTTTTCAAAAATACATTTTGTGCAACATTCAAATATAGAATATTATGCAAGTTCATTTGTTGCATTAAGTAGTAATCCTACTGTGTCATTAATTTTATACATCATATATTCAACTATCGGATTTTGTGTATTTTCTCTATTTATTTATGGATTTATTTATTTTGTTAAGAATAGATATGTATATAAAGTGAGTGGAATAATATTATATGTAGGTTTAGTAGTTTTTGCAGCTATTATTGGTAATCAATTATATGTTTATTTTTCTGATATTAAATTTTCTAATCCATTTTTGCAAGCAATAAATACATCTTCATTATTAATTCCAGGATTAGAAACAGCAACTAGTATAACATCTATACTAGAAACTAATGTGTATTTCTGGTATACTTGTATTATGTTTCTAATATATAGTGGCGTATTCAGTTTTATTAGATGGAAAATGGAGCGAAAAAATGGTTAGGCTTTTACAAAAAGATAGGTTAAAATTTTACATTATTTTCATAATAGCAAGTGCTTTTTGTGTCATTTTTTTAACAGGAAAAAAAGCTCCTGACAATGATATGATTTCTTGTTTAACGTCTGCTAATTTTATATGTCTGATTTTAAATAATCTATATATATATTATATTTATACAAGAGCTCTCAAAATTAAAAGTATATACGATAAATTAATTGTAAGAATCGGACAAAAGAATTTTTTTAATAAGTATGTTTTAAATGTGATTATTGATATTTGTATATATTTTTTAATAGTTATAATATCAATATATTTAAAACTAGGTATTAATTTAGATTATATAAATATATTGATATTATATCTAATATTAAATTTTAGTAACTTTTTCTTACAAGAATTAATATCTATGCTTATTTTTCTCCTTCCAAAAGGAAATAAATATATTAGTATACCAATTTTTATGAATTTTGGTTTTCATTACTTTTTAATACCATTCATAGTTAATGGAATACTTAAAATGTAGGAGGTAAATAGTTAAAATGTTAAAATTAAAAAATATAAGTAAAAAATTTGGGAATCATATAATTTTTGAAGATGTTTCATTGGAATTTAAAAAAGGTGACTTAGTCCATTTCTATGGAGTAAATGGGAGTGGTAAGTCAACTCTGTTTAAAATAATTGGCGACATTATGTCGCCAGATAAAGGAAAAGTAGAAATTGAAGAGGGAAAAAGAGTAGGAGCTGTAATAGAGAACCCAGGCTTTATCGAAAATGAAACCATTTTATATAATTTGAAATACCTATATTCATTATTAAATAAATATGATGAAGAATCAGAAAAACATATTCAAGAACTATGTCAAAAGTTTAATTTAGATTTATATAATCCAGACAAAATGAAAGATTATTCGGTAGGGATGAGGCAGAAGACAGCAATAATTCAAGCAATTATGGAAAATCAAGACATTATCTTATTAGATGAACCAACAAGAGGACTTGATCAGAATGGTGTAGAAGAATTTTTTAAGATAATTCAAGATTACAGTAAGAAAAAAGATAAAATAATTATTATAGCTTCACACGATCTTATGGATAAATTACCATATAATAAACAATTAGTTATTGAGGATTATAAAATATATGATAAAAAAGACATTAAAAAATAATTTTAGCTATATATTTTTTGTCCTTTTTAGCATCGCCATTTTTATGTATTATAAGCAAACTGAATATTATATGGTAGTGAAATATATAACAACCTTTAGAGCAATAGATATTATGGCAAGTATATTATTTACTTTTATATTATTTAAACTATATTTTGATAGTTATTATTATATAATTTTAAACAGATATAATATTATCACTAGACTAGGAAGAAAAAAATATATTTTACTGATTATGAAGCAGATTTTTATTCCATCCTTGATATTTTTTACTTTAAATATCATATTGGATTTTATACTAACTGGAACAGTCAATATAATTTATATTCTTATTAATATGATATTCACAATAATTTGTGTAATTGTATTACCAAAAAGAAAAGAATATAATAATGAATTTCTGATAGTTCTAGGAATTTTTATTCTTATAAAAATCATCTGTTTTAAGTTTTTTATTTATTAATTAAAAAAATAGTAATGCCATATAAAATATAAAAAGAGCTTTGATTAGCTCTTTTTACTATTGCTAATTTTTTTGAAAAGAAAAAGATTATATATAAAAGATAAACTAATCGGTAATTTACATATAATTGAAAGTAATATATACTATAATTATAAGAATATTGAGGTGATAGTATGAATCATATTAAACAGGATAAAATGTTCTCTACTACTACAGAACTAGATTTTGAAGAGTATTATCGTTTTTCATTGCAATTAGTTAATAAAAGTTGGTTTTCTTCAACAATAATTTTTTGTGGCTTTATATCAATAATAGGAACCTTAACTGGTATTATTTTTCAAAGTACATTATCAGAAATAGCTTTTTGGGAATTTGCTGTAAGCATTGGATATGGTATCTATTATAGAGCTTCTTTCCGAAAAACTATAAAAAAACAGTATGATGATAATTTTAAAGATGGTTATTTAGATAAAAAAATTACTATAAATTTTTATGATAATTACTTAGTAGAAGAAACTGATCATATAATTAAAAAAAATGAATATGCAAAAATCCAAAAAATAACTGAAACTGAAAATAATTTTTATATAAAAACCAAGCATGAAATTATCATTGTCCAAAAAAGAAAATGTAAAGATGAAGAGATTGCATTTATTAAGGGTATTCTACCAAAAACCAAGAATTAATATATATTGAATAATATATGATTTGCAGCAGAAGACAACGTATTAAAACATTTTAACAAGAAGACATAAGAGCTAAAATAAAAGGAGGAAAATTATGGGAACATGGGGACCAGGATTATATCAAGATGATATCACTTGTGATATAAAAGAAGAATATCGTAATTGGCTAAGATTAACACAATCTAACAAAATAGCAACCCATGAAGTATTAAATAATAATTTATGTGGAGATTCAGAAGAAGACAATTTAATTTGGCTTGCTTTAGCAGATACACAATGGTCCTATGGGCGGCTAACTGATGAGGTTAAAGTAGAAGCATTAAAATGTCTTGAAAATGGAGTTGACTTAGAACGTTGGAATGAAAATAAAAACCAATATAACAAAAGAAAAAAAATATTGGAAAACCTAAAAGAAAAGCTCAATTCACCCCAACCACCGCAAAAAAAGGTGCCTAAACTAGTTATTGATAAGGCACTATGGGAGAAAGGCGACGTTTTACTATATAAGCTATGTGATAAAAAATTAGAGGGAACTGATTGGTACAATAAATATGTTTTATTAAAAGTAGTAGGGATAAATAAAACAAACATTGGTAGTTTACCAAAAGAATATATGGACGAACAAAATATATTAATAATCCTAAATTGGATAGGATCCCATGAGCCTACAACAGAAATATTGTCTAGAATACAAGCTGTCTATGATTATACTGGTCAATTAAATGATGGAAATATATGGTATTGTATTATTTCTAATAATCAAAAAAGAGAAAAAAAGAAGAAATTAAAAGTAATTACTAAGGAGCCTGTTTCAAAAGAAGAAATTATAGACATAAAAAAGGCCAGAATATGGTTAAATATTAATAATATGGATATTGCATATGTAAATGCGTTGGAAGAATATGAAAAAAATGGAGGAATAATAATTAGACAATAAATTGATTAAATAGTAAAAGTATTAATATTTGAGGTGAAGTAGTAATGAATATTGATAGCCAAGAATCTGTGATAGAAGACAATATATTAGCATATACCAACAGGAGAATCAAAATGATACCTTTGGTTGTGTTATGTGTAAGAAAAATTCAATATATAGAGTCTATCTATATGTAGAAAGAAGTAATGAGGTTATCTCTAATTTACTTCTAAAAGAGTTTTCATTAAATAAACGAGAAGAAGCAAATATATATTTTAATGAATTAGAAGAATTAGTTAATTTAAAAGATTTATTTAAAATATTATCTTGCGTAGCAAAAGGAAGCGTATAAACGCTTTCTTTTTTGAAGTAAAGCTGAAGTATATGTTTCCGCGAAATGCTCAAAAACGTTGAAACGATTCAGAGAAAGTAACAAGAAAATATTTAATGAGTAAGAAAACTATGATAAGTCAACATAATCACTACAAGAATCAAATATTACTTTAGATAAATTAAAATATTATTAAGTGACTATTAACCTATATAATAAAAAATTGTATTTAGAAAAGACTTTATAGTCTTTTTTCTTTTAACAGAATAACTTTAATATCTTATCATTCATAAAAAAATATGGTATGATTAAAATAGAATAGAGGTAAGAATATGAAAAGAAAGAAAAAAATAATTTCATCATTTATAATATTAGTTATTATTGGAATATTTTATCTATTTCAAAATTATCCAATACAAAATAACCAAGATAACATAAATAAAAGAATAGAAGAAGTACCTGTTACTGCAGAAGAAAGATTAGAAGTAACTTTTATCGATGTAGGTCAAGCAGATTCAATTCTTTTAGAGAACGAAGGTCACTATATGCTAATAGATGCTGGAAATAACGAAGATGGCCCTAAATTAGTAAATTACTTCAAAAAACAAAATATTTCTAATTTTGACTATGTAATAGGGACGCATCCTCATGAAGATCATATAGGCGGTCTTGATGATGTTATAGAAAACTTTAATATAGAGACATTCTACATGCCAGATGTAATTACAACAACCAAAACATTTGAAGATGTATTAGATGCATTAGGAGAGAAGAATATGAGTTTATCTATTCCTAAAGCAAACGCTACCTTTAAATTAGGCGATGCTACTGTTAAAGTACTGTATGTAGGAACAGAAGAAGAAAGTGACTTAAATAACACATCCATCGTATTAAAAGTAACTTATCAAAACATAAGCTTTTTGTTTACTGGAGATGCTTCAACGAAAGTAGAAGAACAATTAAATAAAAGTGACTTACAATCAACCGTACTAAAAGTGGGACATCACGGTTCTTCTACTGCAACAAATGAGGAGTTCTTAAATACAGTAAATCCTCAATATGCTGTTATTTCTGTAGGTGTAGATAATCAATATGAACATCCTCATACAACAGTATTAAATACTCTAGCTTCCCATAATATAACAACATATCGTACTGATCAAGATGGAACTATCAAAATAATTACCGACGGAACAAACATAGAAGTTAATACTTCTAAAACTGATACAAACGGGTAGGTGATAACATGTACGCAATTGATAGAATAGAAAAAAATCTTGTAATTGCTGAAAATCTCCAAACGAAAGAAAAAATAGAAATAAAAAAAGAAAAATTTTCATTTGAACCTAGGGAAGGATTGATCTTTTCGATAGAAAATGAAAAGATAATAGAAAAAAAAGAAGTAGAAGAGGACCGCAGAAAATTACTACGAGAAAAAATGGAAAGGCTAAAACATCATGAGTAAAAACAAATACATTCTTCCATTTAAAGGGACTTGGTATATAGAATATGGCGGAACAAAAAAGAAGAATTCTCATTCTTGGAATATTATAGGTCAGCGTTATGCCTACGACTTTGAAATAAGAAAAGAAAATCTTCCATATCACGGTGATCTTACAAAAAATGAAAACTACTATTCATATTTAGAAAATGTTTATGCCCCCTCAGACGGTTGGGTAGTAGAAATAATAGATAAATATAAAAATACTCATATTACAAAAGACAGAAAAATAATTAATGATTGCGATAATCCTAGAGGAAACCACATCATTATAAAGCATAATCATGGAGAGTATTCTACAATTTGTCACTTCGAAAAAGGAACTTTTAACGTTCGAATCGGAGATTTAGTCAAAGAAGGACAACTAATAGGAAAAGTAGGTAATAGCGGTAATACACAAGGTCCACATATCCATTTTCAGATTCAGCTAGGAATAGATCCAGATAATTCAAAAGGAGTTCCTATCACCTTTAAAAATGCTTACCATAATAATAAAAAACTAAAAAAATTAGAAAAAGGAATAGAAATAGAAAGCAGGTAATCATGGAAAAAATAGATAAAATAAAAGATATTCAACTAAAAAATAAAGAAATTGATATAACTTTTGAAGAATTAGAAATTAAAAATGCAACTTTAGAAAAAATTGACTGGAAAAACTCAAAGTTTAATTATTTAGAAATCACAGATAGTAAAATAAACTCTTCTATCTTTTCCAATCTTAATCTAAGTGGCCAATCTATATACAAAGTTGTATTTACCAATTGTAATTTTGTTGGTACTAATTTTTCTAATGCTTTTCTAAAAGAAGTAGAATTTGTAAACTGTAACTTATCTTATGCTACTTTTGCTTTAGCAGAATTAGATAAAGTAATTTTTACGGAATGTAATTTAAAAGAAGCATCACTATACAAAATGAAACAAAAAAAATTACAGCTTACAAACTGTAACTTAGATTCAGTAGACGTGTTTGAAACCAACTTAAAAGATATTGATTTAACAACTTGCAATATCAATCATATTAAAATAGATATTCCTAGTATGAAAGGTTTAATAGTAAACGAAGAGCAAGCTTTAGCTTTAGCAAAATTTTTACAGATTATCATTCGCTAATTGCTAATATCTAAAAAATATGATATATCTATATAATAAGGAGAGTACAAATGATAAATAAAAATATCTTCTTAACTTTATTTTTATATATAATTTTACCAATAACATTAATACTAGTCCTGGTGACAATAATAATGATACTAAAAAGTAAAAAACTTACATCTATCAAAAAAGATGCAATATTACTAAAAGTGCTAGGCATCGTCTTTTCCATTTATTCAGGATATACGTTGATTTGGTCTATATGTGAATTAATACCATTAAGAAAGTATAATGTATTAGAAGAGAGTAAATTACCAATTCTCTTATGGATTATTCTTCCAATATTTCCATTTTTAGTAACATATATTCTTTGGAGCAAATATAAAACAATAAAAGAAATAGGTGATAATAATGAATAAAAAATTTCATCCAATCAGAGCATTTATTATAATCATAATATTATCCTTATTAATTATATTACCACCATTGTTTCGACTATTATTTCCTAAAATAGAAGAAACAAGACCAACAAACACTGATAAAATAACTCTCTTAACTTGTACTAGAAATTATGCAGAAGAACAAACAACAGAAGTTGTAGAAGTTAGATATATTAATTCAAAAATAAATCAAACAAAAATCACGTATACAACAACTCCAACAACAGAATACTCAGTAATTAATACCATAGAAAATGATCTTTTGCCTTCGATGGAACTGTCCTATTTTCAAAGTCTAGAAGGTGTGATAATAGAACAGACAGAAAATCAAACTATAATAACTATTAACCAAGACATCATTGATAGAAATCCTAGTAATCAAGATTTAAAAGAAAACTACTTCAATGACAAACTAATTAATCAAAAAATCTATTTTACAAATCGTTATTTTGAATGCAATGAATCTACTCCTTAATCTTCTTTAATCGATGAAAAACATCTGCTTGTACATGGTATATTTTTATATTTTCCAATTCAAATTGTTTAATGGCTTTGTTACTTTTTGTACAATCAGTCACTAGAAACTCTACTTTAGATAAGTAGAGTTTCTTTTTAGTTTTTAGCCTCATTTTTTGAAAAGCAGTATTTATATTTTTGCCACTACTTTGATAATACTCATACTGATAACTAATCCCATTATCACTTTTTACAGGAATAATTTCTTGAAAATATAAATTGACCTCTTCTCCACAAGAAATACCAATACCACGAATAATAGCTAAATCATTCAATTCAACATATTTCGGATTTCCAAAAATCACTACCGGAAGTAATAAGACAAAAATAACTCCCAATGCTTTTATAAGCTTCATAAATTCCTCCCTCGAACAACATTATCAGTAATATAAGAGTTACGATACTTAGTTTTTTGTTCCTTTCTTAAAATAGAATCCTTCCACTCATATTTATCAAAAGGAATAATAGGAGACAAATAAGAAAAACCAAAACTTTTCATAGAAATGAGTTTATAAAACAAGAAAACAGCTCCGACAAACACTCCATAAATACCAAAGAAAGCAGATAAAAGCAAAATACTAATTTTATAAAAACGAATAGCATTAACAAGTTCATTAGATGGGAAAATTAATGCTGCAATCGAAGAAATAGCAATAATAATAATCATAATAGGGGAAACAATTCCAGCACTGACAGCAGCATCCCCTAAAATAAGTCCTCCTAAAATAGAAACAGCACTACCTGTCGTTGCTGACATACGAATATCAGACTCCTTTAATATTTCAAAAGCAATAATCATAAATAACGCCTCAATATATGCCGCAAAAGGCACAAACGTTCGTCCTGCTTTTAAAATCAACAGTAACCGATAAGGAACTAAGTCATAATTCCTAGTAGTAACTGAAATATAAATCGCTGGTAAGAATATCGCAACAAAAAAAGCAATGACACGAATAATTCGAATAAAAGTAGTATTACTATTCTTTTGGTAATAATCATCAACAGTATGAAAATAATCTAAAAAGAAACTAGGAAGAATCAAAGCATAAGGACTTAAATCAGTAAGTATAACAACTTTACCTTCTAATAATGCCATAGATGCTCTATCTGGGCGTTCACTCATCATAACCGTAGGAAATAAAGTATGATCTCCCTCTAAATAAGATTTTAAATAACTAGAATCAATAATACCATCAATAGATATTCTCTTTAATTGATCATAAACTTTTTGAACCAATTCTTCCTTTACAATTCCTTTCACGGATAAAATAGTAACTTTTGTTTTAGTATATCTACCAACCTCTAAATCTAAAGACTCCAAATTCGTTGTTTTAATTCTTCGTCGAATAAGTCCCAGATTAGTATTAAACATCTCTGTAAAACTATCTTTAGGACCAGTAATTGATAATTCGCTTTGAACAGAAGTGACTCCACGATCAAGTCTTTCTCTCACTTCAATAGCGTACAGTTTATCAGTAATTAAAACTGCAAACCCTTGATTAACAAAACTAAAAATATCTTTTTCTTCAATCCCTATAACATTAGCATCTGGTAAATGACTTTCTACATTTTTAAGTTGTCGCTTAGAAAGACGAATTAAATCGTCTAAAATAAAATCATTAATCATAGTAGTACTACATAAAACCTCATTAAAAACTAAATATACTTTTTTTCTATCAACCATGAATTCTCGAATTTTATAATCCTTGGATATAGAAATAGTTTTTTTAATTCTTTGAACTAAAAACATAAAATCACCTAATATTAGTATGAGTATAAAAATATGATATAATGTATGAGAGGTGATACTTTTGCAAGTAAAAATTGAAAAACTAGATCACTACGGACGAGGAATTACAAAAATTGAAAATAAAATTTGCTTTGTAGAAGGTGCATTGAAAGATGAAGTAGTAGAAATAGTAGTAATAAAAGAAAAGAAAAAATACTATCTCGCAACAACAAAAAAAGTAATAGAAAAAAGTAAAGATAGAATAACATCAAACTGTCCATATTATGCTAGATGTGGGGGATGTAATCTAGACCATATATCATTTGAAAAAGAACAGGAATTTAAAGAAGAAAAAGTAAAAGAAATCATGACCAAGTTCGCAAAAATATCAAATGATAAAATAAAACCTATCATCTATGACAACCCATACCACTATCGTAATAAAATTACTCTTCATAAAGACGACAAGAAAATAGGACTTTACGAAAAAGAAAGTAATACTATTATTCCTATAACAAAGTGTCTATTACTAAATGATAAATTAAATGAAATTCTAAAAAGCATCAAACCAAGCAATAAAAAAGACATCATACTAAAAATAGGGAACAAAACAGATGAAATACTATCTCCAACTGCTAAAAAGAACTACATAACATCTTATATCGGCAATAAAAAGTATAAAGTATCAGAAAAATCTTTCTTCCAAGTAAACAGCATAATTACAGAAAAACTATATGATGAAATAAAAGAAATAATACAAGAAAAAAACTCTAAAAACGTACTAGATTTATACTGCGGAACAGGAACAATAGGTATTTATATTTGCGAATCAGTAAACAAAGTTCTAGGAATAGAGTCTTGCAAAGATGCAGTAAATGATGCAAATTATAATAAAGAATTAAATAACGCTACAAACTGTACTTATAAGTTAGGAAAAGTAGAGAATTTAACAAAAGAAATAACAAGTGAATATGACACTGCAATTATAGATCCTCCAAGAAGTGGATTAGATAAGAACGTGATAAAAAAGTTACTAGAAATAAAACCAAAAACTTTAATATATGTATCATGTGACCCAGTAACTCTAGCTAGAGATTTAAACTTATTAAAAGAAAAATACAACATAGAATATATTAGACCATACAATATGTTTCCAAGAACATATCACGTAGAGACGGTATGTTTATTGTCCAAACTTCATTCAGACCAACATATCGAGGTAGAAGTGAAAATGGACGAGCTTGATTTGACGGCTGCGGAGAGCAAAGCTGCTTATGAGGAAATCAAGAAGTATGTACTGGAGCATACGGGATTAAAGGTCAGTAATTTATATATCGCACAGGTAAAGCAGAAATGCGGTATTATTGAGAGGGTAAATTATAACCTACCGAAATCAGAAAACTCCAGACAGCCGAAATGCCCGCCAGAAAAAGAAAAAGCTATAAAAGAGGCATTGGAATATTTTCGTATGATCTGACGCTATCTCGGAAATAGTTATACATTTTTGCACATTTGAGCTGCTCTCCGTTCCTACATATAATGAAAGTGAAGAAACGGAGGTGGCTTGTATGAGAGAACAGAAATTCCACATTTATCTGGATAGCCACGAAAGGACAATCCTGCTACATAGCCTTGTGGAACTGAAAAATCAGCTCCTTGCGCAAGGCAGATATGCGGACTGCGTTGACGAACTGATTTTTAAGGTTACGGGCGCACCGCTGAAAAAACTCAAAGTACAACACGATTGCGGGAGGGTATGATGGATGGCGTAGAATTTAAAGAACTGTTCAAGGCAGCTGTGGAAGCACTGAGGGAAAAGACGATCACTCCGCTGTTGGAAGCAGACGCAACCTATCAGGAGGAATTTTGCTGATGCAAAGCGGTATAATCAGTATTGGGACGAGTTGGAAAAGGGAGTACATATAGATCATCATGGACTGACACAGGCGGATATAGACGCGTGGAAATTAGCGGATATTAAACTCGATGAACATATCGCTATCAGTAAGGTGGATACGGATGCCGTGGTTAAATTGAGGGCAAATGAGGCTACCGCGTACGATAGTTTTATTACATCAAAAAATAGTATAGATGAAATCAGCAGTTCGTCACTGCTGGATATTGATGCAATACGTCCTAAGTTAAAAACTGAACCTGATACGGCTTTTTTCTGGTCTGGAAGAACAGACGGAATAGGTGGAGCTGAGAATGCAGCAAATATCGCTAAAAGTAGAGGTGGAGTTACATTAGAATCTACAATTGAAAAACAAAAAATTGTTATGCCGGAATGGGATTTTAATAATCCAAGTACAATGGAAGCCTGGGACTTGGCATCTGGATCATATGCCGAACAGGTATCAGGAGAAATAAGAGCGGTCATTGGTTCAGAATTAAGACCAGGCAATATATGGGAAAATATTGAGCTGCCACGTCTTAAGAATAATCCTAATGTTACAAAGATAACAACAATTGACCCGAAAACAGGTATAGAGCATGTTATATTTGAGAGGTGAGAAAATGAAAATTACAGGTAGTATGAACTATGTTAAATTTGATTTGGAAAATGGTTATATCATAAAAGCGGAAGGAGAAATGTTTGTAGGGAGAAAATTTGTAGTATATACAGACACTATGAAAACATGGGAGCCACCGCATGAGAATGAGAAACTCAGTAAAGAACAAATAGAAGAAATCATTCGGGAAGTGCAGGAAAGTATGAGTGAAAATACAGTTCAGATTATATTTGAATAAAAAAATATGTTTTTGCAGAACATTTGCCAAAAACACAATAATAGAAACAGCAAACTTGCAACAACCTGGTATTATTGGTGCAGCCTTACTTACAAAAAGTATAATAGAAAAATAAGTTATCATATTTTAAAAAGGAAGAGGAAAATATGCGAAAAAATACAAAAAGATATATCGTTTCATCACTTAACAATTTAGAATTAAGTCCTCCAATTAGGTATGAAAGATATTATATAAATGATAGTTTAAGAGTCCAAAAGAAAGATAAAGACTATCAAAAAGAAATATTAGATGACAGCAACGATATCATAGAAAAAGCAGATATTTCTGAAAAGGAATTTCTATCATTAAAAGAACAAGCACGCTCTAAAATCATAAGAGATAGTTATCTATATTTAAAAGATGATAGAGTATCTATTAAAAAATATTTAGGAGAGCATCAAGGATTATATCGTGTAGAAGTTACATTCCAAACAAAAGAAGAAAAAAACAAATATCAAAAAGAAAATTGGATGGGAAAAGAAATTACAACATCTCCATTAGCATTTGATAAAGATTTAAGTAAATTATCAAAAGAGGAATTTAAAAAAGAATTAGAAAAATACAACAATACAGAAAAGAGAAAAGAAAAAAATAAAATACAATATAATCGCAACAAATCTAGACGGAACACTATTAACTAGCAATAAAAAAATAACACCTAAAACAAAAAATTTAGACACACTAAAAGAAAGTGGTTACTTTATCGTAGGAGTAACTGCCAGAAACCTATCAAGTGTACAAGAAGCAGTAAACATCAAATTGTTCGATTATTTAATATTAAGTAACGGTTCCGATATATATGATGTAGACAAAGAGATTATAAAGAACTATAAAAATGTCAACGTAACAAATATGAGTAATACAGATCAATTAAACAGTAAATTTTGGCTAATCATAAACCCTAATGGAATAAACAAATTGAAGACACTAGAGCTTCTATGTGATGATTTAAAAACTATACCTAATAAAGTTATTTTCTTCGGTGATGGTGAAAATGATCTTCCTATCATTAAAGGAGTAGGGTTAGGAATAGCTATGAAAAACGCAGAAAGCATAGTAAAAGAAAACGCAGATGATATAACACTATCGAATGACAAAGAAGGAGTTGCCAATTATCTAGAAAAATATCTTATAGAAAAAAAGAACAGTAAAAGTGACAAATAACATCTAAATCTAAATAAATTAAAAAAATATAGAAATATGTCAAAACGTATGATATGATTTAATCATAGAGAGGTGAGAAAATGAGAGAAAGAAATATTGCAGTTGCTATCATCTTAACAATCGTAACTTGTGGAATCTACGGAATCTATTGGTTTATCGTTCTTACAGATGATGCAAGATTAGCAAGTGGAGATCAACAAGCACCATCAGGAGGAATTGCTTTCTTATTAACCTTAGTTACCTGTGGTATTTATGGTATTTACTGGGCATATAAGATGGGTAAAACTCTTGTTATGGCAAAACAAAAAGCTGGCCTTAATGCAGAAGATAATTCAGTGCTATATTTAATACTTCAATTATTTGGCCTTGGAATTATCAATTATGCTTTAATGCAAAATGAACTAAATCAGCTTGCTGGAAAAGAAGCAGGAGTAAGATAAGAGCGTAATGCTTTTTTTCTTTCTATGAAAAAAAAGATAATAATCTGTATCTCTTTACTCATCTTATTAATAACTTACCTCTATTTAGGAAATAAATTTCACATTTATTTAGATTGTCCTATCAAAAAAACAATAGGACTATACTGTCCAGGATGTGGGATTACTAGAATGTTACTTTCTATATTACAATTAGACTTTTACCAAGCATTTAGATATAATCCTTTACTTTTTATATGTTTGCCATTTTTTATATTTTTTGTGACAGAAGGTATTATCTCAAAGAAAGAACCTCTATATAATAAAATACCAACTAAAATATGGATAATGATAATTGTAATATTTATTATTTATGGCATATTAAGAAACATTCCTTTTTTCGATTTCTTAGCACCAACAGTAATTAAATAAAAAAATGACATAAAAACATAACAAAAACACCTATTAAAAAAAACAACAAGACTTTCGCATTTAAAGGATATTTAAAAGAAGATGGTAGCAACTCATAAATAGAAATATGAATCATAATCCCCGCTGCCATAGAAAGAATAATGCCCAAAACAAAGTTTGTAATAAAGGGAGCTAAAAATAAATAAGCAAGAACGGCCCCAATCATCTCAGAAAACCCAGAAATAAAAGTAAATACGATTGCTTTTTTTCGATTACCAGTAGCAAAATAAATAGGTACTGCAACACTGATTCCCTCAGGAATGTTATGTAAAGCAATTCCTAAAGATAAAGTAACTCCTAAAGACAAGTCATGACTGCTAGAAAGAAAAGTAGTAATTCCTTCAGGAATATTATGAAATATTAAAGCAATCACAGTAACAATACCTAAACGATATAAGTAGTTAGAAGAAAGCTTTTCTTCTATTTTTTTTGATATTTTAGAAGAAAAGATAATCCCAACTACAACAAAAATAGCTGTAAATAAGATGCTAGGAAAAATAAAGTTACTTTCACAAAACAGTGCAAAACCTTCAGGTATTAATGATAAAAAAGAAATAGTAAGCATCACACCACTAGCAAAAAGTAAAGAAGAGGGAATAATTTTTTCTGCTTTATCATTGGAAACAAAAATAGGAATTATTCCAATCATTGTTGATAATCCGGCAAATGTAGTAATTAAAAAGCTAACAATAATAGAATTCATATTAAATAATATGAAAAAAAGAAATAAACAATGCATAAACATAGCTTATTTCTTTATATATAGTTTCTTTTCTAACTCTGGTATAACTTCACTACCACGAGATATAAAATGATCAAATTCTTTTTTTCTAACTTCAGTAGCATCTACATAGTAAACACTGGAACAAAAACTAGTCATATCATGAATAATCAAAGCAAACATTTCCAATTCTTTATTTGAAACATAATTTTGTAAAAGAGAAAATACAGAAGGATACATTTCTTTATAATCATCAGGATGTAATAGCAAGACAGAGGAAGAAGCAATCCGTTTATCACCAAACTGATATACTTTTAACCCATGATTCAAAAAGTCGCTAGGTTCACAAACATTAGTCAAACAAAGTCCCTCCTGATATAGTTGCGAATAAGGAAGTTGATATCTGTGTACCATTTCTTTAACCCAGGTAACATCTTCTGGCAAAGTTTTACTAGAATGAAAGGATACAGTATCCACCATAGTAGCAAGTACCGCAAGACAAATCTCATCTTTAGTAAATTCATCTTCCTTTCCTTTAACAATCATACTTGCAGTAGAACTTGCTTTCTCGTTTCTATAATAAGAATAAGAAAACTCTTGGTTAGTAGGATGATGATCAATAACACCAGACACCACCCCTGGAACATCACGTTCAAAATGATCAACCAAAATATATTTCTGATCCTCATCCCGTGGTAATACACCTTGATAATCACTAGGGTTCAATCCATAATTACGACAAATAATTAAATTTTCATTATCAATTTTTAAATCGGGTATAATAAACTTAGAGCAATATCCGTGATTATTCAAATACTTCTCTAATAAATAGCCACTGACAATACTGTCTACATCTGGATTCTGATGCCCTAAAATAACATATTCTACTGTACTCATACTATCACCACCAAAAGTATAACACAGAATGAAAAATTATGATATAATACAGAAATAGAGGTGATAGAATGAACTACGATTTAGAAATGGAAAAACAAATTAAAGAAGTTTCTAATAAAAACAAACTATTACTACACGCATGTTGTGCCCCGTGTTCATCAGCTGTATTAGAACGTATTTCTAAATACTTTGATATCACAATTCTATACTACAATCCTAACATTACAGAAAAAGAAGAATATGAAAAAAGACTGAATGAAATTGAAACCTTTGTAAAAAAATTAAATGTAGACAATATAAAAGTATTAAGAGGAAGATATAATCCAAAAGAATTCTTTGACATGGCAACCGGTCTAGAAGAAGAAAAAGAAAGAGGAAAACGATGCTACAAATGTTATGAATTACGACTAAGAGAAACCGCTAAAGTAGCCGAAGATTTAAACTTTGACTATTTTACAACAACCCTAAGTATTAGTCCATATAAAAATAGCAACTGGCTAAACAAAATAGGAAAAGAATTAGACAAAGAATATACACCAACTTATTTATATGCTGACTTTAAAAAGAAAAATGGGTATAAACGAAGCATTGAGTTATCTAAAGAATATGGTCTATATAGACAAGATTACTGTGGATGTATTTATTCAAAGAAAGAGCGAGAACTAACAAAATTACAACACATATCATAAAATACTATACCTTTACTAGAAATAAAAAGTAACGTATACTAAAAAAAGAATAGGAGTGAAATTATGAAATACTACTGTATAGGAATAAAAGGAACAGGAATGTCAACACTTGCACAAATACTTTACGACTTAGGAAATGAAGTAAGTGGGTATGATGATGCTAAAGGGCATAAATTTACCCAAGATGGTCTAGAAAAAAGAAATATTCCAATTTATTATGACCACGACCATGAAATAGATAAAGACACTATTGTAACTTACAGTGTTGCTTTTAAAGAAGACCACGAAGAAATGAAACGAGTAAGAAAACTAGGGCTAACCGTAAAAAAATATAGTGAACTTATGGGAGATGTCATCAATATGTTTGAAACCATCGGAGTCAGCGGAACCCATGGTAAAACAACAACTTCATCTCTAATTAGACATCTCTTAGAAGAAACCGTGGGTTGCAACTACTTCATTGGAGCTGGAGACGGCTATGCAGACAAAAAAAATAAATACTTCGTTGTAGAAAGTGATGAATTTAATCGTCATTTTACAGATTATCATCCAGCATATTCTATTATTACTAATATAGAAGCAGAACACTTAGAATGCTACAAAGATATTGATGATATCAGAAACACCTTTGAAATTTTTGCAAATCAAACTAAAAAATTAGTAGTGGCCAACGGTGACAATGCAGAAGTAAGAAAAATTAATTATAAAACAAAAGTTATGTTTTATGGCTTTAATGACAATAATGACATAGTAATTAAAAACATGAAATTATTAGAAACAGGATCAGTATTTGACTTATATATTAATAATGAATTATTTGGACATTTTGATATTCCATTATATGGAAAGCATATGGTAGCAAATGCAGCAGCAGCAATTACAATTGCTAAAGAGCTAGGATTAACAGTAGAAAAAATTCATGAGCTATTAGAAACTTTCCATAATGCAAAAAGACGTTTTGCTGAAACAAAAATAGGAAACTGTGTAATTATAGATGACTATGCTCATCATCCTACAGAAATCAAAGTAACATTAGAAGCAGTAAAACAAAAATATCCAAAGAAACGTTTAGTCGTTGTGTTTGTACCAAATACATATTCAAGAACAAAAGATTTCAAAAATGAATTTGTTGAAGCATTCAATATTGCAGATAAAACTTATCTAACAGAAATCGATTGTAATAGGGAACGTCAAGAAGATTACCCAGGTATTACATCTCACATAATTGTAGACAATCTAAAAAATGGAGATATGATTAGTATTGATACAATCGACAAATTAAAAGATGAAAAAGATTCTGTTGTATGTTTTATGAGCTGTGCTTATGTTGACAATTTAATTGACAGTTTCAAAAACTTGATAAAATAAAGAGGAAAATCCTCTTTTTTATTTTCTCGAAAATTTTTTCGAGTTTTTTTATTTGTTCGATTGTTTTTATACGAACAATTGTACTATAATAATATCAGATAATGAAAGGGAGGAAAAACTATGAAAAAGAAATATTTAGTATTACAAATTAAGAAAGAGAAAAAGGGCATCATAAAAGCCGATTCATATAAAATTTATGAAACATTAACAGATACATTCTTCTATGAAGATATCTTTGCTTACAGTAAAGAAGAGTACTTTATAGATATCACAAACTACCAAGAACTATATGAACAAACACCATACCAACTAGCTCAAAATTTAAAGACGAAATTGATAAAAAAGAATCATCTAGAAGTAAAAATAGGAATAGGCACAAATCTTTTTCTAGCCAAAACTGCATGCGATATTATTACCAAAACTAAAAAAATAGAAATTGCATACCTAGATGAAAAAGAATACATTTTAACTTGCTCAACTCATAAACCACTAAGTGACTTCTGGCAAATAAGTAATAGCATGATGCTAAAACTAAAAAAATTAAAAATTAACACTATGGAAGATATCAGAAACTACTCTTATGAAAAATTATACAAAGAATTTGGCTACAACGCAGAATATTTAATCAATCATTCTTTAGGAATAGAAAGTACAACAATAAAAGAATTAAATGAAAAGAAACTCCCAAAAACAATTTCAGCATGTACCAAATTTGAAACTATAAAAACTAAAAAAGAAGGCACCAAAGAACTAATAGAACTTTTAGATTTCAATATTTTAAAATTAAAAGAACAAGGACTTTATACAAAAAACGTATATTTATATATTAAATATGCCAACAACATTATTCCAAGGGAAACAATTACTATCAAACTAAAGAATAGTACAAATTCATATATAGCATTAATGAACTCCGTATTAAAAACTTATAGTGACAAAGTAAATTTATTTATACCTATCGAAAAACTAGCAATATCTTTTGGAGAAATTACGAAAAGAAACGAAAATTCTTATCTAGTTCCTAAAAAAAAGAAAAATATAAATATAGCTTTTAAAAACTTAATAAATAAAAAGAAAGAATTATCTTTTCTTATTCGTGAAAAAATGACATTTTTACATACATAAAATAATTGTTTTACTATGAAATAACAATAAATTTTGCTATAATGGTACTAGTGGTGAAAAAAATGAAACGTAGTGAAGTACAAAGAGAAAAATTAAGTCCTATGATGCAACAATATATGGAGATAAAAGATAAATACGAAGACTGTATTATCTTTTTTCGCCTTGGTGACTTCTATGAAATGTTTTTTGATGATGCCATCCTTGCATCCCGTGTATTAGAATTAACATTAACAGGAAAACAAGCCGGATTAGAAGAACGTGTACCGATGTGTGGTATCCCACATCATGCCTATGCAGCATATGTTGATGAACTTATTGAAAAAGGTTATAAGGTAGCAATATGTGAGCAATTAGAAGATCCAAAACTTACTAAAGGAATGGTAAAACGTGATGTAATACAAGTAGTTACTAAAGGAACTAGAATCGATGAAAATATAGATTCTAAGAGTAATAACTATATTGCCAATATCTATAGTTTTGATTATTGTTATGGAATTAGTTTTGCTGATATTTCTACTGGAGAAGTTTATGCTATGCTAGTAGAAGGAGAAAAAGAAAAAGTAATAAAAGAAATCGCAAAACATGGGTTTAAAGAAGTAATAGTAAATGATAATACAGATCGAGAAATAATAGAAATATTACGAAGTAACTACAATATATTAGTAACAATTACAAAAGAAGAATCCGAAGACAAGAATTATGAATACATCTATAAAGATATTGAAGATATAAGATTTGTATCTACTTTAAAACACTTATTATATTACATATTAGATACTAAAAAAGGAGATCTTCATCACTTACAGAAATGTAAAATTATTAAAAATAGTGAATATCTAGAATTTGACAATAATACAAAAAGAAATCTAGAATTAACAGAAACACTAAGAAATAGAGAACGTCAATATAGTTTATTATGGTTACTTGATAAAAACAAAACTGCCATGGGATCAAGATATCTAAAATATAATATTGAAAATCCATTAACAAATAAAGAAGCGATAGAAAGACGTTACAACATGGTAGAAAAACTATCAACAGAATTCATTCTAAGAGATGATTTAACAAAAGAACTATCCAATGTTTATGACTTAGAAAGACTAGCCGGAAGAGTAAGTTATGGTAATTTAAACGCTAAAGACCTACTACAATTAAAAAACTCATTAAAATCATTTCCAAGAATCAAAGAAATTCTAGAACAATTAAATTTTGATAAAAAATTAGAAACACTAGATGAACTATATGAACTATTAGATAAAACAATTCTAGAAGATGCTCCGTTTACACTACATGAAGGGCACCTTATCAAAGAAGGGTATAACGAAGAACTAGATGAGCTAAAGAGAGTGAGTAGCGGGTCTAAAGATTTTATCTTAGAGTTAGAGCAAAAAGAAAGAGAAAGAACGGGAATAAAAAATCTAAAAGTTGGATTTAATAAAGTATTTGGATATTATATTGAAGTTTCTAAAGGGCAAAAACATCTAATTAAAGATGAATTTGGATATGATAGAAAACAAACATTAGCCAACTGCGAAAGATATACAACTCCGTTATTAAAAGAAAAAGAAAATATCATCTTAGGTGCAGAAGAAAAAATTATCAATTTAGAATATAAAATATTTATGGATATTCGAGAAGTAGTAAAACGATATATTGGAAAACTACAAAAAGCATCAAAAGTCATCAGTGAGATTGATATGCTACAATCATTTTCAATCGTAAGTGATCAATATAAATATGTAAGGCCAACATTAACTGATGAAAAAATGATTAAAATGATTGATTGTCGTCATCCAGTAGTAGAACAAGTGATGAAAGACAAATATATTCCAAATGATATCATCATGGATAAAACAACAGACATTTTATTAATTACTGGTCCCAACATGGCAGGAAAATCTACATATATGAGACAATGTGCAATTACAGTAATCATGGCACAAATGGGATGCTTTGTTCCATGCAAAAGCTGTACAATGCCAATTTTTGATAAAATCTTTACAAGAATAGGAGCAAGTGACGACTTAGTCAGTGGTGAATCTACATTCATGATAGAAATGAAAGAAGCTAATACTGCTATTAGTGACGCAACTGAAAACAGTTTAATTCTATTTGATGAATTAGGAAGAGGTACTGCTACCTATGATGGAATGAGTCTAGCTCAAGCAATATTAGAATATATCCATGATAAGATTAAAGCAAAAACCATGTTTTCGACCCATTATCATGAATTGACTTCTTTAGAAAAAGATTTAAAACATCTAAAAAATGTTCACGTATCTGCCATAGAAAAAGAAGGTCAAATTACCTTCTTACATAAAGTAAAAAATGGAGCCGTTGATAAAAGTTACGGAATACATGTCGCAAGCCTTGCCCATCTACCAGAATCACTAATTAAAAGAGCCGATGAAATATTAAACATCTATGAAAAGAAAAACATCAAGAAAGAAACATTTACTCAAACATCATTATTTGAACTAACAGAAAGTGAAGCAGAGCCAAAGAAAAATGTAATAGAAGAAAAAATTAAAGCTATGAATCCATTAGAAATGACACCAATGGAAGCCTTGAATTATCTTTATGAACTAAAAAAAGAAATAAATAGAAAGGAATAATTTATGAAAAATAGAAGCGAATTAAGAGAAATTATAATGAAAGTAATCTACCAAACATACATATTAGATAAGACTAAAAACAACTATGATGTAGATGACTTAATCAAAGAACAATTAGAAGTAGAAAATGATTATGTAAGAGACTGCATAAACGGAATTATTAAAAACCAAAAGGAAATCAACAAATTAGCAAATAAGCATATGAACAACTGGACCATAGACCGTTTAAATAAAGTAGATCAAGCAATTATCTCTTTAGGAATATATGAACTTATGTACACAGATACACCAAGCATTGTTGCAATCAATGAAGCAATTGAACTTTCTAAAAAATATTCAGAAGAAGCTGTAACAAAAATGATAAATGGTGTTTTAGATAAAATCTATCATGAAGAAGAAAAATAGAAAGGGATAATTATGAACGACAAATATATCACCGTAACACAACTAACTAGATATATTAAATATAAGATTGATAACGACGTTAACCTAAATGAAGTTTTTCTAAAAGGAGAAATTTCCAATTTTAAAGCTCATAGTAGAGGCCATTTCTATTTCACTTTAAAAGACGAAGGTTCAAGAATCAATGCCATTATGTTCGCATCAAGTACAAAAAAAATTAAATTTGTTCCACAAGATGGAATGAAAGTATTAGTAACTGGAAAAATAAGTGTATTTGAAGCAAATGGTGGTTATCAAATATATGTAAATGATATGTTAGAAGATGGAGTAGGAAATTTATACATCGCATTTGAACAGCTAAAAAAGAAATTAGAGCAAGAAGGATTATTTAGAAAAGAATATAAAAAGCCTATTCCTAAAATTCCAACAAAAGTAGGAGTAGTAACAGCACCAACAGGAGCTGCCATCAAAGATATCATATCAACGATTAAAAGGCGTTGGCCATTAACAGAAATTATACTATTCCCATCACTGGTACAAGGGGAAAATGCAAAAGAAGATATTGTAAAACAAATAGAAAAAGCAAAAGACTACGACTTAGATACATTAATTGTAGGACGTGGAGGTGGATCAATCGAAGATTTATGGCCATTTAACGAAGAAATTGTTGCTAGAGGTATATTTAACTGTAATATCCCCGTAATAAGCGCTGTAGGGCATGAAATTGACTTTACCATTGCCGATTTTGTAGCCGATTTAAGAGCACCAACACCTACAGGAGCTGCTGAACTTGCAGTACCACAAAAAGCTGATGTTGAAAATTACTTAAATCAACTAAAAATAAGATTAAATAAAGCAATGCAACATAAAATTAATATTAATAGTCAAAAATTAGATGAGATACGAAGTAGATATATTTTTCAAAATCCTATCGCTATCTATCAAGCAAAAGAATTACAGTTTGATAGCATCCTAGATAGATTAAAATTTACAAGTAAAAACCTAATCACCCAAAAAGAAAAAAAATATATTTCTATTATGAGTTCATATATTATTCAAGAACCAAAAAAACTAATAGAATTAAAACAGAATAAATACTTACAGCTAATATCAAAATTGGAGACTCTAAGTCCTCTATTAACAATAAAAAGAGGATATTCCATGACCAAAAAAGATGGAAAAGTTATTACAAAAACAAAAGAATTAAATAAAAATGATAAAATAGAAATTACTCTAACAGATGGAACCATCAATGCAGAAGTAATTTAAATAAAAAAGGAGATAATTATGGCAAAAACAGAAGAAAAAGAATTAACATTTGAAGAAAGTTTAGAAAAACTTGAAAGTATTGTAAAAAAATTAGAAAGTGGAGAAGTGCCATTAGATGATGCTATCAACGAATTTAATACAGCCATGAAACTAGCAAAAAGCTGCGACGAAAAATTAAAATCAGCTGAAGAAGCAATTACTAAAATCGTAAACCCAGATGGTAGTCTAAGCGACTTTAAAGTAGAGGAGTAACAAAATAGAGGATAAATATGAAAATTAACTACATAAATATACAGGGGGCAATTCTCTACGGAGTAGCACCAAGAAGACTAGAAAAAATTAGGAAAAGAGCTACAAAAACTTTTCAAGAAAACAATATTCCTACTATCTCTACATACCAAGATGGAAGGAATGCCGTCATTGCAATGAAAAAAAACGAGGTAATTGGATGGATAGATTTTGAAGATAGTCAAGGTGTACAACAAATTCATTCGATAAATATATTACCAGAATATCTAACTGAAGGAATAATTGATAACCTAATTGATCAAGCAATCTATGAATTAAAAAATGAAAAGCCATGTATAGCTATTCCTTCAAATATGTTGAACTACTTAACACCAAGTATAGAAAAATACAACTGGGAGCACACATCATATACAGTATACCCAACAGAAGATAATACCCATGGATATAATGAATATACAAAATGGCCTGAAAGAGGTCCCCAAAGAAAAAAGCAAATCAAACAATGATTTGCTTTTTTAATTAACTTTCCTCAGTTTCTAATTTTCTTCTCGTAAGTAATAACAAAGCATGCTCAAACTCTTCATCATCTTCTAAAGGAAGTAATAAATCCGGATTGTTAACATCCTCCTTACGAATCATCATATCTCGTGGATCTTTTTCATTAGAAAGATATAAGTAAGAATCAATTTTTGTAACTAAAACATAATCTTTATTATCAAAAGAATAAATTTCTACCTCATCCATTATTTACCACCCATACCTTTCTCTCCGGTATTTTGAATATCTTGACCAGAATTAAGCATAGCTTCAAGTTGAGAATTCGCATCTATATGACTACGAGCAATATCTGCTTCTGTCTGCTGAACAATATAATTTCTAACATCCGCTTTAAAATCCGGATCTTGAATACCATCCTCATATCTTTCAGGATTTAAGCTACGAACTAAAGTATCAGGATTCTCACCAAAAGAATGTTCTACAATACTAGACAACTCATCCTGAGTATATGTCTCATTTAAACTACTACCTAAAGTTCCAAGTACAATTAACGGATCTCCGCCATTTTCCAATATCGCATCCACATCCTGTCCAACTTCCCAAGTATTCAATTGCCAGTTCTGCAAATCATCAGTCCTAGATTTATGATTATTAACAGCTTGACTAGTAGCAGCTACAACTGGATTTTGATTAATCATATCAAACTCGTGTAAATTATCTCCAAGAGATTGAAGTCCAACAAGAGCGGCAGCCCCCAAGCCCATAGCCAAAACAATACCTTTCCAATGTCTTTGCAATTGTCCTTTTAAACTTTTATCAACTTTTTTTCTACTTTGCTTAGCATGAATACTTCTCCGATCTAAAGAACGCCTACGCATTTCTTCATATACTTCATAATCATCGTCAGTCATATTTCTAGCATTAGTCTGTCTCCTATATTGCGATGAAGCAGGTCTTTGATGATAAGTATTAGTCTTCTGCATAAAATCTGGAATTCCCAAACGGTCCTCGTTACTATATGCCATATCTAATTCACCTCTAGTATAACTATAGCAAACTACATAAAAAAAATCAAAAAAAATGTAAATTTTTAGTGTAAATGGTAAAAACTATTTAACATAATAAAAGAGAGAAAAATCAAACTATTAATGTAGTAAAGAAAAGAGGTGATTTTTTTGAAAATAAAAAATAAATTACTACTAACAATACTTCTTCTAACAATAACTATTATTCCCATAAATACACTTGCTTATTCTGACTACATAATAGCATCAGGAAAAACAATCGGAATAGAAGTAAACTCAAATGGCGTATTAGTTGTCGGATTTTATGAAGTAGATAATTCCTATCTAGCAAAAGACGCTGGCTTTGAAATAGGAGACAAAATTATCAAAGTAAACGAAACTAAAGTAAACAGTATTTCTGAGATGGTAGAAGCTCTAAAACAAGAACAAGAAAATGAAACAATTTTTACTATAACAAGAGACAATAAAGAAAAAACAATAAAAATGCAACTATTAGAAGACGAAAATAAAGTTTTAAAGACTGGACTATATGTGAAAGATCAAATTAATGGAATTGGAACACTAACATATATAGATCCAGGAACAAGACGGTTTGGTGCCTTAGGACACGAAATAATAGAAACAACAACAGCTCAAAAATTTGAAATTAAAGATGGAAAAATTTTTAAAGCAAATGTTTCTAATATAAAAAAGAGTAGAGATGGTGCTGCCGGAGAAAAAAATGCAAACTACGACAAAACAACATCAGAAGGAGCAATAGACAATAATGATATCACTGGAATTTATGGAAACTATCAAGAGGAAATAAGTAATATGGAAACTTTAGAGGTAGGAACAAAAGATGAAATAACAACAGGAAAAGCCACAATAAAAACAGTAATTGAAAATAATGAAGTAGAAGAATTTGAGATTAACATTCTAGCTATAGATAAAAACAGTAAAACAAAAAATATTCTTTTTGAAATAACTGATGAAAAATTATTAAATAAAACTGGTGGCGTAGTACAAGGAATGAGTGGATCACCAATCATACAAAATAATAAAATTATAGGGGCAGTAAACTATGTAATAGTTAATGATACAAAAAAAGGATACGGAATCTTTATTACTACCATGCTAGAAGAAGGAGAAAAATAAAGAGGCAAAAGTCTCTTTATTTTTAAATAAAATTATGTTAAAATATATAACCAGACAGGGGATGAGGATATGAAAGTATGGACAAAAGTAAAATTAACAGACAAAAATAAAGATGTAGAATTAATTGCTAAATCATTAACTAATTATTTATATGGCTATGGACCAATTTTAAATATTACCAGAAAATACCACATTAAACCAGAAGACAGAAAAGTATTAGATCAATATACAGCTAATCGTATCGCAGGTATATTGATGCTGTACTTAGCAAAAGATACAAAAAGAATCAATGATATCGTAAATAAATATAACATTCCAGAAGGAATTGTACAGGATATAATCCCCGAACTAGAAGGATATATAGAAAGATAAAAAAAGACATCAAAAGATGTCTTTTAACTTCTACAAATACAACAAAACACTTAAAAAGGAAATAACCATTACAACCACTAAAATGATGGATACTATTTTAACAACTTTTTGATTCATTATTATACACCTCAACAATAATTATAAAATAAATAGCGAAAAAAGTAAAATGAATTTTTTCATAGTACAAATCATCCAGGAATATGAATATACAAAGGAGATACTATGAAAAAAATAATAAACGAACTAAAACAAAATAAACTATTACTAATATTAACTATTCTAACCATTCTATTTACCATAATAGGAAGCCTATTTCCAGCAATATTATCTGAAAGTAACAAAGAACTAATTAAAAGTAGTATTACAGAATTTATAAACAAAATAAATAAAAATGAAGTAAATTATATATCGGCCCTAATTTCTAGTTGTTCAAATAACATACTAATAACAATTCTTCTATGGGTATTAGGGCTATCACTAATAGGAATACCATTAATCTTAATTATTCACACTTTTAAATGCTTTATCACCGGCTTTTCTCTAACAAGTATCCTAATTACTTATGGAATAAAAGGAAGCATAACATCACTTATATATAGCATTCCAAACATCTTCAATATGCTAGGAAGTTTATTATTAAGTTATTATGCTGTTTCTTTTTCCATCACTATTTATAAATGTATCTTTAAAAAAGAAACAAAAAATTGGTCATCCATCACCAGACAATATATAAAAATAGGAATTTTCTTCTTCCTATATGCAATTATTATTTCGGTAGTAGAGAGTTATGTTATTCCTAATATATTAATATTATTATAAAAGATAAGCTTATTATCTTTTTTCTTTTGAAAATCTACGATATAATAAAAAAGGTGATATTATATGGAAAGAAAAACTGTCGCAATAGGAATGAGTGGAGGAGTAGATTCATCTGTTGCTGCCTGCTTATTAAAAGATAAAGGATATAATGTAATCGGAGTAACTCTAGAATTATTAGATAACGAAGAAACAAAAAAATCCATAGAAGATGCAAAAGCTATATGTAAAAAAATAGATATAAAACATTATGTATGCGATTTAAAAGAAGAATTCAAAGAGGAGATTGTACAAAACTTTATAACTACATATAAACAAGGAAAAACCCCTAATCCATGTGTATTATGTAACAGACTATTTAAGTTTGGACTATTTTATAAAAAAGCACTAGAATTAGGGGCTGACTATATTTCTACAGGACACTATGCTAGAGTAAAAAACAACCGCTTAATGATGAGTCTAGCTGATGGGAAAGATCAATCTTACTTTCTATGCCAAATCAAAAAAGAAATACTTCCAAAAGTCTTATTTCCCTTAAATGAATTCCAAAGCAAAGAAGAAATTCGCACATTAGCACGAAAATATCAGCTACCAGTAAGTGAAAAAAAAGATAGTCAAGAAGTATGCTTTATCCCAAATGACGACTATAAAACTTTCTTAAAGAAAAACGGACAAGAAGAAGTCGAAGGAAAAATAATATTAACAGATAAAACTGTATTAGGAAATCACAAAGGTCTATTCAATTATACAATTGGTCAAAGAAAAGGTCTAAACATCTCATATAAAGAACCATTATACGTAATACAATTAGATATAAAAAATAATAATCTTATCGTTGGCACAAATAATGAATTATTTAATCAAGAATTAACCGCAACCAATATGAACTACTTAGTTGAAAAAGACGAATTCTTTAAAACAAAATTATTCGCTAAAATACGGTCTAGAGGGAATTTAGAAGAAGTAGATACTGTCACTGAAGAACAAAATCGATTAAAAATAAAATTCAAAGATAAACTACGTGCAATCACTCCAGGCCAGCTAATCGTTTTTTATAATGAAAATAAAGAATGTTTAGGTGGAGCATACATAGAAAAGTAAATTAGACAAAATCTCAAATACAAAAACGTGTCAATTTACACTTGATTATTATTGTCAATATGTCTATAATTATATTAGGAGGGTAAATAAAAAATGAAAGAATTAAACATAGTATTAACTGAACTAGGAATTAGCAAAGTTAGATTAGCCAAGTATTTAGGAGTTTCAAGACAGATGCTATATAATTATCTAGCAATAGAAAACTTAAATGATTGGCCAAAAGAAAAAGCTGCTAAATTGCTAAGTTTATTGAATATAGAAAGCATAGAAGAACTAAAAGATGTAAAAATTAATGGAGAATATATCATTGAAGTAGAAAATAGATTAAAAGAAGGCGTAAAAGACTCTTCTAATAAAGAAGTAATTGCAGATTTAAAAGGATTTAATAAAAAAGAACAAGAACTATTATCAGATATCATCAATTTATTAAAAGAAAAACTAGCAACAGATAAAACAAAAGATACATATAATACTTATTTATATTTACACCACTTCTTACAATCAATGGAAACTACAGAAGAATTAAAATATATTCTAGCTTATATGTCTAAATCTTTAGGATTTACAGATCCAATGGAATTTGTATTTAATAGCGATAAACAATTTATTTTTGAAAGTATTATGTTTAGTGCTATGACACTATATAATAACGGTGGAGCATCAAAGAATAAGATTAGCGAAACTCATAAACGTTTCGTACAAGATATTGAACATAAGAAGGAAGAAAAGCTATCAAGAACCCAAGAATTAAACTCTGCAAAAGTACAAGCCCTTGCTGAACTAGGATATACAGAAATTAATGAAGATAATGCCAAAGAAGTATTTGAAAAAATTGCAGAAATTCAATCAAGAAAAGTATAGATTCCAAAGGAATCTTTTTCTATAAAATGGAAAGAGAGTAGGGGATAGATAGCATATGTTAGTTACAATAATAAAAATAACCATACTTATTATCATAGTATTCATACTAATAGCTATAATGAAACACAATATAAAAAATTGTGAAACATTTTTAGAAAAGTTCTTAGTATTTTGCTTTGGTACCATAATAACAATACCTGCAATTTTGTATAGTATAGATAAATTAGATTTTAGTACTATTATAAGTAATAATATAGATATAGAATTCTGGAAATCTTTTTTAGAAACATATATAGGTAGTATTGTGGGAGGTATATTAAGTGGAGGAATTCTATTATTTATCACAAAATTACAGTTAGATAGAGAAAAAGAAGATTCCCAAAATATTGCCAAAGAGGAAAGAAGGCAGGAAAATATTCCGTACATGCAATACAATATAACTCCAAACAATCATCAAGGACTAAAAAGAACTAAAGCAGATAAAGTTTTAACTATTAAATACACAACTATTAAAGGTAACAAAAATCTTGTAGATACAATTAATTTTTCGATCAAAAACGTCGGCATGAACACTGCTAAAAACTGTAAAATAAGAATACTGAAAATAGTAGGAGAAGAAGAAGCAAATGACTTTACGCTTAAATTAATTGATAACTGCCAAGGATACTTATTAAAAGGCGAAGAAAAAAATATAAAATTAAAAATTAAAAACATCACACCAAAAAAAATATACAAATATCAAATAGCTGTTTTTTATCAAGATTTATTAGAAAACAAATATATACAATGCATTAATTTAGAATATAAATTAGAACGTAAAGGAATATTTTATTATCATAAAAATACAAAAATCGAGATAGAAAAAGAAGAGATGATAATAGATAAAATTGCAGATTTAAAAAACTATAAAGCAATACTATAAGAAGTTAACATAATATCAAGAAAGGAGAAAAAATTATGTTATCATTTGATTTGTTAATACCTTTATTTTTTATTGGTTTTCCATTTTTATTATTTTATTTTGCATTTTTAATTTTTAAAGATGATAAAAATAAAAAAGATACTAATGATTAGTATCTTTTTTTTGTTCTTCTACGAACTTAATTAAAATTGTATTTAGATAGTTATTTAAACTTCTATTTTCTTTTAGTGCTAACATATCTAAATCTTTTTTTAATTCTTCTGATACACGTAAAGTAATAATAGTCGTATTCATAAAAACACCTCTTGTATTTATTATGACTTAAAATGTATACAATTTATACTTGCATTTGTATTCATTGTGATGTATGATGTATACATACATATGATATCATTTGTATGTATACGTTCGCTTTCTAGTTCCTTGCGTGAAACGGAACTGGTATACGAGAAAAAAACCGCGGCCCCATGGTTTGTGTTAAGGGGACTACCATCTCGTATATTCTTTATGAGCTAGTAGCTAAACTGGATAAAGCACTATAAGTTGCGAGGTGCTTATAGAGATGTTGGTTCGAGTCCTGCCTAGCTCTTTTATTTTATGAAAGGAGGTTTTATCATGGAAGATATTGTTTTAGACTGTTACGTGGAACGTAAAGAATCAACTAAAAAACCAGGTTTTTATTATTATCAGTTAGTAGTTGAGCTTACTCCCGATTGTAAAAAAACGGTATTTCTTACCAATGTAGAAGCTGAATTATTGAAATTAACTTATGGAAGTAAGTAATGAAGATTTTTATTATAGTTGTTTGGTTGAATTTAAATACTAACGAATATTATCACAAGGTTTATAAATCATACTTTTTTCATGATAAGGGATATATAAATCAATACAATCATAAAATTGTTGATGTTATAACTTATCAAGAAATACTCGCAAGACATAAATTTTTAAAGAGTCTATTAAGGAAATTTATTTCCTTTTTAGAAAATATATTGAAAAAGATTTAGAAAGGGGGATTTACAATGGGTAGAGCAGAACCTGTTGTTAGTGGTATGGAAGAGTTAGTTACTGCATTAAAAACCGGTTTAACTGCTGATGCTTTTTTCGGTAGTTTATCTGGTTACGCTGATTTAATTGTTACTCTAGTTTTGGTTGCTTTTGCTATCTATATCTTTAGACACGTTATTAAAGGTGCAAGTCACGGAAAAGCTAGAATTTAACGGAGGGGGTAGGTTTTACTCCCTTTTATTTATTTAGGAGGTTATTATGAAATTTATTAAAAATTTGTATAAAGAAATAGATAATTTGACTTCTTCAGAACTAAAGAAGTTTTCTAAAATATCAATTAGTTTTATGTTTTTAAGTTGTTTAATTAATTTATTTTTAATTTTAATTGGGGGTTAATATGAGTGAGAGTTTATCTTTTTTTATTTTAAATGGTATAGGAATATTTTTATTTTATAAATTTTTGAATTTTTTATGGAAAAAGATTTTCAAAAGAGATTAATAAATTTCTGGAATAAACATTTTCCAGATTATAAAATATCCTATGCTTATAATTTCTTTTTTGAATGTTATTTTTATAATTTTGATTTTGAGGGGGGAGAGTTATGTTTGATGTAGCTGTTGAGTTTATGAAACAAATGGTTAGTTTGATAGTTCCAGTTTTTTCTATTTATATTTTATTTGATTTAATAGGTACTCTTCTTTTTGGTACGAGGTGATATCAATGAAAGTATATGTGCCAGATTTAGAGTCTTACTCATGCGTTTCTGTTAAAGATAGTGAAACAATACGAGCATATAAAGAAATGCCTGTAGAAGGCTCTAAAATAGCTTATAGAGACTATTTTATACATTCTGATTATTATTATGTCGATGGTGTAGAAGAGGTTAGTAGTAATGTTCCTGTATGTTTAGAAAGTTCTATGATTACTAATGAAGTTTATTATAGAGTAGATTTCCCTGATATACTTATTATTTTATTTATTTTTAGTATTTTTGCTTTTTTAATTCCTATTAAGGTATTTATAAGATTATTTAGGAGGTTTCAATAGTGAAAAAAATTTTTATAACATTAGCTTTAACATTTCTTTTTTTCTTTTTGTTTTTTCCTAATAATACTTATGCATTAGAAAGCGATTTTATTCCTGATTTAGGCGATGATATAAAAGATACTGAAATTTCATGTTCTTCTAATGATAATTCTGAGTGTAATGAGTTAGGTGCTTCTTATTCTTATTATGGTCGAAGTTCTAATACTTGGTATAGACACATTTCGGTTCAACCTGTACAACCTAATGGTTTTTATAATAGTTTCGGTTTAGAATATAATATTTTTCAAGGTCCTCAACCTGATGGTAAATTTTTATTATCTACTTATTATGATTCTATTTATAATTATAATATTGATGACAATTCTGGTTTTTATTCATACAGTGGGAAAAAAGATAAATTATATCGTGCTTATTTTGTTTTTTCTGCAGATGGACCTGTACAAACTTATACACAAATTGACAATATAAAATGGACTTTTGATTTAAAGTATGTAAAAGAAGATACTTCAACTACTACTACAGAAGATTTTACTGATAATTATAATGTTGGTTTTTTAGAGTTTGATTCTAATTATGTAGAAAACTCTAAAGCTTATCCTTACGGTATTATATTATTTTTTGAATTTGAATCTAAATTAGATTTTGATAATTTTAGATTTATGATGTCCTCTGAAGATTATTATAATATTTATTTTGGTAATGCTAGTTCTGATAAAGATGTAAGAATGGTTTACAATGAATTTAAATTTGTAGAAACTAATAAATTACTTTTAGATGAAGATACTGAATTATCTGACGATATTAAAAATCAAATTGATAAAATTTATGATAGTTCCGAGGCTATTTCTGCACAAGATGGATTGTTTGATAATTTAAAGCAATGTGATGTTACTGATATTGGTTGTCATTTTAGTAATTTATGGACTGTTTTAAAAGGTATTTTTGAACGTATTGGAACTTTTTTCCTTACTATTTTAGATACTATTGTTACTTTTTTTTCTACTATGTTTTCTACTAAAATTTTAGGTATTGATACTTTTTTTGATAAATTAGAAGAATTAGTTCAGCCTTCAAATGATGGAATTACTACTGTTATCACTGCACCTTTAGAGTATATTAAATCTTTAAGTAATGGTGCTGTTGCTTGTAGTTCAATTTCTTTACCTTTAGTTAGTTGGTTTAATAAAGATTTAATACTTCCTTGTCCTAGTACAATTTATAGTAAATTTGGTTCATTTCTTACTATTTATCAAACAATTACTACGGGTATTATAGCTTATTGGTGTTTAGTTAATATATTATCTTTAACATTACAATTCAAAGAACCTTTTTCGGATAAAATTGAGGTGATGGACTTGTGATAAATATTATTATTAATGGTTTATTAGATGTAATAATTTTTCTTTGTAATTTAATATTAACACCTATTAATGCGTTAATAGATTCTGTATTACCAGATTTGTCTTTAATGTTGGATTCAGTTCCTGCTATGTTTGATAAAGCTTCAATTTATTTAAATTGGGTTATTTCTTTAAGTGGTTTATCTACTTTAGCTATTCAATTTATTATTTTATATTTTACATTTAAACTTACAGTACCTTTAACTGTTCATGTTATAAAATTTGTTGTTAAATGGTATAACGCATTAAAACCATAGAGGAGGAATATTTAATGGTTAAAATTATAGTAATTTTATTTTTATTAATAATAGTTTTTTATTGCGTAAATAATAAGATACATATTAAATTTAAAACATTTTTAAGAAGAGGTTTTGCACCGAAAAGAGGTAAATTTGGAGTGTATTGTTACTGTGGTAAACAGGGACAAGGTAAAACGTATTCGGTAGTCGAGTTCCTGTTAAAACATACAGATAAAAAAATATATGCAAATTTGAAATCGCTAAAGGGAGTCGATTATACCGCCATATGCGGTATCGACGGACTGCTAGCGTTACGGAAAGAGCACGATTGTATTATATTCTTTGACGAGATTTTTACTATTCTTTCTAAGAAGAATTCTTTTCGTCTTTCTAAAGAAGAAGTTAACCAGGTATTAGATTTTCTTAGTCAAATGAGAAAACGTCAAATTATATTTTTAACTACTGCACAAGAGTGGTTAGAAATTGATATGACATTACGTCGTTACTGTAGATATCAAATCAATTGTAGAATGTTTAATTTCTTTGGTTTAGGTATTTTGATTAAACAGTTTAACGATGCCGAGAATATGAAATGGTCTATTGATGATAATGAATATGTTGCGCCATTGATTGAAACGACTGTTTCTAAATGTAATTTGTATATTGCTAAAAGTTATGATACTTATGAGCAAATCTTAACAGAGTAGGGGAGGTTATAGAATGTTTGCTATTATGTATTACGACGATTTTATAAACGATTGGTTGTTTTATGGAACATCTAGAAGTTTTGGAAAATGTTTTTTGGAGTATCAGAGATTAAAACATAATACTAATATGATTTTAAAATTGATTAAGATTAATTCTTAATCGGAGCTTTTTTGTAGGATAGAGTTTATTTTAAGAGACTCTATCCTACATCTGTACAAGTTATTTTATTATCGTATTTTTTAAAATGCGATAATAAAATGACTTTTCGACCGTTAGGTCGTGAAAATATGAAAGAGTAGGTATATATTTTATGACTTTTGAAAAAGATTATGATGTTGATTTTTTATCTAAAGTTATTGAATATAATCATGATAGGTATTTATCTTATAAAAATAATTTACCTTTTGAGGAAAATAAAGAATTTGAAAAAGTTTTGAAAGCTAGATATCAAAAGGTTAGTAGAATAAAGAGAAGATTAATATATTTATTAAGTAGAAATAATTATATTTGGTTTTGTACTTTTACATTTGATAATAATTATATTAATAAATGTACCAGGACTAAACGAGATTTAATAAAATCAGTAATTAATACTCATGATTTTAAGTATATGCTTAATATTGATTATGGTAAAACTACTGAAAGAGAGCATTATCATTGTGTACTAGGTACTGATTGGGATTTTGATGTTAATCAATTTATACAAAGTCATTATCCTTGTTTTTGTTTGGCTATTCCTGTAAAAGTAGGGGAGAATGATTTTAAACGTTTAGCCAAATATATAAATAAGTTGACTAACCATTGTATTAAGGCTACAACAAAACGTCAAAGGATTCTTTATAATTTTAAAGGTTATGATAATTTTTGTCCAAATTATAAAGATGTAAAACTTGCTTATATGTTAGATTATATTAAACTTTTTGATAATGAAAATGTGGGCCTACTTGATAAGGCCCACATAACTGGAAAAAATGAGGTGAATTTATGAAAAAATATAAACTTTTTATTAGACGTTATGATATCATTAAAAATGATTATATAGTAGAAGAAAGAATTGTAGATACAAATGATATTTATCATACTATAGGTTATATTTATTGTAACTCTATAGAGCATATTAAACGTATTGATTATATTGAGTTAAAACAGAAGTTAACATAATATCAATTATAGGAAGTTAGATATAATTAAAAAAAACTATATAATTTAAGTATTAATTCTTTCATATTCACTATAATATAAATATATATATATAATTAATCTACTACTATTAAATAACATTATTAATAACAAATAAATGTATTTATTATATATAAAATACATTTTTTATTTGCAACAATATTAATTCTAATTTAATTAATTATAAATACATACATATGTTTTATATATATTAACTAACCTTATCATAGTATCTCCATTTATAAAATAAATATACAATACAGTGCACTCTCCTATATTTAAATATATTAAAGTGCTCTGAAATGAATCGAAAGTAAAAAAGATGAACAATTACCCGCCTCGATTTAATTTAGAGGAAGTCTGTGAAATCAATCGAAAACACAAAAGATGGATAATTACCCATCTCAATTCATTTTAGAAAACATTCGTAAAATCGATTGAGAATAAAAAAGACGGATAGTTGTTCAACTCAATTCATCTGAGAGCATTTTAAATTTTACATATTTTTTATTATCTAGGAAATAATATAAATAAGGAGGTATTATAATGAACAAAGGAACAATTAAGTGCGATGTAGAATCATGTAAGCATAACAATTGTGATAATGGATGTTGTGAACTAGATGAAGTAAAAATCAGTTGTACATGTAATAACGATTGCTGTAAAAAAACAGAGGAAACCATCTGTCAAAGCTTTAAAAAAGCAAAGTAGGGGAATAAAAGAAAAAAAATACCTAAAGTTAATAGGTATTTTTATTTAGCACTTTCCCCCTACTTTCTTTCTGTAATTCAAAATAAGAACGTGAAACATTATCTCTAAAAGAGAAATCTTCATCCACAACATTCCCATCAGAAAGAACTCTAGCAGCTCCAAAATATATATCAGAATCAAAGTCTATTTGATCAATCTCATCTGCAATATTCAATAACTCATCATGTTGCTTTTTCGAAATCTTTTCCGGAAGAAATGAATATATTTCCCCTTCATTAAAAAGCAAAACAGCAGAAGAAAAATTAATAACTTTTTGAGGCAAGCTCATTTCTTCGGCAGCAACATCACAATTACACATACAAGATAATAGATAATTTAACGTCTCTTGATGCGCATTTTTAGTAACTGTAGAACTATACCTCTCCCCTTCTCTATTAACTAAAAGAACACCACAACAACCATGATTAATAGGAAAAGAATAAATACTATCATCTGTTAGCATTTTCCTAATATCAAAAGTACGAAAATCATGGAACATTTGAACTTCTTCATCAGTAGATTGATGAAAGCTATCACGTAAAAACATTTGAATCGCTTCTTTAAAAGAAACTTTATTGTTATTCTTATATAGAGGTGGATAACATTCATAATCATAACCAAAAGTAGTCTTATCCTTAACATATACCAAATTTTTATAATATCTACCAGCTATAGAGTTATCTTTAAATTCATCTAGTTTATCTAATAACTTCTCTGCATTTTCATAAGAAATACTCTGAGGTAAAAAAACAGTAAGATATTTGCCTGGAATTTCCTCTGCATAATCATCTCGTACTTTAATATTGTTAGTGACATGTATAATAGGTATACCTTGCTCCCAATAATCAGTATATTCATGATGGACAAAAGGAACGTGACTAAAAACACCACAATACTCCTGAAGAATGTCACTTATCAACTCACCATCACCAGAAATAGAAAAGCTAGAAGGATACTTAGAATCTACAATATATATTCTAGATATTTCCATAAATTACTCCAATTCATCTAAAACACTTGTACCAATTGGTGGCATTTCAACATCAAAGTTATCAGCAATCGTAGCCCCAATATTAGCAAATGTATCAAACACTTCTAATCTTTTAGGACTTAAGAAATCCCGACTATACATAATAACAGGAACATTTTCTCTAGTATGATCCGTTCCAGGAAAGGTAGGATCATTACCATGATCCGCAGTAATAATTAGTAAATCTCCTGTATCAAGTTTATTTAAAATAATAGGAATCTCGACATCTAATTCTTCTAATGCCTTACCATAACCTTCAACATCTCTCGTATGACCGTACATACTATCAAAATCAGATAAATTAACCATACAAAGGCCAGTAAAACTTTTATCTATAATATCAGTAAATTTATTAATAGCCTCCATATTATTATTAGCTTTCATCTGCTTATTAATTCCTTGACCATCAAAAATATCATTAATTTTCCCAATACCAATAACATTATATTTATGTTCAACAAGACTATCTAAAACACTTTTCTGTGGAGGTTTTACCGAATAATCCCGTCTACCACTATGAACAAACTTATAATGTCCTGGTGTTCCAGTAAAAGGTCTAGCAATAACCCTACCTACTCTCCACTCATCTTTCAAAGTCAAGGCACGGATTCTCTCACAATATTCATATAACATAGAAACAGGAATGCAATCCTCATGAGCTGCAACTTGTAAATCGGAATCGGCAGAAGTATAAATAATTAGTGCTCCATAATTTTGCTGACGCTCACCTAATTCTTGAATAATAGAGTCGTCCTGACAACATTTATTACCAATAACTCTACGCCCTGTCACTTGTTCAATCCCATTTAAAACATCAAAAGTAAACCCTTGATTAAATGTCTTAAATGGAATATGATTAGGAATTCCCATCATTTCATAATGACCATTCAAACTGTCTTTTCCAGCATTCTTAGGTCTAGCAATCGTATAATATGCATCTACTCCTGGATTATCATTCATATTTACCGTATCTAAAAAACCAATCTTTTTCAAATTAGGAATAAACAAATCATACTTTTCTTTAACATGACCTAATGTATTAGCCCCCACATCTCCATAATTGATAGCATCATTTGCTTCACCAACACCCAAAGAATCTAAAACCATTAAAAATACACGTTTAAATTTCATTCTTTCCAATCTCCTTTATGTTCTCTAGGATGATATTTCTTATAATCCTGTTCCACTTTTTCATCACTTACATGGGTATAAATCTTAGTCGTAGAAATATCTGAATGTCCTAGCATTTCTTGTATACTTCTCAAATCTGCTCCATGACTCAATAGATGAGTCGCAAAACTATGGCGTAATGTATGAGGAGAAACATCAGGATTTAAACCTTTATCAATTAAAAGTTGCTTTAATATCTTAAAGAAACCTTGCCTTGTAATCTGTTTACCATGATTATTCAAAAACAAAGCTTCTTCTAGACGATGATTTTTAATAAGCATACCACGATGCTCCAGATACAGTTTTAAATAATAAATTCCATACTCACCAATAGGAATTTCTCTTTCTTTCCGCCCTTTTCCCATAATACGAATCATACCATTTTCTAAATCAATCTGACTCATAGTAAGGCTTACTAACTCACTCACACGAAGTCCCGCACCATATATCAATTCTAACATAGCTTTATTACGATAGTCAAATGGCGTCACCAATGGAATATTAAGAAGAATATCTACTTCTTCAACACTTAAAGAACGAGGTAACCTCTTTTGTAATTTAGGACGAGAAATAAATAAACTAACATCATCTTTTACGATATTTTCTTTAACTAAATACCTATGAAAATTCTTAATAACTGTTAAATTATGAGCTACTGTACTTGTACTTTCATTATCTCCTCTAAATTTCAAAAACTCTTTAATATCATCACTAGAAATATTCTTCACAGTATGAACATCTCTAGAAGATAAAAATTGACAATAAATATCTAAATCATTTCGATATGATTTAACAGTCTGATCAGTAAGCCCTTTTTCAAAAAGTAAATACTGAATAAAGTCCGTAATAGCATCTTCAATTTTCATAGTATCACCAAATAAATTATAGAATAAAAACAAAAAAAACACAAATAAATATATAAGATACAAATAATATAATAAGTAATGTATCTATATATTTATGCAAAAGTTATTCAAATAAAAACAATCTATGATAAAATGATAAAAGAAAGGACATCAAAATGAAAAAGAAAATATTATTATGTGCATTAATTTTTGCACTATCGATAAGTATAACTGGTTGCAAAACAAAAAAAGAAGAAGTTAAATTAAAATCTAAGGCTGAAATAGAACAATACGCATCTAAAAAATATGGAAAAGCAAATTGTATTAGTAAAAACGTAAATACAGATTTTATAAAATACACATTGCAAGATAAAGAATACAATTTTAAATATGAATGTTCTAGTTCAATCACTAATCTCTGCGTAGACGCATCATGTACCAATATATTTCACGAAACAACAAAATGTGATTTTGATAATGCTTATAAAAAATATATACAAAATACAATAAAACCAGATAATATTTATAAGGATTTTAATAAAAATTACAGTGATGGTCAAAAAATTATATTCGCACTAAATTATGAAAATGAAGAAACAGCTCAAAATTCCATTTCCACCATTGCTAAAAAAATTACTCAACTGGATACTAGAAAATACTTATCTGATTATTATATTGCTATATATGACAATAATAATACATATCTTGGTATATATAACATTACCAAGCAAAAATATATAAATCGCTATGACGCTGCAGTTAGCAAGATGACACAAGCCTTTGCAACAGAAGTAAATCACAGCAATAACAACTTAAATGGAATTAAATATTTATACTATAAACGAATCCAATATAAAGATGTAGAAAACCTACAAATACAATGGTTAAATAAAAACAATATAACAGAAGAAGATTGGACTACGGCATATTATTTTGAATACAATAACAACATATATTTTATGTTAGATGACAAAGTATTTATAGAAGACAAAAATATATTCAACCGTTATATTGCTGATAAATATTATACAAGTTATTGGTTTACTAACTAAAGTTACAAAAAAGTCTTTTATAAGAATACAATAAAAATAACTATTTAAAATCGAACGTTTTTTTGATAAAATAAAGATGGTGATATTATGAACAAGCCTTTAGCATTAAAATTAGCCCCTACTACTCTATCCGAGGTAATAGGGCAAAAACATCTTCTAGGTGAAGGGAAAATTCTAACAAATTTAGTGAAAAACAAAAAATTATTTTCTATGATTCTATATGGAAAACCAGGAATTGGTAAAACATCGATTGCAAATGCTATAGTGCATGATTTAGGAGAAAGATATCGTTTTTTAAATGCTACAATCAATACAAAAAAAGATTTAGATGTTGTAATAGAAGAAGCTAAAATGTATGATGGTATGATTCTTATTATGGATGAAATACATAGATTAAATAAAGATAAACAAGATATTCTACTCCCACAATTAGAAAGTGGATTAATTACTTTAATTGGTATGACAACATCAAATCCATATCATGCTATTAATCCAGCAATACGTAGTAGATGCCAATTATTTGAATTAAAAGAATTAGAAATTGATGATATTATAGAAGGTCTAAAAAAAGCCATAAAACACCCAGATTTAAAAGGAATAGAAATTGATGATAAAAGTATCGAACTAATCGCAAAACTCTCTGGAAATGACTTAAGATATGCCTATAATCTATTAGAAGTTGCATTCTACTCTACTGATAACAAAAAAATAACAGAAAAAGAAATAAAAAAAATAAATAATAAACCAGTCTTCTTTTCTGATAAAAACGGGGAAGGACATTACGATGTATTGAGTGGACTACAAAAATCAATTCGAGGTAGCGACGTAGATGCAGCTCTACACTATCTAGCAAGATTAACGATAGAAGGAGATCTAGATTCAATCTATAGAAGATTATCAGTTATTGCTTACGAAGATATAGGACTAGCAAATCCAGCAATTGGACCTAGATTAGATGCTGCAATCAATGCTGCTGAAAGAGTTGGATTACCAGAAGCAAGAATTCCCCTAGGTACCATAGTAACAGAAATGGCACTATCTCCAAAAAGCAACACTGCTCATATCGCTTTTGATGAAGCTATAACCGATATAGAAAAAGGAAATGTAGGAACTATACCAAAACATATAAAAACAAATTCTCCTGACTATAAATATCCTCATGACTATAAAGGTGCTTATGTAATACAACAATACTTACCTGACAAATTAAAAAATAAAAAATATTATCATCCGAAAGATATCGGATATGAAAAAAACATAAAAGAAATTTATGAACGTTTAGAAAAAATAAAAAATCAAGGAAAATAATCCTTGATTTTTTATGTCTGCTCTAAAATAAATAATTCTATTAAAAAATTACCATCAACATCACTTGATTTAATTTTTAAATCCATATCCGCAAGTTTTCTTAATATTGTTCTAAGTTCTTGCTCACTATAATATCTAGTTAACTCTCTAGTCTTTTGAATTCTATATGGTTTTTCTCCCAAGATATCCGCAATTTCTTGATTTAAATTAGTTCTTTTTTCAAGTATTTTAACTTGATACATAATCAAAAATTGACTAGCAAGTAATCCAATTAAAGGTATCGCATCAATAGAATACTCTTCTAATTCATGATACTTATCTAAAGCACCCTTTTTATCTTTAGAAGCAAGAACTCTAACAAAGTCAAATGTTAAATCTCTAGAGTCTCCTAACTTTTTAATAACCAATTCTTCTACATCTTGAAGAGAAATCTTTTTAGTATCAATTCGATATAATTTTAACTTTTCACATTCCTGATGTATTCTGCCAATATCCTCTAAAGTATAACTAACAAGAGCTCTAACAACACCATTTTCTAAAGAGTATCCTTGTAACTCTTTCTTTGTAAAATCTAAAGCATTAGCAGTAAGACTAATATACTCCAAATTCTTTTTTAATTCTTTAGTTATCTTCTTTGTATTATTTAGTTTTTTAGCCATTACAATAACTAAAATAGTATCTAGAGAATCTTTAAAATATTTAAAAAAATGTTCAATATCTTTTTCATTACCATCAGTAGTTAAAGACTCAATATTAGAAATTACAATAACTTTCTTTTCCGAAAACAGCCCATAAGTATCTAAATCTTCTAAAGCATTAGATAGAGGAACTTCCTCCATATCATAGGAATGAACAGGAGAATCTTTAAAATTACACTTTTCTATTAATTCCTCTATCTTTAAAGAAACTAGATAATTATCTTCACTTTCTAATAAATAATTATTTTTCATCTCTTAACACTTTCTCGATATGTGTATAAATTTTTGGTAAAGCATCCTTTGTCTTTCCTCCACCTTGAGCAAATGTTGGACTACCTCCACCATTACCTAAAGAGGATACAGCAGCATCTTTAACAATAAGACCACTATTAGCATGACAACTACTACGAGATAAGAAATTAATACTTCCGTCTTCTTTAATATTAGCAAAGAAAACAAATCCAGTACCCATCTCTTCAATCATCGCATCAGCAACACTCTTTAGTAAATTAACATCTTTATTTTCAACAGTCATAAGTAATCCAAATGTACCATTATAATCTTTAATATGTTCACGATAAACATCCAAATTAGAAAGTACTTGTTTTTCCCTTAATTGCTGATATTTCTTTTCTAATTCTCTAACCTCTTGCTGTACATATTGTAATTCATTGCGATTATAAATGATATCTTTATAAGATTCTGGTTTTTCATGATTAATATCAACATCAAACTCTAATCGAATACCAACCTCTTTTGCTTCATCCATAATTTCTTTTGCTTTCATTAAAAGCTTAATCATTTCATCATTATAAGGTTTAATAATATTAAATAAAGTGTCTTCAATCTTACCATCAGTAGTTGCTTCAATTCGGTATAAGTTACTTCCTTTAGATTCATAAGAATAAATAGCGAATCTTTCTATATCTTTCGTATTAGTAGCATGAGTACCACCACAAAGTTCAATTGATTTTCCTATTTTAACAACTCTTACCACATCACCATATTTTTCATTAAATAATGCCATAGCTCCAATCTGTTTTGCTTTATCAATAGGCATAATTTCAGTAGAAATAATAATGCGTTTATTAATCATATCATTAACAAAGTTTTCAACTTCTATAATTTTGTCATCTGTCATCTTACCAGAATAAGTAAAATCAAAACGAAGTTTATCACCATCTACATAACTTCCTGCTTGTCTAATCTGACTAGATACACATTGTTGTAATGCATACTGCAACATATGCACACTGGAATGATTACATTCTGTTCTCTTACGGCGATCTTTATCAAGTACGATTTCACACTCATCATTAGCGCTAATAAAACCATCTAATAATTTAACCTTATGAATATGTTGACCATTAGGAGCCTTAAAAGCATCAAGTAAACGTGCTTTAAAGTTCTTACCAATAATCATACCAGTATCGCTAACCTGTCCACCACTCTCTGCATAACAGCAAGTTCTCTTTAAGGCTATATAACAATCATGATCAATTCTATCAACAATACTATCTTTAGAAAAAATTGCTAAAACATTAGTTTTTAAACGGTAAATTCCATAAACGAATTGACTTTCCTCTTTAAAATCTAATAATACCTTCTTTTGACTAGCCATAGCTGATTTGTTTTTAGCATTCTTTTTAGCAAGTTCCTTTTGAATATTCATATACTTATCAAACTCTTCTTTAGAAACTTTATATCCTAATTCTGTTAAATACTCTTCTGTAAGCTCAAATGGGAAACCATAAGTATCATATAATCTAAAAGCATCTTCTCCACTAATAGTACCATCTATAGATTCTTCTACTAATTCTTTTAAACGTCTCTCACCAGCTTCCAAAGTCTTTAAGAATAGTTTTTCCTCTTCTAAAACTAAAGTTTCAACTTTAACCCAGGCATCAGTCAAATAAGGATAAGCATCTTTCATAGTTTCTACAACTTCAGAAACTAATTTATAAAGGAAAGGTCCTTCTAAACCCAAATTCTTACCATAACGAACACTACGACGTAATAATCTACGAAGTACATAACCGCGCCCATTATTATCAAAGAAGGCACCATCTGCTAAAGCAAAAGTAATAGCTCTAATATGATCAGCAATTATTTTAAATTCTTTTTGTCCATCATAACTAAAACCAACTAACTCCTCAATATGCTTAATAATAGGTTGGAATAAATCTGTTTCAAAATTACTATCTACATCTTGAAAAATGCAACACCATCTTTCAAGTCCAGCACCGGTATCAATATTCTTACTAGGAAGTTCTTTATATTCTTCTCTAGGAACCCCGGGCATAGAATTAAATTGACTAAAAACATTATTCCAAATTTCAACAAATCTTTCTTGCTCTTCATCATTCTTAAATTTTTCTAAAGCATCATGATTAAGATCATATTTTTCTCCACGATCAAAGAATATTTCAGAATCAGGCCCACAAGGTCCTTCACCAATTTCCCAGAAATTCTCTTCTAGCTTTACTAAATGACTTTCATCAAGTCCAACTTCAATCCATTTTTGATATGCTTCATGATCATCCGGATAAACAGTAACATAAAGCAAATCTTTTGGAATAGCGAACCATTCATCACCAGTTAATAATTCAAAGGCAAACTCGATTGCTTCTGTCTTGAAATAATCCCCTACAGAAAAGTTTCCCATCATCTCAAAGAATGTTTGATGACGCTTTGTAATACCAACATTTTCAATATCGTTAGTACGAATACATTTTTGGATATTAACAAGTCTTCTACACTCTGGAACCTCTCTACCATCAAAATATTTTTTTAAAGGGGTTACCCCTGCATTAATCCATAATAAACTATCATCATTAATAGGAACAAGTGATGCACTTTCTACTTTTCTATGACCTTTACTTTCAAAAAATCGAAACCACGTATTTCGAATATCATCATGACTCATATATTTCATACTACTTCTCTCCTTCTTGTCTATCTATATCTTCTAGTATTTCTATTAACCTCTTTTTATAATCTTCTAAACTTCCATTATTAAATAAAAAGTAATCGGCATAAGCAATAGGTCCACCCTTGGCTAAATTCTCAATTTCCGCAACATCTCGATAAATAATATCTTCTCGTAAAAAAGGTCGATCATCGCGATTTCCAACCCTCTTATAACGTAATTCTTTATCAACAACTACACATACAAGCTTTAATTCTGGAAAACGCTCAATTAAATACTTATACTCATACCAAGAATATAAACCATCTAAGACAACATCATTAGTCTCTAAGGCCTTCTTGATATCCGGTTCTAAAAATTTAGCATAACATTCTGGTCCATGCTCACGTCTTAAATTCTCACGGAACTCTTTTTCACTTTTTCCATCAGGAGTTCTTTCAACTCCCGCTTCCGCCATAAGTTTATAAGTAATACCTCCAAAATATAATTTAGTCCAGCCTTCATTTTCTAAATAGTCAGTAGCAATACTTTTACCACTACCGCTCATTCCTACAACCGCAATCAATCTTCTCATATAATCTCTCCTTCTCTTTGAGCCTCTAATCCGATAATTTTATCTGCTTCTGAAAACAATCTTTCCTTAGATGTATTACGAACAATATAGTCATAATCTTTATACTGTTCCATTTCTGTTTCCGTCACATGTTTTTTCTCGTCATCACTTAACTTATTATCATAGTTTTCTCGAATCACATGTATAATCTTAGTTTCTGGAAATCTTCGTTTCAACTCTTCAAACTCAAACAATAATCTTCCATCAGTAATAATAAATACATCAAAAAAATTTTTTAAAATATCAATATCCTCGCAAAGTCGATCAAGCAAAAAGTATTTTTTACCTAATTTCTTTTGAATAACTTCAATACCCATTTCCTGTAAAAACTCACGAGGTTTTTCAGCCATATTTCCATTCCAACTAAAATAGTTTTTTGCATATTCATACAAAGGAGTAGTAATATGTAAAATACAAGCATTATGTCCCGCAAAGTCATACTGTGTTTTCATATATCTCCCCATTAAATCTTTACCAGAACCCGCCTTACCAGCTAATAAATATATTTTCATAATTCCTCCTCAATACAAATAAAAGACCTAACTAGGAGTGCAATTGCACGGTACCATCCTAGTTTGGTCTTAATTAGAATAACGGCTTGACCGATAAAACTCATAAAGTAGCTTCTTAAAGATCAAACAAATCATTTTCACCAACCATGATCTCTCTAAATATTTTAAATCTTTAATACTTATCTTTACTCTTCGTTTTATTTTTCTTTTACTTCATCTCCAGTAACTCTACCAACAACATCAATTTTTTCATCGATAAAAGTTACAATAATTTTTAATGCAGCAATCACTGGAGTTGCAACAATCATACCTATAATACCAAAGAAATGTTGGAAAAGCAATAGTCCAAGCATAATTGTTACCGGATGAAGCTTCATTGTATGCCCCATAATCAAAGGTTGATAGAAATTGTTCTCTAAAAGTTGAACAACAATAATAGAAATAGTACAACAGATACCAACAATAGGATCAGTCATAAATCCAACAAGTAATATTGGAACAGCACCAATATATGGTCCAAAATATGGGATAATATCGGTTAGTGCGCAGAAAAAGGCAAAAACCAAAGGTGCTTGCAATCCACTAATAGTAAGTCCTATCGCTTGCGTTATAAAAACTAAAGTCATCACTAACAAAACACCTTGAACATAACTACGTAAAGATTCATTCAAACGTACACTTAATTCACTAGCTCCTTTTCTCCAACCTCTAGGAAGAAAAGAAATAAAAGAACGATTAAGTTTATCGAAATCAAATAACATATAAAAGCCAATCATAAGTCCTAAAAAGAAGGAAACTCCACCACTGACAATACCAGATACAAAACTAATAGCCATATCAGGAATTCTTGTAGATAAATTCACACCAAATGTTTCTATAGTATGATATAAATGATCTTTAACACTAGAAAAATCATAATCAAAAGTACGTGTCAAATCTGCAATTATTCCATTAAAAAACTGTTTAAAATCATTAACCAAATCTGGAATGTTTCCAATAAAATCTTTCACTTGAGAACCCATGGCAGGAATAAGTAAAGCAACAATTAAAAATAAAATAGCAATAAACAATAAATACACCAGGATACAAGCAAGAATTCTCGGTACTTTTTTCCCTTGTAAAATCTTAACTAAAGGATCCAACAGCCAAGCAATAATTAAACCTATAAAAATCGGAGAAATGACAGCTAAAAACTCCCCAACAAACCGTAATGCATGCCACTCTTTCACAAGATAAGTAACCAATAATACCAAGGCAATAATAGCCATAATATAACCTATTTGAACCAATTTTTTACCCGTAGACAAAATGTCATTTAAACTACTAATATCTACTTCTTTATCTTTTCTCTTACGAAACAACAAAATATCATCTCCTTAACACTACCATACTCTTAATTCATTATACCATATTAAATATAAAAACAGAAGAAAAGAAAACGATTTATCTAGTCATTGACAGACAATATCAGACAAAAAATTGACAAGCTAAAAGAAAAATAATAATATAATAAATGATTCACAATAAAAGGAGTAAAATATGAAAACAATAAAAGAAAATACAAAAAATGAAATCATTATTAAAAACTCCAGATTTATTACATTACTATATAAAATAAGAAGTAAAGAAGAAATAGAGCAGTACCTACAACAAGTAAAGAAACTCTATCCAAAAGCAACTCACTATTGCTATGCATATAAAATAGGAGAAAATATAAAAAAGACATCTGATGATGGTGAACCAGGAGGAACCGCCGGTATGCCTATGTTAAATGTTTTAGATAAAGAGGATATCACCAATATTTTAGCAATCACAATCCGCTATTTTGGTGGAATCAAATTAGGTGCTGGCGGATTAATTAGAGCCTATTCTAAATCAGTCAAAGAAGCATTAAATAAAGTAAGTTTAATAAAATTAGTAGATGGCATAAAATGCAAATTGACATTCCCTTATGTAAAAGAAAAAGATATTATTAAGCAAATACCAGAAAAGAACATATTATCCAAAACCTATTTAGAAAATATCACCTATATAGTATTATTAACCAAAGACTCAAAATTACTCCAATCAGAAGAAGTTGAAGAACTAGAAAAAACATATATAGAAAAAGAGACTAAAAATATTTAGTCTCTTTTAAATTCTCCCGCTCTCCTTGAGTTTCTTATACTGAATTAATTTTCTATAATAACAGCCAGGACACACCGCTTCATAAGTAACATCATCTTCTTTTAAAATCTTATCACCTGAAAAAGTTGTTTTGCCATTTTTCTTACGAATACTGAAAAAAGCCTCTCTCCCACAGGAACAATATGTTTTCTTTGGAATTAAAACCTGTGCAATTTCCAAAAGCCTTCTAGCACCGGGAAATCCAGTAGTCCTAAAATCAGTTCTAAGACCTAAGCACAAAATAGCAATATCTAAATTAATAGCCACTTGCAGTAATTGATCTACTTGCATCTCATTTAATAAATGTGCATCATCAATAATTAATAATTGTAAATCAGAAAACTGTCTCTTTATTGTAAGAAAAAGGTTTTCGTCTCTCCCTATCAAATAATCATAATTAGAAATGTCATCCTTATGTGTGATAATAGGAGCCATAATCATAACAGATAAATGATATTTCAAAAACCTTCTTTTGAGAAAGAAAACCTTTTCACTTTTAAAAGCATGAACAGTTCCATATTGAAAAGCTAAACGACTCATACTTTTACCCTTGCCTTTTTACATAAACATAGCCTAAAATACTAAGTCCTAGCATTAAAATCAAAGTACCAAAGAACCAAAAAAGCAAAGCATTTTGAGAAGTATTTGGAACTTCAACCTCTAAAGCATTAAACATAGTAATCGTTTGAACATCACTAGTTTCTTCAACCTGAAAAGTAAGCTGTGCTTGAGACAATTGATAACCATTAGGCGCCTTCACTTCAGTCAACGTATAAGTACCTGGCAATAGACGATTTATCCGTTTAGAAGAATCTGTAGAATCCCATTCACTAACAACATCACCTTGTTCATTTCGTAAAATAAAATGTCCACCAGCTAATTGCTTACCACCAATCATTTCTTTCTTTTCAAAGTCAATCTTTGTATAATCATTAGCAAAAGATACAACATCAGTAATACCATCATCAGAAACAGTAAAAGTATAAGGATTAGAATTTAAAATCATGCCATCAGGAACCTTTGTTTGTAAAAGCACATAAGTACCATTAGTTAAAATTCCGGAAACAAATTCTTCTTTTTGAACAGTATAAGTATCAACTAATTTATTATCTCCAGTAAATAATTGGAACTCATACCCAGAAACTCCATTCGTATCAATATGTAACCGCTTATCCTTAACATGAATCTGTACAAAATCACTCTTCAAAGATACATTTTTTGTCTTACCTAAAGAGTCGATTGAAAAAGTTATCTTAGAATTAGTACCAACATAACCGCTAGGAGCACTAACTTCTTCCAAAACATAATCTCCCCGAGCAAGTCCACGAAAGACTGTAGCCTTGTTCTCACTAACAAAAGTAATAGCTTCCATCCCACCATCTACTCTAGATAATCGTAAAGTTGCACCAGCAATATAATCTCCAGAAGAAGAATCAACTTTGCCAAGTTTTACCATAGTTTGACTATTTTCAAATTCAACTATAATCGTAGGATGTTCATAATCAATAGTAAACTGTTTTAAAGAAGAATTGACAACATAACCACTAGGAGCCTCTGTTTCTTTAACATAATAAACACCTCCATTCAAATTATCAAAGACTTGATAATCATCACCAGTAGTCCAAGTATCAACAACTTCATAATTAGAATTCAAAAGTTCTAACGTAGCACCAGGGACTATCTCTTTAGAATCTGCATCTACTTTAGCAATCTTAACCGATATTTTCTTATTTTTTATAGTATACGTTGCAGTTGTAGTATTATCATCAACAACCACTTTAACTCGTTCAAAGCTACCCACATATCCTTTAGGAGCAGATACTTCTTCTAAATAATAAGTGCCATTAGCAAGACCAGAAATCATATGTAAATCATTAGAACTAGTCCATTTTTCAATTACTTTATCTTTAGAATCGACTAATTGTAATACAGCACCAGAAACATAGTTACCAGTATCAGCATCAATCTTTCCTAGATAGATACCCTTCTTAGTATTTTTAATTGTAACAGATAAATTTTCTGTATTCTCTGTAACTTCAAAAGAAACAGGATTAGGATTCAGTTGGTAACCTTCAGGTGCTTTAAGCTCTTTTGCTGTATAATGACCAACAGGTAGTTTTTTAATAACCGTAGGAGTTTTAGTAGAAGTAAATTCTTCTACTTTAGTACCATCTTCGTCATAAATAGCAATAGTTGCTCCTGCTAAAAGATTACCTTCTTCATCAACTTTAGAAATCATGACAGAACTTTTTGTATTAGAAAACTTAATAGTGATTTTCTTAGTCTGCGTATTAGAAACAGTAAATGGCATCGTGTTAGTTTGAGTAACATAACCACTTGGTGCACTAACTTCTTCCACCCTATAATTACCAGTAGCTAAACCTTCAAAAACCTTAGCTTCCTTTTCCGTTACCCAAGTAGCAATCTCTGCATTAGTATCAGCATTAACAATACGAAGCGTTGCACCAGCTAAAGGATCTCCTGATTCTTCATCAACTTTTAATATTTCCACCTGATTCTTTTGATCTTTCATAGTGATAGAAAGTTCGCTTGTGTCTTCAGTAATAGAAAAATCATAAGGATCTGTATTTAAATAATACCCGCTTGGTGCACTAACTTCTATCGCCTGATAATCACCAACCGACAAATTCGGTATTTTAGTATAACCACTACCCGAAGTAAACCGATACACTTCCTTACCAGTATCATCAATCACCTTAATAACAGCACCAGAAATAGGAAGATTGGTATCTGTATCCACCTTACGAATTTGAACAGAAATAGGCGTATTAACAAGTTTTACACTAGGATTTAAATTAGTAGTAGTATTTAAAATAACAGACTGGCTATCAGACTGAATCAAATATCCACTTGGTGCACTCTTTTCCACTACCGTATATTTACCAGGTAAAAGATTACGTATAGTAGTTGCTGTTGTAGTAGAGTCAAAACTATGTATCAGTTGTCTTTGATTTCCAACCTCACGATACACTTCTATTTTAGCACCAGCAAGTAATTGATCAGTACTGCCATCAATCTTTTCTATTTTTAAACTTCCAGTAGGAATAGTAATATCTGCAGAAGCAACAGCCTGTTTAGAAGTTGCTTCTACTAAAGCCATAATCGATAACTGCATAGTATCTTCATGACTAGTAGGACGATATTGATATGCTTCATATTCTTGATAATCCATAGTAACACTAACACGTAAAGAAACATCAGAAGAATTTAATTTTTCTAAAGGAAGACGAATTTTAAACTTTTTTCCACTAGAAATCTTTGTACCAGCAGAAATCACTTCACCCTGTTCATTAAGTACTTGTGCTCCATCAATGCTTAAAGCAACACTATAAGAAGAAAAGGTTACGTTAGAAGTTACTGTAATCAAATCAGTTTCTAAGTAAGAAGCAGAAGAATCCAAATGAAAATCACTGGAAACAACTGAAAAATTAGGTTTTACATTAGTATAAGTATCCTTAGCATTAATCGCATTCGTAACTAAACCATTAATAATAGAATAATATTTACTACTCTTAATAGCAGCCTTTTGATTTGCAGTCAAAGAACCAGATACAGTATCATCAACACCAGTAGAACGATCTTGATACAACCATAAAGCAACTTGTGTAAGATAAGAATCAACCCATTCCCCTTCATCACTCAATGTTTTTTCAGGATAGCCATTCATCATAATATAAGCATAACCAGAATCTAATTTTTTATCTTTAACAATAGTAGTATCATTATACCAATCCTTTGTCCTTTCCAAACAATACATATGATAAGTAGTACCACCACTAGTCGCTACAAAAGGCGTAAGCGAAATAATATCACTCCCACTAAGACTAGGAAACAAATTAACTCGATATCCATCATCAGAATATAAAGTATTAGTAGTAAGAGTTTCAGGTAAACTAGTACTAGCAGCAAAGCTAGTACCAAAAACACCTACAATAACAAAAGAAAAAACCACAAAAAAAATCGTAACAAAACTAATTATTTTACTAGTTTTAGCTTGATTTAACCACCAATTTTTAAATCTTTGAAACATGAATCTCACCCAACCTTATACTTAATTCAAGTATAGCACAAGAAAAAAAGCAAGTAAACGAGAAACCTTAAAAATTGCCAACAACGGTTCGCAAACGTTTAATCACTTTTTTTTCAATCCTAGAAATATAAGATTGTGAGATTCCAAGTTTTTCAGCAACTTCTTTCTGGGTTAATTCATCATTTCCTAACAAACCATAACGAAGAACAATAATATCACGATCTCTTGGTTTCAACTTCATAACTTCTTGAAGCATAATTTTTTTATCGCTAGCTTCTTCAATCTCTCGAGTAACAATATCTGCATCAGTCCCCAACACATCTTCAAGATGAAGCTCATTTCCTTCCCCATCCAATGATAAAGAAGCATCAATACTAATCTCTGTCTTCGTTTTTTTATTTTTTCTTAAATGCATCAGAATTTCATTATCAATACATCTAGAAGCATAAGTGGCGAGCTTAATATTTTTACCGCTTTGAAATGTTTGTATTCCTTTTATTAAGCCAATAGTTCCAATGCTAACCAAGTCCTCTAAATCAACACCCGTATTTTCATACTTTTTAGCGAGAAAGACCACCAGCCTTAAATTATGTTCAATTAATTGCTCTTTTGCATAAATGTCTCCCTGTTGCATCTTCTCAATATATAATTCCTCCATTTCCTTAGATAAAGGTTCTGGAAGCATATCCGTAGCACCAACATAAAAGATACTAGTAACCCTATAAAATAATGATTTTATCCATAAAATAAACTGTTTCATAATTCCTCCTTAAATATACTTGGTAAAATACAATCCACTCCCCCTAAAGAAAAAGAAGTTTTGCTAAAACCAATTAAACATTTCGAAAACTCCACATTATCAATAACTACTCTATCTACTTTTGAACAGAGAATAACACCTTCCGTATTCAATGCTTTATAAGGAACATAAAAACAATGGGAAACTGGAATATCAACTTTTGAATTAATTAATATGACACTTTTACCAGTAGTAGGATCCTTAAGCTGATTCCCCGTATCAAGCATTCCCTTCAAATAATACACCTTTTGGTCTTTATATATCTGAACGATATATAAAAGAGAACTACGAGCTTTATTATTTTTATAATTCTTAATATAAAAATACAAAAAAACAGGGGTAAGAGCAAGAACCGCCAATAAATTAAGTCCTAACCCAGTACCATAAAATAAAGCACCCTGACTTTCATAAGTAAAATTAATATCAAGTAAATACAAAAATCCACCTAAAATCATACTTATTAAATAAAAATACAAAAAATCAGAGAAAAAGTTGGCCCTACCAAAAGTAATTAAAATAATCACTACACTAATAGCCAGTTTAAATAAAAGCAAGCAAAAATTAGACAGTGATAGAAATAAAAGAAAAATAGTAAGACTACCAAACAAACTACCCAAGACAATTCTCTTACAAGAAGTAGTTTCTTTTAACACTAGTTTTGTTGTATATAAAATCAAGAAATCAAAGAAAAAGTTAATGAAAAAGACCAAATCTAAATACACTTTCATCCCTATCACCACAATAAGTATAAAAAAAAGAAATGACTAAACTTGTCATTTCTTGAACAATAACTAAATTTTTTTCTTATGAATAAATATCTTGATAATATAGCTTAAGAAAATACACATAATAACAACAAAAGCCCACTGTAAAATAGTATTAATAACACCATTACAATATTTATCAATAATTGCTGGTATACTAGCAGGTACATATTTACCAATTAAGGCACTAACATCAGGCAAACCAATATTATTTTTAATAAATGTTAAAATCCTAAGTAATATATCAACAATTGCCATAAAAAAAACAAAAGAAGAAAAACGTTTAAAAAACATAATAACAATAACAATTAAGACAACTAACACAACTACATCAATATACATAAAAGCACTCCTAACTTAAATATGGATTATGAGAAAGTTCATAGTCTAAAGTAGTAACTTCCCCATGACCAGGATATAATGTAATATCTTTTGGATACTCTTTCAATTTAGAAAGACTATTTTTCATTTCATCTTCACTTCCACCAGGCAAATCACATCTACCAATAGACTCTTGAAATACAAAATCTCCAACAAACATTACCTGTTCATTTGGAAAATAAAAACTAATGGAGTCTTTAGAGTGCCCCGGAGTAAAAATAACTTGGAAGTCAAAATCCCCAATTTGAATACCCGTCTCTTCAACACTACTCTTCTTAAAAATCTTAACACTTCTTTTCGTCAAGAAATTACGAAGTGCACCAATGTGATCAAAGTGTGAATGTGTAAGTAAAACAGCTAATACTTTAGCATCGCCCACAGCCTCTTTAATTTTTGGATAATCATCTCCAGGATCTACTACTAAACAAGTATTATCTTTTTTTAAAACATAACAATTTTCATCAAGCAATCCTGTAACAATTTTTTCAATTTTCATTATTATCACCTATTCTAATATAACATAACTATGATGCTCCTTCAATAGTACGATTAACATAAGCATAATGATAATGATTATCCAACTTAAACGTGTGAACATACACCCCATTTTGTAATTGGCTAGCATCAATTCCTTGTGCGCTATAATAACGAACTTTTTCTCTTAATGTAATCGTATCACCCTGAACAGAAGCAGAAATTAATTCTTTTTCTACATTATAAGTAGTTGTAGGTACTTGACCACAATACCCCTGAACATACTCGCCACGCTCCGCAATATACTGATATCCTCCAAAACAACTATTGCCTAAAACAATATTCTGATTAGGAATAGAAACACTCTCCCCAAATAGTTTTCTAACTTCTTTTTGTAAAGTTTCTTCTGAAAAAGCCATAGGAGTAAAATTAGTAGCACCAGTACAAGTAAAATTAGACATAGAGTTCTCATTAAATAAATTACAATTAGAATCATATATTTCAGAATTTGGTATCTGACGATAAGCTAAATATAACTTTAATGTATCATCAAATGTATGATAAGCCAAATCTTCACGAACAGTAGTCTTTACTTTATCATATAGTTCTTGAACAACAGAAGACTCCAAATCAAGTTCTCTCAAACTATTATCACTGGCAACCAAAGGACTACATTCACCTCTAGCCTGATCCTTTGTATAATCCATATAAATATAAGCCCCCATACCAATAATAATCAAAAGAAGGAGAACAATAAAGAAACCTACCTTACGAGACTTCTTAGGAGGAATTACCGGCTCTATTGGAGCTACAGATTCTGGAGCAACAGGCGGTGGTGTTGCAGTAGTTGCAGAAGTAACTTCAACTCTAGGGGAAACAACAGTCGGATTAAGAACTGGTGCTTTCGTCTGAGTAACTGGTTGGACAGGAGGAATAGCAGTAGGTGTAGTTCCAGCATTCACTCTTCCCTTATCTGCTGCTGTGGCATCTCTTGGCCCTTCCGTCACAGGAGCAATCATTATTCCCGGACTACCAGCTAGCATTCTATCATTATTAGTTGTAGAATTTGTATTTGCGCTATTATTCACTCCCATAGGAGCAGAACTAACATTTTTATTTTCCTCTTGATTCATAAATTATCTCCCCTTTTTTAACATTCCTAACTTTTTACGTCCAACATGCTGTGTAGACTTAATATGATTACCAATAATATCAGACACATCTAAAATGGTAATAAATGCACTCTCATCCATCTCTTCTGCAATATGACGAAGCTCATATATCTCAATTCTAGTAAGAACACAATACATAACTTCCTTATCACCACTAATAAGCCCTTTCCCGCGAATAGTAGTAACAGTACGACCAAGACGTTTATAAATTTCTTTAGCCATATCTGTACCTTTTTCAGTAACAATGAAAGCTGCTTTTAATTGTTCAAATCCTTCAGAAACCAAGTCAATAACTTTAAAAGTTATAAAATAAGTAAGTAAAGAATACATTGCTCGATCAAGTCCAAAAATAAGGCCAGCAACTCCGTAAATAACTAAATTAAAAAGTAAAACAACCTGCCCAACTGAAAGAGAAGATTTTTTACTAATTACAAGGGCAACAGACTCTGTACCATCAACACATCCTCCAGAATGAATAACAATGCCTACTCCAATTCCCAATAAAACACCACCGTAAACAGTGGCAAGTAGCATCTGTTCAGTAATCGCTTCAATATATTGGAAAACAGACAAACTGCAAGAAAACAAAATCATACTATAAACAGCTCTAACTAAAAAACCGCGACCTAAATTTTTATAACCAATATAGACAAATGGAATATTTAAAATCAATACAAGTAAACTAACAGGTAATGATGTTAATTTAGAAATAATAATAGAAATACCAGTAACTCCACCATCCAAAATAGTATTTGGAATTAAAAAAGTCTCCAAAGCAAAGGCTGCTAAAATAGAACCAAAAGTAAGCATAATAAAAGAAATAACTCTCTTTGTCTTCTGTGCTTTCACTTTTAACAATTCCACCACTCCCTATCATATATCATTATATAATGAATTAAAAAATCTCTCAATAAAAATTTATAAAAAATTACAAAAGAAAAAGGAGATTACTCTCCAACTTCTTCAAATTGTGAATTATAAAGATTAGCATAGAACCCGTTTTTCTTAAGTAACTCATCATGCGTTCCTTGTTCTACAATATCTCCATCATTCATAACTAAAATTAAATCAGCATTTTTAATCGTACTTAGACGATGCGCAATAATAAAACTAGTCCTTCCTTCCATCAATTTATCCATAGCTTTTTGAATTAACTCTTCTGTACGAGTATCTACACTACTAGTAGCTTCATCTAAAATTAATATCTTAGGATCTGCTAAAATAACACGAGCGATGGTAAGTAACTGTTTTTGTCCTCCAGAAACATTATCTGCTTCTTCATTTAATACCATATCATAACCATCTGGCAAAGTCTTAATAAAGTGATCAACACTAGCTGTATGGCAAGCAGTTTTAACTTCCGCATCTGTAGCATCCAACTTACCATATTTAATGTTGTCTTTAATAGTACCATTAAATAACCACGTATCTTGTAATACCATACCAAACATCCGGCGAATCTCACTACGATTAAACTCTGTCATATCTTTACCATCAATTAAAATGCGACCACTATTTAAATCGTAAAAACGCATAAGTAGTTTTACAATCGTAGTTTTACCTGCACCGGTAGGACCAACAATCGCAATCTTTTGACCATCTTTAACTTTCGCACAAAAATCATGAATAATAATTTTATTTTTGTTATACCCAAAAGATACATGATCAAACTCGATATTACCACGTAATCCTTCAGTAGATAAAGGATGTTCAATTGTTTGTACTTCTTCTTTTAACGCCAAGAAATCAAACACTCTTTCACTGGCAGCAACTGCAGACTGAACAGTATTCATAACTTGAGATAATTGATTAATCTGTTGTGTAAAATTACGTACATATTGCGTAAATGATAAAATATCACCTACTTCAATGCGATCTCTAATGACCATATATCCACCTAATATAGAAATAACAACATATCCTAAGCTACCGATAAATTGCATAATAGGATGCATTGTAGTAGATAAGAATTGACTCTTCCAAGCACTACGATATAATGTTTTATTAATTTCATCAAACTTCTTGATAGCTTTGTCTTCTCCATTAAAAGCTTTAACAATATCATGACCACCATAAATTTCTTCAACATGGCCATTAATATGTCCTAAATAATCTTGTTGCATCGCAAAATACTTTTGGCTTCGCTTAACGACAATTCTTAAAACAAACATACAAACAGGAATAATTAATACAGCCGCAATCGTCATTGGAATATTAATAGATATCATCATGATAAAGATTCCGATAATAGTTGCAATACTAGTAATAATCGTAGTAATGGATTGATTTAACGCTTGAGATAAAGTATCAATATCATTAGTAACAATAGATAATACTTCACCATGAGTCTTAGTATCAAAATATTTCATAGGAAGCTTATTTATTTTTTCACTCAAAGAATTACGAAGACGATAAGAAATATCATTCGATACTCCAGCCATAATAACTCCTTGAATACCAGAAAATAGTGCACTAATAATATATAAGCTAATTAAAATAATAACCGTATGATTAATAAGATCAAAATCAATTCCACCAGTATTAGAAATTTTTCTCATTAATCCATTAAATATTTCCGTAGTAATATTTCCTAATATTTTAGGCCCAACAATAGTAAGGACAGTAGAACCAATAGCAAACACAACAACGAAAAACATCGCAAGTTTATAATCTTTTAAATAAGATAGAAGTTTTCTCAATGTTTTTCCAAAGTTCTTTGCTTTCTCAGGTGCACCTTGTCCTCCTGGACCACCATGACCAAAACTAGGCATTCTCTAACTCCTCCTTACTTAATTGTGATAAAGCAATTTCTTTATACACATTACAATTTTTCATTAATTCTTTATGAGTACCAATACCAACGACACGCCCCTCGTCTAAGACAACAATTTTATCCGCATTCATAATTGTTGAAATACGTTGAGCAACAATTAGAACAGTTTTATCCTTGGTAATTTTAGCAAGTTCTCCACGCAAATTCGCATCCGTCTTAAAGTCAAGTGCAGAAAAACTATCATCAAAAACATAGATATCTGGATTTTTTGCAATTGCTCTAGCAATAGATAAACGTTGCTTTTGTCCTCCAGAAACATTGGTACCACCTTGACTAATATCATAATCTACGCCACCTTTAAGTTTAGAAACAAACTCAGTAGCCTGTGCAACATCTAATGCTTTATTTACATCTTCGTCGCTTATATTTTCATTACCATATTTAATATTGTCTTTAATCGTACCAGTAAATAATACTCCTTTTTGAGGAACAAACCCAATTTTCTCACGAAGTTCATGGATATCCACATCTTTAATATTAACACCATCTACTAAAAGTTCACCATCAGTAACATCATAAAATCTTGGTATTAAATTAATTAAAGTAGACTTACCACTACCAGTAGAACCAATAAATGCAGTCGTCTCACCAGGATTTGCAACTAAATCAATATCAGTAATGACATCATAGTCAGCATCTGGATAACGGAAACTTACATTCTTAAATTCAACTTTTCCTCTAGCTTCAGGCTTAAACTCCACTAAATGTTTGCTATTATAAATAGTATCCTTCGTTTCTATAATTTCCATAATACGTTTTGCAGATACATTGGCACGTGGCAACATAATAGACATCATAGAAATCATTAAAAATGCCATAATAATTTGCATTGTATATTGAATATAGGCCATGATATCTCCTACTTGCATTGCTCCCGTATCTACTCCTTTAGCACCTTGATATACAATAACCAAGCATACAAAATTCATAACTAACATCATAACAGGCATCATAAAACTCATTGCACGGTTAATAAATAAATTTACTTTAGTAAGTCGTTTATTAGCTTCTTCAAATCTTTCCTCTTCGTGATGCTCATTAGAGAATGCACGAATAACTGGAAGACCAGATAAAATTTCACGGGTAACAAGATTTAATTTATCAATTAACTTTTGTACCAGGTTAAATTTAGGCATAGCAATAACAAATAATGTAACAACAACGCCTAAAATTGCAACAACAGCAACACCAATAATATAAGTCATATCAGCATTTGTATTCATTGCTTTTATAACGCCACCAATACCAATAATTGGAGCATAGAATACAACACGAAGCAAGAATACCACAACCATTTGAACTTGTTGTACATCATTTGTGGTTCTAGTAATTAATGATGATTGTCCATAAGTTTTAATCTCATTTTTAGAAAAACCAACAACTTTTGTAAACACTTTATGGCGAAGTGTTCTAGCAAGTCTTGCCGCCATACGTGAACCAATAAATACAATCAAAATACCTACAGCCATTGCCGAAAAAGCAATACCTAACATAATAAGACCAACTTTTAAGATATACATGGTTTGAATACGATCTGCATCAACACCAATTCTCTGATACTCCGCTTTTACATAGCTAACTGCAGCCTGATCAACAATAGTATCTGGAATATCTTTGATTTTTTTATCAATCTGTTGTAACATCTTTTCACGTTCAGCATCCCCCATCATACTAAGAGCCTGAGAAAGACTAATGCCTTCAGGTAAATCAAAAGATACTGTGTCACTATCAGAGCTAGAGTTAGCTTCTTGAGAAGCATAAGATAAAATCATCATTGGCTTTGCCATAATAGAACTAATTTTATCTACATTACTATCTTCTTTTAACTCATAAATATCTTCACCTTTATAAGTATCTGTTTTTTCATAATGATTCATAATATATTTAGCATCACTCTTATCCATAAGTAATACTAAAGTATTAAGAGTATCTTCACCAATTTCTGAAATAGCAGCATTTTCAATACCACCTTGTTGTACCCCAACATTAACTATCTTAGACGTATAATCTGGTAATGTTAAATCTAAATATGCTTGTACAAAAAGTAATAAAATAACTGCTAAAACAGAAAAAATAGAACTTTTCAAATACTTAAAAACTTTTAACATTATTTTTCCTCCTTATAAATTCCATAACATAATATATCAACTTTACCCCTATATTGCTCCCTAACAAAAGAAATATTCGTAGACTTTACTGCTTCTGTAATACCAAATAATAAATTGTGCATAAATAAATGGAAAACAAACTCTAAATCCCCTGACTTTAGGTTTTCTAGAGCTATAACATCTTCTACATACAAAAATAAATCATGACCTGGTCTTTCAAACTTTTCTTTATAAATAGAAAAATATAAAAAGATATTTTTTAAAAAACGAGCCAATTGATATTCTTCAATTTTTTTAATAAAAAGATCAAACAATTGCAAAAAAGACTCCCTCATATCTCCATGGCAAGAAACAATAACCTCCCTAGTCATCTTACTTAATACTTTTTTATTTAATTCTAAAATATAAGCAAACAAATCATTCTTATCAACAAAATAAGTATAAAAACTCCCCCTAGAAATTTCAGCAGTTTGAATAATTTTATTAATAGAAACTTCCGTATAAGGAACCTTACAAAACTCTTGTTTTGCAGCATCCAATAGCTTTTTTTGTTTACTATAATCTAAATTAAAAAAAGTCTGACTAGGCATATTTATCACCTCTAATACACATAACGTATGACAAGGTGTCATACAATTAACCATTATAGATGACAAGGTGTCATTTGTCAATAATAAAATAAGTAATCAACGACTAATTTTAGTAGCAATAGGACTTCGTACAAGTACCTTTTCTAAAACCATACCAAGCCCTCGACAAGTCTCAGAAGTAACAATATCAGAAGACGTTAAGACTCGCTCTGTATCATCTTTAACAGAACTAGAAACCTGATCAATGGCAAAACAAGAATCAACAAGCTGATTATCCCTACTAATTAAATTCTTAATAGAAGAAAGAGATGGAAACACACCTCCAACTATCATAGAAGGCTTTCCTTTCTTATCACTAGGAATCAAATGATTATAGTATTCCCCAAATTTTTTTAAACTACTAGCATTTGTTAAATAAATAGATAAAAAATTCAAATATTGATTATCACCCATAGAAACAACCACCGAATTCCCTACATTAGAAAAGCTTGAGTGTCCTACAACAGGAAGTACATTATCAATTAAAATAGCAGTATTAGTCTCCTCTACAAAAAAACTAGAATACTTATCTCCATGCCAATCAGTCTCTATTCTCTTAGCTCCTTCTAAAGACTGCTTTCCCTGGAAAAGAATAACATCAAAGGGTTCCTGCTCATTATTAATCCAAGAAGAAACAAAAGAGAATTTAGCCTCATCACGCTGCTTTTTAATTTTTTTAGTTGAAATAAAATTCCTTGGGCTCGAAAGATCCAAACTCAAAATCTTGATATCCTTCATAAATTCACCATCCTCATAAATTATAATAAAAAAGCTTAAACATTATGCCAAACAAAAATATTTAAGTAAATATAACTTACTTAAATATTCAACTTTTTATTACTTAGCTTTTTTCTTCTGAGTACGAAAATAAAAGAAATATACCAAAAATGCAACAAATAATATAATTAATAAAATCAAAACTACATGAGAATATTGATCCATAATTCCTAGTATATCTTTCCAATTCTTTCCTACTCGATTACCTATAACTAATAAAACAGTATTCCAAATAGCCGAACCAACCGTAGTATACAGCAAAAACTTTGTCATTGCCATTTCACTCATTCCAGCCGGAATAGAAATTAAACTTCTAACAACCGGAATAAACCTACAGAAAAACACAGTTTTGTTACCTTTAGTATCAAACCAACGATCAGCTTTTTCAATATCACTAGCCTTCAACCGCAACATCTTTCCAACCTTACCAGAAACAATCTTCTTAAGTCTTTCCTTATTTAAAATTTTACCAACATAATACAAAACAATTGCTCCAACAACTGATCCTAAAGTAGAAAATAAAATCATAAGTGGAACTCCAAGTTTAGAATATGTAGTCATAAATCCCCCGAATAAAAGTACTACTTCAGATGGAATTGGTGGAAATATATTTTCTATAAAAATCAAAAAGAAAATACCAAAATATCCATACTGATTCATAATTGAGATAACAAATTCTTCCATAAATCCTCCAAAAATAAATATAGTCTAGTTCATTATAACATATTTCTTTTTTTTAACCAACATGCAATTAAAAATGAAACCAAAAATGAAATAATACAAACAACTAGAAAAGAAAACTCACTTTCTCCAACAACACCTAAAGGTACATTCATTCCCAAAAATGAAGAAATCATTGTAGGTATAGAAAAAACGATTGTAATACCTGCTAAAAACTTCATAATAACATTTAAATTATTGGAAATAATAGAACCATATGCCTCCATTGTAGAATCTAAAATATCTCGATATACAATCGAAGTTTCAATACACTGTTTATTTTCAATTACAGCATCGCTAAGTAATAGTTTATCTTCCTCATACATCGGTAAAATATCTTCAGATTGAAGCCTCTCCAATACATGGCTATTAGCCTGCAAAGAAGTAAGAAAGTAAACCAAAGTCTTTTGCATATTTAAAAAATTAATCAAAGCCCTATTATTAGTAGAGTTATAAGTATTTTTTTCCATCTTTTGTATATCTTCATCAATTAAATAAAGAGTATTTAAATAAACTTCAGAGGATTTTAAAAAGATTTGAATTAAAAATCTATTCTTCTTATAAGTGAAAAAAGTATCAACACTACCAGCAGCAAATTGTTGCATAAACTCATGTTCTTTAAGAGAAACAGTAACCACGTGTAAATTATCACAAATAATAATTCCCAACGGATAAGTAATATATTTATTTTTGATACTTTTATCCTTCATATAAGGTACATCAATAACAACTAAAGTTGCGCCATCTACTTGTTTAACCCGTGGAAGCTCTTTTTCAACCAAAACCTGAGAGATTAAACTACTAGGTATTTCAATCTGGGCAGATACTTTCTCTATCTCCTCATCCGTTGGATTAATCAAACGAATCCAACAATTATCTTCTATCTGTTTACATTCTAATACTTTAGAATCATCAATTTCATTTTTATATATTTTTACCATAACAAACGACCTCAATTCTACTCTATTACTAACTATAATATGGATTAGAAAAGATGTCAAGAAAGCAAAAAGAAAAAGAGCTATAAAGCTCTGTATATCAACTGGTACCATGTACGGGGTTCGAACCCGTGTATACCGCCTTGAGAGGGCGGCGTGTTAAACCACTTCACCAACATGGCATTTCCACGAACAGTATAAGTATAACACACTAAAATAAAGAAAACAAGAAAAAAAGAGAATTTTATTTCTCTTTAACTTTTCCAAATGTTAATACATCTTGACTATGTTCTAAGCTCTTCATAAAGGAATCAATAAATCTTTTATCAGGGTAACCGTTATCATCTTCAGCTTTCATCCTATTAAAGAATATAAGCATATCATCAAATTTATCATCATTGCCATAATAAATTTGATTTTTAATTACACTGCTTAAATATTCATTTCTAAAGCAATCACTTAAATCTAATGTCTCACTAGCAGGAGGATAGGAAGGTAAATAACTTGGCATAGAAATAGTGACCTTTCCAGAAAAATCAGAAAGCAATTCACGTCCATGTTTTTTAGTATAACAATCTACAATTGATGATACTAAATAACCAACCATAGCGATATTATTTACTGAAATATCTAAACTAGGACCTTCAAAGAAATATTCACCTGCTCCATTAAACATATTTAAAGAAAAATGATAAAAATCCCCATCATCATCTTGACAAAGAATTACATCCGTTACAACAGACAATGTATAACGATTCCCTTTTGTACTAGAACATATTCTATCCATTACATCATAAGAAGCACGATATTGTTTTAACCATTCATTACAATAATCGACCAATGTTTTTTCTTGCGACAAAGGCTCAATGCTTTGTGCTTGCATAATTTCACACTCCCGATTGCATATTATAACACATTCCCCCAAAAAAGCAACAAAAAATTGTAAGATTTTGTAAAGTATAAAAAATAGATAATAGCATAAAAAAAATACGTGATAAAATAAGATTGGAGGGATAATAAATGAAAGATTATTTTGGATATAAAAACAAAATATGTGTTGTTACAGGAGCAGCATCAGGAATCGGAAAAAAAACAGCTGAATTATTAATAGAATTAGATGCTGAAGTATACGCTTTAGATATTACAAAAATAGAATTAGAAGGAGCAAAAAAATTTATAGAGGTTGACTTAAGCAGCAAAGAGTCAATTGATCTTGCTATGAAACAACTGCCAGAGCACATTGATTCGTTCTTTGGCGTAGCTGGATTATCTGGAGCAAAAACAAACTATTACAAGACATTTACAGTAAACTATATAGCAAATAAATATATTACCGAAGAATATTTAAAAAACAGAATGTCTGCTGGTGGAACTATTGCTTATGTAACGTCTACTGGCGGATTATATTGGGACAAATATGCACATGAATTTGAAAAATTTACTAATGCAAAAACTTGGGATGAAATGATAGAGGCATTACACAAACAAGCAAAGGAAACCACTTTAGGAATGATGGCCTACCCTTTATCAAAAAGAGCTTTAAATTACTATATGGCAAAACTAGCCATAGAATTAGGGCCCGAAAAAATAAGAGTAAATGCTCTATTACCTGGAAGTACTGATACTGGAATGAAAAAAGAATTTGAAGTAGAAGCAGGCGGAATGGATGCATTAGTTGCCGAAACAGGAACTGCAAAACGACTAGCAACACCTGAAGAAATGGCAGAACCATTAATATTCTTAAACAGTGATATGGCAACATTCATCACAGGACTACCACTAATTGTAGATGCTGGAACAAATGCAATGATTAAGTTGAAGCAAAAAAAAGACCGTATGAATATGAAGGTAGGATCAAAAATATTCAACTTAGAATTCATACAAAAACAGTTAGCAAAACAACTTGAACCACTTCAACAAGAAGAAAGCAATAAACCAATTGAACAGGCCAAAAACAATACAGAGGAGCAATCATCCACCGAAAAAGAAAACAATTCAGAAGATACAGAAATACTATAAAAAAACAATTAGATTTTTCTAATTGTTTTATTTTCCTAACATATTAAGTAAATTAATTTTAAACATATCTTTTTCAGGATGAGCTTTAGAAATCATAACTCCTTTGTAAGTAGATAATTCTGCACGATGTCCTTCATCCAAAATCTCTTCAGGAGTAATATTAGTTAATAAAATAATATGCTTCTCTAAATAAACTGTATAATGTAAAATAATTTCACCATGTACTTTAGTAAATAAATCATCAGTAGGTAATTTTAATTCATAAGAAACTGTTTTGGTTTTTTCATCCTTACCAACTTCTTTACCTAGAAAGTTTCCTTTTCTTAATTCTGGATAATAAGAAAAAGTTAATTTTTTATAAGCAAGCATATTGTATTTACGAACAGAACGTTCCTTCTTTCTAAAATCATTCTCATCTAAATATTCAAATATATAACTTTTATTTTCCATAATATATTCAACCTCCCTGATTATAATATGCTTCAGTTAGAACCCCTCTATCCTTGAAGTAAACACATTATAACACAATATCAAAAAAAAGTCAAATTTTTATTCAAATAAAAAAAATAAGGAGAAGCTCTCCTTACTTAGTATACACAAATACCTCTTCCTCTCCTGTAGGATTTAAAGCCATATCTTCAACGATTGCATCTGCAATCTGTTCGTTTGTAACAGTAGATTCAGTATAAGATTCTGTTGTTGTAGAATAATTAACAGTTTCAGCAACCGGTTCCTCATACTCGATAAAAGTTTGGCCATCAACTTCTCCTGCAGTAAAAGTACCCTCTGGTTGATTACTATAATCAGGTTGTTCTTGATCAAATTCAGCACCAGACTCATTTGGATCTGGCAATTCAGAACCATCACCAGTTCCATCAGTAGTGATATTACCAACACTATTATCCAAATCACCCTGCTCATTTGAATGTTGATCATCAAAGTCAGCACCATGACCTAAGTCACCTTCATTAACCGGCTTATCATTACCTGTATTTTGATCTTTATTATTTTCATCTATCTGATTATTGGCATCATCAATTTTATCTTGAAAATCCTGATCATCTTGAGCAATCTCCTCACGAATTTCTTCAGCCTCTTTATCAGCTTCTTCTTGCATTTGTTGTTGATTCTGAGCAGCTTGTGCTTCTCCTTCCGCTTTTGCAGCTTCATTTTCAGCAGCAAACTGTTTATCAACTTCAGCTTCGGCTCTACTTACAGCATCTTCTCCTGCCATTGCAACAGCTTTATTACGATCAGATGTTTCTGTTCTAGTGGTTTCAGTATGATAAGTAGTATCTGTTGTAGTATAAGTATCGACTACTTTAGTAGTAATACTTTGTGAAACACTTCCACCAATAACAAAATTACCATTTGCATCTAAATTGAAATGTCCATTTACCCATTTTTGGAACAAATCATATTGACTAATATCACGATTCTTATCACTAACAAAATAAATATTTTTATCAGTTAATTCTTTTACTTTCGCATTCATAAATTGTTGATATGTTGGAAGACTCTTATCATCTTCAGAACATAACATAATCTGTTCTGCCCTCTCATACTTACCTTGAGCAAACTCACATAAACCTAAATCATTAAAATAAGCAACCGCTTTATCAGATAAAGTATGATCTATTTCCAAATTTTGAAACATTATTTCAGCTGCTGCTACCATAGGAGTAACAGATAATTTATAAGATTCGATATCATCACGTGTCTCAGAATGAGAAATACCAACTTCTCTTACTTCATCACTAATAGGAAAGTCTTTATATAGTTCTTGATAAAACGCATTAACAGCATTTAACTGTTCTTGTCCAGTTGTCTCTTTGCATCTTAAGAACAACTCATTATATTTTTGATAAAAAGCCCTTCCTTCTTCTGTATTCAATAAAGAATCCAAATTAACTGGCATATCCCTTGTTTCTAAAACAAAGGCTCCCATCAATTGTAGTGTAGCTTCTTTATAACTATTAGTAAAGTCTGCCGAACTAACTTCCTCGCCATTAAAGATAGCTCGAATTTCTTCTTTAGAAAAATCATTATAAGCTAAATTAATAGCATTAACTTCTTCCCAAGTAAGTACAGCACGCACTCCAGGATGATTAGCTTCTACATACTTATCAGCAAATGTACCATTAAAATAATCTAAATAGTTACCAATTTTAGACATTTCTTGTTGCTGAATCTCACTATTAGTAACTTGTAGCAATTGTTCATAAGATAAATTATCTAATATATCGTTCTTAATCTCACCAGAAGCAAGCATTTCCTTTACTTGCTCTAAAGAAAGTTCACCAGAAGTAATCATTTGTAAAAGTTCTTCATCCGTTAAGTTAGCTAACTCATCCTGTGTTAATTCTGTCTGTTCAGGTTGCGCATTTTTCGCAACATCAGGATTAGCACAACTACCTAATCCAAAAGCAAGAGCTACTGCAGTAGCCGCTGCTGCAAGTCTTTTCCCAAATCCACGTTTTCCTTTTTTCTTCTTTCTAGCTTTTCCATTCTTTCTATCAGAAACACTTTGTACTACATAATCTTTTGCTCTCTTCCTAAGAGGTTTTTTGTCTTTCTTCGTTTCTGCTTTTTTTCTTTTTATTTTGTTCAATTTATCAAGGAAGTGAGTATCACACCATTTGCAAGCTTTACATATTACATGCCAACCGCCCATCAACATGCCTCCAACAAAACCAGCAATACCAGTAGCTACTCTTCTAAAGAATCCTTGCTTTTTCTTTGTACTTGTAGCTTTTTTTACAGACTCAGTATTAGATTTTGCTTTTTGAGAGCTCTTAGTACCCTGAGCAGATTTCGTTTGAGCAGTTTTAGTCTTAGTACCTTGAGAACTTTGCGACTGTTTTGTAGATTTCGTTCCTTTTTTTGTACCAGTAGCTGAAGTTTGAGTAGCTTGTCCACCGAAATCAAAATTTGGAATTTTACAATAATTTTCATAGTTTTTAGTTAATTGTTCTGTAGTAACCTCAGAAATTCTAATATTATCTCTATTGGCTTCCTTCGCAGCTTCACTAACAGAAACCATTTTTACACTTCCATCACGATAGAAAATTGCTGCTTGATTCCAATTAGTTTTATGATCACCAACTTGATCAGTAACTGTAAACTTAACAATATTTAAAATTCTTGAATTCATATTTTATCCCCCTTACTTAATAGGTTTTTTATACCCAGTATAATACCATCCATTATTTAATAGACTAGTATCATTATATTTGCTCCATTTAGTCATAGTCTTTCCAGAATCAAGTAACTTTCTAGTTTTAGTACTTTGGTAACAAACAGTACCATATAATGGCTCTCTTCTAGTTGCTATTTCAGACTCAGTAATATAACCATAAATAGGAATAGTCTTAGTAACTATCTGCCCACAAGAAGCGGATACAGAAGTAGAACTAGAAGAAGAAGTACTACTTGAGCTTCCACCTGGAACTGTTGTCGTATTTGTAACAGAAGTTAAACCTCCGCTTCCCTTCCATTCCCATATTTCATAATAATATGTTGGAAGTGTAGTACAAGTCTCTTCACAATTACTAAAATTAGCTCCAGAAAATCTATACTGTGTGGTAGCGGTATCGGCAGGTGCATTGGCAAAAGCTTGTGTCTTTTTATATACCCATCCACCACTAGATTGTCCACTAGAAGTAACCACTTGCTGAACCACTTTATAATTAGTGGTAGTTGTTGTAGCATAAGTAGTATTATTAATAATAACATAATTATATTTTGAACAAGCCTTCTGAGTATAAGAGCCCGTTTGTTTTAATACTTGCCTTTTCTTCTCATATTTCTTGACATAAGTACCAATTTGTTCTTTTCGGTCATATCTTTGCAACTTCTTAAGACAAGTAGGATCATTATCATTACAATTCTGTTCAGGTGTAGCACAATTTGTTTTACTCCAATTAGACCAACTTGTCCATCTAGAAAATTGTGCATCTTGATTCTTCTGATATTCATATAAATAACCTTTTACTTCTTCAGGCTTATCCACTGGAGTATCAGGATCTTCTTCATCTGGATTTGGTAATTCCTCATCAGGAGTACTAGGAGTGGTCGAAGTATCATTATCACTATCAACATAAACCGTATTATCTACTCCATCCTTAACAGGAACAGAAGAAGTTGGCTTACTTGAATTAACATCAACATCTGTCGTCTTCTTTTCGCAAATATAAGAATCACAATAAGTATAGCAACCCAAATGAACTAAGATATAATCTTCTTTTTCGCTATCTTTTAAATTAACCTTTAATAAATATTCGTTGTCCATTTTTGTGATTTTTACATAACTTTTTTCTACATCACAAGCCTTATTATTTTTATCTACTAAAGCAACTATTAACTTCTTACCAATCATATCACTTAAAGTCATAGTATCAGACTCACCAACTTCTTTTGGTAGTCTTTCATCAGTATAATAAGAAATTGCTGCTTCTTTCATTCTATCTAAATTATCAGCAAAAATTTGTGAAGTAAGTGGAGAAAGATCAACAGTAGCTTCTTTTGCATTAGTAATAACTGCTGGTTGTACAAACTTAGGCAATGCCCAAGCAAGCAAAAAAGCAAAGATTCCTACCAAAACTAACTTTAGTAAAAAATCTTTGATTGGTAATCCTCTTTTTTCATATTGTTCACCATACATAGTAAATTAGTCCCCCTATCTAAGGCTTTCATGCCTATATGCTAACACTTAGACCCTAAAAAGTCAAGATTTAGTGTTCTTTTAAACGTACTATCGTCTGCCCATCATTAAAAATATCAAGTTTAGCTTCTTCCACATAAGAATTTGTCTGTAACGTCTGCTTTGTAGTTTTTCTTAAAACACCACTTCCGATTCCGTGGATAATAACTACATTTCTTTCTTTCATAATATAACAATCCCTAATAAAATCATTAATCATAATACGTGCATAATCACGATCAAACCCATGCAAATCTAAAGTAGGACACCTACTATATAAGTTCGTCATAATTTAACACTTCCGTAAGTTCAGGAATAGAAATTCTAGCTCCTACTCTTGTAACAGAAATAGCAGAAGTAATAGAAGCATAGTGGATAGCCATTCTTAAAGAATATCCATTACCAATAAAATATGTAAAGGCTCCATGAAAAATGTCACCTGCACCAGTAGAATCTACCGCTTGAACTGGTACTGTTGGCAAAACTTCATAATTTTCCAACTTGGTAAAGCTCCCCTTATCCTCAAGAGTAATGACTACTGTATTCTGAAAATATTCCTGTAACTTTTCATAACAATAAACTAGACTGTCCCTGTCATTAACATCAATTTTTCTATCCGCAAACTCTTCAGCAAATGTCTTAGAACAAACAACATATTTTACTAATTTCCCAAGACGTTTTGTATCTTCTGTAAGCCTTCCAGCATCAATAACACTAATAGCTAAGGGATTAGCCCTCAATACTGCCTCTGCTGTTTCTGGATGTTCTCCATCGACTAAAATTAAATCTGCATGGATATCTCCACTATGATTTAATTTACGGATAGGATCTTTTTTAGACGTAATAATCGTACGACTCCCCTTAGAGCGGTTTGCAATAATATAACTACTAGGCGTCATATAATTTGAATGTACCTCTATACATTCAGTAGACGCCCCAACATCACGAAACTCCTTAATAATTTGTTCACCATAATAATCATTTCCAACGGCAGTCATCATAGTAGTATCCATTCCCCATTTGGCTAACAAATAAGCCCCATTAGATGCAGGACCACCACCACACTCAATATGTTCATGAATTCTATATTTTAAATTTTCAGTTGGATAAAAATCCATAGGTAAGGTCGTATCATATGTAGAATGACCAACACACACAACTTTCATCATATCACCTCATTATTCTAATAGTATTATATCAAAAAGACTGTACCATTTCAAAAAAAAGACATAATTTTATACAAAAATACATAAAAAAACTCACTAAAAGCAAGTCTTATATTTTATTTTCTTTCTTCAATTGTTTTATATATTGCTTTTGAGTCTCAATAAAAGTTTCTTTATCTTTCAATAATTCTCTTAATTCCTTTAAAAAAGATTCATATACTGGAGTTGTAAGATAAAAGTAGACACAAAAAAGATGTGTTTGCTTTTTCTTTGAT
>OCHK01000051.1_pt1 | contig 168076 bp, 178 predicted proteins | sample 1538551 | NCBI WGS metagenome assembly OCHK01 (sample SAMN04571707, study PRJEB22368) | human gut metagenome | biome: human gut; material: stool | host: Homo sapiens | place: Luxembourg | collected 2012-08-31
CCCCCCTTCTTCTCTCTCCTTTTCTCTCCCAAAATTTTTTATAAATTTGTTACTTTGATAATAATTTACTATTATTTTTGACCAAATTGGTATATCATATCTCTAAATTTATTATATAAATTTGGAAGATTTTCGAAGTCAATAAGTATATTTATTTCTGGTTCTTTATTAGAGGTTAATATGAAGAAGTTCATTCTACCATTTACTTCATTAATCTGAATATATTTATTCATTTCTATAGGAAATACCTGATTAATCTGTAACTTCTTTCTAAATAAATCATTTCCATTATTAGAAAAATCTGATTCATGAATATTTATAAATTGAGAGATTATTACAAATAATCTAGATACTGTATATATTGAGATAGTGTACTCTTTACACAGTGTATTCAATCTCATAAATTTAAATGTAAAGAATTTATTATAAATTCCATCAGTATTTTCTATAAGAAGTTTAAATTCGTTATTAAGTTTTATCATAATATAATTCCTCCTTTAATAAAATGTATCAATTAAAAATTCTCTTATATCACTATCTATCCATTCTGATATAAGATTATTTATTTCATACATATCAATTTCTATAGTCTCCTTATAATTTCCAAGAAAACTTTCTGCTTTAAATAATATTGTAGGTTGTACATCTTTTATTTTAGTTAATATTAACCAACAATTACATTGATTAGATATTGGTAAAGGAATAGTTCTCACACAATCTATATTTCTGCTATTTGCTTCATAAAAAGTTTCTAATGCAGACATTGCATTCCATAAATTTAAATATCCTGATCTTTCATAATAACTAAATTTATAAGTTATATAATTTCCTTTAAACTCTAATATAATATCATCATAATTTTGAATATTTCTATAAATCTTAAATTTCATAAAATTACTCTCCTAACGATTTAAAAATATTTTTGTGAGTATTTCTATTACATTTTTATAATATATCCTCACAGAAATATTTATGATTCTCAACATATGTATAAAGATACACTCAGGAGGTGAAAATATGGCATCTAACCCTTCAAGATATAAAACAGTAGTTTCTGAAGAGTCAAGTGATATTAAGGTTATTAAAGTAAATAATATCCCTCAATATGAAACTACAGAATATTGTTTAGAAGATAATGATGACTTTAAAAAATATATAGAAGATATAGAAAAAGAAGTTAGAAATTCTTTTGAATATCAGGAAATGATTCAATATTTTAGAAATAATATGGATATGAATAGATGTAGTGCTCTTGGAGGTGTTTCTAATAAAGAAGAGACTAAAATTAAAATTCATATTCATCATTCGCCTATTACTTTATATGAAATTACAGTAATAGTACAAGAAAAAAGAAGATTCTATCATGAATCTTTAGATATAGAAGATGTAGCAAAAGAAGTTTGTTATGTACACTATTGTTTATTGGTAGGATTAATTCCTTTATGTGAAACAGTACATGATTTAGTACATAATGAATTCTACTTTATTCCTAATTATGCTGTTATGGGAGGGTACGATAAGTTTCTAGAAATGTATGATCCTTGGGTACCAACTCAGATAAAGCAGAAATTGGATAGACTTGAAAAATATTCAGAAACATTTGATGAGACCGAAAATATGAAAATATTAGAAGCTCACTATATATATTTAGATATAGAAGGTATGGATAGATTACCATCATATCAAGAGCTAGCCAATTCTATGCAAACTAGAATGAAAGCATTAAGAGAAAACGGATATTCAATGGAGCCAAAACCATTAGTTTATTTCCATGATGAGAATGGTAATATAACTATGACTCCACCAACATTGAAATAAAGATATTTAGATTAAATAAGGAGGATATTAATATGAATTCATTACTTCAGTCTTTGCAGGAGCAATCTTCTGCTGTAAAAGACAACTATAATGCAGATTTAACAGTAAATACACTTGCAAATCTTCAGGAAACATTTTCTCCTGTTCCAGGTAATATTGAATATAGAGCTGAGATGATTCCAGTATCTAAATTCTCTCTGGAGAGTGGAGATGTATATTGTGTAGAAATGGAAGATTTTGCTCGTCTTAAGAGAAGTCAGAAAATTGATGAAGCATCAGCTTTGAATCAGATTCTTGAAGCTCTTAAAGATGAGGAAGATAATGATATTGAAGATATTGATGAGATTGCTATTGTTCTTGAAAAAGAAGATACCGAAGCTCTAGAAAAGAAAGTAAAAGAAGATCCTAAAAAAGTAGATGCTAAATGTGAAGCTGTTGAAGCCTACACAAATATGCTTAACAGGATTCTTGAAGCTGGAGCTCAGATCATGTATAAATAATTATAAGCTAACAAATAAATAATGTAGATAATGTTAGTGATTTATCTCCTCCGCTGTAATTGTATATTGTTCACGGACACTACAACACAAACCCTATGATTTCATAACATCTGAAATTAAATAAAAATAAGTCACTATATGCAGGCATTATCTACACTCAAACACTGTAACCCTGAAGACATCTTGCCAGTCTTCAGGGTATCTTTTGTCTTGAATATATATTATTTTTATGAATAAATAAGGAGGTATATAAATGAAAGTACCAAAAGTAATAGTACCAAAACATGCAATGTTTAATTATGACACAGTAAATATTTTTACAGATGCTAGTATAATTAAATATCCTAATGAAACTATTGGATGCGCTGGAGCGCATATAGTTACAGGATATGATGCTACTAGTGAAATATTAGAACAACCAAGAATTATTATTAGAAATTCTACTAATAATAATTCAGAGATTAATGCAATATTATTAGGAGTACAATGTGCATTAAGATATAAGAATTTTAAACAAATAAATCTTATATCTGATAGTAAAATATGTATATTTGGTTTAAGAGAGTGGATATTTAATTGGATAAGAGACTCTCAAGGATCAGATGTTCTTATCAGTTCTCAAGGAACAGAAGTAGCAAATCAACAAGTAATTCTTCAAATTATATATACAATTTTAAATAATGATTTGAGAATTAATCTATTCCATCAAAATGGGCATGTAAATATAAACAACCAAAAACAAATGGAAAATGCAAAGAATACTTTTATTAATTCAAATCATATTGAAGATGATATAGATATGGATCTAATAAAAGAAATTTCTATTGGGAATGATATTGTAGACAAATTTACAAGAAAGGAGTTAGAAAATTTTTCACCAGAAACACCAATTCCAAATACGCAGGAATTGGTAAGATTTTTTTATGATCCTTTTGATGTGGATAAGTATAAGCATTTATTAAAGATTAAATAGGAGGTAAATTATATTTATGGAAGTTACAACAACTAAACCTAAAAGCAATAAAGAAAGAGATCCAAATAAGATCTTTTCGAAAAGAAATTATTATGAAAAAGGAAAACCATTAACGCCAGAAATAGGTGATGATATTATATCTAATATAATCTTAGATATAACTGATAATCATTATACTGATTTCTTTTCAAAACGTAATGTAAATTTTAATGATATTTTTACAGATTTACATGATACTATATGTAGAATTTGTAATACCGATTTTATTACATTTTCTATGATAAGAAATATATACGTAGCAATTATTTTTGCATTAGGAGCAACAAATGATCAAGAAATAAAGACAATAGTAAAAAATAGCTTAATTCGATATTTTAAAGAAATATTAAGTTAGAAACCTTATAGTAATAAAATTTATTTTAAGAGGATTTATATTATGGCTATTAAAAGAAAGAATGAAGTAAAAAACAAAAACACGAAGACTAATTCAGAGATTATCAAAAGGGGTGCAACTATTCTTGAAAGTGAAGTGGCAGTACCATCAAGTGACAAATTACACGATTCTGTATTAGAAAATGTTTCGATTGAAAGAGAAGACAATTATTCACATTTTAATGAGTCTGTAAGAGTATTTGACTATTCAGGAACAGATTCAGTACCAATGGTATTTTTTGTAGATGATGGAACTGCAGGTTCAGAAGATAGAATAATACCTTTAGCATATTCTCCATATAATGATATCTTTAGATATCATAAAGATATTGTAGAAAATGATGATGCATTACTCAATGCTATAAAAATGGGTATGTCACTTAATAAGGAAAAAATGTCAGAAGAAGATAAAATAAAACTTTCAGGTATATGTGAATCTAGATATAATGAAAGAAGAATATATCTTGAACAGATGTGGAGATTTAGAACTAAAGATATAGCGTTAAAATTAGCTATTAAATTTATATCTCATTTGTATATGAATGTGAATAATTCAGGTGTAAGCATAAATATAGATTCACAACGTGTATCAGAGATTATTAGTAATAATCTTTATGGTATTATATATGAATGCAATGGGTCATACAACGAGATAGGAGCCCACAAAGATTCAGAAAAGATAAAAAATGGAGAGGAATATGTAAATGCTGTTTTGGACAATATGTATTCTAGTATCAAAACTCCAGAAACTATTAATATGATTATGATGCAGTTATATTCATTAGTAGAACAGGTAATTGTTAATTATTTATCTGGATGCTGTGGCCATGCTTTATATAATTATAAAGAATTGGTAAAAGAGAATGAGAAACGTAAATCTAAGGCCGATGAATCTGGTCCATTTGTTGGTTCTCGTTATGAAATCGATTTCTCTAATGATGGTATGTACAAATCTGATGTATCTATTGATGAATTATATATGTTTATGATCAATAGAACTTTACCAGTATTTGAATCTTTTAAAGAAGATTTAATACTTGCTATAATTCAGCTTAGATACGAAGTATCAGTTATGTTTAAGAATCTCTCATTTGGAACAAATAATAAGGAAGATATTAAACAAATATTTGAATATAACAAATCTAAGCAGATTAATGATGATGGTAATTCAAATAGTCCAATATATTATATATCTTTTTAAGATATTAAGAAATTATATATTATTATCTTGAAAGGAAGGTGAGTAGCAAATATGAATTACTACCCACAAAATAACCAATACAATCCATATAATAATATAATGGCTGGAACATCTAACGGTGTTCCAGCCCCTTATCCGTATCAACAGCAATATCCATATATGCAAACTATAGGTGGAAATATGCAACCGATAGGATATGGCTACAATGGAGGTTATTATACAGGAAGTTATGGATATAATCCATATGCAGAAAGACAAAGACAAGAAATTGCTCTTGCACAAATGAGAGAGCAACAAAGACAACAATCGGATATATTTAAAAGATTATATAAAGGATCTTGTAATCTTTTAGATATCGAAATTACGCCAGAAGGGTTAAAGCAATTTAATCCTCAGTTTGTTCAGCAACAAGATGATCTATCAGATTTAACTATGGATCAACAACAAGAGTTTTTTGAAATACAAAGAAAACAAGTATATCTTAATCAAGAAAAGGCTAATATAGCACAGCTACAAAATCAGCCTTTTACTAATTATAATCCTTATACTGTAGGATATTCAAATGGATATGCTCAGATGATTCAAGATTATACAGAAAAATTGGAAGGAGTTGGATTAGTAGAGTATCTTGATAAATATGCAGGAGTAGAGTATATGAATGCATGTACAAGATCAACAAACAATAATACAAATAATATAAGATCACTATATAACCCAGGTGATTATAATGCATTGCTTAATCATCATAAAGAAGGATTATTTGGAAATATATTCAATCCAAATGTATCTATAGATGATCAAGAGGTTAGGCTGCCTACAGCAATATCTGAAAAGACAAGACAAGAAAGAAGAGCAGCATTCCTAAATGCAATTTTATCAAATGGAGGTTAATGTAAATGGCTAGAGCAGATGCATTAAGTAGGCTTATTGCTAAAGATAAGTCTGCATTATCATTTAATTTTGACATGCTTACAGCACCTCCAATGTTAAGCTTATTATCTCCATACGATATAAAACAATTGGAGGATATAAGTAAAGATCCAAGATTAAATGCAAAGATTGTTCAAAAGAGAGAATATATAAATCAAATTCTTACAGCTAGAGGATTTAAAAGATTCGCTTCTGGAACTAATAGAATTGTTTATAAATTTCTTGAAGATCAATCATTGTTATTAAAGGTTGCAATAAGCGATGCAGGAATTCAAGATAGTCCAAAAGAATTCCATAATCAATATTTATTAAAACCTTTTGTTGCAAAATGTTTTGAAGTATCTCCACAAGGATCTGTAGGGTTATTTGAAAGAGTTGACAATATTACATCAATTCAACAATATTATTCTATAGGCGAGGAGATATATAATCTTTTATCTAGAATTATAGGCAAGTATGTAATTGCAGATATAGGAACTAAATTCTTTATGAATATAGGAATAAGAAAAGGATTTGGTCCAGTATTATTAGATTATCCACTTGTTTATGAATTAGATGGAGGGAAATTATTTTGTGATAATATTGATCCAATGACAGGCATTCCCTGTGGAGGGGAAATCGATTATGATGCAGGATATAATTTTCTGTATTGCACAAAATGTCATAAACAGTTCTTTGCTAATCAATTAGCAAAAGGTAACTTAGATGGAGTTATAATAAAAGGAAGAAAGGAGCATTCCAAAATGAAAATTGTTATCGAGAAAGGTGATAAAGTAAAAGTAAAAGACAGTATTATCTCCACAGACACTTATGTAAAGAATATTAGAAGTAGAAAAGAGGAAAAGAATAATACTGTTGCTACAGGAAAACTTTCAGTATCTGTAGTTAAAAATAATAAGAAAAAGAAAACTTCTGAAGAAACCAATTCTGAAGAAGAAGAATTTAACGAAACTCTTAACCTTAATGAAGAAGTAAAAACTCTAGAACAGGAAAGAGCAGAATCAAATGAACCCGAAGTTGAAGTTGACTCAGATGATTTAGAAGAAAAAGAAATCGAAAATGATTCTGAGGAAGTATCTGAAAATGCAGAAGAATCAGATTCTGAAGAAGATAATGATGAAGAATCTGTAGATGAAGATACAGAAATCGAAGAAGAATCAGAATGTGAAGAAATAGATGCTGAGGAAGATGAAGAAGAGGAGGAAGAAGAATTTGTCCCTAGAATGGAAGCACCATTCCCAGCAGTAGCGCCAGGTCAGAAAAAGAAAGCTAATGCACAGCATAAGCAGAAAGAAAAAGATGATGTGGAATACAAAGTAGTTAGGAGACAGAAATCTGAAATTCCTGAAGATAGTAAAATGGAAAATTACTAGGAGGTAAATATTATGATTCTTAAAGGGTCATTAAATATTGTTACTGATGCGCAAATGGCTGTACAAGCCAGCGCATCTAGTAGAGTATTATTTGTAGGAGAATTAAAAGATAAAAATCCTGCAAATTTTATTACATGCAGTATACTATTACCACCATATGAAGCAATCAATGCAGAAATAAATGGTGATATTGAATCTTATGATAAGATCTATATGGAATATTTGGCTTATAATAAAAATGCATCACAGATGTTTAATACAATCATTGTGGCATTATATCAAGGAATAAATATCACATTATTTATAGAGAATAGCGATATGAGACATTATAATATTCTCATCAACTTCTTGATAAATATGTATGGTATTAATCCGGGTACTGCTAACAATGTATGTAGCTATAATGATGCATATGATGTTACTATAGCATCCATTTTATATGGATATTTGGACGGATTCATCAGTGATGAAGATTATTTAAAATTTATCAACTATGATATTTTGAATGTCATCAGCGCAATGAATATTCCATACATTATGAATATTCCATATAATAAGTTATTAGTAAGATTTTGCATTGATCCGAAAGGGCCTATGACAGATCCAAATCAGCTATGTCTAATGCCTAATGTAGGTATATATGTGGAACTTGTAGAAATTATGAGAAAGTTGAAAATGGTAAGAGGATATAAAGGTCCACTTGTCAGATTCAAAAAATGATTAAAGTATGGGGTAACTTTTATAGTTACCCCAGCTTTTATTTTTAATAAAAAATTAACAATTTTGTAAAAGGAGAATTGTTATGATAGTATTTTTAGATTCTAAAGTATTAAAAGATCCAAAATTCTTAGAAGAGGTAGATATAGAAAACTCTTATCTATTCAATCTATCTGGATTTATGGACAAAACAACACAATTAAAATTAATACCTGATACATCTGTAGTTACAGCATATAATGAATTACAATTTGATCAGCAATATGCATCATATATATTAAATAATGATGTAATATTTTATGAGTTTTTCAGTAAAGTAATAAACCCAATATATATGGGAAGAGATGTATTCATTGTAGTTCAGAGAAGCGAATTCTTTGATGCAATAACAGAAAGTTTATTAAAGTTAATACAGCAAAGATATGGTTATAACAATATAGCCATAGTCAATACAGTTGAAGATATAGATTATATACCTAAAGACAATATATTTACAACTGCAGGTATATATAATCTTGATATAGATAAAGAAAGATACTCAGCAATATATGCATATAGAAATGCAAGATGCTTTAATTCTGATGGTACATTAAATGGTAATCAGGAGGCAGAGTATGTATGATGCAAAAATGAAAAACTATTTAGCTCCTATTCAATATCTTACATCGCATTTTATATATGAGTATGATATTAGTAAAGCTAATTTAAATATTTTATTTAGCAAAGGAGTTATATCAGAAGATGATTATAAATATATATTGACGTTTCCACGAGCACAGCGTCAAATATATTTTGGTATGATGCAAAAAGATAAAAACGTTGCTCAGATACTTAATGATGGATTAGCTGAGTATAGACAAAAATTCTTAGAGAGTAATCAAATACCAATCCAGAATCTTTTATCAGTAAAGAATGATGCAATGTTTTTAATAGATTTTGTACCACAATTTACTAAGTTTGATAATATTGAATTCGTAAGGAAAAATACCTATACATCTTTTTATCATTTAGGAAATTTGGAAATTTATTATTATCTGGATAGTATAAATGATAAAGAAGTTATAGATATAAAAGGAATAGATGATAAGAAATTACACTTGCATGAAAATTATATGATTTCATTGCTATGTGGTATATTTGAAGCTATACAAACTCAGGATATTTCTTATTGTATGTCATTTATTAATGATATTATCAATAAATATATTTCTAAATCACTTCCTATAGAATTTTATAGAGAATTTAATAGTGATAGTATGTATAGGGTTACTATGCCAAATGGATTACAATATCTATTTCAAACTATAAATGATAAAGATATTCAATATTTAAATATAATTACAAATCTTAATTTATTAAGAGACTTATATTCTATAATATCAAATATCTATTTCACAAACAAAAAATAACCCCCAATAGGAAAAATCCTATTGGGGAATTTTATTTTATTTTTTTGGAAGGAGCGCTCTAACGAACTATGCCGTTAGAGCAGGTAAAAGTTTTGAAATTATACATTCTTAGTTATCTACGAGAATTGATTTAACCATTGAATGAATATATTTTTTTACTTTATTGTTATTTATAGTATAATACAATACATTATGTATCATACGTTATTTTTTCTAAATCAAAATTTTCACTACCAAATCCGAACAAATCATCTGTTGGTGTTTCAGCATTATGATTTACTCCTTCATTTATAACAACCATTTGTATTTTTGTTGTTATAATAGTATAAAGTTGTTCCTTATTAAATATTAATGATAATTCATTTAATAAAGATATACTTATATTAGATAGCACTTTACGTCTTAATTCTGTAACAATTTTTTCTAAATCATTACTTGATAAATATTCAGATTGAAAAATATCTGGATTAAATATTTTGTATTCATCGAATTGTTTCCCTATAAATTCATCAAGCATCATTTCTATATATTCTCTAGAATTATACACTTGATCATATAAGTTTAATTCATCAATCTTATTTTTTTTCTTTAAGAATTCGGAAATATTTTTAGACAGCAATATAAAACTAATAGATCCTAGTAATGATACTACTAGTATTGAAATTGCCACTATCAATATACTTATTTCCACCACAGCACTCATTATAATCACTCCATTTCTGTATTTGATCTCTAAGTCCTAATAATTCAGTATTAAGATCTAAATTATTTGAGTGTTCTATAGAAAATTGAATCCAATAATACAACTTCTTTGCAATACCATAAGTAATGCCTCTATAATATTCGCAAACAAGTTGAGGCCAAAATCCAAAACACATCTGGCAAGGTAATCTAAATTCTGTATTATTATGAACCATTTGATGAACCGAAATGGAAAGCATTACTATAGGAACCATATTATTTCTATGAATCTTTTTTAATTCTTTAACTACATCGAAAGTACACACTTTTCCTTTAGTATTAAGGAAATGGTAAACAATCATAATAGTTATATCAAATATAGTAAGTCCATTATGATGCATCTCTATTTTTTTAGTCATTGTAGTATCTATATTTGATAATACTTGACAATGATCTAACCCTAAATCATATAAGTAAGCTTTATATTGAGTATAAAATCTACTTCTTCTAAATCTCCTTATACAATTTTCTACAAATTTCTTAAATATATCTGCATCACCAAATAACGTTTCTCTTGTTTGATAAAAGAAAATAGCATAACACGCATTTGGTGAAAATATATAAGGATTATTATCTTTCATTCCATCCATATAAATGTCTGGAAATGATGGATCTCTAACCATAGTAATCACCTCTTTATCTAAATGTTCTGAAATTATCCATATACAGACTCTGAGAATTAATATAACTAAATAAATATTCTTTCCACATATAATTAATTGACTAGAAACGAGGTGAACTAATTGGCAGTATATGATAGACTAGAAACAGATAATCCATTATTAGATGAAATAGTTTACAACTGTAAACTTATATTAAAATCTTGTGTTTTAAAAGACCAAGAAGCTGCTGATAATGCAGAAACTCTGGAATCCTTAAAAGAAGCTGATGTATATAGAGCAATAAAAGAAGGAAGAGCTTCAATATATTTATTTGAAGTAAATGAATCAGATATGAGGAAAGTAAATATACCTGAATATTTGATTGATGAGTATGTTGATGATATGAGAGAATTTAGATCATTCTGTATTAAAAATGGATTGCCATATATAGATGATCTTATAGCATTACTATCAGATAGTTTTTTAAAGAATCATCAGGAATATAATGAATATTATAGAAAAATATCTGGTTTGCCACCTATTGGAGAACAAGGAGTTTATATAGATGATAGTGATATTGAAAATATAAAGTCCCCAATAAATATAACAGTACCATTGCACGAGATGCCAATATCTACTTTAAATATATTAAAACATAATGGGATAATTGATAAATATATTCAATTATATCCAGATAAAAAGTATTTAAAGTATTTGACGTGTAATATAAATCCAGATGAAGCCAGATTATTAGATGATCATGCATTGTTATATGTAGATCAAAATATTACAGATAAACTATTAGACAGATTCAAAATATTAATATCAAAAAATGCTGCATATTTTGATACTACATTCAATAATGATGCATATGCGATATATTCTGATCATTTTCATAATTTTGTATCTATCCTTATAGTATCACAAACTATAATAGATATGATTAATGAAATGCCAGAATATTATATAAGAAGAGATGTATTTGATATTAGAACTTGTGAATATTTTTGTGAGGCAAATGGAGTTACATTCTTTCCAGAAATTCCTTTAAAATATCAAATAAAATTAGTTCAAAATCTTAATAATCTTATAAAATTTAAATCTACTGATAAATGTATTATTGATATTTGTAGTTTATTTGGCTTTAAGAATATAGAGATTTTTAAATACTATCTTATGAAAGAGCATAAAAGAGATAGTTCTGGTAAATTATTAGATATAGATGAAGAAGATTTAACTAATACTTATGATCTTAAATTTATTAAAGTTCCATTAACAGAAACTGTTGATAAGTATTATAATGACGAATCTAATATAGAGAAATATGAAGAAATCATATCAGGGGACGATTCATGGAATGGCCCATATAGTCCTAACTATGTAAAACAAAATATTTTAAAAAATGAATTTAATATAGTTAGATCAAAGTATATGTCTATAGATGCTATTTACTCTTTGACAGATGTGGCATTTGAAACTTCATATTTCTTGAATATGATACTGTATTCAGGATTAGATCTGGATAGTGCTACATTTAATATACCATATATTGATGCTAATTATAGCATACCAATTCAGCATTTATTCTGTTATTTATACGCATTGATGTATATGTATGAAGGAGTAAATGATCCCATTATAGAAGATATGTCAGCAGTATTACAGGTAAGAGGATTTGATTTTGAATACAATTTAGCCCAGTTATCTGATTATATTGCAACTAAAGGTTATACATTAAAAGACCTTGGCGTAGACAAGTTTATGTCTAATAATGAAGAGTATATAGATATATTTGAGCACATGTCTGTGCAACAAATGGTAAATTTATATATAAATAATAAAAATATTTATGATCATATTATACAAGGTATGATTCATGCAGATAACAAGAATATTTATGATTGTTATAGAGCATTATATGATGCTATAATGACATCAGAAATAAATAAATCATTATTTATGCTAGAAGAAAAACAAAATGAAGATGGAAGTTATGGTGCATACGCAGCCACATATACTGAATTCTTAGAATATAAAGACCATTTCTTATTTGAAAGACTTCAACAATTTATAATAACACCTGTAGATACAAAAGATGAAGCAGATATTAAGAAAGAAAATATGTATAAAGAAATGGAAGAAATTACAACTTATATTATAGATAAACTTAATAATGATGAGCTGACACAAATCTTTTCTCAATTTCCATTGGAAACTGGAAATTATGTAAAGCAGTATATGTATAAAATTATTGACTTCTTTAAATCTCACAGGATTTTTATTAAAGATTTAAATAATTTATACACTCTTGATGAAGACTATGTATATATCATAGATGAATTAGTCTCAAAGTATAGCTCATTTACAATTGACCAAAGATGGCCTACAAAAGACAATATTTCTAGCATACATTCCACAAGAGATGTATCTGATAGGTTAGATATTGTATTTGATTTAATTAGTCAGATAAATAGAATATTTGAAAAGCATTATGATGATGCATATCAATGTAAAGATGATATAAAATCAATTATAGGTTCTATATTTAAGGATGAAAAGATAAATATAGAAGATATGACAGAAATAGTATATAGACATTATCATAGAGTATATGAAGATGATTCGCAAAGATATCTTATTACAGATGCTATAGGACATGTAATGTCAAAATTTATAGTATCAGATAAGGGTCTTGAATTATATGATATGATTACGATAAATAAAACATACGATTAATTATAATTTGAAATAGGAGGAATACTAGTATGGGTATTAAAAAATTATTTTTAACCGAGTTAGGTAAAATCGGTGATAGTGTATCCAATATTTTACCTACATATGGAAAAGTTGGACCTAAAGCTACAGATATATTAGTTAGCGATTTATATACAGGTAAACCATTATTCAGAAAGTCAAATAAAGTTGTGACTGGAGGTTCATTATTTACAGCATCAAAATTCTTTGATATTGATCCGCCGACATTGCCACCATATGATGGAGATGATCCAGAGAAAACTGGTGGTAGTTTATTGAGAATTATTAATGCTGATGGAAATTATGGGCAGTATACCAAACCTACAGACAAATCAGAACTCTCTCAATTAAGACAAAGTGAAAGAGTATGGTTGTTTGGTGTTGGCGTTGGAGGAACAGGATCAGATGCATCGCAGATCTTAGATGTAGCATATAATAGCAGAATTGAGCCAAATAATCTTATTCCATTTAGATGTATTAATAGAAGTGGAATTTCCGGGATTCAGTCTGCTGGAGATACAGAATTAAGTAAATACCATGGAATTGGTTATAGAACTTTGAGTGCTGCGTCTGCAGGAGCTTCTGCAGAATACTACTGTTATTATTTTAAAGAGTTTGATAATGATCCTATTATTTCTCTAAGAAATATTTCTGGAACTAGTGGAGTAGATTTGAGTTCTGAGGATCTTAAAGGATTCTATAGTATTGATAAAGCAAATATTGAAACAATGGTTGAACTTAACTTTAAGATCACCAAAGACGAATGTAGAGAATTCTTTGATGCTGCTAATATCGTAGAAGATAAATCTCTTAGTTCTATTATGCTTGTTTCTTCATTTAGAAGAACAGCTACAATTGTAGACCCTATTGCAGGAGGTATGAAAACTACAGAGATTTATGAGAATTTTCAGCCAGTTACCAAATTAAATATTTCAAAAGAAAATATGTCTGATGAAACTAAAGGACTTGATATTATTTATCATATTTATTTCTAATAATATTCCCCAATAGTTATAATAACTATTGGGGATTTGTATGATATTGATAACTTTAAAGTAAATATATATTATATAAGTAATAAATAAAAATTGTGAGGTGAGTTTATGTATGATGGTAACAAATCTAACTGGTGGACCGATACATTTGGTGCGGTTTAAAGATGAATCGTTTGTCAATAATGCTCAGATAATGAAATCTGAAACTGGAAAGGTAGAAGATGACTACATATATGCATCTAAACAAGATATATTAAATATAGATGAAATACCGTGGTATTTTCAAAATTATTATAATATACCTAGTTTAGGAAATAAGTATGTGTACGAAGAAAATAATAGAAAAATAAGTGTATTTTTCAATTCTAGTATTTTAAAATGCAAACAAACTAAAGATTCTATAAGAGGAAATGAATCTGATGGACCAAATTTATTTGCGGTAAATTTAGATGAAGCTTTAGCTATTTGCGATGAAATTGAAAATGTAGTGTTCCCATGTATAAAGGTAATAGATATGTGGGACGGAAAAGAATTAGGATATTGTTGTTTAGCAAGTCCTAGAAAATAAGTAATAAGGAGAATTTATAATTATGGGAAAATGTATAGAAATTCATATTGAAACTGTAGACAATATAAGATTCGAAAGCGAAGGAGCTGATATGAATCTTACAATAACTCTACAAAGAACCAATGAAGATATATTTATGGTTCAGTATACAACAAATACAGAAGGGGTTCATATGTGCCCTCATTGTATGAACTTTTTTAGAACTGAGGAAGAAGCATGTAATTGTTGTGAAGAACCAAATTTTTTAACAGAAGAAGAAGTATGTGTAGAATTAGAAAACAATCTTCAAATTCCTGATGTGAATATTTATATTAATCATGAATTATTCAGAGAGGGAGTAAAAGAAGATTAATAAATTAAGGGATATCCAGTTTATTGGATATCCCTTATTCTTTTTATTTTTTAACTTATATGTAATTAAACTATGAAAGGAATGAGTTATATAATGGCAACCAGAGTTCCTAAAGTTATAACTAATAAAAATGATATAGACTATTTATTAAATTTAAAAGAAGAAGATATTACATTAAGCGAAATGATGGAATTATTTGGAGAGTTTAATGGTAAAATAAAATTTCACCCATATGATACATTTGTTGTTCCAAAAGGTAAGTATGGAAAAAATAAAAAGAATACAAATTCAGTAAATACTACAGTAGGTATATGGATATTTAATAAATTTATGATAGAGAATGAACTAAGCGATACATTAGGATATCTTAATTATGAAATAAATGGAGATAAATGGAATGAATTGGTAGATATAGTAACTGAGAAAGTACTAGAAGATGATTTAGAATTGGATGTACTTGATCATCTCTTGCAAAAATCTCAAAAATTAATGCCTATGTGTACTGTATTAACCCCTTCTGTTACACAAAAATTTCTTAATGTATCTAAATATATTGAGCCAAAGAAGAGAGAACTTGCTAAGAAATATGAAAAAGAATTAGCTGCAGGTGATGCAGTAACTGCAGAAAAAATGGAGCAAGAGCTTATTGATTATGCATTAGAATATTTAAAGGATGATCCATCATTAGATTTATATCTATCTAAAGCAAGATCTAGTATAGGAAATCATTTTAAGAATATGTATATTATGAAAGGCGCGATAAGAAATCCTGACCCTAATGCAGAAAAACAATTTGATATAGCTTTATCAAATTATAATGATGGTATTAGTAAAGACGAATATGCTATATTCTGTAATTCATTGTCTGCAGGACCATACAAAAGAGCAAATAAAACAGAAGTAGGAGGTAAATGGGAAAAGTTGCTTGTTAAAGGATATGAGCATATAACAACACTTCCTCAAGGTTCTGATTGTGGTACAAAAGATTGCATTGAAGTACTTCTTACAGAAAAAAATGTAGGATATTGGATGTATTCATATATTTATGAAAACGGTAAACTCGTAGAACTCAATTCAAAGAATAGAGATAAATACATTGGCAAAAGAGTTAAATTAAGATTTTCTGGATTATGCGAGGCAAAGGATGGAATATGTAATGCTTGTATGGGTAATCTAGTTTATAAACTAAATGTAAAAAATGTAGGTATTGTAGAAAGTTCTATAGGATCTATTCTTAAAAATATATCAATGAAAGCATTTCATGATAGTGTAGAAAAGAGTACAAAGATAGATGTAGAGAAAGCATTTGGAGAATAATATTCAGGAGAAGGATCTAGTTATCCTTCTCCTGATTTAACGTATATAGTAGCTTTTGAGATATAGAAAAACATAATTTTAATATATATTATCTTTATGATAATATTTTAAGGAGGATTAAAATATGAGTAAAAGTTTAACTGTTGAAAGAAAAGAAGTCATTAAAACTATTGAAGAAGAGGTCCAAGCATTACAAGCTTCATATGATATTCTTCTAGATAGACCACCACAGGATGAAGGATTAGATATAAACATATCATATCCAAAATCTGATGTGTGGGACTTCGATACATCTCTACAGAGGATTAATTTGGACGAAGAAAGGAAAAAGGATATTATATCTGGTAATGGATTTGTAATATCTCCATATCAGACTATAAAGAAAGAACTCAAAGCTCCGTATGGAATATTTAGTCCAAAATATGGCCAGCAGCTTTCTGACGTTAATCCTTTTATAGATAGATATAAATGTGAATGTGGGTATCAGAAATCCAGAATTTATAATAATATGGAATGTCCAGTATGTCATACTAAAACTAAATATGTTGATGATGACTTTGGATATTTTGGATGGATGGTTTTAAATAATTATTATCTTATCCATCCTAATTTATATAAATCTATAGAATCTATTATAGGAGCCCAAAGATTAATAAATATATTAGATATAGAGGATGAAAAGAACGAAGATGGGCATTCAGTCAATCCTTCTGAAGAGAAACCAAAGAAGAGAAAAAGAGGACCTCATATAAAAGAAAGAGGAAAAAATGAACCATTTTATGGTATAGGAATGATAGAGTTTAAGAAAAGATTTGTAGAAATTTTAGATTATTATGTAGCAATATCTACAAATAAAGCTTCAAAAATGGAATATTATAATGACATTATGAATAACCTAGATAAAGTATTCTGTCAAAGTATTCCGGTATATACAACTCATTTAAGACCATACGAAGTTTCAGATAAAACAGGTCTTAAATTTGAAGCAACTAATGCTATTTATAACATGCTCTCTAAATTAGTAACAGAAATAAATGATGATAAATTAAGACATAATAGAGAGAAAAAACCTAAAATGAAACTGCTATTTGATACGCAGATAAAATGGAACGAGTTATATAAAGAGATCGATAATATCTTATCAGGTAAGAAAGGTAATGTAAGATTACTCGCTGGTGGTAAGATGAACTTCAGCTCTCGTAATGTAATTACACAAAATCCTAAATTAAGAATAGATCAAGTAACTCTTCCATATTGGTGTCTTGTAGACATCCTACAACAACAGATTATAAATATTCTTGTAAAGACATACAATATGTCTTACAATGATGCTTATTATAAATGGTATACAGCAAATATAGAACCAGATAAAACTATAATCCAAATAATAAGAGGTATTATGTATAGTAATGATCAAGGACTTCCAGTGATTATAAATCGAAACCCTTCTATTTCACGTGGATCATTATTACAAATGTATTGTGTAGATATGACATTTAACTATACAATGGCACTACCATTACAGATATTACCTCTCTTAGCAGCGGACTTTGATGGCGACGTCCTTAATGTATATTATATTATAAATAAGGCATTTTATAAGAGAGCAAATCAAGTTATTAATCCTAGAAAGTCAATGTATATTAGTAATAATGATGGCAAATTAAATGGTGCTATTATTCCTGCTAGAGATACATTAATTAATGCTAATACACTTATTAATTTAAGTAGAAAGTATTACAGTTCTAGCGATATAGAAACTTTGAAGAAGATAAATAATTAATAAGAATATGGGTATACTATTAATAATAGTATACCCAATTTATCTTTTATTGATATATTATTATAATGAAAAGATTCATAAGTATCAATATATCAAAAAAACATTAAAGATTCAATGTATTTAAAATATCAAGACGGCGAAAAGATTCAGTGAAGTCAAAATATCAAATGGAATAAAAGATTCAACGCATTTAATATATCAAAATGATGAAAAGATTCATAAGTATCAATATATCAAAAAACATTAAAGATTCAATATCCAAAATATATCAAGAGCCTCAAAAGATTCTGATGATTTAAAATATCAAAGGAGCGAAAAGATTCAAAAAATCTAATATATCATATGGACAGAGAGATTCAACAAATTCAATATATCAATGATTTGAAAAGATTCAATTATTATAATATATCATATGGAAAGAAAGATTCAACGCATTTAATATATCAAAATGATGAAAAGATTCATTACATGTAATATATCATTGACAACAAAAGATTCATAATTATTAAAATATCATGGGGGGAAAGAGATTCAGTGAAGCAAAAATATCAAAGGGAATAAAAGATTCATACTTTCTAATATATCATATGGAAAGAAAGATTCAGAATATGTAAAATATCATTAGGATGAAAAGATTCAATAAATCTAATATATCATATGGACAGAGAGATTCGCTCTAAATTATATATCAAAGTATACTAAAGATTCAGGTAGAATAAAATATCAATGAAGAAAAAGATTCAGTCAATTAAATATATCATAAAGAGGAAGAGATTCAACGTATTTAATATATCAGGAAAGAAGAAAGATTCAGGCAGAATAAAATATCAAAATAGTATAAAGATTCAATAGATATAATATATCATACAATGGTAAAGATTCAAGCGACTCAATATATCAAGAGCATAAAGAGATTCATTGACAAAAATATATTAAAGAATATATGGAATACTAATGTATAGTATTCCATATATTTTATTTTTTTGTAATTTTGCATATTTATATACATATATTATTTTAGTGTAGTTGGCAAACTTAACACATATAGAAAGGAGATATCATATGGGAAAAGTAAGATATCAAAACCACAGTGATCTTGAAGATCTAAATGTAGAAATCGAGGTTCAAGGACTCGCCTCGATTTCAAAGAAAATTAAAGAATCTGTGGTAGGGTTATCCCTAGACCAGGTTAGGTATCTTGTAGACGCATACTATCAGATGCAAGATGCCAGAATGGCAATGGAGAATCAGGCAAGATCCCTAATTCAGGGATATGACTCCACTGTTGATGGTGCCAAAGATGCACATCCTTTGGCAATTCAGTGGACAAGCAGGGCCTTTAGAAATGATGAGGCCCAGATCCACAAGATGTTGGATGCATACACAGATTCAATACCTATGGGTAGATATTTAAAATCTATTACGGGTATTGGACCTGTAATAGCTGCCGGGTTATTAGCTTATCTAAATATAGATAAGGTTAGTCATGCAAATCAGTTTATTAGTTATGCTGGTTTGAATGATAACAATAATCCATGGCTTGGTAGAGACGGAGCTGCCAAACTCGTCAAGGAGCTAAAGACTATGTTCCCTGACGAAAACCCTAAGAATCTAAGTGATGATGTGTTCATTGAGATTTGTAGGAGAACGCATAGATCCTTTGAATCTGTGCGTAAATTCTCACAAGTGAAAGAAAATAAAACCCGTGTAAGAAAAGGGTACACGACGTGGGATTCTCTCCAGAGTTATCTGGCGATGCCACCATTCAATCAAAACTTGAAAAAGTTATGTTCTAAGATTGGGGAATCATTTGTCAGGGTATCTGGTAAAGAGAGATCTTTGTACGGTAGGCTATACCGTCAGAGAAAAGCATATGAAACAATCAAGAATGAAGATTTAGAGTATGCTGATCAGGCTGCCGATATTCTAAAGAAAAAGAATATCAATAAGAGTAAAGACGCTTACAAAGCTTACTCTAAAGGCAAGCTACCAAAAGGCCATATTCAGGCCAGGGCAAAACGTGCTACCGTAAAGATATTCTTATCCCACGTATTCGATGCTATGTATTACGAAAAGTATCGAATCGATCCTCCAACCCCATATGTACTTGAGTACATGGGTCATGAGGATATAATCTATCCTGAAGTAGATTACAAAGAATTCTTTTGATATAAATATCAAGGGTAGGATAATATCCTACCCTTGATAGTAAGAAAGATTCACGAATTGCAATATATCAGAGAAAACAAGAGATTCAGATTATGCAATATATCAAGGCACGCAAAAGATTCAACGCCCATAATATATCAAGGAAGAAAAAAGATTCATGGATTGCAATATATCACTTAGGAAGAAAGATTCAAATGTTTCAAAATATCAATGGATGTAAAAGATTCAGCATAGCCAAGATATCAGGAGGTTAAAAAGACATAGGGCTGCTATATATAGCAGCCCTATACATTTTATTTTTTGTCTATTTGATATCGAAAACATTAAGTTAATTGAAGTTAGAGAGGTGAGATAATTGAGTTATGAGAATGGAAAAAGTTATAAAACATTTGATATAGATTATGTAGAAAATCCTAAAGCCGAATACATTCAGTTTAAAAAAGGATATGAAGAATTGCACCCTTCTATATATATCCCATCTACAATGCATTCATACTCATTAGCAATACAGTATATGAGAGATTGGTTTTTAAACCAATTTGATAAAGATTACTGGAAAACTGTATATGTAAATGGTAGTCATATTTTAAATGATTACAAAAGATACTCTATTATACAATCTACTTATAGAGAGAAGCCTGCTGTCGCTATTACGCCGAATATAGATTTTGATTATGATCGTGAAATGCTTGATAGATATATGGGCGGTAGAAATTTTATTATGGCTAAATATAATCACAGACAAGGTTTCTTTAAAGATTATGAAAATAATATCTTTTTAGGTATGAATGTAAGAGAACAAAAAGTTCAATTTAATTTTAAATGTAGAGTAGAAACCAGAGCTCAGCAATTAGATTTATATAGAACTATGGAGCTTGCATTTAGAATAGGATTTACACAAAAAGAATATATTGCATGCGATTTTCATATACCTATGGAAATTATGCTTAATATTGCAAATCATGCAGGATTTGAAATAGAAAAAGATGCTAAAGGAAATGAATCTATTAAAGATATAGTAGCATTTACAACGTATTTAAATAAACATTCTAACTTTCCTATGATGTATAAACTTAGACAAGTATCAGGAAAAAATGAATTCTTTATGAGAGTTAACAATGTCTACTGTAATATAGATACGAGAGAAAATCTTAATTATGATGATGGTGAAAGAGAAGGTCATCTTGAAAATAATTTTCATGTAGAAATGAATGCAGTATTAACAATGTGGGTTCCTGCATTCTATGTATTTAAGACACATAAGGCACTCTATAAATACGTTAAGACTGCTGATAGCAGTTCTATAGGTCTATGGACTACAGAAGTTGTAGATGTTCCTGAGGTAAATGATAGAGGGTGGCAGCTTCTTATGCACACAGAATATGAACTTGATAAAGAAGAGATTGAAGCTGGTGAATTTGATATAGATATATCTTCATTATTTATCAATAATGATATATATTCTGTATTTAGACTAGATTTAAAAATGGGTATAAGTCCAGCAAGATTTTTCGATATACAATTCATTAAATTGGAAAATGCTGATCAAGTAAAGATATCTATGGATTGGAAAAATATGATAATACATGTAAAAAATTGCACGCAAAATAAACTATTATTAGCATTCTATATTGATAAAGGATATTATAATACACAATTAATAACTCTGAAAGACATGAATACCACTAGGATCGATAAATGATCCTAGTGGCATCTTATTTATATATAAATCCCTAAGTGTTTTAATATGGAGTTAATTAAATTATATCCGATATTAATATCTATATTTCCAGATTTTATCTGAATTAAAATAGCCTTACATTGATCTATATACTCAATTTTCTTAACTAGATCTTGTCTTTCTTTACGAGATATATTAGAACAAGATAATCTTTGGCAATATTTATTTTTCTCATTTCTAAGAATAATTAAATCACCATCAATGTCAGACATATTTTTTGAAATATTTCTATTAAATACGGAAATTAAATCTTTAAAAGCAGGTGCAATTGTTTCTTTCATTTTATATAATTGCTCATCAAAAGATTTAGCCCATTCTTCTAAAGCATTTAAAAAACCATCAGGTAATTCCCCAATAGATATTTCTTTATCCATTATAATCCTCCCGATATATTATAAATGTAGTACTCTATCTCTAATTTCTTCTGTTCTTCCTTGATTCCAGAAGTTGGTTCCAAGATATCCGCATGTCCTTCTTACTACATTCATTTTATGAATATCTCTGTTTCCGCAATTTGGACATTCCCAAATTAATTTATTATTTTCATCTTCTACTATTTTAATTTCGCCATCATAACCACATACCTGACAATAATCGCTCTTTGTATTAATTTCAGCATATATAGTATTTTCATATATATGCTTTATTACTGCAAGAATTGCCGGAATATTGTTCTGCATATTAGGTACTTCTACATAACTAATAGCTCCACCCGGAGACAATGATTGAAACTCAGATTCAAAACTTAATTTAGTAAAAGCATCAATTTTTTCTGTTACATGCACATGATAACTATTTGTAATATAGTTATGATCAGTTACATGCTCAATAACTCCAAATCTATCTTTAAGACACTTAGCGAATTTATATGTAACACTTTCCAAAGGAGTTCCATATATACTAAAGTCAATATTATCTTTAGCTTTCCATTCAGCACAAGCATCATTTAATTTCTGCATAACTTTTAATGCAAATGGTTTACCAATTTCAGGTTCTGTATGAGATACACCCTTCATTCTATATGTGCATTCATATAAACCAGCATAACCAAGAGATAATGTAGAATAACCTCCATGAAGAAGTTTATCTATTTTTTCTCCTTTTTCTAATCTAGAAAGAGCACCATATTGCCATAATATTGGAGCAACATCGCTAGGTGTTCCAGATAATCTATTATGTCTTATCATTAGCGCTCTATAACATAATTCAAGTCGCTCATCAAAAATCTTCCAAAATAGCTCTTCATCTCCATTAGAACTGCAGGCAATATCAACCAAATTTAATGTGACTACTCCTTGGTTAAATCGCCCATAATATTTTGGTTTATTATTTTCATCAACGTAAGGAGTAAGGAAACTTCTACAACCCATTGGAGTATAGCAATGTCCTTCTCCATTTTTATCTATCTTATATTCAAGCATTTTCTTTTCAGATATATAATCTGGAACTAATCTCTTTGCTGAACACTTAGCAGCAAGTTCTGTAAGATACCAGTATTTGGAGTCTTCTGTAATATTATCTTCCTCTAATACATAAATAAGTTTAGGGAAAGCTGGGGAAATGTATATTCCTTTCTCATTTTTAACTCCAAGATATCTCTGCTTCAATACTTCTTCTATAATTAAAGCAAGATCATGTTTTGTTTGAGGATCATCTACCTCATTAAGATACATAAATACTGTAATAAATGGAGCCTGACCATTAGTAGTCATCAATGTAACTACTTGATACTGAATAGTTTGAACTCCTTTATTAATCTCTTTCATAACTCGCTCTTCAGCAATATTCTCAACTAAAGCTTCAAATTCTTCTTCTTTCGCAAAAGAAGTATGAATATAATTATCCATCAATTCTTTTCTAACTTCTTTTATGAATTTCTGTCTACTCACATCAACAAATGGAGCTAAATGAGATAGTGAAATACTTTGACCTCCATATTGCTGGCTTGCTACTTGTGCAATAATCTGAGTGGCTACATTACAAGCAGTGCTAAATGAACTAGGCTTATCAATACCTACTCCACTAATTACAGTTCCATTCTGTAACATATCTTCCAGATTAATAAGACAACAATTATGCATAAATTGAATAAAGTAGTCAGCATCATGGAAATGAAGTAATCCATTCTCATGAGCCTCTCTTATATCTTTATCCAATAATAATCTACTTGTAATATCTCTACTAATTTCTCCAGCTACATAATCTCTCTGCACTGAATTGATAATAGGATTTTTATTGGAATTTTCCTGTAATATTTCTTCATTATTTCTATTAATAATAGATAAAATATGATCATCAAACTCTGAATTTTTTCTAACCAAAGCTCTATTATATCTATAGATAATATAAGCCTTAGCTACATCATATTTATTTTTATTAACAATAGCCTTTTCAACTTTATCCTGTACATCCTCTACAGTTGCTGTAATATTACACTCTTTATAATAGTTTTCTATATCTGTCGCTATATTAACTATTTCCTTCTTACTTAATCTATTAGGATTATCAGGTGTTCCAGGATCAACCTCTTCATTAGCTTTACTAATAGCTTCGATAATCTTCATTACATCAAATACAACTTCTTTTCCATCTCTTTTAATAATATTCATAATACTATCCTTTCTTTATTTTTTTGGTATAAAAGCCTCATACTCATTTTAGAGTATGAGACTATTTCATTTACTGATTAGTTACAAGGTCTTTAGATATTTACTTTTAGGCTTCATCCTCAGATTTAATAGGTTCTGCAATAGATAAATCACCATCTTCTAAATCTACAGCATTTCCTTCTTCATCTTTTAAAGGAGTAACAGCATCTTCTAAGTCAATATCTTTATCAGAGATAAAGTCTTCTTCGAGATACTCAATATCTTCTGTATCTTCTTCAACTTCATCTACACTATTATCTTCGATCTCAAGATCTTCGTCTACAGAATCAGTATTATCTGTCTCATTTATAATTACAGATTCAATCTCAATATTACTATCATCAGCGATATTCAATATATGGAGAATCTCATCTGTAATACATTTTATATTATCTTCAGTTACAAATGCTGAAAACTGAGGATAATGTAAAATAATATAGTTATATAAGAATTCATCGAACTTATTGGAAATATAAAGAGTGTATTCTTTAATAGTTCCAAATACAGTTCCATTTTTATTTATGGATTCTTTGATAATTTCAATCTGTTGACTCACTACTGATTTAAATCTTTCATTAGACAGTAATGAAATAGCAATTTGTTTTAAAGTGCGCTCATCTTCTTTAGCGTACTTTGTGACCTTATTATAAATACCTTTTACAATAGATACTATTGCAATTACCATAACAACAGCACATAAAATAATTGTAATATTTTGATTAGTAATCATAAATTTAAACCTCCTTATATAAATGTTTTTTAGAAATGAGGTAGCCAATTTTTGATGACTACCTCATTTAACGATTTACGTTGTTCTCATAGTTTGATATAAATTTATCCATCCTTCACCAGATTTTAATTTACCAAATCCATTCTTTGTATCTATTATAGATAGTACAGTTCCTCTGGATTTAGATATTCTTTTTCCATCAAATCTAGTAGCTACAGGATAATTTAATCCAGCATTAGTTCTAATATAAGTCCTATCAACTGCAACTTTTACTTTGAAAATTGACTGAACTTTATTAGATCCAATAATATCAGTAATAGCATTGCAGATAGCAATAGCTGCAGTTCTGTAATTATATTCAGACACATCTTTCTCACTATCTACACTACAAATATTTATTATAAGTAAATTATTAATAGTTTTTGTTTCTTCATTAACTGCATATTTTTCTTCCATAGCTAATCCGATATTATTAAATCTACTAATTAATTTACTTGCAATATTTTTTAAATGAGTATATGTGATATTTCCTCCATAATTAATACTAGGTCTCTCATTTCCAGAACTGAAATGAATTCCTATAGTAAATTTTGCATTATTAATATCACAATTTGATTTTATTTTTGGTACAATTTTATCGATAGAAATTGCTCTTTCACATGTACAATCTATCGGATTATGCCCATTATTTATTAAAAGCGTTAATAAGTAATCTTTTACTTTTCTAGCTTCAGTGCTTTCTTTTATTAAACCACTTACACCAGATCCTATTTTTCCATCAGGATTATGACCTGCATAGACATTTATTATCATTTAGACCATTCTCCTTATTTCAACTTACTTGTAGCGATATATCCTTTAATACCATCCACAATACAGAGAGACCAATTTTTACCTTTATGAATTCTCTTTGTTTTCGTTCCAACTTTAAGAGTTTTCATAGAAGTAGATTTAATACTATTTTTCTTTCTGAATGCTGCTTTCTTAGTAACTGTAACGGTAGGATATTTGGAAAGTTTGGATTTATTCAACGCAGTATTTTTGATATAACCAGTTTTACCGTTATACTTACATTTGCTCCATCCATTACCCATATCTTTAACAAAAGTTACATCTACACCTTTAGAAAGAGTTGCATAACTTCCTTTAAGCTGATTCATGTGTTTATAAAGTCTACAACTTAATTTAGTCTTTACTTTAGGTACAGTATCATAGTCAGGTCTACCATACCCATCAATTTTTGGATCATTAAAACTATATACTTTATAAGCGACACATCCGCCATCTCTGCTAAATTCTGTACTATTATTACTAGTATTTCCTTCAATAGTATAAACTTTTTTATTAGCTTTATCTACTTTATATACCTTTCCAGTATGTGCAATTCTTTTAAGAGAATTAGACCAGAAGAAAATTTCATCTCCAACCTTAGGAGTTGTTTCTCCTCTCTTATAATATCTACCCATATCTTTAAAGTTTTGAGCAGATGTTGGTGTATAATTGCTAAATCCACCAAGTAACCTTTTAGCTTCTTTTTCTCCATAAGCTTCAATAAAACATTCATCTACGAATGCATCGCACCAAGGTTGGCCATTACACCCTCTTTTCTTTCCAAAGATTGTATAATTATTCTTTCCAACATTAGCATGAGGTTTTTCTAGATTTTTATTTGAAGCTTTTTCTTGATATCCAACATAGCTTTTTGCTACTTTAATTACTTTACTAGCATAACACTTAGCCATAATATATTCCTCCTTTATTATTATTTATATATTTGTTGTGATAAACAAAAGAGAAATGGGATGGTATTTTTACCATCCCACTAATTTTAAACAGAATCAATGTCCAATATTTTTAATAATTTATTCACTTTAGTTTCTAATTCATTAATTTTCTTATCTGTATTCTCTTTATACTCAATATAATCTTTTCTAGTTTGTTGTAATATATAAGTTGATAAAGAAAATAATTCATTATAATTGAATGCATAATTATATAATATTTGGTCATTCCTTCTATCCCATACATTTGCATTACAATATTTACCATCTGGAATAAGCATAACTTTGCATTCTGCAATTAACTCAATATCTATTAAAATATTATCAATATCATCAATATTAAATGTTTCACCCATATCAAGCATAACTGCACCGTTTTGTCTATCCATATTACTGAATGATATCTCTAATTGATCATTATCATTAATAAATGACTCTGTAAGAGGATTTGAGAAATCTTCATCATTCCCTGTATAAGATTGAATTACATTATTTGTAAGATCAATAACTTTAGAATCTCCATTTAATGTTGTAATAATAATATTATTTATATAGATAGGAGGCCAATCCGAATTTAATTTTGAAATGTCCTCAAATAAGATATATCTAATATTTTTTCTATATTCTTCATAATTTAATAATTTAGGGTCTATAGAAATAATTTCATTAAATATCTCATATTCTGGAATACCTTCTTCCCCTCTATGCTTCCAATTATAAGTATTTTTAGAGTAATCTCTTGTAATACCATCCTCTTCGGAAGTATATTTTTGTATTCCAATTCCTGCATATGATGCTTTCCCAATAATATATGAAGGAATAAAGAATTCAGTTTTAACACCAGAAAAATCATAATCTGATATACCTAGTTCTCTTAATTTATCTTCTACTTCTTGAGATATTACTCCTATTCTCTTTCTTCTATGAACAGCAGACTGAGCTCTTATAGTGTCATTATTAAAAATATATGAGCATATATCTATTGATTCAAATAATTTAATTAATTTGTCAATATCTTCTCTATCACTTAATTTTTCTATTGTATTTTTCTTATTTTTATCTGATGTCATTTGTGGACTATTACAATGTATACTACCTATAGGATATGTAGATGATCCTAATTCTATTGTACTAAATTGAGTTCTATAAGGATCATATTGTTCCAATACTCCTAGTAATACTTTATCTGCGCATGGAAACATTTGTAAAGAAACTCTTCTTCCATTATACGAACCATTGTTACACCCTTCAGGGGAGTTAATAATTAAATTTTTCATTGCTGCACCTGATGGCAAAGATATATTTCCGCTCCACGAATTATATGGGTAATCATTTACATACATTTCTGCTGTATCACCATCATCAGGATTATAATTGCTCGCTATTTGTGTATATCCTAAGTAAGCATATGCCCAGTTAGAAAAACTACCTTTTGGTCCTTGTGGACCTGTTGGCCCTTGTGGACCTGTATTACCCTTTGCTCCTGTATCACCCTTTGGTCCTTGTGGCCCTTGTAGCCCTTGTGGTCCTTGTGGGCCTGTATTACCCTTTGCTCCTGTATCACCCTTTACTCCTTGTGGGCCTTGTGGACCTGTTGGTCCTGTATCACCCTTTGGTCCTTGTGGGCCTGTATTACCCTTTGCTCCTGTATCACCCTTTGGTCCTTGTGGACCTGTTGGTCCTGTAGCACCAGTATTACCCTTATCACCTTTTGGTCCTTGCTGTCCTTGTGGACCTGTTGGTCCTGTATCACCCTTTGGTCCTTGTGGTCCTTGTGGTCCTACCTCACCTCTCGCACCATTATAAACTTTAAATGAAAATTCTCTTTCATCATTTAATCTTATAGAATAAGTATTAACACCACCGGAGGATGTATTAAAAGGATCAGTAATACAAGTTACATCTTTAATTGTAGCACCATCTGAAACATCAAATGGATACTCAGTTCCATTAGTAAATAATAATGTATATCTTTTTACAAGTGTGCTTACTACAGTTTTACTTACATCTTTAATGCCTACTCCATCATATATTTTAAAATCACTTACAGAATTACCGCCTTTTGATAATTTAGTAGAAATAGTAACATATCCTCTACCATCAGAATCTTTGGTTCTTGATGAAGAAATACTTTCTATACCAATACCATTAGTTATAGAAAACTCAAAAGTATTATTATCACTAAGAGTTAATTTAAATTTATTTTCTCCTGAATTTTTTCCTTCAGTTCCAGTAGTTACCTTTTCTATCTTTTCTATTTGAAGCGGTTTAGGTAACACCAATTTTAAATAAGCATTAGATGTTTTTTCATCATGTTCAATTACTGCCCCATATCCACTTCCATATACCTTTGAAATGCTAACTCCATTTTCCGCTACAGATATATTTTTTAAGAATTTTTTAGGATCTGTAAATGCTGTTTCTGTAAGTCCTTTAACATCAACATCTTCACCATTTACAGAAAGGGTTCCATTTTTTGTACCTGTTACAATTTGATTAATAATAGTATACTTTTCAAGTTCACTTATTGTGGATGATCCATCACCTATAACTAATCTTGGAACTTTATTTATTATTCTCAATCCAATTTCATTTTTGTCTAATCTAAAATCAGGATTAGACCCATCAATAAAGTAAGGAATTACAGGATTCCTTACATTTCGTTTTCTACTTCGTCTATTTCCAGAACTGTCTGTAATCATAGGAATATCCTCCTTTATAATCTTAATATTATTTAAATGTTTGAAAATGTTAAACGTATGTAATATTATATAGATTTAGTATGAAAATAATTCCCGTATGTGCAGTTACACATACGGGAAATTTCTTACTTTTCAATATCTGGATGAATTTCTGCACTACCATCAAATATACGAACAATTGCTGGCTCTTTAGAGCTATCCCCTTCTTTATAATTATAAAGAATATCTTCTCCAGTATATTGTATAGCGGTATTTCCATTTATTATATAAGCACCATAATAATCTTTATATGCTTGAACTATGATGCCCATTCTATCATAAGCCTGGGATTCAAATGTTTCTTCTGTATTCTCTACATTTGGATCATCTTTATTAACCCATACTGGATCTAAAATATCATCAAATAATCTATGAAGATATTTCCACTCTAATTCTTCTATACTATCAATCCAAGAATCGCTATTATAAATATTAATATCTTCTCCAGGAGGTAATACATATGTGCATCTAATATTTCTATAATTAGTATCATCCATAATCTTTAATATAGATTTACCTTTGATCTCTATATCATCAGGAGATATCTTTCTACCATCTGCAAATATCATTGTATTACTAATATCTATAACTTGCTTATTCTTATCAAATAGAAGAATATTATTTCTTCCTGTATCAGAATTTTTAACAAAATCTTGATCATCATACATTTGAAATGGAAGATAGAATATATCTATATTATCATCCTTTCCAAATGGATAACTTATATAAAGAACTAATTCATCAAATGGATTATCTTGTGCAGGCATAGCAATAAATAATGCTTCATCTGTAATTCTTATTCCATTTACAAATACCATATATTGACTTACGTTTCTACAATACTTAAATTTTTCTGGCAACAGACAAGCTACGTCTTCACTTCTTTCTGTAACTGTTCCAGTCCCTTCATCTAAAATAGCATTAAAATTCTCAGGATTATACAAATAATGATAATATCTGCAATGCTCCTTAGGAACAATTGAAAGATTACATTTATTTGAGCTATCTGCTCCCATAAACATATCTTCAAATGCATCTATATATTCATCAGGAAATGAAGATATATCTAATAAATAGTATACTCCAGTTGTATTGCTAGAATTTCCTTCATATTCATCATAATGAGTAATACAATCTGCACCTAAAAGTATATCAAATACATTCGTACTTACCTCATAATTTTTCTTATCAAAATGAATAAATGGAAATTCATCATTACCATTAGTATTATTAATCACATCTAGAAGCACTGTATTATTTTTTGGATCATTTTCAAAAATATTACATTTTGTAAGATCATAACTAGGAGAAGTTTTTAATACATAGTGCGAAGAATCTATCTTTTTCTCTACTATATTAGACAGAGAATTTTCAAGATTGCATACTTTTTCGTTAGATCTACTAATATACATAAATTCAAAAATATCATCATCATTAATTTCATCAGGCTCTGCTGTGAATCTGAAGTTAGCACCTTCATACTTAATACTTCCTAATTTTTCATATAGCAAATTATTATGAAAAATCATTATATAATTAAATCCATTTAAGCGATCAGGATAATTCTCATCTTTCCAATATGATCTATTCATAATAACCTGATCGCCATCTACTATCATAGATTTAAGCTCCTTGCCAGACATAGTATAACTAGAAAGGTATTTGCAATGCACATCTTTTATTTTTTGCTGCTCATCAAAAGGTATGCGCTTATCATAGTTATCTATATCAGAATAAATTTGATCATAATCTACTAGTCCAGATTCGTCCATATAATCTCTAATATTTATGTCAAATTTATTTTTAAACATATTTTCTATTTTTGTAATATATTCATCTTTTGAATCTATAGATGAATTATATAAAATATCTCCTATTAATCTCATCCTATTACTTTGAGATATATATTTCATAGTATTAGAATAACTATTGGTAGTTCTCGTATCAAAGAATACCATAATCTCTTTGATATTTAAACTATTTATATCATAAGTATTGTCCGTATTTTCCTTAAACATAAATAAATTATCAAAAGGATTGTCCAAGATATTATACGGTTCTATTATCAAGTCCCCAGTATCGGTAATAATAAGAATATTTGATATCGGAACTATAAAATCTGTAGCAAAGTAGAAATAAGATCCAGGAGATCCTAAAGCAGAGTATTTATTCGAATATTTTAATACTTCGGATTCTTTATACCCTTCTCTACCATCTTCAAAATTATTCTCTACTAAATCTACACCAGTGGTTATTCCTTGAATAAATTCTTCTTGTGTACCATTAATAGTATTAGAAACTGAGAATGTACTAAGACAAATATGAGTAGAAGTACCTTTGTAATTCAGATCAATCCCGAATTCAGCTTCCTCAGGATTATCAGTAATAGTACCATTACTTTTTATCATTAATCCATAAGTGATTGGAGTATCTACTAATGTATCTTTGCCTAATCTATACTTTGCGCTCGGATTAATCTTCATACACTTTATATTATCCGATGTATTTAAATATACATTTTTATCAATGAATAAAAAGTATGTGTAGTCATAATTCTTTATAACTACTATTTTATTCCATGGTATAACTACGGAACTTTTTAATGTTTTACCATTTTCATTCTCATCAAAAGTTTCAGATACCATTAAGAATGGATCAATATATTTATTTATTACGCACAAATCAAACCTTTTTATAAATACAGGTATATTATTACCTTCTGCTGTAAAAGGTAAATCATATACTTGGTATAATGAATCTTCTACAGCACTATATAATTGATTAGGATCTGTGATAATATCATCACCATCATTAATTATATGAGAAAGCATATCAAATTTTTGATAAGATACCCTCTTCAAATTATCAAAAAAAGTGTAAATATTTCTACTTACCAGATTCATACTAAAGCTAGTAAATATAGAATTTGATTGAGTATTCTTCAGTCTATATTCAGAATGAGGAAGTACTCTATTTACAACTTGTTTGTTTGTAAGAGTCATTATTTAATCACCTCATTACCAAGCTTATTTAATTCCTGAATAAAGTCAACCATATCTCTTCCTACAATTTTTTCTATTGTTTTCTGATTATTAAGATATGCTCCTACATATGCATATACCATCATAGTAACAAATGATGGGAACAATTCACATGCAAATTGCATTCCCATTCCATAGTTATACATCCATTTATCTATAAATACATCTGTAGTTAATCTATCTGCTTTAAGAACTTTACTTAATCCTCTAACAAAAGTATCGATATTTTTAAAGATATCAATGCCTTCAGTATGCAGCTCAATTATATTAATCTCAGTTTCAGAGATACCACTTATTCTCTTACTAATATTTTCAACTGATTCAGTTTCTGGTCTATTCATAATGCATAGCTGAAAATATTTTGCAGCCATATATTTAATTTTTGATTTATTATTATCAGCACCAATTCTTAAATAATCAATAATATGATATACTAAAGAAGAAAAACATTTTGCACCACTAGTAACAAGAGATGTTTTATTAAAATATTTTGTAGAATCTGCATAATAGATCATGGAAAAGGCACCACTCATTAAATATGAGATAATAATAGGAATATTTCCATAAGTATAATTAAGATTATCCAATTCGCCAGTAATAATACCAGTTACATCAATAAATACTTTCAACTGACCATTATCTTTTACATCTTTTGCACAAAATACTTTAAAAGCTCTTGGTAAAGCTTTTTCATTATAGCACAAAACAGTTTTATCCGATAATAGCACTTTAAGCAAGAATTCAGAAGTTCTCTGTTTTTTAATATCTAATTTTAAATCTTCAAAGATTTTATTATCCTTTGGGATTCTTGTTGCATGCATAATATAAGAAAATAAATTCTTTTCATAATCTCCCATTCCATATAAAAATGTATCAGAAAAATTTTTTACTTTAGATTTACCAGCACTTTCAAGTACTGCACTTTCAAAAATAGAGCTCATTTTATTATCCTCCTTATATGAGTTATAAATTACTTTAATGTTGCGATAATAGCTATTTATGGCTATTTGAACAATATAAATAAATCTAAAGTAAAAGAGGACACATTATGGTAAATAAAATTATAAAGTTAATAAATAGTGATAAAAGTTTGGTACAAGAAACTCCATATATATATGAAGGAAATTATGTGCCAAGAGTAACCACCATTTTATCTTCAATGCTACATGAAGATCATTTAATGGGTTGGTCAAATTATTTAGGATGGAAAAGAATGGATTATAAAGCTACCTTACAAGAAGCAGCAAGTAAGGGTACATATGTCCATAATTTTATTGAAAATAAAATAAAAGAGAATCAAGATCCTGTAATGGATCTTGTTCCTGAAAATATTAAACATGAAGTAGAAACAGCATATGCTTCTTTTATTTCATGGTGGGATATTATTAGTAAAAATAATGTAAAAATACTAATGCAAGAGTTTCCATTAATATGCCCATATTTTGGAGGAACTCTTGATATACTATTAGAGATAAATGGTAAAGTATATCTTATGGATTTTAAGACATCTAACCATGTATCATATAAGTATTTCTTACAGCTATCTGCATATAAATATATACTGGAAGCTTATCATGGTATAAATGTAGATGGTGTAGGAATAATAATGTTTAATAAAAAAGAAATAGCATTTTCAGAGTATATATTAGACTTTGAAAATAATTGGGATGCTGAATTTATGAATGTATGTATAAATACATTCTTTGGTTTAGTTTATTCATATTATGGGAGGCTGAAATGTGAGAATATGTTTAAGGAGGTAGTAAGAAGAAATGATGACAAAGGGGAAATCATTAGTTGATTATGTCTATACAATTAAAGAGATGGACATAAATCCTCTTATCCATAGTACTAATATATTTAGTATATGGAGAGGCAAAAGATTGCTTAAAAAAGTATATAAAAGTATAAAATCTATACCATACGATCTTTTAAAAATTAGTGTAAAGGATATGTATGAGTTATTAGATATTATAAATGAAGGCTACTATGCAATATGCATTGGTAATAGTAATGATGTGGACTATAATATAAGAGGAAATTATCCAGTATTACGTTTAGAAAATAGTTTTTATAGAGATTGCGGAGATGATGCGCATACCAGATCTAATAAATCTCACTTCTATATAAATATAAATAATAATGAATTTTTGTATTATATTGAAGCTAACAGAAGAAAGAAAAATATAACTGTAAAAATCTTTAAAGATAATTACACTTATATAAAGAGATACAAGAAAGAAGTATCTGAAGAATATGTAGATGGTATATTTGATGAAAATGCTAGAACTGGACGTATAATGATACAGAAAGCTTTTAAATTTTTATTACTATACTATCTAGACAATAATACATTAATAAAAGATGTGCAATAAAGAAGGTGAAATAAATATGAAAGAAATGACAAATAGTAATACAAATGTATTTTTAGATGTATTATATAATAAGCCTATCTTTGATCCGTCTGCCGGATTTTTTAAAAAGATAGCTTACAAATTTAGATTAAGAAAATATACTAGAGAAAATTTTACACCGTTATATGAAAATATAAGATGTAATAATCTATCATTTGTATTTATGGTTGATCTATCAGATTTTATTAAATCTATAGAAAAAGTATTCCATTATAAGAATGATATTAAAGAAAACTCTAATGATATTAAACTACTGTCTGATAATAAATGGGATAAAGACGATCAAGTCAAATCTCTTATTATTGCAGATACTTTAAACAATGCGGTTACTACGATAGAATTGTCAAGGGAATCTGTTGGAGATGATTATAAAGATATCGTGCAAATTGTAGTGAAAAATAATTTTGGTAAGAAGTTACAAACAAAATTTACCATTATCAATACAGAGGTGAAAATTGATAATAGAGATGACTACAATCTTTTGTTTAATATCAATAAACAACTTAGAGAACTGTCAAGTGAGTTGTTTAAAAAATATTATGAATTAGCATAATAATAGGAGAATGACTAATATGTCATTCTCCATCTTTTCTTTTATATATTATTTTTATGATATAGTGATAAGTTAATTAAAAAGAAAAAAAGAAAAGGAGGAAATCACTATGGAAGGAAATAAAGTTGTATTAACAGATAAAAGCACAGGTGATAAAGCCTGTGTGGAGATGCTAAACTCCAGCACTATAAAAGTTAGTTATAGTAATGGGAAAGAAGAAACCTTTGATACCAAAGGAAATCTTATTTCCTACAATTATGGGGCACAAGCTCCATCAATGAAATCTATTAATAAGAAGAAAAATAAACTCTTCTCTAAAGAAGGTTTCATTTTAGGAACGATAATAGCGTTATCAATTTTATGTATTGTAATGCTATTTATGTTCCCTGACACAAAAGATAAAAATACTATTACGCAGAATGAAGCGTACAGCATAATGAGAAATGAAATAAATCCTGCACCAGCAATGGAGGATATCATTTTCTCAAAAACAGATAACGGGTATCAAATGAATACTCAAGATGGCAGTTTAGCTGTCTTAGTATATTATGATGATAAAGATGGAGATTGGAAGGTGCACAATTTCCATTAATGACAAGCTAATAAGTGAATATGGTACTACAGGTACCACTTATCACTCCCAATATATGGCATGGGGTAAACTCCTCTTTCCCCATGCCGCATTTAAGAAAGGATGATAAAAATGAAGAAAGCTGATTTAAAAATATTAGCAAATAATGATTTAAATAAAAAAGTTGCAATAAATATTGTCAAAGCTCAAATAGCTTCTGACAACGCAAAAGGGATAGAAAGTATCCCATATGACAGAAAAATCTGTCGAAACTATGATGGTAAAGATAAATATATCATGATAGCCATCAAGGAAATTATTAGAAAGAGAAATACAGGATTTTCATTCTATGTAACTAGGGATGAAGATATATGCAGTTATCTTGTATATTTTTCTTTCGATTTATGGGGTGAGACAAGACAAGTTTCGTTTCATTCCTATGATTATGATCTGGATAAATATTTGTCCAGAAAATCCAAATCCCACAAATTAGTATGGGACCAAAAGTCCTCCAGAAAATCTTGTGAGATTTTATTAACCGCTATCAATGGGATAGCATTATAAATATGCCCCTATCGCAAAAAAAAGATTGGGGTTGCATGGCGCCTGACCCGGGTTTGTGAGAGCGTTCCTACGCTATTGTTAAAATAGGTAGATGCACGCAGGGATGCATTCCATGCATGCAAAAAAAATAAAGGGTCTTCCCTTTATTTTTTTATTTTTTGTATTACATTATAATAAGTTTAATAACTATATAAGGAGCAAAAAATGAACTTAGTAGAATTTATAGATAACAAATTAGATATTACAGCAATTCCTAATAGAGGGAATTTAATTACTGCTCATATAGCAGATATACATTTTGGATCGATGAATCCAAAAACTCAATATGAGATATTAGAAGAACAATTTATAAATAAATTAGTAAATTTACCTTTAGATGCTGTTGTTATAGATGGTGATTTATTTGATCATAAAGCAATGGCAAATAGTGATCTTATTATGTATGCAGTAAAGTTTATAGAAACGTTAGTACAAAAAGTAATAAGACCTAAACAATGTACATTAATAATACTTGCAGGGACATATAATCATGACTGCGGACAATTAAAATTATTTTATCATTATATGACCGATCCTACAGTAGATGTAAGAGTTGTAGAGAATATACAATTTGAATATATAAAAAATGCTAGAATATTATGCATCCCAGAATTATATGGGTTAGATGAATCAATATATCGACATTATTTATTTGAGCAAGGAGTATATGATGAAGTATTTATGCATGGTACCATTAAAGGTGCTGTAGTTAATAATGAAGTAGGAAATGGTAGATTATTTACCATTCAAGATTTTGCTTTATGTAGAGGACCTATAATATCTGGTCATATACATAACGGTGGTTGTTTTAATAAATATTTTTATTATTGTGGATCTCCATATTCATGGAGATTTGATGATGATTATAGAAAAGGATTTCTTATTTGTCTTCATAATTTAGATACTGGTGCTCATTATATTCATAAAGAAGAAATTACTTCTTTTAGATATGAGACAATAAATCTAGATGATATGATAAGTCAAGATCCTAAAGTTATTATAGATTATATTGATAAAATAAAGAAAGAAAAAGGAATAGACTTTATCAGAGTAGAGTTTTGTAATGAAATTCCTGAAGATACAAAGTATATGATAGATTCTTTCTTTAGAAATAATAATTCTGTAAAATTAAATTATAAGTTTACAAAAGAACAGAAGTTCATTCAGAATAGATTAAAAGAGATGAATGAACTTGATAAGTACTCTTATATTAATGACAGCTCATTATCTGAGTACGATAAACTGTCTAGATATATAAATGATAGTATGGGCTATGTTTATATATCGGCAGATGAAATAAAAAAAATTGTAGAGGAGGAATTTTAATTATGTATAAGAGTCCAACAAGAAAAGAGGTAAAACGTAGATATTTAATTTTAAATATTGCAGATTATACTATAGAAAATCATTCTACTGTTAGACAAACTGCTAAACACTTTAATTTATCAAAGTCAACAGTATGGAAGTATTTATCTGGGTATTTAAAAAATATATCCATTTCTAAATGGAATGAGGTACAATGTATATTTAAAGAAAATATGGATAAAGGAAGAATACTTGGTGGAATAAATTGTCAAAAAAATAAAAGAAATAAATAAAAAGAATATGAGACAACTAGATAGATCTAGTTGTCTCAGTTTTATTATATACATAAACTGGGGATTATTAAGTAATATAGATAAATATCTCTCATCTAACATTTTTATAATTCGAATTATTAAGGAGAATAAAAATCTTATGGAGATTGTAAATAGAAAAAGAAGGAATGGAGGTAGTGGTCATGGACGCACTACTTCATTTTCTGACAAAAAAGTTAAATACAACTTTAATATAGATGTATTAAACTTGATGTGTTCGTATATTATTTCATCAAATAGTAATATAAAAAAATCTCATATAATAAATATGAGAAATTTATTTGATACTCTTGATTTAGAAATTTATCAAAGAGATATAGAAAAATTAAAAAGAATTAATTTTATAAGAAAAGGTATTCAAGCTAGACTTGAAAAGGATTTAAAAAATACATCTCTTATTCTTACATATATAAATGGAGGAATATCAGATGAAAATATTGATATTCAGGCAGAATCATTACCTGAATTAAGTAATGCAGAATTAGCATATATTAATGAAACTATATCTGGAGCATTAAAATGTACATTTATTGAAAATGATATGGATGATTTCTTTGATCTGTATTCTAGATATAAAGCTGAAGATTATAGAGATAGAGATAAATTTGTAGGAGAATTTGAAGATTTTGTAAAAAATCTCAATTCAAAATTTAGAAATGCAAAAGCCGAATCTATGGTAAATACTGCATTTTCATTAGAACCAGAAAAATTTGCAACTCAAATGTCAGATGTATATGACACTGTAACAGCGACTAATAGGTTTATTAGTTGTGGTATGCAAGGTTTAAATACATTAGTTGGTGGAGCATTTGAGGCTACAAGAACATATCTTTTATTAGGTATGGCTGGTATTGGTAAATCTATGCTTTTACTTAATCTAGCATATCAAATGAAGAAATATAATAAGGGATATCAACCAAAAGATCCTACAAAAACACCTACAATACTATTTTTAACACAGGAAAATAGTATTGAAGAGACTGTTGATAGACTTTGTGATATGATCACCGGAAAACATATGGCTGAATTTAGTAAAGAAGAAGTTATCAAAATTCTTCAGACTGATGGAGAGCTTACATTGGAAGGTGATAATAATATAAATATTCATATCATTTGGAGAGCCGATAGATCTATAGATACTGGTGATTTATATGGTATTATAGAAGATCTTGAAGATGATGGATATGAAGTTATAGCTCTTATACAGGACCATATTAAGAGAATTAGATCTGTTAATAATTATAATGGAGATATGAGACTTGAATTAGGTGCTGTGGTAAATGAGTTTAAAATATTAGCTCAATTAAAAGAGATTCCTGTTATTACAGTATCTCATTTAAATAGAGATGCGGCATCTAAACTAGAAAATGCCACTAGAGGAAATAAAGTGGATCTTACTAGATTATTAGGAAGATCTAATATTGGTGAATCTTTGTTAATGCTGGATAATGCAGATTGTGTTATTATAGCAAATAAAGAATTTGACGAATATGAAAATGCATATTTATGTCTAGCTTTGGAAAAAATAAGAAATGCAACTCCAAAGATTGACTATATATGTCAACCATTTGAACAGAACAGTCAAACAAAACTTGTTGAAGATTTATATACTTCACCTGTATATAAACTTACATTGAGACCTGCAAATCAAATTAATAGTCAGTCTATTAATATGAATGGTATTAATATGAAGAAGAACTCTTATACAGGTATAGATAATATAGCTTCAGATGGTGAAGAGCCGAATATTTTCTCTCCATTAATGAATGGAATAAGATATTCATCTTCATTAAATGAAATGGTGGAAAATGTAAATATAGATGGAGAAAATGAGGAAGAAGATTTTGTATATGTAAAACCATCACCTAATACTTCTATAAATGTGAATACATATTCATATACAACAGAAGAGGATGAAAATGGAGATATTCAAGTTAAACCTCAACCATTAGTAATATTTAATAAAGCATCATAAAAATTTTGGGTATACTCATAATGAGTATACCCAATTTCTTTTTTAAAAATGTCCGTCCTCTTTGTACTTCAATCTATTGCTATCTTTATATTCTTGACCAGCGTTGAGGATATTACTTAATATAGGAACCAAATATTCTGGATCTATTACTTTAATTTCATTCATTGTAAAATCTTTTGCTGACATAATTCCATTTATGGCTAATACAACCCAATCAAGATCTTTATCCCCATATTTATCATAAGCAAATAAATCTGGACGATATTTATATCTAGATTTTTCTAAAGGGTTGTCTATTGTATATATTGAATAAGCTGGAGCCAATAAATCTAAGAATTCATAAAATAAATTATTTATAGGATACTCTACACTACTATCTTCAGATATAGCTAATATTGACATATTATAATGGGTCAATTCTTTCTTATATCCCTCAATTATTGTTTCCTCAAGAGTATTAGTATCTTCTATTTCTCCTCTATCTGGCAATTCATAATCTAACTTCATGCTTCTTCACCACCTTTATTAAATGTATCTTCTGGATTAACCACTCCAACTACTACTGGTTTATTTATTTCTCCTCCGATAAAACTAATTAGTAGTTGAGTGTCTTTCTTTATAATATCTTCATTATTTTTTAATGTTTCTCCTATATATCTAGGAACTAGTAATTCTACATAATTAGATACTTGAGCAGAAGTAATACCCTGAGAACCTGTTTTGTTTAATATATTACTAGTAGACCCCCTAACTATTTTATTATTAATAGGAGAGTTTCCTTGAACTTCTGGTAATAATACTCCTATATAAACTTTTGCTTTTTCGGTATATTTAAAGTCTTCTAATACTACTCCTAATTCATTATAATGCATTTCTTTATTTTGAAAGAAATTGGAATCCATTTTTATTCCTCCTTCAACATGTCATTATAATATAGTTAAAATTATTAATTTGGAGGTAATTAGAATTATGATGAACGATCCAATAAATAAAATGATGATGGAAGAAATTGGTCTAACAGTTGACTCCCAATCAAGAGTTATGGACCAAGATACAAGAGAGTATCTAAGTTTTAAATCAAGGCAAATGAAATTTTCGTCACAAAATCAAGTGACTATAGGAAATAGAGATATGGTATTTGATCCAGCATCTAATAAAAATGTGGCAGCTAATCTTTTAGATTATTATGCTAACAAGCTTCAAGAAGAAGGAGAATGCTATGTTTCTATGTATTATGAAAAACAAGAAGATGATAATAAAACTTCTCTTGAAGCAAAAGTAGATAATGGGAAAGTTCTTACAACTAAACCATATTATAGAGATTCACTTAAATATGCAGATATGATCATGCAATTAAATGGATCTGAGAATGTTGACCTTTCTGAATATGATCAGAAAAAAGAACAAAATAATAAAGATAATAAAAAATCAACAAGATCGAGAAAATCAAAACAAAATTCTATATTTGCGTAGAGCGCAAAGTTCTACGCAAACTATTTTGTCAAATAGAAAGGAAATAAAGTAATGAATAATACCTTAGAACACAAATTTAGATGTAACAGAAAAAATGGTAAAGAAGTATATGGTAGTAATTGTAATGATAAAGCAGACGAATGTTATGAATTCTTCTGCCCAAATCATTCATGTAATAATTGTGAGCATTATCAAAACTACGATAAGGAATGCCATATGAAATGTAATGATTTTATAAATCATCCATATTATAAAGTGCATTTTGAAGGAAAATTTAATGATCCGGTTAATCATATGAAGATTGATCAAAATATAAATAAAGCTGTAAAGAAAATTATAACAAAAACCGTAGAAGGATTTGAGGAAGATTGAGGTTATAATTATGCAAGATTTTATATTAAATGATGGTCAGCGTAGAGTAGTAGATGCTGGTGTAAATCATATATTAAAAGGTAATCTAGAACCATTTGAGTTCTCTGGAGAAGCTGGAACTGGTAAATCGGTAGTACTCCAGAGAATATTATCAGAATCTGGATTAAATCCTAATAGAGTTGCTCCTATGGCATATGTAGGGCAAGCTGCTATTATAATGAGATTTAAAGGATTTCCTAATGCTAGAACTGCTCATTCTTGGTTATATAATCCTGAAATTATAGAAAAGAGGGATAAATTAAATAATGAGATAGTATATAATGAATACTTAGCAACACAAGAAAATTCTTTAACTTTTATTCCAAAAGAATTAAAAGAAGTAGATGCTATTTTTATAGATGAGGGAGGAACAATGCCTCGGAGAATGAGAAAAGATATAGAAAAGCATCGACTTCCAACAATTGTAGCTGGGGATCTTAATCAATTACCACCAATAGGTGATGAACCAGCTTATTTATATGATAGATCTAAAGTAATGGTGTTAAATGAAATTATGAGACAGAATCAAAATTCTGGTATAGTTTATTTAGCACATAGAGCTTTACAAGGACTACCAATTCATCATGGATACTATGGTGATTCATTAGTTATATATGAAGAACAATTAACAGATGATATGATAAGATCTGCTAATATTCTTTTATGTGGCACCAATGCAACAAGAGAGAGACTTACTAAATTGGTAAGAGAAGAAATTTTAGGGTTTAGAGGTACTCTCCCTAATTATGGAGAGAAAGTTATTTGCAGGCAAAATGACTTTAATAATTGCATTGATGGAATAGGACTGGGAAATGGTTTAACAGGAATTGTAACAGAACCACCAGACATAAGTGAATTTGATGGTAAAACTTTTAAAATGAGTTTTAAACCAGATTTATTTAATGGAACATTCGAAGATATTGCAATAGATTATGATTATTTCGTTGCTCCATTTAATTTAAAGAATGAGATGAAAAAAAGAAGATGGGCTACAGGATATAAATTTGATTATGCATACTGTATTACCACTCATCTTTCTCAAGGAGGGCAATTTCCTAATGTAATTTATTTTGAAGAGTATATGAATCAAGATATACAAAATAGAATAAATTATACGGCGATTACAAGAGCGACTCAGAATCTTATATATGTAAAGAAAAAGAAAAAATTCTTCTTTCAATAATCATATAAAATATATATTATTTTTATGATATTAAAATAAAATTATTTAAAGGAGGATATATAATGTCAGAAGTAAAACCACAACCTCTTGTTACATTTGATAATGATCCATCAAATAACAAAGAGGTAGAAGAAATGCTTGACGAACAAATCAAGCAGAATCAAGAAAAATATAAGGAACAAGGAATTACTCCTCAACCATTAGTTATAATGAAGAATGAGGAAGACCCAGGTGCAACAAATACATTTCTGGTGTTACTCTCTGGGGAGTATGAAGGAGAGGAATTTAGAGAGTGGAAATTGTGCTATGGAAGACAAGAAGCATATGATTTTATCAAATCATTTATTGAACAAATAGATTTGGTAGAAAGCTATATTGTATCTGAAAAGAATACAATAGAAGAAAAAGTTCATGTAATTGAGTTTCTGAGGCATGTCTTAGAAACTGGAAAAATAGAAGATCCAGGATTTGACCCTGATGATTATATGCAGGGAGACTATGATCCTGATGAAGAAGAATAAAGAAAGGTAGGAAATAATTATGGCAAAAAACAATAACAAGAAAAAAGGAAACGGTGGTAATAGACCTAATTTCTTCACAAAGCAAATTCAGCAAGGCGGAGAAAATTTCTTGGATAATAAGGATATTAACACCTTATTAAGAGACGCAAAAAATGTTTTTCGTGATCTTGCTCATCAGAGTATCAATATCGAAAAATATTATAATTACTTCTTAAATGGTCAATTTATTAATGCCCTTATTCAGGCAGCTAATGATGAGTTTTTCGAGTCATCTATGATTTATCAGGGAATCGAGATGCAGATTCATAGCATGAGTAATTCAGGTATTATGATTGACCCAAGAGTAATTCAGCTTAGAGAAAAATGGGCTCTTCATACAAATGCATATCGTTTATTGTGTGAAGGTCTGGGTATATTTAGCAGCACACAGAATCCTAACGATTTAGTTGCTCTAAGTAGAAACCTCGCTCCATATAAATATAATATTTAGGAGGTATTATAAAATGACAGTAGAAGCTTGTAAGAAGATAAGAGATGCTGTTAGAGGTAAAGCCAAGATTGTGATTATTGGCGATAATGGAGAAATGTTTGTAGATGGTATTGAAGGAACAGCTGTATTATGGAATGATAAAGAAAGTTATCTTACGGTAATTCGTCCAAATCAAGCTATGAATCAAGCCAATGCAAAATTTGAAGTCATTACTTGTGATTATGAGAATATACAGTATTTATTAACATATGTGAATGAGGATCTTCTTGAAGATGTGCTTAAAGCTACAGGTCACTCTTCAGCAGATGCTGCATATGCAATGCTTACAAAATCAGATGTAATGAAAGCAAATGTAACTAAACCATCTAGTGATGGAATTGAAGGTTACAAAACCAACTTTACTAATGTAATGAATGATCATAAAGAAGTAAAGAAAGATGATCAGGAAACAGAAGTAGAAGAGGAGACAAAGGAAGATGCTGGTGAGTCAGAAACTCCATGAATATGATAAACCAGTTTTCAAATACTAGAAAATTATTCTAGGGTAAACAACCAATTAAACATATACTATAGATATGACTATAGTATAGTTAAACAAAACAAAATTATTTTTAGGAGGTATTCATCATGATGAATCAAACACCAATGCAGCCTTATGGCTATGCTGACCCTAACACAATGTACGGCTATGGAATGCAGCCACAGGTTGGACCAATGTACCCTAATCAGGGAAATGTAAACTTCACAAATCCGCTTGGAGAGAAAGTTATTCAGGAACTTTTGAAGAATGGCGGTGGAGCACCAAAACTTCAGATTACTCAGGAAGACATGAATCAGGCTATTTGTACACACCGATATAATAACCAGAGTATGTTGTATCAGTTGCCAAATGGTAAAGTAAAATGTAAGATTTGTGGTGCTGAGTTTAATCTGCAGGAGAATCTGTCAGATGAAGATATCCAGAATGCAACTGACAATATGTGGGATATTTTGCAGACATATAAACATATGTGGCTTGATGTTCCAGATCAGCTTGCAAGAGATAACTTCCAGATTCTTGCTGTTATTCAGCAGACACCTACAATCTGCAAGATTGCTGCAGATCATCTTCAGAAGTATGCAGGATTTAATCCGTCTCAGCAGTATCAGAATATGAATGGATTTGCTCAGCTGAATGCTATTACAGGTGGTGGTATGAACATGGGTATGGGATATCCAATGATGCAGCCACAGCAGCCTGGTTATCCAGCTCCAGTTAACTATCCATATTCTACTCAGCAGCCGATGGGTTATCCGGCAATGCAGCCGAATATGATGACACCAATGCAGCAGCAGATGACAGCAGCAGCACCAGGTCAGACTAATGGATTTGGATATTCACAGCCTGCTCAGGTAAACGTACAGCCAACTCAGGCAGTTCCAACACCGGACCAGCAGGGAGCAGCGCCAGCTGCAAATAATGCACAGCCAGCAACAGAAGGCGGTGCACAGGTTACACAGACACTTCATGTGTAATTAAATCATGATAAATAAGAACTAAATATTGTGGAGTTGACTACAAATGTCAACTCCACATTTTGTTTAAATATAGAATAAATGTAATTTGTTTAAAATTATATTTTTTGTGTGTTTAAGTAAAAAATTAAATAAAAGAAAGGAGAGTAACAAATTATTAAAGACTATAAGAAAGGAAGAAATGTAAATGCCTAAAAATAGTATTAACTTAACAGAAGAACAGATTAGAGAGATTAAAAATTATAATAAAAGTATAAAGACTCTTAAGACGTTTACAGAAATGGTTCGAGAAGCAAAAGGTATGTATATTGGTTATACAGGCAATCGTGGATTCGAACGAATGTTTCGAGAAGTATTTCAGAATTCTGTAGATGAGCTTATGAGAGCTAATTCGCCATGTAATATGGTAAAGGTGACATATGATGAAAGAACCTTAACTGCTATAGTCGAGGATAATGGTAGAGGTATTCCATTTGGAAATATAGAGCGAATATTTACAAAACAGCACACATCATCTAATTATGAAAAGGTAGGAACTAATGGCTCATTTACTAGTGGAGTAAATGGTGTTGGTGCTAAAGTAACTAATGCTCTTTCACATAAATTTATAGTGGAATCATATATTCTAGGAGACGCAAGAAGAGTTGAGTTTAATGAAGGTTATATTTGGGATAAAGGTGAACAGAAAATTCCAAATAAAGATAATCGTCAAGGAACTATTATTCTCTTTGATCCTAGTGAGGTTATGGGAAGAATCACAACTAATTGTGATGATATCCTTAAGATTATTAAAAGTATTTCTCCTCTTACTCATATTGGAGATAAGATTTACTATAAAGCTATATTTGCAGATGGTAAAGAGGAAGATGTGGTTGTTACTAATGAAGATGGAATTATGGGTATTATTATAGATATCTGTAAGAAACCTCTTATCAAACCAATCACATTCTCTGGTATTGGAGAGAATATGAATTTTGAAGTTTATATGACTTATGATATATCTGAAGGAGCAGATATAGAAAATATTAAGTCATATGGAAACTTCTGCCCAACTAATTCAGCTGAGAGTTCACACGTAAAGGGATTCATTGCGGGATTTAAGAAGTTTATTATACCTTATATGAATAAGGTATATCTTAATTCAATCAACAGCAAAGGAAAGAAAAATAAAAAACCTTTAACAGTAGTAGAAGCTGATATAAGAATGGGACTAAGAGCAGTAGTAAATGCAAATCATCTTAAACCTAATTTTACAGGTCAGGCTAAAGATGTTTTAGATATGGAAGACGTAGAAAACTTTGTAAAAGAGCAAACTACGTTATACATGGAAGAATGGGCTAAGACCAATCCTAATGATTTGCTTAAATTATGTAAATATTTAAAGGATATGGCTTCATTAAGAACTTCTATGGATACGAAGAAAGTTAAGTTACAGAATCAGTTTAATTCAGTAACTTCTGGACTTCCATCTAAATTTATTAAGCCAACAGAATCATGGGATGAGTTATTCATTTGTGAGGGTGATTCTGCCGGTGGTTCTATTGAGAACTATAGAAACAATGCTACTCAAGGAGTATTTCCTATTAGAGGTATGATTATCAATTGTTTTGATAATACTGAAAAGAAATGTCTTGAGAATGCAGAAGTAGCAGGAATTCTTGCGATCCTTGGAGGGGGCTATGGTAAGAATTTCGATATTAATAAAGTTCCTTGGAAGAAGGTTATTATAGCATCAGATGCAGATAGTGCTGGTGCATTTATAGCCAGTCTTCTACTAAGATTTGTTCTTAAATTCTGTCCTCGGCTTATTGAAGCTGGAAGATTTTATAGAGCTAATCCACCTTTGTATTTTATTGACAAAGGAAAAGGAAAGAAGATTTACTTTAATTCCAAAGTAGATCTGATTATGTATGTACAGAAATTATTTGCTAAGAATAATACAATTTCATTATTAAATGGAAAGAAATTAACCAATAGTGAGATTGAACAGTTCTTGTATAATAATTTTGATTATATCTATGAGCTTAATAAAATAGCAAATAGATACAGAGTAGATCCTCATATTTTGGAGATCTATCTTAATAACAGAGATAAAACTCCAGATCAAATATGCAAGCTTATTAAAGCTAAATATAGATTTATGGAGAAGAAAAAGATAAATGGTCATATTACATGTGATGGCATTGCTAATGGTGTTAGCAATACACTCATAATGAATGATCGTATGATTAATGAATGTAAAGATATTATTAAGATTATTGATGGTAACCTTTACAATGAATATCTGTTAAATGGAGAGAAATCAACAGTTCTTGATATTATGACAGAATATGACAAATGTCAACCATCTGGATTAATGAGACTTAAAGGTCTTGGTGAGCAAGATCCTGAAGAGTTAGCTGAAACAGTAGTATATCCAGGTGATATGGGAAATCGTGTATTAATCCGTTATACTATGGAATCTGCAGTAGAAGAAATTAATAAGATACGTGAATTAGAAAGTAATAAGAATCTTTTATTGAAAGATTTGGTAGTAACCAGAATGGATATTACAGATTAATATTGAGGGAGATTTATTCTCCCTCTTATTAAAAATAAAGAAAGTGAGAGTGAATAGGTAATGAAAAATGCATATAAAAAATTGAGAATTATTAGCAGGATTATTTTAATCATATTTGCGCTTTTTACGTTATTAGTAGTTGCGTCTATTATATCTTCAAAAAATACTAATTCTGCTACTATAAAATATAGCTATATAAGTATTGATGATGCATGTACAACAAAAAATGCATATAAAGTACAAATGTATTATAATGATACATATCCCGAATCTAAATGTGTTTTTACTGAAAAGGAAGCAAAAGATGACGATTCAGTAATGATATATGAAGATGAGGATAATAAACCTGGAACAATGATTGGAGTATATGATTTAGTTGATAATGTAATTATTAATGAGACTACATACTCCAGAGAAGGTATCTATATAGGATTATATGATTCATATAAAAAACAGAAAACTGTATGGATACAATTCCTTAAATGTAAAGGTTGAATAGATCGAGGTAGTTATTAATATAAACTACCTCATATTTTTGTGAAATAATAAACTGTAAAACATGAAATTAATTTGATAAAAGGAGACATGTAGAAATGGCAGAAAAAATTATTGAACAAAATGTAGTTGATGCATATAAAACAAATATGCAAACTTATGCTATAGCTCTTAATAGACAGCAAGCTGTTCCAGAAGTAAGAGATGGAATGAAAACTGTATTGAGACGTATTATAGACATGATGTTTGAAAAAAGGTATTCACATAATAAAGGATATGTAAAATGCGCTAAAGTGGTGGGTGATGTAATGGGAGCACGCCACCCACACGGCGATTGTCTTCGAGGAAATACTATTATTAGAGGATTAAATGGAAAAGATTATAAAATCGAAGACTTATATAATACTAGGATGCGATATTTAGATATTATGTCCATTGATATAAATACTGGAAGAGTTGTACCAGCAACAGCTCATTCATTTAGAATTGGACAATATTCTAAAGAAATATATCATATAGAATTATGTAATGGTGCAGAGATTATATGTACGGGTAATCATCCTATAATGATGTATGATGGAAAATATTTAGATGCAAAATATATACAAAAATCCATGATATTATTCAGTAAAAAAATTACGACATATGGTAGACCATATATAGATACAAATTATATTGATAATGGATTAAAAGTAAGTAATGTCTGGGTAGAGCATTTAGATGTTGCAGAACCTATGTATGATTTTACTGTTGATAAGTATGAAAATATGATGATTCCAATGTACGGATCTACTTCAAATGAAGTATTATTTGCATGCATTCATAATAGCTCGATTTATGACGTTATGGTTAATAATGCAAACTGGTATGCTACTAAGGTTCCTTTAATTGATGGACATGGAAACTTTGGTAATATGCAAGGTAAAGATGCAGCTGCAATGCGATATACAGAATGCAGATTATCTGAATTTGCAGATGAGTGTGTTGTTGGAGATTTATACAATTCTAAAGATATTGTAGATTGGGTTGATAATTATAACAATACAGAATTAGAACCAGAATATTTGCCTGTAAAGGTTCCATTACTTCTTATTAATGGAGCTTTTGGAATGGGTATTGGTATGAAAGTGGATATACCTACTCATAATATTAATGAGGTTATTGATGCAACCATTAATCTTATTAATAATCCAGATGCGCCTGTGGTATTAATACCAGATCATTGTATGCCTTGTGAAATAGTAGATACAAACTGGAAAGCTATTTCTAATACAGGTATTGGTACTTATAGAGTAAGAGGTGTTGTTGATATTGAAACTACAAAAGGAGGATGCCCTCTATTAGTAATCAAATCAGTACCAAATAATACCACTTTATTTAAAGTAAAATCAGTATCAGGTGATGTAGGTATTATTGCTAAAGTAAATGAAATGGCTAAAAATGGAGTATTGCCGCAAGTTACAGATACCTATTCAGATGCAAAAGGTGATGATCTTAGATACTGTATTCAGCTTAAGAAAGGTAGTGATCCTTATTATGTAAGAGATTATCTTTATAAGCATACAAGACTTGAAGATACATTTAGAGTTAATTTTGAAGCTCTTGATATTATTGAAGGAGTAAGATTTTCATATAAATCTTATCTTGAATTCTTTATAGAATTTTCTATTACTCTTAGAGTAAGAGTATATGCTTCTTTATATCAGAAAGCTAAAACTGAATGGCGAGAATATCAACTTTATATCATGGTAATGGAATCTGGAGAAATTGAAAATATCCAGAAGAAAATTAGAAGTATGACTAAAGTTGATGCTGAATCAAAGAACGATTTTAGAGAATGGATAATAAAGAAATTCAAAGTTACAGATATAGAAGCAGATTTCATTATGAATATGGATCAGATGAGAACTGCTAAAGGGTATCTTCCTATTTATAAAGAAAAGAGTAAAAAACTTGAAGAGAAGTTTAATGAATATTTCATTAAAATGAATGATGAAAATATTATTAAACAGGAAATCATTGATGACCTTAAGAAGTTTAAGCAGAAATATGGAGAACCTAGAAAATGTAAAGTTGTAAAAGATAAAGGAGAAACCATTCCTCAAGGAGAATTTAAGATTGTCATTACAGAAAACAATTTTGTTAAGAAAATTGGAGTAGACGACAATGTAAATATCTATAGAGGAGATACTCCTAAATTTGTTTTGAAAGTGGATAATACCGAAAATATCTTATTATTTGATAAGATGGGAAAAGTATTTAAACTTCCAGTTCATAAAATAGCTTTATGTGACAAGAATGCTCAGGGTTATGATTTGAGATTGCTCATTAAGAATTGCACTTCAGAATTAATCTCAGTTATGTATGAGCCTTCTATTATTAGCTTATCAAAGAAAGTTAATAAACATTTTCTAGTAGTAGTTACCAGATATAATAATATTAAGAAACTGGATTTAGAGGATTTCTTAACAGTATTACCTTCTGGTATACTATACACAAAACTTCAGGAAAATGATTATGTGCAGGATATTGCTATTATTCCTAATAATTTGGATATTGTATTATATTCAGATAAGAAAGCACTTAGTTTTAATATGAATGAGGTTCCTCATTACAAGAGAACAGCGTTAGGAGTTTCTGCAATGAATACTAAAGAACCTATTGATGGTATTAGTGTAATCTATCCTAAAGCAACTGACTGTGTAGTAATTACAGAGCAGGGAAGAATTAATAAGTTTAATATTTCTGGATTAAAGAGATCATCTAGAAATAAAGCTGGAAGTTCTGTAATTAAACTCGGAAAGACAGATAAAATTTTCTCTATATATGGAGTTAATGATGATAATGTAATTCAAGTTACAACAGGAAATGGAACTGTAGATATTAATGTGAAAGATCTTAAGTCTGGATCATCTGCAAGTTCTGGTGAGAAAGTTATCAAGAGTAAAGTTTATAAAACAAAAGTAATTTAAAATATTTGGGTATACTCATAATGAGTATACCCATTTTATTTTTTGAAATTTCTTTACTAGATATTCATATATTATTTTAGTGTAGTAGTAAATTTTATACCTTTAAAAGATAAGGAGAGTGATAATATGAAAAACAAAGGTATGAGACCATTTGGATGGAAAGGAGAAACATCCAATGGAGAAGAAATACTTTTCTCCACAGAAACTGAAATGGAAGAATATGAAGAGGAGGATGAGGAAAATGATTGTAAGGGTGATCAGATTAAAAAATAATGGATCTACAAGATCTATTTGCAAAAATAATGAGGATGTTACCTCATTTGCTGAAATCATGTGCGGATTAAAAGCTACATGTGAAAATGAAGTAATCAATGTATCTGGGAATACCCATTCCTGGAGAATTCAGGAGATTAATGGTTCTGTAAAAGTATCTACATTCAATAGTGATACAGAAAAAATTTATGGAACTATTGAAGAAGCATTAATAGAATGCATGAGGGTAGAGCATCCTTTGCCCATCACGTGCAGATTATTTTAGGAGGTCGGTTAGTATGAAAAATAAAGAATTTAATAAAGATATGCAGGATGCTATCTATAGTCTTGCAGTAGACATAGATAAATTCTGTGGTGGAGATGGTAAGCTCCACATAGAAGAAAGGCCAGATGGGACAAGGGCATATTCTGGTCCAATGACAAATCAAGAATTTAGGGACATGATGAACGACCCTAATTCTGTTTTAGTAATATGATTAGAAACCCCTGGGGAAGAATCCCCAGGGGCTATGGTTTATTTTTTGTCTATAAAAGATATCTTTAACATTCGAGTAATAAACTGATAAGGAGGAAATTACTATGCCTACTACAAGTGCTATTGTAAAAGGTGTATATCCTATGGTTGAAAAAGCATTAAATAATACAACTATACGAAATAAATATAAGAAAAATATAGCTGATTTTATTAATGTGAGATCAAAAGAGTTATATGATATAGGGCCATTTACCAGAATATATTGGAGTAATGATGATAAAGATAAGTTCTTTAAACTTATGGGATTTACAGAAGGTGAAGTGCTTTCTCATATACAGAAAACTTATTATTGGGAGATATCATCATTTAATCCAAGATGTGCAAAAGACCCATTTACATGTGCACAACTTATGTGCATAAGATATTTTATTAAGAAAAATATGAAGAAAGAATTAGAACTTTCTTTAATATATATGGCTTTCTCAGGATCATTTTATCCATCAATTCATTATGGATCATTTCCAAAGGTTCAACCATCTGAATACAGACATGTAATGGAATATGTAATCAATAATGAATTATCAAATAAATTTGATTTAAAAAGAGAAGGATCCGTTATAGGAGCTATTAGATCTATTTCAAATACATGGGTAGATTCATATAAGCAGAAATTTAACAAATGTGATGATGAGGATGTCGTATATTTATTACAGCAGCTACATAATCGTATTAAATCATTTATGAAAAATATTGCTACTCTTTATTATAAGATTTATGATGATAAAGATAAGTATTTAGCATATAATTCAGATAATAGTGAAGAAGATAATTTCCGTATTGCTGACAATGATTCATTAAAAGCAGAACGATTTACTTCTAATGCTATGAATTACATTACAACTCATAGTGTAAACTATAAATTCTGTAAAATGTCTTCAGATAGTTTAGTGAGAACTGATGAAATTAAATCAATAATAGAATCAATTCAGGAAGATAGAACCAATCTTCCATTAATTAAGGAATTAATGGGTATTCTTATTGCTGAATTCTTAGATAATTCTAGTATAAAAGAAGTTAATGGCATTGATTTTATTACATTTGCTATATCAGCAAAACCAAATACAAAGAATAAAAATATTATAAGACAGAAAGAAATAGTAGAAAAGTTTCTTGATGAAAATAGTGCTGCTTATAGAAAAAGAAGATCCAGATTAGCTACAAAAAATTCTTATCATAAAGCAGTAATTAAATACTATTCTTTAGTAATTAATCAGTCTAATAAATAGGAGGATTAAGTAAATGGCAACTACTTATAGAATAAAAAGAAGAGTACTAGCAGGTCAGAGATTTGATAATAATGTATGGTATTCTAAAGATACATTCAGATCAGCTGCAGAAGATTTTTTAAAAAAATCTATTAATGGTAGATTATTTACATTATCTGCATCAGATGAATATATTGCAGAGGGATTTTTATGCGCTAATCTTAATGATGTAATTGGGTATGTAATAGATATTGATGATTGTTCTATTACAGTATCTATTAGAGATGATGAATATTTATCTCCAGCATGTCTTATGGTAAAGCATATGATTGAAAAAGGAATGATAGTTGCAAAAACTAGAGGTATTTTAAAATCATATGATACAAAGACAAGAGAGATAGATGATATGAAAATAATATGTTTTGAAGCTGTTCCAGATATTAATTATGAGAAAGAGGTTGGTAATAATGGCACTGACGAATAAACAGAGAGAAGATATAGAAGTTTTTCTTTGCGAATTTTATGATGCATTAGATAAAACAAAAACTAATTCCGAATTTATGCAAGTTAAATGGTCTAAAATGACTAATGCACAATTCGAAAATTGGTTGAAGAGAGATTATCCGTTACAATTACAAGTAAGAGCTTGGGAGATTGAACCCACATTTAAAGACTATCAGGATGCTGCTAAAGTAATAGGTATTCCATTACTTGAGAAAGTAGCATTACCATATCTGTACGTAAATAAAGATGGTGTTCCTGTAAATAGTAAAGAGGCTTTAGTAATGAGATTACACTTTAAAAAAGTGCAGCAGTTCATTACCAAAAAGAATAAAATATCTATAGATATTGATGATAGAGATATGAAGGGCGGACGACTTAATTCAAATGATAAAGGAGCTGCAACTTCAGATAAAGAGATGGAATGTTTTGCTATTATGGGTATGGAAAATGCTATGGAAGAATTTGCCACCATTAAAGCAGATTGCATGAATTCTAAATCTGAAGCCTATAATCATATTGCCACTACAGGAACCCTTTCTAAAGATGATTATCATCCTACAATAGATGAATCATTATCCAGAAATCTTATTAGTTACTACTTATTAGCTTGTCATATAGATACCAACTTGGTGAATAAAGATGGCTATACTCCATATACACTTAAAGAAAAGAGTAGAAGAACCCAAAGGGAAGTTTAGATATATATTATTCTTTTGAATGAAATATATATTTCATTTTGGGAAAACATATTATTAAAATTTATTAAGGAGGTAGGTAACTATGGCAATCGGAGTAATTCAGGAACAGGGGGACCTGGGACTGGGATTTAATGAGATTACTGCAGAAGAGGAAGCAACTCTTAAGCAGAACAGTGATATTCGTCACAGAAGTAACGAAGAAACAAATTCAGAAAAAGACAGGGGTTGAGTTTACAACTCAACCCTAATTGTTTTGTGTAATTAAATAATATTTTAAGGAGGATTTAAAAATGTTAGAAGCACAGGTAATTGGAGTAGGAGCAGCTGGAAATAAAGCTGCATTGGAACTGTTAAAAAATGGAACTGTTGGTGATAAGAATAGAATTATGCTTATCAATTCAACACCAAAAGATATTCCTGCAGAATATGCAGATATGTTTATCCAGATTGGTAGTAACGCATCTCTTGGAGGATGTGGTAAAGAACCAGATATTGGAGAACGCATTTGTATTGATGCATTAAAAGAAGGAAAACTTAATCTTGAGGAGTGGGTACTTCCTACAACTAAGATTGTTATTGTAGTTTGTTCTACAGAAGGTGGTACAGGCTCAGGTGCTACACCAGTAATTGCTAAATACCTTAGAGAAGTAATGGGTATGAATGTACATGTATTTGCATTCCTTGGATTTGAAGAGGATGCTAGAGGTCTTTTGAATACTGTAAACTTCTTCAAGAGACTCCCAGAAGATGTAACTGTAGAAGCAATTCGTAACAAGAATTTCCTTGAAGGAAGAAATCGCAATTATATCACCGCAGAGGAAATGGCTGATAAAGAGTTCTCTATCAGAATTTCTATTTTACTTGGAAATATGATTGTACCAAGTAGTCAGAATATGGATGATACTGACCTTTATAAAGTTGCAACTCAGACTGGTTATATGAATATCGAGTATCGTACGATAGATGATGTAGTAAAGAATATTGATCACTTCAACGAAATTGTTGCTGATATGATCGAGAATACTAAGTCTCTTCGTCCAGATGACAAGACTCAGAAACTTCTTGGTGTTATGATTAACCTTCCAGAGAGAAGTAAAGATGCTATTGATTATTCTTGTAACGAGATTATCAATAAGTATGGTAAACCATTTGAGAAGTTTACTCATGTGCAGTCTGACAATTCTGTACGTTCCTTTATCGCATTTATCATTGCCGGTATGGATTTACCACTTGATGATGTAAAGGGTGTATATGAAAGATATGTTCAGGCTACATCTGCAGTTCATAAAGATAAAGATTCTTTCTTCAACAGTCTCACTAAGTTGAATGAGAAAGAAGAAGATAAAGAATTTAATCTTGAGAATAAAACTACTACAACACAGAACAGAAATTCGTTCTTTGATAGCTTTGGAGAATCTGCAAAGCCAGAAAAGAAAGCTTCTCCAAAAGCTGCTAATGGAAAGAAAGAAGATGTGTTGAACAATATGTAGGAGGTAAAAATATGGAGATTCCATATACTATAGACGACTCTAAGAAAAAAGCATCATTAGATATGCAGAGTATTACTGATGCTGTTAAAGAGCAGTCTAAGCGGGAAAAAGAAAAGCAAAAACATCAAAAGAACGTCCATATAAAATATGGAGATCTTCAGAACCCTTATCTGTACAATATGGCTGGATTTATAGAAAGATTCAGCCATATTGATACTTTGGGAGATTCTGAATTAGAAAGATTAGTACATGAGAATTATATATCTATTTTAGATGCTATAAATCTCATGTCGCCTGAACAGTCACAAGTAAGTAACCCTTACTATGTATCATTAGTAGGATTATTTACAAATCAGAGATTTGTTAGCTCATTAGCTAATATTCTTAGGAATGCTCCTTTAGATAATACAAGGAGATATTATTTGAACAGAATCATTTACAATTATTTGGTTCTTCCAAATGAGCAGAAAGATTCTACGATTGAAAGATTATTGGTAGATCTTTCAAATACAATAAATGCTCAAATTCTTCCAACTCTTATAGGGATTGGGTTACCTATGGATATTGCTTCTTACGTTGCAATTGCAGCGAATAGTTCGTTCAATGATCATATCAATGTAAGAAGAGTTAATCTTATCATTTTTAACTGTGGAAATCTAGAAGTAATGACACTTCAAAGGATTGTTGATATATATCAGTACATGTTCAATAGATCTGTTACTGTATTATTTGAAGCAATAATGTTCGATGTGTACTCAGAGGACGATTTGAAGAATGCTACTAGCAGTCAAAGAGAAATATATTCTTTGATGGTAACTGCAGTATTAGAACTTCTTAACAATATGCCTAGTAATGCTATTAGAACTATTCTGACTTCATATAGTGCAGATTATGCTGCTAATCCTAGGCCAGTTAGATGTTCATTATGTTTATCAAATGATTACTATCGTATTAACGAAGTAATTGATATGATGGAAAGGGTAGATAGAATCTATTTACCTTAAGGAAAGTTTACAAGTTTATTTTGTATATAGTTTTCCCATATGTATCCTAAGGCGACGTATATTGTTGCCTTAGGATTTATTTTTTATTTTTTGTAAAACATTTTAGTATAACACATATAGACGTAAAGGAGAGATTTTTATGGCTTTTAAATCTGCATTAGTAGACTCTTTTAGAGTAGAAATGGCAAAATCTAAAGACCCAACAATGATGAATGAATCACAATTTGATGTAGGATATCCTACTGGGTATCTTGCTTTTGATTTTATTAATGGTACAAAAGTAGAAGTAAGAACTGAGAAAACTTCTTACACATATAATTCTATTGGTATTGTAGATGGAACTATGGTATCAATGATTGGAAGGTCAGGATGTGGAAAAACCACGCTGGCTCTTCAAATGGCAGGAAATATTATAAGACCATTTGAAAATGGAATGATTATGCATGAAGAACTTGAGACGGGTTCTGCATCAACAAGAAAAAGACAGCTTCTTAGAATGACTGAAGAAGAATTTAAAGCAAAATACGTTTCTAGAAATACTGGAATTAATACAGAAAATTTCTTTGAGAGAATGAAAACACTTCATGATCTTAAAGTTAATAATAGAGAAATATATGAGTATGATACAGGTCTGTGCGATACTCAGGGCAACAGAATATTTAAACTTCAACCTACTGTAGTTATTCTTGACTCTTTAGCAATGCTTATGCCAAGAGATCTTACAGAAGGGGGAGAAATTGCAGGCTCAATGACAATTACATCAGTAGCAAAAGTAAATACTCAGCTTGTAAAGAGAATTATACCTTTGCTTAAATCTGCAAATATAATTTGGTTTATGATTAATCATATTCTTCCAGACCCATCACCTATTCCTAAGAAAGCACAGGTAGCTTGGCTTAAGATTGGCGAAAGATGTCCTGGTGGAGAAACAGCTATTTATCTTGCTAATAACTTATTAAGAATTGATGATTCTTCTAAGTTATCTGCTGATAAAGATCTTGGAATCAATGGTATCAATGTAGATATTCAGTTAGTTAAATCAAGAACAAATAGACCGGGCGTTTCTGTTCCTATGATTCTTGATTATGATACAGGATTTAGTCCTGAATTATCTTTATATGCTTTACTTAAAAAACATAAGAAGATTAATGGAGCTGGAGCATACCTATACATTGGAGATCATTCAGATCACAAGTTCTCTCAAAAGAATATTTTGAAAGAACTTAAAGACCCAGAGTTTGCAAAAATATTTATGGATGCATCATTTGAAGTTCTTGAAACTCTAATTAGTTCTGGAACTACAAATACAAATATTGAAGAACAAGATGATACAGTAGTAGATATCACTTCAATGATGCTAAGTAGCATGATGGATCAAATGGCATCATAAAAATATATTATATTTATGAAATACTTCCAGGAGGTCATTTATTATGGCATTAAGTAGTAATAATTTAAATTTAATTGAGCAATTACAAGAAAAAGAAAAAGAAATCGGAAATAATCCAGAGAGAGTATTAGCAAAAGGTGCTTTGCAACCATTTAATAACTCTAGTTCTGGAGCTAGAAAACTGCTGTTTTCTACACAAAAGAATCATATAATTCCTATTTCAAACCCTGAATTTCCATTTGTATGTACAGGGTATGAAAGTAGGTATGGTGACTTATCGTCATCTATTATACAGTCTGGAGCAGAGTGCGAGGTATTATATATAATACCTAAATATAGCTTTGCTCCAAGACAAAGATATATAATGATTGTAAAAGATACAAATTCTCATAATTATAGATTATTTGAAAGAGTATCATATGATCATACAACAGAATCTTATGGGTATATTTTTAATAATACATTTTTAGATTCTATTTCTGTGGGAGATATAATTCCTGCAAATAGTACAGTAAGAAAATCAACAGCTTATGATGATTATGGAAATCGTCAAGATGGTGTTAATCTTATATGTGCATATATGGCTACAGATAAGACTATGGAAGATAGCGTAATGATGTCTGAATCTGGAGCAAAAAAGATGGAATCATCTATGCTTAAAGAAGTTACTATAATTCTTAATGATAATGATATTCCATTAAATCTTTATGGAGATTATAATTCTGGTGAATATAAATCTATTCCTGATATTGGGGAGGATATTAAGAATGGTATTCTTTGTGGTATTAGACGAGAGAATAGAGAAGAAGCATTATTTACCCAATCTTATGATAATCTAAAAAAGATTATGATATCTGATGATAAGTTTACCTTAGAGGGAACTATTATTGATATAGATATTAAAGCGAATAATCCCGCATTGTTAGATAATTTCTATAATGTGCAATTAAAAGGATATTATTCTGAATCTATGAGATTTGCAGATGATATCATAAAAGCAGTAAACTCAATATATGCATCAGATCCACAAGCGGTATTGAGTTATGATTTGCAAAAGATATTTGCAAACAGTAAGCGAATTATTAATGGTGATCAATATGTAAAAGATGGTAAAGTATTTACAAACGCTATCGTTACTATTACTGTCTTAAAGAAAGAGCCATTAAATGAAGGCGATAAGGTATCAGATAGATATGGCGGAAAAGGTGTTGTATCATTTATTATGCCAGATTATATGATGCCACATACTGAGCATGGAGAAGTTGTTGATGTAATTATAAATCAATCAACTTGTGTAAACAGACTTAATCCTGGTCAGTTATTTGAAACTTCTTTGACTCATATAGGTTCTAGTATTTGTAGATATATATCTACAAATCTATTATCAGCTCAAGAGTCAATGGACATGCTTATTGAATTTGTAGATATAGTAAGTCCAGAAGAAGCAAATGAATTAAGAAGAATGAAAGCTGAATGCTCGCATGAGGAATTATGCTACTTTGTAGATTCTATTATTAGAGATGGAATGATATATTTATCATTAAAACCTATCACTGATAATATGACATTAGACAAATTAGTATTGCTTTATGATAAATTCCCATGGGCAAGACAAACAAAGATTACTGTACCTGTTGAAGGAAGTAATGGAGAGATAAGATATATTGAAGCTAGAAGACCTATTATTTGTAGTAAGAAATATATGTATCGACTTAAACAGGTTGCAGAAGATAAATTCAGTAGTACTTCATTAAGTGCTACAAATATCAAAAACCAGAATACTAAGAGTAAGAATTCTAAAGCTTATAAATCATTACATTCAAATACTCCTATTGCTATGGGTACTATGGAAGTAGATGATTTGGCTAGTATGGGAATGGAATATGTGATTACATTCTTAATGATACATAGTGTAAGTCCAGAAGGGCGAAGACTATGTGAAGAAATGCTTACAGGAGATCCATTTGATATAAATATAAGTCTTAATGAAACATCTACTAATCGTAGTGTAGAAATTCTTAATACTTATATGAAGTCTAAAGGATTAAAACTAGTATTCAAGAAAACAAGAAAAGATGCTAAACCATTAGTAACCATGAATCTTGTAGACATCAAAGATCCAAATAAGATTGTTAGGAATTTGGTTAATTTTGTTCCTAACGATGAGTATGTTGATTTTGATGAATACTATGAAAGAATCAAGGCTATTGATGAAATGCAGAAGTCGCAACTTATTCAAGCTAATATTGTTAAGTTTGAGTAAGTTAAAATATAGTAGGAGAAGAGAATTGAATTCTCTTCTCCATTATTTTTATGGAGGAAAATTATGAAACCTATTACTTTAAAAACAAATAAAGATAGAGAGATTCTAATGGATATAGAGAACCAAATAAAAGAAATAAGAGAAAAATTCCCTCATATTAAAATATTTGTAGATTTGTCAAATGATGATTTTCCATTAGATAAGCCTTATTTCATGGATATATGTCCAGGTAAATATGTAAGATTTTTTAATATTAAATAAGGAGAATAATAGAATGAGAAAAGTAAGATTTTGGAATCGTATTTTAACTCTTTTAATCTTATTAGTAGTACTAACTATAATCATTTGTATACTATACATAATAGATGAACTAGATATGTGGGATACATTTAAATCACTATTCTAGAATATATTATTATTATGATTATACAATGAAAGGAGATTAATTATGTTTAAAAACATTATATCAGAATTATTATCTGGTAATGGATCAATATTAGATAATGATGAGTTTAAGAGTAAACTTAATGATGAACTTGTTAGATTATCTGTATTAAAAGAATTATCAGAATCTGATATTGAAGAATTAGGAGATATATTGCATATTGGAAATATTGTATATAATAATCTCCCATTAGATGATGATAAACAAATAATAGATAATGGTGTATATGATATATTATTAGAAAAATATAGAGTGTATAGAGTTCCACAAGTAGGAGCTGAACCTGTTATATTTAAATCATATCCATCTGTCTATTATGAAAGTAGTAAAAAAGCTATTCCTATCATTACTAAACTTGATGATAAGGAGTTATTATTTGAAGATACTTTTTATGGATTCCCTATAGTAACCAAACAAGATTTAATAACTCCGCTAGTTACATTTAGTGGATATGAATCTGGGAAAAAATATAGAGTAAAATCTCATGGTAATCCAACATTAGTTGGAACACTTGATAAGTGTAAAAGTGTACTATGTAATGATGTAGATGAAGAGGTTTTAAAAGATCCATCATATAAAGTTCTTGAAAGAGACTTTTTTGGAGAGCATTTTAAGAAAGGTATCATTAATACAGATATGATGCTTAAGATGATGCTGGAATTCAAATATGATGGGTTATCTGTAGTTGTAACAGTAAGAAATAGTATGGTAGTATCTGCAGTATCTAGAGGTGATACAGGAATGGATAAAGCTACAGATCTTACTCCTATTATGTATGGGTACAGATTTCCTAGATTACCTAAATTAGATATTGATATTGATGTAAAGTGCGAAGCTGTTATGACCTATGCAGATTTATATTATTATAATCTAGAAAGACAGAAAGATTATAAGAATTGTAGGTCTGCGATTATAGGGTTATTCAGTTCTAATGAAGGATATAAATATCAGAAATATGTTACATTAATACCATTAGCAGTTGCCCCAACCGACCCAAATAGTGATAAATGGGAACCTATGAATCGCTGTGAGGAGGTTGAATTTCTTAATAAATATCTTTCATCTCATAAAGAATATCTTCGTTCTTCATATATAGAAGGAAATTATTTTGACATACTTTTTATGATTAGAAAGTTTGTTGATGAAGCAGAATATGTAAGACCAATAATGCCTACTATGTATGATGGAGTAGTAGTATCATATGTAAATGAAGATATAAGAGAAAAATTAGGAAGGGAAAACTTTATAAATAAATATTCTGTTGCAGTTAAGTTTAATACAATGAAAAAGATGACAGAACTTCTTGCTATTACTTATACTGTAGGACAGAATGGTGTTGTGACTCCAATGGCTCATTATGCACCTGTAGAGTTTTTAGGTACTATTCATACTAAAAGCTCAATATCATCTGTAAAAAGATTTAATGAAAATCAATTTAAGATTGGTAATATTATTCAGGTAGAATATAGAAATGATGTAATGCCATACGTGTCTACACCAGAATTAGATGTCAATCATGATAATCCTAATCCTGTATTAGAATTTATTCATGAATGTCCAGAATGTGGGCATAAATTAGAATTTTCTAAAACTCTAAAATCTGCAAAATGTCCTAATCTTAATTGCCCGGGTAGGGGAGTTGCTAGAATGGCAGCTATGCTTGCTAAATTAGGAATTAAAGATTTTGGAGAAGCTAGAATGAAGATGATTAATAAAAATTCATTAGCGGAAATATTCGAAGTTACTAAAGAAGAATTAGAGCCAATTATTGGGCCTATGAATGCGTATAAGTTTATCCAAAGAATGGAAGAACTACAGACCCAGCCAATATATGATTATCAAATGGTTGGTGCATTAGGATTTACTGGTATGGCTATAGAGACTTGGAAAAAGATATTTGATAAATTTACATTGCAAGATTTTTATGATTTATATTGTAATGGAGGATTACAAATAGCTTTAAGATCTATTAAAGGAATTGGCCCTATTGGTATAAATATCATAATGGATGAATTACCATTCTATGAAAATGATATACTTACTATAATAAATATGGATAATATTATTGATAGCAAAGGATTATTTTCAAATCAAAAATCTATCAGAGTATCAGGGTTTAGAGATCCTGAATTAATGCAAACTTTGATAGATATGGGATATGATGCTAGTGATAAATCAGTTACAAGAACTACTGATATATTGATTATACCTTATGAAGGATATACTTCATCTAAACTTAACAAAATTGGTGAGAATACAATAGTTGTAACCAAAGATGATTTTATTAATGATATGAATTTATATCTTAGTAAAATTAGAAATTGATTTCTGTCAAAACAATAATATAAACACATATTATTGTTTTGTAGAGATACAAAATAAAAAATTTTATAGGAGGATTTTACAATGAGTGACGTCATCAAAAAATTCGACGACTCTACAATGAGTCAAAACTTTGTTATGAGAGTTCAGGAGCTTTCAGGAGGATTGCTCCAAGTGCAGGAAGAATGGGCATCTATTATTATCAAATCTGCACTCATGTCTATGAGTGATTATGCCCGTGTCGTAAAGAAGAAAGAGAAACCTATTGCGGTCGTAGTAGACGATCTTAAAGGAAACATTCTTCTTGGAATTAAAGTTCAGTTCTTAGAAGGAACTGAAGACAATCCTGAAGGTAGCTGGAATCCGGTATGGAGTTTCGACCCAGAAGATTTTGCTGATTGCGATATCTATAAGGTATCAGAAAGCAAAGCTTTTGAGTTCTTCATTAACCGTGCTAAGGTATTCGGTATGCAGTACACAAATCCGTCAAATGCGTATACATCAGCTGTAGCTATGGCAGACACTATGGTAAAATGGCTGGATGAAAATGCAAATGAGAAATCTACGGAAGGTGTAGAATTACCAGGTATCTTTAAGATCACAGTATCAGTTATCGATGGAAAGAAAGTTATGACATTCTCGGCAGACGAAGAGTTGACAAATCTTGTAAAAGATGATGCAAAACTTCAGGCTGTAGAGTAATGTCAATCGAGTTGTGGGTAGGTAGAAATATCTACCCACATCTTTTAATTTTTTCTAGGAGGGTAAAATTATGGCAATAAATATGATGAAGATGAAAATAGGAGATAAGATGTGTGATGTTGTAGATTCATCAGAGTATGCAAAACATCCAGAATTTTATGATCCTCAGTATACTGCCATTAAAATAGATGAGGAAATGACTTTACCTATAATCAATAAAACAGATTATAGCGAACAAGTTGTAGGAGCTTATCCTACACCATTTGCCGTTTTCTATAATAAACCTGATGAAGATGAAAAAAGTATTTATGATTCTTCTCAGATTATTGATTTTAGAAATGTTAAAGATTATAAAGAGGTTATCGAAAAGTCAACTATGGTTAAGAGTTTAGAGAATAAGATTCTTGAAAATTCTGATAATATAACAGTTATTAAACCAGATGATAATGATGAACCTGAAATGGCCGCTTTGAAAGAAGCTATTAATTGTAAGAATTGCGATATCAATTTGTATGGACCAAGATTTGATGGAAACTTTGCAAATGATAGAAGAATTCTTTCAGATAATTCCATTACTTTAACAAAGTTGAAAAAGTATGGAGACGCAATGGATATGAAAATTACTTTATCTATTGAGGATAAAGATCCAAATATACCAAATCCTATAGGGAAAACTATTTCAGTTGAACTTACAGGGGGTGGAAACGAATGAGTAATTTAACACAAGCAGAATGGATACGACAATATAATGATGATCATAGAGAACAATTTAATCCTGATCTTTTTAAAAGAGATGATTATGAAGTAGTTGCGGCTATTGAAAAGATCATATTATCTTGTCAAAGAAATTCGTATTTTACAATCAAAGTAGAAAAGTTCACCGTGGTTGAAGACTATGAGGAAATTCATAGAATCTTATATAATCATGAACAGCAAAAAGTGAAGGGGAAGAAACCTTCTGAAAAGTTTGAAAATCCTTATCAGTATATTGATGTAAAGGATAGTGACATTATGCTATTGATTGTAGATTACTTTATATCTATTAATAATCCAGAAGAACCTGAGAGTGATAGATTTCAAGTAATCATTAAGTTACCAAGAATTGTTAATAAGTATTATTATAGACTTAAAGGAAATTATTATTATGCAATATTCCAGATAGTTGATGGTAGTACTTATAATAACACATCATCCAACTCAAAGAAACAATCAGTTACATTTAAAACCATTTTTATGCCTACAAGACTGTATAGAAATGTGTATACAGCTGAGGATATCAATGGTAATTTTCTTGAGTATATCACATATGTAGCCAGAATATTCAATAAAAACGTTCCTGTAGTTGAGTATTTTCTAGCTAGATATGGTTTATATGGAGCACTTAGATTCTTAGGATTAGAGAATGTGATTAATGTAACAAATACATTCAATGATAATCCAGATTGTTATTATTTTAATACAAGAGATATCTATATAGAAGTACCTAAGTATTTATTTGATAATGATCTTACAGTACAATGTGCAACAATGACTATATATAATCAAGCTAAGAAAAAGTTTGATAGAGATTTAGATATGGTTTATGAAGAAAAAGTATGGGGATCAAAGAGCAAGAAAGATGAAAAAGAAAAGAAGATATCTGCAGCGTATAGAGATATTATTTCACCAGATTTTTGGCTTAAGTCAATAGCTCTTAGATTCAATTCTAAACCAACTGTACAAAAAGGTTTGCAGATACTAGATTCATTGCAATCTATATATGATATTAATACTTATGATCGTATACGATTACCTGAAGAAGAAAAAGCAGATATTTATTGTATTCTTAGATGGATGCTTAGACAGTTTTCAGATTTACGATTAAAAGATAATGCAGCAATTTCTACTAAAGCTGTAAGAAGAGAAGATTATATGGCAGCAATGTATGCAGCAAAAATATCTAATGGTATTTATCGTATCTCAGATGCACAAAAAACAGTAAAGATTAAAGATATCAGAAGATGGATATATACAGCTCCTGATTTCTTAATTGATCGTATTATTAAAGATAAACTTGTAATGTTTAGAGAGAATGTAAATGATGATGACGCATTCAATGCATTACAGTTTTCTTACAAAGGTATTTCAGGTTTAGGAGAGCAGAAAGGAGCCACTATTCCTGATACTTATAGACAAGTATATCCTTCTCATCTTGGTAAAGTTGATATTGATACATCATCAGCCTCAGACCCAGGATTAACAGGATTAATTTGTCCAACAGTTAAGATCAATAATGGATCATTTGCTGATGAAGATTATGAAGAAATTCATGATTGGAACGACACATTCAATAATCTTATTAAAGAATATATTGACATGAAAGGCAGAAAAGACTTGATCTCTTTTCAATCTGACATAGGAATTATTGAAGAAAGCAAAGCTATTCAGCAGCTTAATGAGATAGAAGCAACATTAAATTCTCAGAAAGCTGTTTTGGAAGTTGCAAAACAAGTAGATGAAACTACTGAATATTATGATAGTGTGGAAACACCTTCAGGATATTTAGTAGTTTTTGATAATGAATAAATATAAAGTAATGGAATGACTTAAATTAATAGTCATTCCATTATTTATTTAGGAGGATATTTATTATGGATAAAGATAAAGAACCTATAAGTCATTTAAGACAAATAATAAAAGGAGGAAACGACAAAGAAGTAGAAATGTTTCTTCAAGATTCATTTGAATTATTTGTAGGAAATTCAGATATAATGAAGATGATGTACCAAGTGGGAGTATCATTAAATGATAAGGATGGCAAAATAAATAATTATCCATACTTTTCAGTGCAGTTCTATAAAGTATTTTGTAATTCCCCGACTATAGTAGTAGAAATTATAGTGTCAGAGGAATACAAAGTATTCTTATCTAAAAAAAATATGTCTGATGAAGAAAGAATACTTTTAACTTTAGATAGCAAGAATGAATTTGCCACTGAAGAAGAAATAAAAAATATGAAAAAAGTAATGGATAAGATACTTTCATATTGCAAATTATTTACTTCTGAAAAAGATAAGGATTATGAAGTTGTAAGCTTATATTATACTACATTAATAGATATGGCGTATAATACTAAAATGATGCTTCATGAAATAGGATGTGAAGGGCTATATCATGAGGAATCTAGAGAGTTTAATATACCGCCAAAAATAGATTCTGTTTCTGAATGTATATTGCATGAAGCATGTGAATTTATCAGTAATGTAACGGATACAAAATCTTTAATTGATACATTTTGTTTTATTAATAAAATTGAGATAATAATAATAACTAAAGATGGAGAAGAATTCAAAGTATCTATAGGTATAAAAACAGATGCTAAAGATGAATATATATCTGGAACTGTTTTTGTAGAAGATGAATTTGATAATAGAGATTCATTTATATCAATTTTTAAAGGCAAATCTTTCAAAGAATATTTGAAAGATGTTATTGATAATAGTGATATAATAAAAGAAGTATTACCAAATATTTCTGAGATTTCTGAAGACTATATTGATAATGCTAATATCCCAGATGATATATTAATTATAGTAAAAGATGTTATATTTAAAGAGGGTTTATCTACAGCAATTCGTGATTCCTTAATGCTATTAATTTCAACTATTAAAGAGGTTAAGGGCACAGATAAAATTGCTGTCAAGTTTAAAGGAATTATTCATTACTATTTCAGAATAAAAGAGTCTTTTATTGATGATATAATTATGAATGATTTGCAATTAAAGGAGGTAGAATAATATGATTTTTAAAGAAATTCATGAGAAGTATATATCAACTATTGTTTATAATCATAAGAATACAAAATTGAAACCATTTAAGAACAAATTACAGACTATCCCACATATGTTAAGGACTGTAATAGAAATAAATTTTCTTCGTTACAATCCTAAAATTGAGGATATTAATAATCTAGATGATGTAACCGAGTTATTTGATGATGCAGAGTTTAAATCATTTACTATTGATTTTAGAGGTAAGAGTACTACATTTTATCGTATTATGATAAACAGTGAAGATTTTACCGAAGAAATCAAAAAATGTATCTATAAGTTTAATTATTTAGATTCTGATATTATAGTATCTGTAGTAAATATGAATCAGAGAGATGAAGAAAAAATGACAGATATAATTCCATTAGAAATGGATTATATTACAGATGCTATATTTGGTAAAGATGAAAAGAGTCAGTTTGCTACCTATATATTAGCATGCTATTCGTATCTCGATTCTGTTTATATTGAATCAGATAAATATTGTTTAGAAGCTTTAATGAATATTTCTTTTAATATGAAGAAATTTTACTCTATGCTTTTAGATAATGTGGATAATAGTAGTTTGGTTTCTAGCTTGTTATTTGGTGAATATAAAGATGGAACAAAGGTAGATTATATTTTAGATTATGGATTTATAGATTATTTAAAACAAAAAATATCTATAAAATCAAAAATAGATACTACTACGGAAGGATGGTAATATTATGAATACTTCACCGTTAGTGGTATTTCATACTCATGATTACTGTTTCAACTGTAATACAAGATCTATAGTTGGAATAACAGAAAATGGAGATGAAATTTCAATAGATAATGAGTATGAAATTAACAGGAATGTTTTAGTTAAACTTAGATGTAAGAAATGTAAAAAAGAATATATAATAGATTGGAGATATGATAAGAAACCAAAACCATTCTATGTGTAATATTTTATACATTACTAACATTTATTTAAAGATAAATTAGCAGAGCTATTTTTATCGAAAACTCCTGGAAGAATTGTTTGATGATAAGGCGGGTATAATATTATACCCGCTGAATCCTCATACATATTTATTTTTTTTGCTTATGCGAGCTCATGCATCAGGGAAAATGATATTCCGGCTATTTATTTGACCTATATTAATGCATGAGCCGATACTATATATTATATCATCTGAGTGTATATAGAATACACCCATCCTTTCAAACCGAGCGGATTAGGATTTATTCCTAATCCGCAAATCTTGTCTCTATAGTAGAAAATAATTATTACTGTAACTTTTAAATAATTATAATTGTTAGGAGGACTACATAAATGCAGATTATTAAACCGCAGTTTATTATTGAAGAAAGAGAATCAGGATTAGATAAAGTAAAAGCGCTTGAAAAAGCAGCAAGAGTTTGTTATAAGAGCGAAGATAAAATAACAGAAGATTCTTATGAAAAAATGTTAAAAAATATTATTAAAAGAGGACACACATCAGTACTTGAACATGAGAAAATCACAGTAAGAATTATTTGTGATAGAGGTGTTTCTCATGAATTAGTAAGACATAGAATTGCAAGCTTTTCTCAGGAAAGTACAAGATATTGCAACTATTCTAATGATAAGAGTGAAGGTGTTAAAGTAATTGATATAGCTTCAGGATTTAATTATGATATGAATAATCCTTTAGATAAAACAAAATATGAAGTATGGCTTAACGCTATGGATAATGCCGAAAGATCATATAATGATCTTATTGATTTAGGCGCCACCCCACAGGAAGCTAGATCTGTACTACCTAATAGTACAAAAACAGAAGTGGTAATGACTTTAAATATTCGTTCATGGAGAAACTTCTTTAGTTTAAGAGCAGATAAAGCGGCACACCCTCAAATGCGTGAAATCGCTTATCCAATGCTTAAAGCATTCCATGAATATATTCCAGTAGTATTTGATGATCTTTATGAAGAAAAATGTGAAGATAAATAATATTTTGAATTACATATTATTTATCTGAAACTATTATATACTTATACATTTTAGGAGGTAGGTAAAATGGCAACAGTGAATATGACAGTGCAGGAAGCATTGAACAAAAAGAAACTTTTAGAAAAGAGATTGAGTGATTTACATCCATCTCGACTTATCTTCTTTGGTATTAAACCAAAGGCAGATAATGAAATTAACAATATGTCTATCGAAGAGTTTGATAACATGGTTAAAGGCAATCTGAAATCAGTTACTTCATTGATTTCAAACCTTGAAGCTATTAAAGTCGCTATCAATTCTTCAAATGCTACTACATTAGTTACAGTGGCAGGTAAACAGTACACATGTGCTGATGCTATTGCTAAACTGCATCAGTTATCAGATACTAAAAGGATTTGGAATACAATTCTTTTAGAGTATAATAAAGCAGAATCCAAAGTTACTGAGCATAATGAAAGGGTAAAGGATCCGGATAATATTTCAACATATCTGGAGAAAGTAATTGGAGCGTCAACTAAATCTAATGCTACATTAGTAGATCAATTGACAGATGATTACATGAACAAAAATCTTTTTGTTATGCAAGATCCTAACAACATCAAATCTTTTGTTGAAGCTAAGATTGCAGAGTTGGAGGATTTTGAAGCAGAAGTTCATACTGCTTTGACAACATCCAATATTACTACTACGATTTCTGTAGAGTACGAGGATTAATAGTACTTGGTTGGTATTATGAAATTTAAGCAAAACCGCTTTTTGTATGACCCTACATTTTTGAGCGGTGAATCAAATAAACAGGGTCACAATAATAAATTTGCCCAAGACTTAGAATCTTGTATGCAAAACAGTCCTAGCCAATACCTAGGGAAATATAAAGGTGGACGACCATGTAGGTCTGGGGTTCGAATCCCCACTGTTACTGTATAAAGTATATGTCTATATTGTATATTTTATAATTTTATACGTATATATTAAAGCATTATTCCTTCGGGACAATGCATATACCTATATAATTAATATTGTAGACATGTAAACTTAATAAAAAATCTGCCGATTTGACTGAGTTTCTCAGTAGCTTAAATGGTGGCAGCTATAATAACAACCATTTATTATAAATTGTTAAATGAAATATCCCCAGATAGTAATTGAGCTATCTGGGGTATTTTATTTTTTGTTTCACATGATAGTAAGAGGTGAATGTAATGCGATTCAAATGGATTAAATTAGTAGGATACGGAGGGATATATCAAGGTATCCTAAAGAAAGAAATTTATATAGATTTTTCAAAAACTAATAGTAGGATTATTACTATACTTGGAGATAATGGAAGTGGTAAGAGTACATTATTAAAAGCACTATCTCTATTTCCAGATGAGAATTCTATGTTTCTTCCAGAGTATGCAGAAAAATCTGGATGTATAGTAAATGGAGATATAGAATATGAATTTAAATGCGAACACCCTGTAAAAGAAACTAGAGATAAAATAACAGGGGAAACTGTAATAGAAAGAAAAACAACAAGAGCTTACATAAAAAAGAAAGGTCCAAATGGATTAACAGAAATGAATCCAAATGGAACTGTAAGTTCTTATAAAGATATAATAGAAGCCGAATTTAATCTTGACACTAACTTTATGGCACTATCAGCTTTATCTACAGAGGAAAAAGGATTAGTAGATAAAACTCCATCAGAAAGAAAGAAGTATTTTAATGCTATTATAGATCAAGTAGTAGTGTTTAATAATATAAATAAAATTCTTACTAAACGCAATTCTATTAATAAGTCTATGATGAATAGTCTTATGAATAAAATAGAATCTATAGGAGATGAAGAGTCAGTTAAAGTTACATTAAATTCTATAGAACAGAGATTAAACAACTTACAAATTCAGAGAGACGAACTCATTAAAAAAGTGGCAGAAAAGGAATCAACAATAAAAATTCTTGATCCAGATCTTTCAATTCAAACTCTATACCAGTCCATTCAGGCAGAATTAGAAGCACTAGATTCTGAAATGAGGCGATTAAACTCTAGTTTAGAGTATTTATATAGAGAAAACAAATTATCTTCTATAAGCTTAGAAGATGCTAATAAATTATATGCTACTTCTAAAAAAGATATAGAAATAAAAAAGAAAGAAGTGGAAGATTTAGAAAGGTCATTATCTGAAACTTTAGCAAGAAGAGAAGAAGAATCAAGAGCAATTCAATTAAAAACTCAAAGATTAGATTCTCTTACATCTGATATGAATTATATTGATATAGAGAAAGCAATACAAACGTATACGGAATCTATATGCAAGTATGAAAAAATATTTGAAGATATCAAAATAAAGAATGCTATATCTGTATCTAAAGATGAATACATTACTGGATTGGATACATTAAAAGATATCAAAGATATGATAGATGGATTTAAATCATTTAGATTTGTTCATACTATAAGTAGATCTATTGAGTTTATAAATACTAATGCAAATGTATTAGCTATTAAAGCTCGTAATGAAGATACTATAAATAAATTAAGAAATAAAGAAACAGAAATGTCTAATAAATATGCAGAACTTACTGCTAATAGTAATATAATAAAGACATTAAATATTAGACCAGACAAATGCAAAATAGATTCATGTGGATTTGTTTCTGAAGCTTTGTCTCTTCAAAAGAAGTATCCTAATATAGATCAACTAATTACAGATACTAGTTCTCAATTATCTTCTATAAGAGAAGAAATAAAAAATCTTGAAATAGAGAATAAAGAACTAGATGAATGTTTATTAGCTATAAAGGATATACAGATTATTATGAGAAATATACAGAATAATAATAGGATTATAAGCAAACTACCTAATTCTGATATATTTTTGAACACAAATATATTTTTATCAAAGTTAGCTAATGGAGATAGTTTTGATGAGATTAACCAAATATATCAGTATATAAACTATGCTAATGTATTTGAGGAATATAAGCAAGCTAAAGATTCATTAGTTCAGCTTAATGCTGATAAGAAAATATATGATAGCAAAAATGAAGTTATAGAAGAACTTAATAGAGATATTGAAGATATACAGAATAAGTTAAATGGTATAACCGATATCATAACAACTACAAATAATAAGATATCTTCAATAAAATCAGAAATTATTAATTTAGAATCACTAGTATCTATCCTCGATACAGTAATATCTATACTTAATAAAATCAGAGATTGTCAGACAAAAATAGATGAGAATAAATCTAAACAGAAAACTATCTCTAATAATATGAAAAAGATACAAGAGAATCTTACCGAAAAGGATAACTATATTTTGAATATTAATAACATTGATGCAGAAATTAAACCATTGCAACAAGATAAAGATAAATTAGTATATGGATTAAAGATGCTAGATCAATATAAACAAGAATTAGATCAGATAACTCAATCTTATAATAAGATTGAAATTATTAAGAAGTATTCTTCTCCTACAAAGAATGGTATTCAGAATCTATTTATCAAGGTATATATGAATCAAACTCTTAAATTAGCTAATGAAATATTATCATTATTCTTTAATGGTAAACTTTTATTAACTGATTATGTAGTATCAGAGAATGAATTTTCAATACCTTGTTACTCATCATTCAGTAATATGCAAGTTGATGATATTTCAACTTGTTCTCGTTCTGAAAAAACAATTGCATCATTATCTTTATCAGCAGCTATGATGAAACAATCTTCATCTAAATTTGATATATTTAAATTGGATGAGATCGATGAAGGATTAGATGCTGCTAATAGATTGATATATGTAGATGCATTGAATCAGGTATTAGATATACTTAATATAGAGCAATGCATAATTATTTCTCATTCATCAGAATTAAATATAGGTCATGTAGGAGTTATTAAACTTCGTACTACCGAAAATACAGTAATTGGAAATGAAGGAGAAATTATATTTAATGCTTAAAAATATGAGGTAAGATATATAAAATCTTACCTCATTTCTTTTTTGTAATTTTCAATATAAATACTTATATATTATTTTGGTGTAGTGATAAGTTATTTAAAATAAAGGAGGAATTGTTATGGCTACAATCACAATTGGTACTTATAAAAGTCACTGCGTCATTTGTAACGCTGCTACATATGGAATGGAGGTTTGCCCGCAATGTAGCGGCGTGGTGTCTGTTGACACTTATCAGCATGATGGTTCTATCATTCATGCTAAGAAACCAGGTATTCCTGCACCTGTACCTGGTTTCTACGACCGTTAAGGTGCACAGGGGTAGCTATTTGCTACCCCTATTTCTTTTTATTTTTTCTACGTTCCTGAGTCATATGTTTCTTTTATATTAACATACTGATAATTAAAACTTATTAAAGGAGGATGGATATTATGTCATTAGCACTTGATAATGCCATTCTTGAAGGCTTAGATGAAATGGAATCATTCGACATGGCCATGAATGAATCTGAACTGGTAGATATTGTTGCTGGTGAAAATGATGATAATGGCGAGATGATCGATGATATCATGGATGATGAGTAATCCTTAGAAAGGAGATTGCAATGAACAGTTTATATGAAATTGCAGATTTCGATGACTGCATTGATATTGCAGTCCAGTCCGATAATTCATTTAGAGAGATGTGTTTAGAAGCAGAAATGAATGAACAACTCGGATCTATGTTTGATGATGAAGTTTCTGCAGAATTGGATGCACCAATTACAGATAACTTCTATGATTGTTGCGATTCACCCAATCAATTAGATGATGAAATCGATGAGGATATTGAGCTTGACGAAGACATATCTGATGAAGATGGGGAATTGATAGATATGCTAATTTAAAGCATTTTTATTTTAATAAAAATTATTTATAAGGAGGATATAAAAATGACGAAATTAGTAAAAGTTGAATGCTCTAAAGGATTCAAATTATTTACAAAAGTAATTAAACCAGGCGAAAAATATCGTTTGAATGAGAATGAGATCTTCAAATTGATGTGTATGCCTGGAATTAGATTGTATGAGATTTTTAAAGATGGTAAATTTATTCGTCTTACAAAATCCAATTACAATAAAGTAAATTATGTTGAAAGTGAAGTTGATGAGGCAGCAAAGAAAGCAGCAGAGGAAGAAGCTGCTAAAAAGGCAGAGGAAGAAAAGAAAGCTGCAGAAGAGGCAGCTGCTAAAGCAGAGGCTGAAGCTAAAGCTGCTGAAGAAGCAAAAAAGAAAGCTGAAGAGGAAGCTAAAGCTGCAGAAGAAGCAGCAAAGAAAGCAGCAGAGGAAGAAGCTGCTAAAAAGGCTGAGGAAGAGAAGAAAGCTGCAGAAGAGGCTGAAGCAAAAGCTGCTGAAGAAGCAACTGATAAAGCTGAAGATACTGCAACAGCTAAAAAGACAACTTCTAAGAAAACAAATAAAAAATAAAAAAATATTGCCCTTGGGATACAATTCCCAAGGGCATTTTCTTTTCCTGCAGCGGTTAATTATGAACAATTAATCTTCATAATAACATTCACCATAAGTTTGGTTATCGTCCATATTAACACCTCCTCTCTGTAGCTATTCAAATAAATAATATATGGATAAATTATCTTAAAAATACACTTTTCTTAATATCAAGGATATCTCTGATTTCTCTTTCTAAGATATATATTATACAAGGAATAAAATAAAATAAAGTTGTATCTCCATCTATTATATCAATATATTCTAATGATTCTATATCTTTTTCGTCCAATTTAATATCATTAAAATATTTAATTATAATATTATGAAGAACTTTATTATCTTCCTCATATAATGAATTGTCTACAATTTTATTGATAAATTCTCTATCAAATGGTTCAAGAACAATATCATGTAAAAATGTAGGATTCATATCTATTCTTTCATAGTTCATATCATAGTAGTCTTCAAATCTATTATAGAATATACTTACTTTACTATCAATAATAATTCCATAACAGAATGAATCTACTTTATCAACTCTCTTTTTATTTTTTTCTACCAAAGCATTAAAGAATGATCTATTATATTTAATATTAAAAGATCTATCCAATTTAACTTGTTGTGTAATATACATATAGTCATCATCTACATTAAGAATGTTAGAATCTTTTATGAATTGAGTAAGATAAGAATCGTAGAATCTTTGATTTCTTCTTTTCAAAATAAAGGACTCTACTCTACTGTCGTAATACATATCTTTATAAAATCTAATCAAAGAACACATTGTTTTATCATATAATTCTAATTTATCATAATCATTGAATTCGATTATAGGATTCAAATTAGTTCCTACATTATTATGAAGAAACTTAAAATCTCCAGATAAATTATCATCAATATATTGCTTATCAGTATGCATTAATTTATATTCTATTTTAAAACAATTAGCACCATTAGGCAAAGTATCAGGCTGCACTGATATTACCCTAAACATTATTTCCGTATCAGTATGGTTAATAATAAAGTAATCTGAAGAACATGGAATAACAGTTCCAGCAATAATCATAGCCTCCCCAGATATTTCTGAAGATTCTAATCCATATTCACTCATATCAAGATTTAGAGCTATCTTCTCCGCACCATAAATTACAAAATTCTCTATCTTTCTATATTTTAGTGGACTATCTTTCATACTGATAAATGTTTCTATATTTCCAGAACCTTCATCGACAGTACTTCTTTGCATATCTAAACTATAGTAAGTTACAATATTTTCTTTAGTGGCATTGAATTTATAAAAAGGATTATCTAATATATTTTCTTTAAAGTTATCCTGTAAATAGTTTACCTCATCTACATATGAGCTGTTTACAAACTTTCCCATTATAATTTCACTTCCTTTCTTCAATTACTTAAATGTTCGGCATATGCATTATATTGCAACATATAAATAATCTATAAAAAATAAAGGAGTGAATATAAATGCCAGAAATTAAAGAAACAATTGCTATTTTTATTCTTCATGAAAATAATATGCGATGCCTTCATTGGAACTGTGTAGGACATGATTTTATGACCGCACATGGAGTAGCTGAAGAATATACAGAACATATCTGTTCAGATATTGATAAACTTGCAGAGTTTAATGATATCCTTGGAAATAGCCCAAATCAAGTAAATCTTATTGAAGCTGCAAAAATTATTGAGGAATCAGATAAGAAATTATTCTTGGTGGATCCAAGCAAATATTATTCTGCTGATGATGTGTATAAATGCATGACAATTATTCTATCTGATCTTAAATCAGTAATCGAAGAATTACTTGATGAGATTGATGGAGATGATGTTGCTGGAATTCATAGTGAGCTTGAAACAATGCATCATTATTATCATTTCCAGAGAGATTATCTTAATAAGCATAGACTTATTACCCCAGACACACAGTCAGAATAAACCCTACTTAATTTCCTTAGAAAAAATAAACCCGTTAGGATAATAATCCTAACGGGAATTTTTATTTAAATGACAAACTATATTCAGCTTCTGATTCATCTATAAATATAATAGTTACTTTTACAGATATTCCTGTTAATGTTGTTCCTTTATTAAAATTAATATTTTCTATATCTATATATTTAACTAAATTATGTTGCCTAAGATTATCAAGATATAATATTAGATCATTATAGGTTGTAAAACTTTGTAATCTTTCATGCATATTATTCTTTATTACTTTTAAAAGTTTTCTTGAATACACAGATGGAAAAGATAAATCTCTATGACCTCGTTTCTTAGACGGATAATTAATATATGATGATTCTTGAAGTTTCTCTTCATCCAGTTTATCTAGATTACCCTTTTTAAGTTTATCAAGTCCTGGCACCATAATTATACCCTCCTTTTAGTTATAATTATATCTAAAATATAATGATATATACATTCTATACGAACACTTATTCTATCCGCATCATTATTTCCTGTGATTTTCATAATACAATCATTTGATTTAAATTTATTAAAGCAATTCATAATTTCTAAATATGATGCTCCATATTTTGTAGAAAGTTTATGATTAAAAAAGTGAGAAAAATATTTTATTATCTCATCTAAAACACTTTCAACTTGCTTATTAGAACCTCCTGCTGGACTATTAAGATATACAGATATATCATTAAGACTTACATTTGATATTATATCTGTATCTTTAGATAACTGTTTACTAGCAAATGACATTATTTTTGAATGTACATCTATATCACCATCTGTACTATTAAATACAGATGGTGATTTTTGACTGTCTTTAATTTGACTAAGTTTATCTAGATTACTATTCTCAAGTTTATCAAGTCCTGGTACCATATTATACCCTCCTTTTATAAATCATTATAATCTACATTGTCATCAAATGTAACTAGAGGTTTAACTTCATCTTTATCACTCTTAGGTGAGAAATTATTAGAGACTAATTCTTTATTCTGAATAAACTCCTGAGGTCTCTCCATAAACAAGAGATCTAAGAAGCTAGTTCCATGTTTCTTATATGATAAAGGCGAATAAAATACTTTAGATAATTTCTGATATGACATTGTAGTTGTTATAGATGGATTATTATTTAATGCCTCATTCAATGTAAGTATTGAATAATTTGCATTAGGATACTCCCATTCAGGTTTAAGAAGAATATCATCCATGCTTCTTAATTGATTTGCAAGAATAACTTCAAGATGAACCGCTGTCGTATCTAATCCACCATTCATTACAGTTTCTACAAATTCTTGTAAAATTGAATCTTTATCAAAAGACTGAGTTATTTCTCTTTTATTGATAATAGATTTAATCATTTCAAGAGTTTTACTTAATTCATTATTCATAATATAGATAAGGAATAAGTCTTTATCCTGTAATCTAGTCATCTCTATTTCAATTTTTCCATCATCTTCATCATAATATTTTTTGATAACTTCATTTAATCCATTAGATAAATAAAGATTATCATATCCTTTAGAATGTATCTGATGTACATCTCCCAATGGATCTCTAATCTCTATTATTTTAAGATACTCATTATACTCATAATTATCATCCTCAGACTCAAGAGTAATATTCTCTGGATCTATAATTAATGTATATCCAGTATAATTGAAATCATCATGAAGAGTTACCACATTACACTCTAATTGGAATAAATCGCTAAACAAATCAGGCCATTCCAAAGCTCTTACTGCAGCCTCTAGCAAATGCTTTGCTGACAATAATCTTTGAGTTAATGCAGAAGATAATAACTCTGATGCTAACTGCCCTACATTTATATCAGAGTTTGTATACACTAAATCCCCATAACATTTATAACAAATTCCTTCACCACGTGCATAACTTGCACAAGTCATAGGAGATCTGAAATATAATGTCTTACCAATAAGATGAGTATCTTCAACATTTAATCTGTATTCAATCCCATCAGGATTAAATCTATAATATCTATTTTCAAACCGTTCAAGAAATTTTTCATTCTTGATAGTTATTTTTTCAAAGTGTTTTGTATTACAAGTATAATTAGGGTCATTATGAATAATAGTATCTCTGTTATTCAATCCTAATAATCTTGCAAAATGTCCAGATGTTCCTACATTACATTTAGCAATGATCTGTGCAGTACGACCTCCATGAGATTCAATAAAGAAACTCGTCATATCATCTACACCACCATTAATAAAACTCTTATTAATAATTGTAGGGAAAATACCACCTTGACCATCTGGTTTAGAACCAATATTAATACTAAATTCTTTATACTGCCTAGGATTAATACCTTCGCCAGCTCTAAATGAATCTGCTAAACAATGATCAGAATTCTTAATATAATCGATTGCTTTAAAAGTTAGATCCATACCTGCATCTTTTACATTTTCAATTGGTACTTTAGATAAGTCTGCATGCATAAGACCATTATATTCAGGATACTGTTTCATCAAAGGAATATTATCCTCAATATTAATAGTATTAGCAAGGTATAAACTAAAATCATCAATAGTACTAAACTGATGTAAAGATCTATCAACAATTATATTCATAAGATTATTAATCACATGAGAATCCATATGGCCAATATATTTATCTTTGAACTTTTTGATGAATTTTTCATCAATATATTTTTTGATAGTTTTCTTTGTAATATCTTTAGGAAAGAATAAGTACTCTGACGTGATTGGTTCATTCATACTAAGTGGAAGATTCCACATAATCATATTAAAATAATAATCAAAGATAGATAAATTCAAAACTACATTATCAGCAAAGATCACATGAATCTTTGCTTTTTGCAACATATCTAATTCTATACCATCTTTCATTATATTGATAATACTATCTAAATGATATTTCCAGTTTTTAATATTTAAAACTGAAGTATTTATTTCACAGTAACCAGATTTTGTGAGATCAATATAATCCCCATAGTTTTCCTTAAATGGAAAAGGATCATCTGGTGTAAAATAAACTGCTGGAATATGATCTCTTTTTTCTCTTCTAAAAGATTGATCTTGTTTTTTCATTAAGTCCATAATTTTTTACCCTCCTGAAAATAAAAATGGTTGATGAATACTTTATTCATCAACAATACATCTTATTAAATTGTTTATGAAAGAATAAATATTTATTTCTTTCATAAGAATAATATATACCTAATTTAAATATTTGAGAATTATAGCTTCAAATGACCGAACATAGCTATAATTAGATATTATGAATATCTTTAAAATATTTATAGATAGGAGGAAAATAACTATGAGTACTTTTTCTGGTATGGGATTTACCGAGTCATCTCTGGATGATGCAGGTACTATGGATTTCCAGTTAAGCGAAAGTGCAGAGAATGCTATTTTTGAACAGTTGCTTGTTGAAGAGTGTAGCCACTTTAATGATGAGCAGCTCAAAGCTTTTATTGAATCTGATCTGTGTGAAGCTCTGATCACAGAAGGAAAAATGAGAAAAAATACTATTGTAATGCTTTCTAAGCGAGATGATCAGTCTCGTCGTAACAAGATTATTGCAATGAATATGGCAAAGGAAGCTAAAGATCCTTTGTGGGAGAAGCTTAAGAAGAATCGTGTTATTGAGCGTCAGCTTCTTGGTAAAATTATGCAGAAGTATGGGCGTAAAGCTCAGAAAACGGCAAAAGCACAGCAGAAGGATTGGATTAAGAATCGTATGCCTGCTAACTTTGGTAAGTTTGGTGGGGCAGATCGTGTATCTAAAGATGCTAAGCCTAGCAAATTTCAGCAGAAATATGGTTTGTAAATCCAATTAAATATAAGTAACTGTAAACTAAAAATAAATCCTAAATTGTAATTGTAATTTTATATACCGCTATTGGCATAGTTCAATAGCGGTAAATTTTGTCTCAGGATCTTAGAAATATTACAATAAATATATATTATTATTTTGAATATAAAATAATAATAAGGGGTTGATAACTTTGAACTTAATGGTTATGATTAATGATAGAGATATAATACTCTATGATAAATTAATCGAGAATGAAATATTATTAAATTTTATGATAGGATCTGCTATTAGCGGAGATACTATGATAAATAGAAAAGAAGCTGAATATGCTTTACAATTTATGATCAAATTTCAATTATATTTAGACCAGAAAAATTGTAAAGCAAGAACTAATAAAAAATATACCGATATAAAAGAAATAGTAAATAAAGGTATAAATATAATACAAAGAGATATGGAGGATATGGGATGGTTATAATCGAAGAAACAAAAGATATTTTTAAAACAGATTGTACCATTATTGCACATCAAATAAGTACTAAAGGAAAAATGAATGGTGGATTAATTACAAAGAGAATAAAAAGAATGTTTCCTCATGTTTATGAAGAATATAAGAATTTTATTAAAACTAATAGTTCATCATTAATGCTTGGTAGAGTATTATACTCTGATACCAAAGATGGACATATAATTGCAAACATGGTTTCGCTTAATAATATAAATAATAAAAAGAAAACAGATTATGAAGCATTTGAACAGTGTTGCATTAGTATTAGAAATATGATTAATAAAGAAGATACAGGTATTTATTTAACAGACAAATTCTCTGTTGCTTTCCCCTATGGAATAGGTTCTGATAAAGATGGAGAAGGAGACTGGGAAATAATACAGAATATAATCCATAGAATATTTGGTCAACCTGAAGATACTGATGTGATATGTAAAATATATAAAAATATAAGAGGTGAAAATAAATGAGTAAGAATAGATTAAAAACTTGTAAAGGAATTCTTTGTGTATACTGCGATAAGTCATTAATAAACTTAAGTAATACAGAAGAATTAAAAAAAGGAATATCGCAATTTTGGTGTGATGATTGCAATGTGGAATATACAATTAAAGATAATAGTAACGATCCTAGCATAAAAACAGGATCTTTAAAAATTAATATTAAAGAGTTGGAGGAATAAATAATGATAACAGTACAACGTTCTAATAATACATTTTCTAATAAATGGAAAGTTATAGGAATAGTAGTAAGCAAAAATTCAGATAATATTCTGACCTTTGATTTATATAATAAGTCAGAGGATAAACATAGATACTGTATATTTCAAGGGTATCAAAGTTTTATGTATAATATAGATCCAAAAGAATCTGAAGATTATACATATATAGATGATATCAATGTGATAACAGCATTAGTTAGAGCTCATAATAACTCAGTTACTCAATTCTTTGCAAATAATGTAGATATAAAACATGAATTTTATCCTATTGAAGGATATATGAATAATAGTTTTGAAAATATGAACAGAGAATTATTATTCACATCAATATAAAGAAAAGGAGAAAAAAATATGGCAAAGTACAAAGTTACTATCGAGTACGAATCTAAAGGAATGGAGTATAACAAAGAAACAAGAGAATTTGAAGCTAAGAAACAGCAAGAAGCAAGAAAGAAAGCTAAGGCTTACATAAATTCTCAACATAAAACAGGAAAGGTTATAGATATAGAAAAGATAAAGTAACTTGATAAAAGATAGTGCATTCTTTAATCAGAATGCACTATTTTATTTTTTCTAAAACATTTAAGTAATAAAAGGAGGAATTAAGTGATTATGGTAAAACAATATGATTCAGTATCTATGCAAAAATATCATGACACTTTAGCACGAATTGCTAAAGTGCAATTTCCTTTTCTTACAGATATAGATATAGATAGAGCTATTGATTATAGTATAAATAAGAGATATAAAGAAGAACAATGTGAGATTCATAATAATTATACTAATAAAACAGCAAGTATGAATCTTAATCAAGTTACAGATTTTATGATGGAAAAGAAACCGATCTTAACAAACTGGGGTGTTATGTGGAAACCGAAAGGTTCGGTTCCCGCTCCTTTATTGGATTTGGTTAAACAATTTATGGATTTGAGAAATGAGCACAAAAGAGAGATGTTTAAACATCCAAAAGGCTCAGAATTATTTAATAGATATAATCTATTACAAAATCTTGATAAAGTAGATGTAAACGCCATTTATGGTTGTCTTGGAATGTACTTATCTATTTATTATAATCTTCATGTAGCTGCAAGTGTTACAGCACAAGGAAGACATCTCACATCTAATGCTGGTATGTGTTTTGAAATGTTTCTTGCAAATAATGTAAAGTTTGCTAGTCTAGATGAAGTGCTTACATTTATAGATAATGTAAATGAAGAACAGAATGAATGGAAATTTAATGATGAAGATATTTTGGATAGAAATATTACAGTAGATGAATGTTTCTTGAAATTAGCATATACATGTGGATTTGAATGGATTCCAGAAGAGGAAGATTTAAATATTATATGGGATATCTTGAACAAACTTCCTCAAAAAGTTATTAATAGGCTTTATTATAAGAATAATTTAATAGAGTTTATATCTAATAGCAAAATATCTAAAATGATTGATAGCTTATTAACAATGATGACAGAGCCGTTTCTTAATCCTAATGAACCACCAGAATGCATAAAAGATGAATTAGATGTATTTACTGAAATTGTAATGGAATATGTTTATTATCATTATTTTATTCTTAATTGCGTGGACAGAATGGATAATATGGAAATGTCTATCAAAATGATATCTGATACAGATAGTACAATTATTTGTCTAGATCATTGGTATGAATATGTATTAAATAATATTGCTATGCATAAACCATATACAATAACTAGAGAAAAAATTGATTTAGTAAGTTTTCTTGAAGGGAAACCTATAAAAGAAAGCTTAGTAGAATTTGAAGAACCAGAATTATCTTATGATTTTTATAATGATCAAGTTATAGAGTTTCATAAAGCTATTGATTTGGTTAATATACTCCCTCAAGATAATCTAAGATATTCTATAATAAATATCTTAGCTTATATATTGGATAAGGTTATTAATGATTATATGATAAGGCTATGTAAAAATAGTAACTCGTATAATGGTAATTGTTTAATCATAATGAAGAATGAATTCCTGTTCAAGCGAGTTCTATTAACTATGGTTAAAAAGAACTACGCAAGTATTCAGGAACTTCAAGAGGGAAATATGGTTCCTAAAGAAGAAGGATTAGATTTAAAAGGTTTAGCTATAGATAAGTCATCTATGAATGCTAAAACTAGAAAACAGTTAAAACAGGTATTATTTGAAGAGATTCTTGATAAAGAGAATATTGATCAAATGGAAGTAATTAAGAAATTAGCAATTCTAGAAGATCAAATTTATAAATCTCTTCAATCTGGAAATAAAGAATACTATAAACCAGTAACTATTAAACCAATGTCTGTATATGAAGACCCTATGAGAATTCAAGGTATTAAAGCATCTGTAGTATGGAATGCTATAAAAGATGATTATCTTGAAGCAATAGACCTTACAGATAGAAATGGTATTGATATTTTGAAAGTAAATATTAATCCAACTAATGTAGTTAAAATTAGAGATCAGTATCCAGAAATATATGATAAAATAACTTATGTAATTGGAACTGAAACTGAACCGAGTGTTGATGTAAACTTTAAGAATAGCTATAAAGGTTCTATTAGTGCTGTAGCTATTCCAAAAGATGTGGCAACACCAGAATGGTTAATACCTTTTATAGATTATAATACAATTATTAATGATAATCTTTGTAATTTCCCATTAGAATCTATAGGCATTAGAAGATTGGGAAAGGACAAAGTAAATTATACAAATATTGTAAAATTATGATCTAAATTAAAGATAATAAAAAACATAAAAGTAATGGTTGATGGACTTCTTGAAGTGCCACCTTATAAGAGGTCTTTTGACTGTTGCTTTTACTTTATTCCATTATTACACTTTCTATGATTATTGCAATTGACCGTGACCGATTTAGAAAGTGACTTTGGAACCTCCCCTTATTCCCCTAGAGAACCTCCCCTCTCTAGGGGAATTCCGTTTTTATACATAGGCAAACATAAAAATATAAATAATGATTGTTTGGGTATAACTCATATAGAGTTATACTTCATTTATTTTGAAAGGAGAAAATAAAAAATGATTAAAGATATTGTAAAAGATGAAAAAGAACTATCAATACCTTGTGAAAAATTTAAAAAAGAGGATATAAGAGAGATAGAAAAGATTACAAAAGATCTTATTGATACAGCTACATATTATGCAGAGAATGATAAAAATGGATGTGTTGGCTTAGCAGCTAATCAAATAGGATATAATAGAAGAATAATTATAGTGAATAAACAGGATGGAGATTGGGAAGTTTTTGTAAATCCTGTCATTAGTAATAAATATGGTAAACCATTTATTTCTGAAGAGGGATGTTTATCTCTTGAAGGAATTAGGGAAGCTAAGAGATATAAGGTAATTGATTTACTTTACAGAGATCCAAAAACTTTTAAAATAAAGAGTTTAAGAGCATCAGGTGGAACAGCTGTCATTATTCAGCATGAGGTAGATCATGTAAATGGTATTCTAATATAACCCTAACATTTATATAGACTATAGACTACTATATAAGGAAGGGAATACTATGAATAAAATAGAAGTGCGAAATAGCTGTATCGTGATTAATGATTATAATTGGGGAGATTGCCCTAAAATTGAAAATCAATTTCGTATATATGAGAGAATCACACATCAATTTCTCTATTTAGGAATATGGTATGATGAAGAAGATAAAAGGCTCTATTTAAGTAGAGGAATTGATGTTTGGTATGTAGAAGATTGTATAGGAGCAAAAGCTGTCTATACAAAAGATTACTATAAGTATGACTATATAGGGAATGCTAAATTAAAAGTAGGACCTAGAGATGACAGACAGAAAGAGATATTAAGATTCTGTGTTGGCCAAGGAGAATATAAAAATACAGAATTTGCTTCGCAGCTAAGTGTAAATGCAAATACTGGATTTGGAAAGACTTATATTTCTATTGCGACTATTGCATATTTTGAAATAAAGTCTATTATAATTACTTATTCTGTAAACTGGCTAAATCAGTGGAAAGAAAGAATACAACAGTATACAGGTATAAAGGCAAATGAGATATTACTTATATCTGGTTCTGCATCTATTAATAGATTATTAAAGATGGAAGATACATCTAGATATAAAATATTTATGATAACTCATTCTACTATTAAGAGTTATTCTACTAAATATGGTTGGAAAGCTATAGGAAAATTATTTGAGCATTTAAAAATAGGAATCAAAATATATGATGAAGCTCATTTAAACTTTGTCAATATGGCTATGATAGATTTCTATACTAATGTATATAAAACTTATTATCTTACAGCAACACCAATCAAAAGTTCAGAAGAAGAAAATAGAATTTATAACTTATATTTTAAGAATGTAAAAGCAATTACTCTATTTGATAAAGAGGTTGACCCTCATACAAAATATATTGCTATAAAATTCAATTCAAATCCATCTGTGTTTGATATAAGCGAATGTAAAAATGCTTATGGGTTGGATAGGAATAAGTATATAAATTATCTTGTAAATAAACCAGAATACTTTAGGCTATTAACTATTATCATGGATTTAGCTTTAAAGACAGATGGCAAAGTTTTAATATATATTGGTACTAATGCTGCTATTATGATAACCTATAAATATCTTATGATGAGATATCCTGAGTTAAGTGGAAATATAGGTATATTTACTACATTAGTATCCAAAGAAGAAAAAGAACTTAATAAAGATAAAAAGATTATTTTGTCTACAACTAAATCTGCAGGGGCTAGTATGGACATAGATAATCTTAAAATGACTGTTGTAATAAATGAACCATTTAAATCACATGTATTGGCTAGACAAACTTTAGGTCGTACTAGAGCAGATAATACTTTTTATATTGATTGTGTAGATTTAGGATTCAATCAATTGAGAAGATATTACAATTACAAGAGACCAGTATTTGATGAATATGCGTTAAGTTGTTCTGAAATATTTATTAGACAGCCAGATTTAGAATATAGATATAATGATATAGTGAGTAAAAGAAACCAAGAGAAAACTATGCCATTAATAACTGCTCAGTTAGTTACATTTGAGGAATAGGTATTAATACCTATTCCTCATTTTTGGTATTATAAATATTATTTAAACATATATTATTTTAATGATAAGGTTGTGAGATGACACAACAACTATAAACAAATTTTAAACTTTTAAGGAGGGTTTAAATTATGAGTAGATTATTTGAAACTATAGGAAAAAGTATACAAAAGAAAATGGAAACGGGTATTGTTTCACATCTCAATAATGCAACAAATTCAAATTTGATTGTTGCAACAGCTTGTAATATTGTAAATAGATTAACAGATAGCATTGATGGATACAATTCATCAAAAATTGATGTTAGTTCTATTTTTGACAGTGCAACTGATACTAAAGATTTGTACAAGAAAACAAGTGATTGTTCTACCTCAGAAGAATTTGTCAGTACTGTAAAATCTATCATCGAAAATGAAACAAAGGTTGCATTAGAAAAATTTGCAAGTTTTTCTTCAAATGCATTGAAAGAAATAAGAATGCATAACATTCCTAAAGATCAATGTGAAAACATTTCAAAAATGTTAAATGCATGCGCAAAAAAATGCATATCAGAAATCAGAGATATGAATACAGACGTTCTGATGTTTTCTAAAGGATTTAGTTTAGAAAATGTACCTGAAAAAGATCACATTAATTGTATTTCTTATGTAAAGCAAAGTATGCAAGAAATGGTTGAAGATCTTGCAAAAGCACTTGTTGATGAAATCTGTGAAGGCAGTTCATTAACTATTAAGCCAAATGAAAACCAGATTCAGCAACAGATGGCTACACCAATGGTACAGATGGGTGCCGGATTTAATCCAATCCCAAATTTCTCAAATGATCCAGATATCTCACGTCATTTTGTAATTGGAAATAACGTGGCTATCTATGATCCTAACCAGCAGGAGATGTTTAGATCTCTTCTGAAGAGCCTTGCACAGCAGCTCGATCAGAAAGATAAAGAAGCTGGTTTAACAGAGCCAAGTAAATTTGGCTTCTCACAGTTCTATAATATTGGGCAGTTCGTAGCTGTGAGATTAAATTCAGAGAACTGCTTTATCCCTATGGAAGATACAGATAATTTTATGTGTATCGTTATGGATAATGGTAATGTCTCACTTACAATGCCATCTAAGGCAGCATGAGATATTACCTACTCACCTACCTTATCACAAGAGCCTCCTTTCTTAGGAGGCTCTAATTTTTTATATGCTTTCAAACAAATAAGTAGTATGTAAAGAAAGTGAGTAAGTAAATGAATATAAAAGATAAGAAAAAAATGATATTTGCTGGATTACTTCCAGGAGAAGTATTCGTTACAGAATCTAATTTTGAATGTGATATTAATTCCGGATTATATGGCAAATATTATTTAAAATTAGATAGCAATATTACTGGCAAAGTAAATGCCGTAAATCTAATGAATGGTGTTCAATGTAAAATACCACCAGATGAATTGGTATATATAATTACAGCCAATCTTCATGTATCATAAGGAGGTAATTATTATGCCTAGTTTTATCGATTACGATTCAGTAGGAGATAAGTTATACTTTCTTTCAGAAGGTACTTATTTAACTTTTACTGTCAAATTGAGTAAAAAAGATAAAGATGGATGCAGAAATCATTATCATAAAGAATATATGTATCCATCAAACCAATACTTAGATAAAAGTACTGGTGTAACAATAAAAAGAGATTTCGATTACTATTTAGCAATCGAAAATAAAAAGGAAGAGGTATTTATTCAAATTCGTATGGAAAATATGATTGGATTAAATATGATACTTCAAAACTTAGTTCAAATATTGTTGAATGATAGTGTTTGGGTTGCAAAGAATAATAGGCTGGTTTTAAAAGGTAATATTAATCCTATGAGTATAGATTTACCTTTAGATAAGTGGCTGTCATTTGAACCACTTGTACTAGAATATGAGCAAGGATTTTCTAAAGGAGTTAGAATTATCCTTTCTCAAAATGATAAATTTGTCGATTTAGATATTGATAAATTTATGGGATTGGTATATTTATTAAGTAATTTTAATATGTATCAATCGGCGTTGAGTATCGTAAACTATTTAAATTGGAGAGAATATGGAACTAATTTAGTTACATTTTCAGATGGATCTAGCAATATGAATGAAGGTTCTATTAAATCTCCAAATGGTAGAAAAATACCAACAAAAGCTCAAAAACAAAAATCATTTTTCGACTTAGATTAAAGGAGGAAAAATAATGTATATTAGAATTCAAATAGAAGAAGGAGATACCGATGACATCGTAGAATATGCAGCTAATCTTAGAGATAAGTTGTGTGGAAAATTTGTCGGTGAACCTGACTTTATTGAAAATCGAGTTGTTATTGGAGATTGTCTTTTAGATCAAAATGATAATGAAATAGAAAATGAAGGATTTGTTCATGTTTTTATTGATCCAGATTCAAAATTTGAACTAGAAAATATAATCTTCTCTGAGAAAGAATAATAGATTTTATCTATTTTTCAAATACAAATTAACTAGGAGGATAATGAAATGAAAAACAATGTATTAGTATTAACAAAGAAGGAATTTAATGAATTTATGGCAAGTCATATGACTCAGCTTGATTATGAAATTGTTAGGCAGCAAGACGGCAACAATGAAATAATTGTAAAATTTAATCAAGCTGATGAGTTTGATGTTGCAGTCGATTTCTTTAAAAGATTAGCTACCGATAATAGGGCTAAAGAATTAGATAAGGAAATCAAAAAGATCACTGATAAGTTGAATCTGAGAGAACAAAGATTAAATGATCTTGAGGAGGAGATTACTGATCTTAGAATGCAGCTTAAAAGAGCAATTGCCGAAAAAGAACATATTGTTGGCATTGGTAATAAAGATAAAAAAGTAGATCATAAATATGAAGACTCTGAAAATGAGGTTGAAATTAAAGAGGTTGATATTAATGATATTTTTGATTTCCTTTTTAATAGTGCAGCAGCTTCACCTGAAGATGAAGAGGATGAGCATAATTGTGCAGAATGTCCTGGCAGACATATGTGTTCTAATAGAAAGTAGAAAATGCGGGTAAGACTTTTATTAGTCTTACCCGTTTTATTTTTTGTTATATAGTTAGCATTACAGGAACAGAAGGATTAGAAGCAGATACAGAAGATTCTTTGAGCATTTCTACTATATCATCTCTTCTACTCATTCTTTCCTCTAGCTCATTAAGTTTAAGATCTATATTAGCATATACTGTTTCAATACCATCAAAATATTTAAGATTTCTATATAGATATCCAGCAACATCAGCGATAGCCAATGATTCAAAGGTTTCGAACATTGTTGATGGAATTGTAAGTAATGAACTAGCGTGTTTAATAAGAAGAATAACTTTATAGTTTTTTAAGCTCCTACTGATATTTGCATTTGTAGAACAAGTTAATTTAATCATATTAGGTGGTTTAAAATCTAAGAAAATTCCACTATTAAACAAACTGTTCATATCCTTTCTCATCTGAATCATAGCTACATCTTCAACACTAAATCCAGATTGAAGCGCAAGATAATCAACTGCGCCATATCCCATTTCCTGGGCATAATAAAGACTATCATTTGTAAACGTAGTCCAATCAAGATCTCTTACACCTATAATTTCTACACCATCAATAAAATCTTCATCTATAATATACCATCCATCTTTATTGGGAGAAGATTTACTCATTGGATATTCAACTTGATTAGGAAAATATCTTGAGAATGTATCTAACGTATCTGGAATAATTACTTCTTCTGCCCAATCATCTTTGGTTAATTTAAGAAGTTTTCTTTTTTCTGGTGGTAAATTATTTATAGAAGCTAAGAGAATTTTAACTCCAAGTCTATTCTCTATTTTTTTTAAAAGTTTAGTCATACTATTAGAGAAAGCCATAATATATCACCTCCACATTATTAATGAATTGTTAAATATTTTAATTATATTAATATATTATTTATATGACGTGATAAGTATTAAATAAAGGAGGGTAATACTATGGTAAAAATCGGAATAGCTTTAATTGTATTAGGATGCTTGATAAAATTTATTGTATGGATTAAGGGAGGAGGTAAATAATATGGGAGCTGTATTAACAACAATTTTAGGAATATTTGCATTCGGATTAATATTAAAATTCGGATGGACTATCCTAGAATTTGTATTAGAAAATTGGAAAGCTTTAATAATATTTATTATTTTAGCTTTCATTGTAAAGAGATTTTTTTAAATTTGAAAGGAGATTGATATCATGAAAACAAGAAGATTTAGAGCTCTTAATGGAGCAAAAGGAGATTACTCCAGAATTGTAGAAAAAATTGCAATCTATGATGATGAAGGTAATCAGATCGATTGCTGTACAATTCAAAAAGATGATGAGGGTAGAGAGTATTATTGTCCTTCAAATCCAAATGATAAAGATGGTTTGTTTTTAGATAAACCTAAAGATGCCATTGAATGCATCAAAAATGGGTTTGGAGATGCAATTCGGCATTCTCATTTATTTGGATTAGTATTAGAAAATGTTGTAAAATACCTCGACAGAGAATATGGCGAGGAAATAAGACAAAAATCCATTGAGGGATGGAAAGATGCAAAATTTTCTTATGGAGTTAAATTTTGCTATTTAAATTCCTTTAGTAATGGAAGACTTATAAGTAAGGATAAAACTCTTATGAATTTATATGGAGTTAAAGAAGGAAGAAACAATATCCTTACTTTTGAAACTGAAGATGAAGCAGCTAGATTTATTGAAGAAATAAACAAAAAAGCTGAAGAATATTATTCGGAATATCTTAGCCTTAAAAGGACTGGTGATAAAGATTATGATCATGAAAATGTGGTTAAACCATTCTTTAATAAAATTAAGATGGGAGATAATGATTCCGTCTATTGGGAAGCATTTTATATGCTTGCCGAAAGCAAAAGAAAAAAGGAACGACCAGAATTCAATATGAAAGTGGTTCAGATTGTTTTATAATTAAGAAAGGAGAGATAGTAATATGAAAAAAATTATTACAGAATTGAAACGAGCAAGACGTTTCGACGATATAAAAAATATATTATTAGAAACAGCATCTTATATTGAAAAAGAACATGATATGAAATTAAACAGATTAAAACGCGATGCATTTATTTCGCTTAAGAATGGTGATTTTGAAGATGAAAACACCAATTTACTTAAAGAAATAAATATATTTCTTGATCTCTTAAATGAAAAGAAAGAGATTCAAGAATCATTTACATTTTTTAATTTGTTTAATTATATAGATAATTCTTACGCGAAAATGGTAAATCGTCAGCTAGTATACGGTGGTAAATTTCTCATCTATTATTACCACTGCTTCAATTTTAGAGAATTTTTCGATAAATATGAAGCTCCGTTAATCATATTATATAAAATATTAAAACATTTATGTTCTGATAAATCTGGCGAGGAATTTAAAATATCTGAGACCATGTACAGAGAAGATCCATTATATGAAATGGCAAGAAAAGCAGGTGTCTCTCCTTTTCCACCGATTCCATTTGTTTAATAAATAAGAGGGATAAGAGTATAAAACTCTTATCCCTTTTATTTTTTATTTATTTCATACAATAATCCATAATTTCATTATGAATATAATTCTCTAATTCAATTATAAATACATTTCCTGTTTCACTGTTAGAAAGTTGAACCTGAGATCCTTCATTAATAAGTTTAATATCATCATAGAATACCTCAAATTCATTTACAATCTGATCGAAGTTGCAAGATTCCTGTTTAATATAATCAATTACACTCTGATTAGTAACAGGAACAATTAAACCTTCTTCATTTACTTTCTTTTCTTCTTTGCTCATTTTTTCATTTACATTATACATATCATAAGTACATCCTTCTGGAAGGACAATATCAGATTCAGATACAATTCCTCTAGTATAAGCTTCTGGATGAGAAGGATACTGAACTCTATCATATGTAATAATTTTAAGACCTTTCACTTCTGATCCTCTATGAGTATTTTCAATAGATCCTAATGCTCTAAGAGACCAAGCAGGAATAAATCCATCAAGAAGATCTTGATTGAATGCTTCTCCAATAGCAAGATTACTTCCTACTGCTTTACCCATTACAAAATCTCCATCCATCCAAAGATCAAGAATATATGCTACAATATTATTTGGATCAATAGTTTGTTGTCTAACAAGATCACTAGAAAGGGGATGACCATTTTCACTTCCCCATCCTGTTCTTAGCATTTCGATAGATCTTGGGCAAACAATCTGAGATGCCAAATCTTTGGTATCATATACACGACCATTTCTATTTTTTATATTACCTCTCTGAAATACACATTCTGCTACTACTCTACGATCATTATGTACTTTAATCTTAGGTTTCTGCAAAATTGTAGGATCAGGAGCTGCTTCTGTAAGAATCCATCCTATACGTCCGTTTCTATTATTAGATTTACTTTCGTTTATATAAATCATTATAACAGCCTCCTTATTTTTTCTCTTTAATTAATCTAATGTTTTAAGATTAACTCAGCTCGTTGACTGTTAAACAGTTTAACACTATATTAATTGAAATAAAGGAGGTCGCAAGAATATGGTTAATTCTAGACAAACCATACCTATGGGTCTTTTAATTAGTAGAGCTATTCAAGAGAATTCTATTAAAAATGATTTGAAGAGCAATACAGAGCATTCTTGTAATAAAGCTTTAGAATCTATCAAGAATCCTAATATTGATCATGAATCATATATTGAAGAATTCTTTAAAGAATGCGAATTTGTAAATAGTGAAAATAAGATACATGAATGTGTATCTATTTTAATTGCTGTATCGGAAAGCAACAAAGAAACATCTCCCAAATTTATTACAAATTTAGGAAATACTTTGGTAAACAAGATTATTCCAAATACAGTAAATTATGACAAAGCTAGACAAGATATCAAAAAACTTACAGAATCTTCTGATGATACATTAAAGAAAATCGGAGATGATGCAAATGATAAAATTGATAAGTTTGAAGAAATGTCTAGGGTAATTAATAATCACAATAAGATTTCTTCTAGATTTACACTTGATGTAGCTGTTGAGTGTACATTTGGAGATATGGAATCTGTATGTGAAACTGTATGTGAATCAGTAGATACATATGATATGCCTATTCATAAAAAGCTCAATATTGCTTTGGAAGAAGCTATGTATTTATATGAGAAAAATGGTATTGGAGAATACAATAAAAGAAAACTTGTTTCTAATATCTTAGAATATTTTCTTGCAAATAAAGAAGTTATTACAGATAAAGAATACAATAATATGCAAAAAGTACTTGAAACAAATAAGTTCCTTACTGATTATGATCTTAATGATGTAAATTATTTCTTTAATGAAAAATTTACATTTGGAAATAAAGTAGGAGCTTTATCAGCAAAAGTAGATAGAAAATATAAAGATTTGATGAAAGATATTTCTGAATGTAAATCTGTAAAAGGCGTTGGCGTTGTTGTAGCCAGAGCATTTGATCTTATTTTTTCTACATTTGTTGTTACAGGAACAGTATCTTTCTTAACAGTTGGATTAGTAATATCATCTTTATTTTCACTTGTTCTTATTGTTGGTGCATCTCCATTAGTTATTGTGAAATGTATTAAAGATGAGCTTGTGGAATTTAAGAAAAGGACAGATAAGTGTAATCCTGAGGAGAAAGAAAGAGCTAAAAAAGTAATTAATTATACAGAAAAGAAAATCAATTCTGGTGATATTGTAAAAGAATCAGCTACATGCATTGATCAGGCTTGTATTGATAATGATATAAGTCCTAGTGTTATGGCTATTCATGAACCAGAAAATGATGATGAATATGCTTTTAATATGATTAAAGATATCGTTAAAGAATCTAAGGATTTTGCTGATTCTGAAGATGTGAAAGATATCATTAATAAATATAAAGCAGATCAGAATAAAGATGCTAGTAAAATGAAAAAGATGATTACAAAAATCTATACAAAATCTCCAGCTGCTATCATTGATCATTTGCCTAGTATTTTTGAAGTAATCCGAGTTTTAGGAATATTAGTAGTAACTGCCAAAATTAGTGTACTTATTGGCATTGTATCATTTATAGCAGACAGATTTATTCAGATGAAAATAAGAAGAGATGAATCTGAAAAGGTATTAAATCATTTTAAGAAAGAAAAATCTAAGGTCGAAACCAAAATTAGTAAAATGAGTGACGGACCTAAGAAAGAAAGAATGGAAGAATATCTTGAAGCTATTGATAAGAGTTATGATGAAATAAAAGATTATCATGACAATCTTAGAACAGATGAAGAAAATGAAACTTTGGAAGACTTCTTAGATGAAGTTACCAATGTATCAATGATGAAAAAGTTTCCTATTGATGTATATTTTACTACTAGACATTGCGATGTAGTAAAATCTACAAAAAGAGCTGCAAATCTTATAAAGTCTGAAGTTATAGGAAAAGCTATGAATGGAGTAGAAGTTGAAGATAATCCATTTGTAGATGAATTGGAAAATGTAACTAAAGATGCATTCATTAGAAATTATGTGACATATGAAGGGGTTATTTGTATTCCTATTTGTATGATTATAGGAACCTCTATGGAAACCGCTATTGATATTTGTACAGATGCTAACAAATATCTTCAGAGTGATTGTTTGTTGACATGTACACATATTGATGAGAAAATATTTGTATTACTATATTTTAATACTCCATTAGATATAGAGTATAGTGAGTTTAAGGATAAAACTTTAACTTATGAAGGAATGACAAATATGAGTCATTTACTTGCTATACAAGAAGCATCAGATGAAATGATTAATGAATTAGGTGCTGATACAATCGTATCTGAACTTTGTAAAAATGTAGATTCATTATACAGAGATGATATTAAATCCGTATCTAATTTATTAGTAAATTCTCAATTAGAATGCTCTGATTTTATTAATTCATTAAAAGATATTAGATTTGATTGTACAGATTATAGTCAGTGTCAAGATCTTGATTACTGTATTAATATCTTAGAGCAGGAAAGATACAATAATAATATTACTTATAGTGGAGTTATGGTACAGCTAGAATCTGTAAGAGTCTTAAGATCTATATTGGAAGCTGAAAAAATAGAGTCAAAGAAAGATCCAAAAGACAAAGAAAAAGCTGTAGAAAAAGTAAAAAATAATATTTCTGAAAAAGCTAAAAAGGTTACAAAAATTGCAGGAAATGTAGCTAATAAAACAAAAGATGGAAAAGTTGCTATAACAGCAAATATTGGTTTAGCTGTAGAAGCAATGAAGAAAAAAGTACAAGGCTTGGGAACTAAAGAGAAAGAGATATCACAGAGTATAGATGCTGCTGCTAGTGGATTTTCTAAAGGAATTGAGAAAGTTCTTACTACTGATAGAAGAGAAGCTATTATTAAAGGATCTATTATTCCATCTTTCTCTAAAATGATTAAAACAGGAATTGTTGGAGCTGGATTATACATTGTTAATCCTGTATTAGCTGCTATAGCTGCTGTTGGAGGATTAGCTGTATCCAAATCTCTAAATAAAAAAGAAAGGCAAATGCTTTTAGATGAGATAGATGTAGAACTTCAAGTTGTAGAATCTGAAATAGATAAATGCAAAGGGGAAGATCCTGCAAGATATAAGCAATTGCTCATGTATCAAAGAAAATTACAAAGGGAATCTCAAAGAATTAGATATAACGTTAAACTTTATGCTAAAGATAAATCTAGTTTAATAGATCCTGAATATTAAGGAGGTATAATATGGCATTTTTTAATTTACCTTCATATCTCCATGAATTAGAAATAGATGGAGTAAAACAAAATGAAGATGATGATACACAAGATTTCTCATTAGATAATGATGATCAAAATAATGAAAATAATCCACCGGAAGATAATTCCGGTGGAGATGATAATGGTGAACCAGATGATGGCGAGCAAGTAGATGTATCTGGTGATGATAATCCAGATGATGATGGAGAACAAGTAGATGTATCTGGTGAAGATGATGAACCAGATGATGATTATAATATACCAGATGAACCAGCACCAGATGATAATCCAGATGATGATAATCCAGATGATGGTGAACAGGTAGATGTATCTGGTGAAGACAATCCAGATGATAGTGATGGTGAACAGGTAGATGTTTCCGGAAATGATAATCCAGATGATGGTGAACAGGTAGATACATCTGGCGAAAATGACGAACCAGATGATGGTGAACAGGTAGACGTTTCTGGTGAAGACAATCCAGATGATGATAACGGTGAACAGGTAGATGTTTCCGGGAATGATAATCCAGATGATGGTGGTGAACAGGTAGATGTATCTGGAGATGATAATACATCAGAAGGAGAAGATGATTCACAGGATAATTTTGATATATCTTCTGATGATGAAGGAGATGGTTCAGATGATAATACCAATGGTAATGATGATCCAAGCCAAAGTCAAGAAGAACCAGAAGATAATTCATCAGAAGGAGATTCTACATCTGCTGAAATTAGTAAAGTTGAAGAAGATATTTTTTCTGTATTATCTCCTGAGCAGCAAAATATTAGAATATTTGAGCTGAAAGGAAATTTTGCTAAAACATATGATGATATTGAAGATACTTTGGAAAAGATTAATTCTCTTACAAAAACTTCAGAAAATCAATCTGTATTAGAAAGAGTGGTTAAGTCTCTTAATAGTATGAAAGATATGATACAATTCTATATAACTAATACATTTGATACTAAATCATATATAGAAAATTCTACCACATATAAAAAATATCTTACTGCATTGCAAGTTATCTCAAATATACTAAAAGAAGTCGATTCCAAAGGTTCAAAAGAGTAAACTTACAGTTTGGGCAAGATAACATTTATATAAAATATTTAGGTATATTACTATCTAAATCATTAGCAAATTTAACAATCCAAAAATAATATAAAGGAGGAATAATAGTTATGCCTAATACAAAAACTAGAGTTCTGGGTGCTGGGTATGAGAACGATCCTATTCGTGAGTTTGCTCAGGACTTTAATAGAACTGTACAGAATATCGTAACAGAAGGCGGTTATGATTACTATGAGGAAACAGGAAAAGCTCTTAGAAGCCCAAGCGTAAATAATACGCTTAAGAAATTCTTCGTAGAGAATTCCTATGACCCAGAGTCTATGACAGCTTCTGAAATTGAAAACTTTACTGAAAATCAGGTTCAGTTATTTGAAAATGATGTTCAGGCTATGAAGGAGTCCTGTAATACGGCTTCTTTTAATGCTTTGGTTGGTATGGCGCTTCCTATGCATAAGAATATTCTTATGAATATGGTATGGGATAAAGGTGGCATTCCAAAGAAAGTTACAGATTCTGAGAAGATTGTTCGTACAATGGAGATCAGAAAATTGGTTCGTCCTAATGGAACAGAAATTGATATGTTCTTGAATCAGAATGAAATGACTGCTGCTCTTCGTTCTGCAAATCCTTGGGTTGATGTAGAACTTCAGTGTGGTGAAGCAGGAGAGACAGAAATTGTTGCTAAGCACCTGAATGGTAGTGAGATTGTAGATCATATTGATATCGAGACTCACATTAGCGCAGTTAAGGTGGAGAAAGTTTACTACGAAGCAGGTGACTTTATTCCAGGTGAGGATAAATTCTATCCTACAAATCCTACAGAGAATTCTCCAAAAACTGACACCGCTGTGGAGATTGATACTTGGTTCAAAGTAAATCTTAAGTTTGGACCTGGATACGGAGAAGTTAAACGTCAGTTGATGCGTCCTGTACGTTTTGATATCAAAGCCAAAGATTCTGATAATAAAGCAGTGACAAAAGCTATTGATGACGTTATTTCTGCAAACCTTACAAATGATCGTTTCATGATTCAGTCTATGAAAGGTCAGATTGCTGCAGTTAAAGTTGCATGTAAGCTTGATGCTTCTACAAGAACTATCAACACATGCTCCGTTAAATGGGATGAGATTACTGATATCGTTGAGGTCGGAACAGATGAGGGTGTAAGCACAACCATCAGCCCTGAAGAAATCAAGGATATCTCTGTCCTGTATAATGTAAATCAGCTTACAAAGATCATGAGCTTGATGAAGACAGCTCTTGGTAACCGTAAGGATGATGAGATTAAGAATGGCATGAAAGAGTCTTATGATCGTTTGATGCCTTCTCAGAAATTCTATGGTGTATTTGATTACGCTCCTCGTGAAGGTTATATGCTTGATCATATTACACACCGTCAGCAGACATTCTGGGATTACTTCGATACATATGTAACACATATGCTTCGTGTCCTGAATGATCCTAACATGACAGTTGCAGTATTCGGCGAACCGGATATTGTACGTAAGATTACACCGAAAACCTACACATATCAGGCACCTGCTAACATTGGTCCAGTTGAACTTGACTTCAGCAAGACTGTTGTTACATCTGATAAACGTGTATATAGCTTTATCGGTTCCGATAAGCTTCGTGATGATTATGAATTGGTAATTACACTTTGCCCACGCAATACTAACCGTATTGTATATGTAATCTATGATTATCAGTTCTATATCTCCAATGAGATCCGTAATAATACGAATCCAGCATTGCCACAGATTACTGCGTTCGAGCGTTGGTTGTTCGACGAGTATCAGCCAGTACAGGGTCGTATTAAGATCGCTAACCCAATGGGTATCCGTCCTGATGATACTGAGACACGTTGGTCTTTCCCACCTCAGGCATAATTGGTGTTTACAAGAAATACGCTTTGCGATTTTCTTTGAAATATACCTCTTAAAAGTTCCCCGTAGGATTAATTTCCTACGGGGTATTTTTTCTTTAACATTCATATAATTACTAAATAAGAATTATAAGGAGGAATTACATTGAATCGATATAATTATGATTTCTCTGGGTTAGAGACAGCAACATCTCACTTGAGACAAAGACAAGATATTAGAACTATGAATGAAATTAAAACAGAATTGAATAAGTTCTTTAAAGATTCTAATTGTAAAGAAGTTATATTTACCAAGAATACTGATAAATTATTCTTTGGTATGACCACATATTTTGTATTAGAAGATCCAGAAGGTGTAATATTAGATGATAAACCAATGAGAATTAAAGAATATTACATTGAGATTGATTCTAAATTACTTGATCTTGGATTATCCAAAAAAGAACTTGCTGCCGTATTACTTCATGAAGTAGGTCATCTTGTAAATGATTCGACACCTATAGATGAAGTTAGAAAAGCTATTGATGTATATATGGCAGAAAATAGAGAGCAGGTTTCTATTGGAGATGTATATAATAATAACAGATTTTTTACTCTTGCTATAAGAGATTCTATTAGAAAAATGTACTCTATATTTACAAGAAAAGATGAAGAAATTCTTGCTGATGAATTTGTTGTAATGTGTGGATATGGAGAATATTTAGAATCTGCGTATAGAAAAATAGTTGCGTCTACAAATCATATAAATAAGAATGTAAGTAATAAACTTCTTACTTTAGATTGGACATTTAAAGTGTATAAAAATATGAAATACTATCGTAATATTGCTCTTAGAATTCTTAATAAGAGTAAAGGATACACTGGATCTAAATATGAAAAGAAAGAAATTGATGAAGCTATTAATAATTTAAAGATGGTTGATGTAGATAATATTAGAGAATGCTCTGTTATCTATGAGGCTATTAAAGTAGATGGATGCTCATTTAGAGAATCTGAAGATATGAGAAATAATAAATCATTTATTGGTCGTATTAGACATAGAGGATTAAGAGGTCTTGAAGAAGATGTATATGAATATCAGATGAGAATCCGAAATGTAGAGGATACTGATGATGCTATTAATCTTATGAGACAGATTAATTCTAGAATGGCCGTATTAGATGATTATCTTTCTTCTTGTGGGGATATTCCTGAAAAGGAAATTCAACGTTGGGAGAAATGTTTATCTAAATATGATATTCTTAGAGAAGAACTTGCTAAGAAAACTGTATATAATAGAAAGAATTATGGTCTTTGGTTCGATATGAATTATGCTAATGCTATGAACCCATCATAAAAAAATAATGCGGAGATAAGGTTTGTACCTTATCTCCTTTATCTTTAAATATAGTATACTATATTAATCTTCTTTTTCTTTGTCTTTATAGATATGCTTAACTTCTAATGATCTGACATTTTTCATCATATCTTTAGCATAACTATTTCCATTTAGATTATTTATATACGATTCATATAAATCATCAAGTGCTTTAAGTTCATATGATTCGATATATCCACGATCTAAATATTGTTCGCATGAGCGAATTATTTGATGTCTTGTATTTATCCTTAATGCAGACATTTGATCTTTTTGATCACTAACTACATCATTTATTCTATCGTTAGTTTCTTTAATTACTTCTTGAATACTTTCGATAGATTTTTGAATATCTTTTAATGTTTTCTCGGCTTCAATCTCTTTCATTCTTTTTTTAGTATAAATGTTAAGAGTATCTAGAACCCAAGATCCCACTCCAGATATAGCTTTTAACACAGTTACTACTACTATGAAACAAACTATTATTTCACCTAACCCTAGTTCTACACCATTGATATTGAGCATGGGATATTTACCCCCTTTCCGAGTTACTATTAGATAAAATTTATATTTGTCCGAATAAGTATTTTTTTAGCTAACTTTTTATTAATATGTTAAAAAGCGCCTATTTGGGCGAATTAGAATTGGAGGTAAAATTTATGAATTTAGTAGACGCAAAAAGAAAAGAATACAAAGATTATATTGATGAACATATTGAGAATGTATATAAAGCTTATACAAAATTAAGAAATATGGAAACTATATTGATGGCTCATTTCAATCAAATCAATCCAGAAATATTAGATAATCTCAGAGGTAGAGTTCTTAAACATGATGAAACAAAATATTGGGAATCAGAATTTGAACCATATAGAAAATATTTCTATCCGGCAAATACATCTGAGGGGAAAGAAAATAAAGCTGTAGTAGATATGTTTAATACAGCTTGGGAGCATCATTATAAGCATAATGATCATCATCCAGAATATTGGGTGGAGAATGATATCCCATCTAAAATGAGTACTGAAGCCGCTCTTGAAATGATTTGTGATTGGATTGCTATGTCAATTAAATTCAATAATAGAGCTATTGATTGGTATACTGATAATAAGGATAATATTAAACTCCATGATGAAACTAGAAAGTTTGTAGAGAAAGCGCTTGATATTATCTATAGTTATATAGATTAATCAAATTATTACCTTTAAACTCTTAACTTATTATTAATAGAGTAATTAAGAGGAAGGAAGGTGATTTTTGTGTTAGAATCAATTTCTGCTGGAATCGACGTAACTAATTATGTTGATTTTAGATTAGTTGTATTTTTACTTTGTATTGGATTTTTGGTAAAGCATTTTATAACTAAATTTCCAAACAAACTAATTCCTTATCTGCTTATTGTTATATCATTAGTATATATGCTTACAACTATGGATAGTGTTAGTACTAATAGTATTATGAATGCTATTATTGACGCTATTATAAGTGGCGCTATTGCTGTTGGTTTACATAGTAGTGGTAAAGGAATTATTAATATCTTTAAGACTGATAATAATTCAGAAAGTACTGCAGATACAGATATTGATGAATGCTCGGAAGAAGAGGAAGAAGAATCTGTAGATGAAGATTCTGATGTTGTTGACGATATGAATAACTTATCTTAAAATAAAAACTCTATGGTTATATTATACCATAGAGTTTTTTATATCTTAGGAGGGCATAATAATGATTAATACAATGGAGAACTTTGACATATATGATGCAGAGGATTATTTTATATCGTTTAAAAGTTTTAAAGGAACTGATATATTAGAATGGATAAAGACTCATTTAGATAGTGATATAACTGATGAGAAAATTTTTGCTAAATTCTTAAAGAAAAAATATATAAAGAATGGCAAATTTACTCCTCATAAAGATCAATATTATTATTTTAAAAGAGTTAGGGAAATGGAATATTACTTAATAAGGGATAAAGTAATGTCACCATTAATCAATGAATTCGAACCAAGCAACGTAAGTATAAAAGAATTCAAAAAATTATTATCCAATATAAGATCTCTAGAAAAGAAAATAAAACGATTTTCAGATAAACAAGATCTTATAAAAATACAAGACCTAAATGATATTTTAGACTGGAGAATTGAGACAATAATGAACGGAGAACAATTCTCATTTAAAGTGTACGAATCAATGAGCAGATATAAAAAGATGCAAATGTATTCCATATTTAAAGATAAAATGCTTGATTTAAAATGTCATTTATATATGCTAAAAAGTATAAATTCAAAAAAGGGTAATGCTGATTAAAGCATTACCCAATTTTTTATGAATTTATATCATGCTGATTAATATATCCATAAATATTTTCTGGACCTAACCCAATATATTTATATGAATCTACAATAGCATATCTACCATCTTTACCTAATTTACCATCATAAATATAGTATACTCCATTTGCATATTTACATGGAGATAAAGAATTTTTCTTATATACTTTCACATTTTTTAATATTACACGCTGACCCGGTTTATATTTAACAGTAGAAATTTTGTTTTTCATAGACATATGAATAACTCTGCCATCTTCATTGATAACTTTGCTCCCTATATCTTTATTACTCATTTCAATAATACTGACTAAATCTTCTGATTTCTCCATAATTCTTCCATCAGATGTGATTAATCTATATTTCATTTTATTACACTTCCTCTCAATAATATTAGTAATATGTTTTGCTTATTTATATTAATTTACTTATGCATAAACATATTAATATAAATTAAAGGAGGTTACCAAATGAAAGGTACTTTTAAAGAGTTATTTTATCATTTAGGAAATGGTAATACTATGCTATTTAGAGAAGACAAGTTTGAGAAAAAATACTGTTTCCCATCAGACGGCGTACAAGAAATTACAAAAGAAAATGTCACTTCAAAATATCTAAAACATATTTTTGAAAAGGAAAAATGTGAAAATATTGAAGATATCTATATATCAAATAGAATAGATTGTGTTTCAATTCCAAATAATGGAATTCCATATCTAAATGTAAATATCGCATCTAAATTTTTTAATTCAGATGATATATGGGAACTTATTACAATTGATAATAACAAACAATGAAAATTGTGAGTTAGGATTTTTATATCCTAGCTTAAATTTTTTGTGAATAAAAATTATAATTTAAAGGAGGCTATTATTATGGCATTAGGAGATGGAGGAAACTTCTCAACAAACAAGGACAACAATAACAAAAATTATGACCCAACAGTTTATGTGGCTACAAGATTTAGAAATCCTGAAGCCGACACAGACCCTAGTGAATTGTCATTTTCGTATTGGAGTAATATGCTTAAAATGACGATTTCACCAAAAATGGAAAGTAATCCTGGTGATGCTTATGCAATGTATGACCACAATTCTCAGAATAATATTTCTATTCTGCTGAATCCTATTAAAGCTAAAATTTTCCATGACGAAATTATTGAGATGATGAATAGTGAAGGAATTGATAGTGTAGGTGTTGTAAGTGGTCAAAATGGAATTGTAACTCTTTCAAATGGTAAAGAGTTTGGTGTTGATGGGTATATGCTGGTAATGAGAAAACTTGATGAGAATGGTAATACAGTAAGTAGCTATTCATATCAATTTAATAAACCAGAGTACTATTTCTCAGTAAGAGATTTCAATGAGCAGACTCATGATTATACAAGAACACCTCATGAAAGGGTTGAGATTGATTTCTTGCTTAATACTTTAGAGCAGTTCTATTTATCACAGAATTATGCTGTAGCGTACACTGTAGTAAATAGTTTGAAGTATGATGCTTCTAGAACAAAAACTAAGTTAGATCTTATTATGGATAAACTTGGTATTGAAAAGTATGATAAGAGTAATTCTGGGCAAGGTTCTAGATCTTCATTCTTTTCAAGTCAAAAGGCAGGAAATGTAAATGAAGCTATGAATAATGCTGGTCTTAGTAAGAAAACTACTAGTACCACATTAGATGAACTTGCTGGAGAGGTAAAGTGAAAGGAATGTAAATAATGAAAAAAGAATACAGTTCAAAAATACTTATAGAATTTGATATGTTATTTGATACAGATGCTGGAGTTATTAGGACTGTAGATGAAAAGTATTGTGATGAAAGTATATTCTTTAAAGAAATAACAGAATTGGATGATAATCTTCTTGCAGGATTATTAAAAGAACGAACTATGATAAATCCTTTACAAATTGCTTTTAGAGATGAGAGTGATACAAAGCTTATGGATTCTCTATATAATCAGCTAATGGAAAAGGATTATGAAGATATAGTTGATAATGCAATTCCAACTGCTATTTATGATACTTTTCTTACATTTCTTCAATCTGATGGAGCTATTGAACCAACTATTCTTTGCAGAAATTATTATCAGCGTAAAGTAGCAATGGATATTTTAGCAGGTGAAGATTCTAATAAGTTTAGAATAGTTCTTAATCAGAATGATACTATTAATGTAAAAGGATTCACTGATATCTATATAAGAAATATCGAATCTATATTGCAATATGAAAATCTTGATGGTATGAATGTATTTATTGCTGATTTAGAAATAAATAAGGAACCAATACCTGAAAATGCTAATCCAGAAATAAAAAGATACAGAGTACCAAAAAAAGAATATGCAATAATGATTATAGATATAACAAAAATGCATTTTATCGAAATGTATGCATATGATAATTCATATTTCTTTGATGGGGATTATCAAGAGGAAGAAGAGGATAATCAATATGATGTAATGCCTGGTCTTAGAAATGATGAATTTATCAAAAAATTTGTTGGTGAAGATTTTATTGAAGAAGTATATGCTCAAGAAGGTCTTGATCAATATGATAAAAATAATGACCCTTACAATAGTGGATATTTTGTTGATCTTAATGAAGATGATGAAATTGATGCTGATTCATTAGATGAATTTCCAGAGTTCTTTGAATCGGAAAAAGATCCTGATGAACCAGAAGAGGGTGATGAAATTATAGTGGATGATAGTGAAGAATTTTCTGACAACTATGAACCACATATATACCATAAACCAAAACCTGAAGAAGACAATTCTGATGAAATGTATGATGATGAAGAAGATGAGGATTTGGAAGAGTTTGAAAGAGATCCATTACCTTATCTAACAGACATAATAAACATGGAAATGAAATTAGATAAGTCTCAAAAAGTGTTTGAAAAAATGGTAGAAGAAAGTTTAAAAAATGAAATGGAGGAAGAAGAAGATGAGTAATGTGAAGACTAGTAAAAAAGCTAACAGTAATATTGTAAAAAAGGAGAATCTCAGAGAGGTCCAAAGAGATACTCTGGAGAGACTTAAAAATGCTCTCATCAAATCTGCAGGTCCTTTCGGATCAACAACACAGGTTATCAAAGGAAATCCTCAGAAGAGAGAATCTGCTCTTAATACAGAGTATACAAAAGATGGCCATACTATTTTGAGTAATATTAAATTTGATATGTCCATTGAAGATTCTCTGCAGAGAGAGCTTTCTGATATTACCAGATATATCAAAGTACATGTTGGTGATGGAAGTACTTCTACAGTAATTCTTGCATCATTGATTTTTGATATGTTGCTTGAGCATATTAATGAAGATATTTATCCACCATATATCATTATCAAAGCTTTCCAGGAAGTTGTTGAAGAGCTTAAAGATATTATTAGAAAAAATGGTAGAGATCTGGAATTAGAAGACGTGCATAAAATCTGTATGATTTGTACGAATAGTAATGAAAGAGTTTCAGATATTATTACTGATATTTATAAAGATTATGGTTTGGATGTATTCATTGATGTTGGAGCTTCCACAACAGATCATGATGTAATTAAATCTTATGATGGTCTTACTATTGAAGTAGGATATTCTGATCCCGTATATATTAATACTCCTGCTAAATCTCCAACAGATGAAGAAGCAGGATATAGTATTATTAGAAATGCTAATGTATATGCATTCTCAGATCCTATTGATACTATGGAAATGCATAATTTCTTTAATACTATTATCTATAAGAATATTATGGAGCCATATGGTAAATATATGAAAACGGGTAATAATAGAGAATTAAAGAATGTGAAACCTACAGTAATTCTTGCACCAAAGATTTCACTTGATCTTAATACATCATTTGACCAGATTGTGCAGTTTATGTACAAATTTAATCAGGATATGAGTACTAAGCCACCTCTTCTGATTATTACAAATATCGCTTCAGTAGATTTCGAAATGTATAGCGATATCTGGAATTTGTGTGGATGCAAACCTATTAAAAAGTATATTGACCCACAGATTCAGGAGAAAGAGCAAGAGAGCGGAGATGCTCCTACTATGGATAATATTACAGAATTCTGTGGATTTGCTGATGAAGTAAAAGCAGATGCTTATAAAACAGCATTTATTAATCCGAGAAATATGTTTGAATATTATACAGAGGACGAGGGAGAACATTTTGCAGGTGATGTTAAGCTTGACGAAAATGGAGAAAGAATCCTTTCTGAAGCTTATAAAACTCAGATTGCTTTCCTTGAGCAACAGCTTAAAGTTGCACAAGATCAGGGACAGGATATGGATGTTACAGGTGGATTGAAACGTCGTATTAACAGTTTAAAGGCTAATATGGTAGATTATTATGTAGGTGGTGTTACTACTACCGACAGAGATTCTATTAGAGTATTAGTAGAAGATGCTGTTAAAAATGTACGTTCTGCTGCTAAATATGGAGTTGGTTATGGAACTAACTTTGAAGGTCTTAGAGCTATTCACGAGTTAAATAGAGAATATTGTGAAAAATTAAAATCATCTGATGATATTAAGTATAAAATCATTGTTCTTATGCTTGAGGCTTATGAAGAAATGTCATATAATTTATACAATACTGTATATTATCCTAGCATTCCTTCAGAGTTTAGTGATAAGAAAGATTTCATCAAGAATATTGACGGAGGATTAATTAGTAAGTCTCTTGACGAAGGATGTCCTATGAACTTTAAGACAGGAGAATTTGATCATTCTGTTCTTTGTACAATTGAGCAGGATATTACTATTTTGGACGTATTATCTAAGATTATTACAATCATCTATACTACAAATCAATGTTTGGTTCAGACCCCAGCATACAATATGTATGTAGATACGGATGATATGTTTTAATTAAAATTATAGCCCGTAAAGATTCTTAATAAGTTTCTTTACGGGCTATTTCTATTTGGAGGTATAAATATGGCTATATATTGGAGTAGTAAATATCATAAAAAATGCAAAGCATTATACAGATATTGTTTTGATTATTTTGTATGGAAAGATAATGACTATAAATGCCCATGTTGTGGTGAAAAAGTATCATTAGAAGATCTTGAAGATGACTGTTAATGGAGGTAAAGATTATGACATATCAAGAATATATAAATAATCCTACCGGAATAGGAAATTCTGTAATGTCTTACAGGAAGATGTATGAAGATCTTTATCATAATAAATGGGATAAAATTATGGTAAGAGAAAATGGTAAAATAGATTATACTTTATATTATGATAGTAAATCATATTATTGCCATATAAAGATTCCTAGCGAAGTTGTAGAAGATTTTTATTATGACGTAGTAATAAAAATGACACCAGATAATAAAAGTGGATTTAAGTCTTTGAAAAATTGTGAAACACATTTCTTTTCAAATGATCCTAGCTTTAATTACACATTTGCTTATGCATTTGTAAAGCATAAATTACATATACCTGAGTTAGAATCGAAGATGTCTAAACAAGCTATTCATAAAAAAGCTAACGAAAAGAATCCTGATGCTACTATAGGGTATGTAAAATCATTATTTTTTGCATTTATAGCAATGGAAAATAAAGGATTATTTAATCCTGTTAAATATAAATCAGAAGGTAAAAAATTTAATAAGAAAATTCTTTTATCTAATATTATGGATACTGAAGATTGCATAGAACAACGCCAAGAATTGGGAGAAAAAGCAAGAAAGAAAAAAGAAGAAGCAAAGCCAAAGAAATCACCTGCTTCTTTTGGAATAGATCCAGAAGTAAAGAATGGTGGATGGATTGGTTCAATAACTCCTAAAACACATATTAATAGTAGGGTAGGAAATAATACAAAAAGAATAAATTCTATACAATCTAAGAAATCAAATAATATAAGAACTATAAATAAAAAAGGAGGAAGAAAATAATGGGAATAATATATGAAGAATATATTAAAGCTATTGATCAGAGAAATATCGAAGTTTCTGATACTATGAGAGATTTTGGTAATAATGTAGCGATATCATTACAAGGTAAGTGTACAATGAAAGAAGCTATTGAGAGAGTAGATGGATATATTTTAAGTATCAAAGAAGATATCTCGATGAATAAATATGCTTTAGACGCTAATATGATTAGTGGCAGAAAAGCAAAATTTAAAAGAACTCTCAAAAGATTAGATGAAGAAGCTACAGTTCTCAATATGAAATTAAAAAAGCTAGAAGAGGAATATACTATGTGGAAACAGCTTAAAAAAGAAATTGAGGATGGAAAGTATAATTTTAAATAATAATATGGGTAATAGTTTAATACTATTACCCAATTTTCTTTTCTAATATATATTATATTTTTGAAGTAATATGAAAATTATAATTTAAAGGAGGTAAATATATTATGAGAGTACCAATAAAAAGTAAAGATCATTTGGCCAAATTATGCGATTCAGGACAATTGAAGCAGTGTCCTATATGTGATCGCAAGTTTCAACCAGGAGATTTATCTATATCTCAATTAAGAGAAAAAGGAAAATGTCCTTATTGCAACTCAGATATTTTATTTGCAGAAATTGGAGAACAACATGAACCATTTATAGATGTTAAGAAATATCTATTAATGGAAACTATTGTGAAATTATATTCTGCTATAGATCAGCAAATTCCTGATAAAGATGAAAGAGATAGGTATCTTAAAATTGAACTTGGAGTAGATCCAAATATAGTAGATAACTGCAAAACATATATTAATGATAGTAATGTCTCATCACTTTTGTCTGATGAAGCTAGATTATATTATGTAGATAATCTATTATGATGCAGAATCAAAAATTACCCCCTTGCAAACATTTAGGTAAATGTGGAATTATGTTTTTTCATATTTTCTATAGTGTTTGTAAAGAGGGTAGGTAATTGTAAACAAGTTTGTAGTTTTGCTGCAAACTTCTTTTTTATTTTCCAAGGGGGAATAAGTAGATGGAATTAATTAAATTTGAGGGCAAAGCTCCAACTAAAAAGCAACAGGAAACATTAACTAGAAAAGCTCTTAAAATGAAAGAAGAGGAAATAAGAGTTTTGTATGGTCCTGAGAGTTTGGTAGAGTTTAAACCAAGAGTAAGTATTTTAGTAGATGATTGGGAACCATCTGAGGATGATAAAATATTTAAATCTGTAGATAAAGCTATAATATTACCAGTCAGTAAGTATTATGGATTGGAAGAATCTACTGATTTAGATTTCTTTGTATTAGCACCAAAGAGATGTTATAACAGAGAAAACATGAGAGATCATACTACAAAGTATTTGAATTATTTTGAAAAGTTTTATGATACAGATCATGAATTAGTAGTAATATATTTCCATCTGAAATATATTATGGACTATAATGATGAGTACAATAAAGCTAATTTCATTTCAGATATAAATAAATACATTCTTAGAAATCGTAGTATTTTAAACAAGTTATTTATGATGAATGAGGATAATTACTTAGTTGAATTGAAAGCTAAAAAAGGTAAATACGTTCCTCATTTACAATATAACACAAAACATGGAAAACTATTAATGCAGATGAGTATTTTGATGAATATGGTAATACCATTAATTACTCATTTCGCACATTTGAAATCAATAGATAATATTGATGGATTATTACTAGAAGTATTTGATGATATTCTATACATGTCATCAGTAAATATGTATAATAAATTCTATGAAACAGCAACTAGTGAAGTAGAAAGAAACAAATCTATTCATGCTGGTCTGTGGGCATTACAGGATATACGTGCCAAAAACACTACAACTCATAGTAAATCTAGTATAGAAAACATTATCTTGAATATTATGCCTAAATATAATTATAATCAAAATATTATTGCTTTTAATAGTACTAGTATTAGAAAAAATACAGGGTTTAAAATTACAGATATTAAATATGAATTTAATTATACCCTGTTGTCCAGTTCTAATCGGGATGAAGATTTCAATAGTGACTTTGATAAATATGAGAGTTATTTGGTCCGTCAGGACGAGTCATTATATTTACAGTCCAAATGTAATTCTCAAGAAACAATGAATACAATTGAAAATATATTTGGACCTTTTGATTATAAAGAGGTTAATTACTTCTTACAAAAATTGCAAGAAGATGGATCTCAAATTATTAATGGATTCCAAAAACAACTTATATTCAATCTATTTTATAAGTATTTTGGAGATCCTGTTTCTATAAAAGCTATCAATAATATTGACTATATTAAATTGATGCTTGCAGCTAGGAAGATGTTAGAATCTTATAATATGGTAATTCTTCCGTATATTATTAGTAGTAAAGTAGTGAGAGTTCCAAAGAGGAAAAATATTAATAAGAAAGAATTGCTTAAGATTACTTCGTCTCCATTATGGAAACAAATTCAAGATAAATATAGAAATGAAAAAATTGAAGAAGAAATTCTTGGACAGATTGGTGTTATACTATCTGCTGAGTTTAAGATAATAGATTTCTATGATGATTCCTTAGATGGTAAAATTATAGATTGTATCAGTGATATTGTCACTGAAGAATATCTTATGTATGTATTATTAACTTAAGATATAAAGATTATATGGGATAAGAGATTATACTCTTATCCCATATTTATTTTTTTTTTGAAAATTATTAGTTGTATAAATATATATTATTTTAGTGTAGTATAGTAAAATAATATAAAAGGAGAGTGATATAAATGAATACTACAACAGAAATTAAAGTTCCAAAAATTGAGGACTTAAAAGCAGCTGTTAAAAACAGTTGTGATAAGCATCGTCATGAATGGCTGATCCTTAACGACCCAGAGTATAAGGAGAACTATGAGTTTCATATCAATTTGGCAAAGTCATTGCCGATCGCTGATGAAATTCATAAACAGATTGTTCGCGCATGTGAGACATGTGGTTATAATCCACATTTTCTCGAAGGTGGCAGCATTCGTTTATATTTAAATATTCGCTATTCTGATCAGGATAGGGTGGAGTTAAATAGACGTGTAGATAATGGATGCAACAAAATTTCAGCGAGATGCAAGAATGACATGTATTATATCTCAATGAAATCAAAGATTTTTGGAGATATTATTGATGCATACAACAAATCAGGATACAGACTTAAGATTTCAGAGTTTAAGTTTAATCTTGACACGTTTAATTTTACAGTAGAGTTTGATCCGAATATTGGTTCGGATGAACTTTATTAGTTCAACTAAATGAAAGGGCGGGGATATCCCCGCCCTAATCCCTCTTTTTATTTTTTTATTAAACAATTAAATAATTAATTATGAGAGAGAGGTAATTATTATGACTAAAGAATTTATTTTAGATATTGATGACTATAAAGACAATATAGAAGTGTTATCGAACATAAAGGCATTATTTCCTGTTAATAGTGATGATGCTACATATATTAATTTATTAATAATAAATGAAAAATTATTCGTATTTAATGAATATTTTGATAAGGATTTTTCTTTAGATAATTATGAAATTAGTAAAGTAGAGTATTCTAAATTTGCTTTTGCTAAGGTAATAGGATACCGTTGGCAAGATAATTATCTTAAATTACAGACTAAAATCTATGAGCCTAGTAATTCTACAAATCAAGCACAACTTAATAAAAATTATACTTCAAATCTAGAGCACAACTCTATTTCTATTATATGTGTAAAAGATGCATCTAGATTTTTAAATGTATTATTTAGAGTAAAACATATGAATAGTGTACCAAAAATAGATTATGAAAGATATAGCAAGTAAATTAATTTTATACTTATATTGATAGGAGTACAAGATATCTTGTACTCCTATACACCCCAATTTTATTTTTTATAATATATTATAGAAATGTATAAGAAATTATACATAAAATTAATTTTGATAAGGAGGATAAAAAATGATGAAAGAAAGGATTAAATATTTTACAATATATATATTGATTGCAATATATATATTGGTAACAGCAGGTGGTATATTTTATGTAGTTAATATGTGCTATGGGAAATTAAAATTGTTAGCTAGTAATTTTGATAATAAAATAAGCACTATTCTTTTGATGACTATGATTTTAGCAAGTATGCTATTATTATTTATAGTATTTATCATTCTTATATTAACTGCTATCACATGTATAATAGAAGGGGTAACTGTTGGAAGTATTTATGCAAATACAAAAGATACAGAAATAGATAATGATGAATATATCGATGATAAATCAGAAGAAGTAGATAATGAAATTAAAAAAGAAAGAGATTCTATATTTGGAAATGATAAAATGTCTTAAAGGAAGGATAATAATGAAAAAATATTTATTAGAGAAAGTAATACCAGTAATATTTGGTATTGCTTTCACGGGTTTATTTTGTTATATGATGATTAAATCATTATTAACTACTGTAAATGTAGTGAATTATAAAATTGATAAATCACTAAGTATATTATGTATAATGACTATCTTATATATGCTTCTTTCTATTGTATATTACATATATAGAATATCGAGTATAATTGTAGATTGTTATTTTTATTATAAAGAAAGTAAAAAAAGTAAGTTTTTAGGCGATATAACAATATGGAGGAATGAATAATTATGAAAATATTTAAAAAATATGCAAACACTATAATTGATTTAGCAGAAGATACGGTACTTTTATCTGATGGTAAAAAGTTAAAATCTAGAGGATATGTAAATACTAAACAATTTTATAAAGATTGTACAGGCGCAATCTCTAGTATATCTTTAAATATGATATCATCACGAGTATTTAGATTAATGGCTGGAATTATTGTATTAGCATCGTTTACCAGTACATTGTTAGGCATATTATATGATATTATTAGCCCTTTTTGCTTATGTATCAATATTTCTATATTATGCTATTGGTCTTATATTTGTGCTAGGTATATAAGACTAAAAGACGTTTTACCTGCAATATGGTATTTTAGAGCATTGAGTGAAGAATATGATAAAAATAATGTACTATTTGACGTAATGTTTAAATCAGGGATAATATGTAATATAGTCCCACACTCTAATAATATTTCTAGCCATATAACTGTATCTGATAAGGATGAGTATAATATGAGAAATAATTTACTTTATTTTTATTGGTCCATATCCAGTAAAGATTTAGTAGATTATTATATACCATATTCATCAGATTATATAAGATGGAAAGAGAAATATTTTAGTATTTGTAATTTTACGGAGATTCCATTTAGAATTGCAATGATAGTTATAATGAAATCTATGTGTAAAAGTAGTCTTATTGAAGATGAAAAAGCAATTGAGTATTTTGATAAGTTGGATGATGACTTATTAAGTAAATTAGTGGTTGATACTGCTCTAAACTCAAAAAAATATGATATTGATTATTTTAAAGTGGCATTTAACACAATTATAAATTCATTTGATGAAAATGATTTTGATGATGAGCAGGAATATAAAGTAAATATAATAAAATCACGTTCATATTTAGCCAAATTATTAAAAAAGGAAGGATATGAAATAAATGATGATACCTTCGAAATATCGAGAATTTCTACTTCAGAATCTTCCGGAAGCTAAACCTGCTTCCGGATTTTCTGAAGTGGTGTGTAAATGTTTTTATTGTGCAGATGATGGAGATCATCATCATATGTATGTATCTGTTCCACAAACTGAAAATGAACCATCATTGTTTAATTGTTTTAAATGTGGAACAAAAGGAATGGTAACTTATAAAAAGTTAGCAGAGTGGCAGATTTTTGATATGGAAATGAATTCTCTGTTAACCGAGCATAATAAGAATCTTATGAATGGTTCAAATTATGGTATAATATATGGAGATAAGATAATTAATCTTAGAAATACATTTATAAGGAATGATACAACCTCTAGGATGAAATTGTCTTATATAAATGATAGATTAGGAATTAATTTATCATTTGCAGATTGTCTGGACAATAAGATAATCTTAAATTTAAAAGATCTATTATATGATAATTGGATTCAAAATTTTACAAGATCTGAAAATATGATAAATGAATTAGATAGTAAGTTTGTTGGATTCTTATCATATGACAATAACTTTGTTAATTGTAGAAAAATAGACGACTCAAGTTGGATTGATCAAAGGTATATGAATTATAATATATTTGGTAAGCAGGATAATACTAAAAAGATGTATTTATTACCTACAGATATAGATATTTATAGACCTATTCATATTCATGTAGCAGAGGGCCCATTTGATATTCTATCAATTAAGTATAATTTGCGGAAAGATAATAATAATCAAATCTATACTGCTATTACTGGTAATGCTTATAAAGCAGTATTTAGAGAACTGATTATAAATAGAAAGTTAATAAATCTCATAATACATCTTTATCCTGATGCAGATACTAAGGATAAGTCAATTAGAGATTTACTGAATTTTCTTAAAGTTTGGAATTTTCCAATATTTATTCATAGAAATTTAATTGGAAAAGATATGGGGGTAAGTATTAATCAAATACAAGAAAGTATAGATCAAATAATGTGAGAATAGATTATAATCTATTCTCACATTTTATTTATGAAAGGAGAGCAAATATGGAAATACCTATGATTACGATAGATAATGAAGAGGGTACAGGAATATATAAATTGCCATTATATTTGTACGATATTGTAATGGAGAACTCAAAAGATGATACAAGTTGGTGGACTGCGGTAAAAGAATGGAGTATTGATGGATATAAATGCGATATGGCAAAAATATCATCATGTGTCTGTTCTAAAACAGGATTAAAAATATTATTTAGAATAAAGAATGATATTAATGGAAATATTATATTTCCTATAGGTAGTACTTGTATTAAAAGGTTTAAAAGGACAGATTTAAATAATAATGTAGAAGTATATGAAAAATTTTGTGCATTATTAAATTCTTTTGAAGAAAATAATGATGAAGATGAAGTAACTGTAGATACAGAGCACTTCTCGAGAAGATCCATTGATTTTTATCAATCTAAAGGCGTAATAGATTCATATGAGTGGAGATTTCTTAAAGGAATATTTAATAGAAAATATGATACTCTCTCTATGAGAGAAAAGAGTATGAAAAATGATATTCTTAGAAATAAGATAATTCCTTATATTAAACGATATATGCTTATTAATAATGAAACCAATATTATAATTAATATTGGTAAGGGTAATATATCTATTAATGCTCATGATAATATTCTTACTATTTACAAATTATATGAAGATCATTTAGATGATAAAAAGATTGGAGACTTTGTTCATCCTAGAGATGATAGCTATTCAGATATGATTAATATAAAAGTTACATTTAATGAGGCTGTCGAAATGATGGATAAATTAACAGATCCCAATTTTAATGGAACTATTAAATTTAAAAATATTAAATTTGATTTTTCTAATGATTATAATAATAATGGAAGAGAAGAATTATGGAGATGCTTTAGAACAATCGCTCTTAATCTTGGAGGTTCTATTATTATTTAAACGAAGTATAAAGGGTGTGTATAAATATCACACCCTTTATATTTTTTATTTATTTAAACTTTCACATAATAGTATAATTTAAAAATGGAGGTAATAATAATGGAAAAAGAAGGATTTACATATTCAGTATGTAATAAATGTCATTTATATTTCTATAAAGGAATTGAATTGGATGGAAAAAAGAAAACGCAGTTAGACATTTTAGATGAACTAAAATGTCCTATATGCGGTGCTCAGACAAAAGTTATGGTTTCTAATAAAATGAATGTAATTATTCGTAAATTAGTTGAAAAGGGATATATAATTATTAATGTATATAATAAAGAAATGGGAGTTGAAGTGGGTCCAATTTACGATATTAAAGATAATAAATTTTTAAAATCTCTTCCAGAAGGATATAAATATTCTTATGATCCTAAGTCGGAGACAGTAATTATTTTTAATGAATTACTTATGCAAGGAAATCAGTCTGAAGATTATGCTAAACAAAAATCCGTAGAATTGATGTTGTGGGTTAATAAAATACCTAATGCTCCATCATCCAGTCCAGATGAAAAACTTCCTATTAGAGGAACATTTATGGATAAAGATGCAGTAGAAAGATTAATTGAAAGTAAAAAAGATGCTGAAGATAATAAGCAACTTTATTTATAGGGAGGATTATTAATATGATGGATAAGTATAAAGAAAAATTTATTAAACAAACTAAAGTATTAATGTGTCCATGCTGTTTCCGACTAAGAACCATTAATATAAGTTCAGTAATTAGCTCATCTTCTTTAGATATTAATAAAACAGAAGATACTGCCATCGACATATCAATTGTAGATAAATGTGATGAATGTGGAGAAGAAGTTGTAGAAGCTACATTAGATCTTAATATAGCGGAGATAGTTCAGATGTTTAATAAGAAAGGATATAGCACAATATTCTCTTGTGGATCTCATCTATTTGAAAATTCTGAAGATAATCATATTTATATTGCTTTTAGATCTGATGTGCGTGATGTATTTTATATTAATTTCATTAATTTATTACTAAATGATATTCCAAATGAATTAATTACTTATATAAGAAAAATAAAATTGGATATTTTTTGTAATAATAATATTTCTATATCATATTATGCAGAAGATATAAATGATGTAGAAAATGCAATAAAAGTATTTAGATATATAGCATCTAATATTAAAAGGTATAGTTCGCCACAATTATTAGAAGGAGTTGACAATTAATATGACAAAAAATGAAGCTTACGAAGCTATGCAAGAAGGATATCCAATATCTCATAAAGATTTTGGACCCGATCAATATTTATATATGGATCAGGAATTCTTTATAAGAGATGAAGAAGGAAATCTGTTTGAAGCTTCTTGGGATAACTGTAATACTGATAGATGGAATATAGATTGGTTTATATATAAAGGAAAAATTTCAAAAAGAATTTCTGTTGGAATAAATAGAAAAAGAAATATTGAAATTGAAGCTAAAGATCTTGTATCACATATACAAGGAAGACCATGCCCAGGAAAAAATAGATGTTTACAATACACTAATATTGCTGGAGAAACAGCATGTTTAGTTTGTGATTGTAATGACAAAGATAGATTAATATCTAATGAAACTGATGTACAAAAAATCTATATAGAATCTCAAAGTAGATTACAATATGTAGATAGTGATCCAACAGATATTATAGATAAAAAAATTAGCTTGAAAAATATATTTGACTTATTTGATATAATAATATTTTCGATAGCTGTAGTATCTGCAATAATATTATTCGTACTATTACCTACAGAACTTATAGTAGTTCCATCAGTTCTATTTGTTATATATTTGGTATTGCATATAGTTCTTATAGCTAAAAAAATTAGTAAAATAATTAATGGGGATGGATAAATAATTATGAATATATTTAAGAAAATTAAAAAATTCTTTGATGATGTTGAGAAAGAGCGTAGAGAAATAATAGCACAAAGAATTGCAGATAATTTAAAAAAGGACGAAGAATTCTTAAAAGAGTTAAAGAAAATGATATTTTAATAAATAATTTGGCATAATAGATATTTATATCTATTATGCCATATAGTCTTTCTTTATCTTTCTAGTTATATATTATATTAATGAGTATGTGAGTTTAAATGCTCAAATAGAAAGGAGGGTATATTTATGGGATACCATAAAGCGACTGGGAATTCCGTTGTAGAAGATCCGAAAATAAGTCAAATTTATGATCTTCTTATTAACGGGATACCCAAAAAGGAAGTTGCAAACAAATGCTCCGTTCCTCTTGATTTAGTTTACACTGTATCAAAAAGGTATAAAACAAATCAAGTGAAATATAGAATGGAGGAAACTAAAAGTGAGGAGGTACAGGAAATGGAAGTTGTAGAAGTAGAAAAAAGGAAAAGAAGCAACAAAAAACTTTCGGATGATGTTGTTCTTCAGATATGGGAACTCTATAGCAATGGTACTTCTTTGCCTAGAATTTCCGAAATCGTTGGTGCTTCATATTCTTCTGTGCGAAAATATGTACTAGAATATAAAGCATCATATGAAAATGAAAATGTTGAAGAACCCGAGCCGGAACAACCGGAATTGAATTTGGCCACCGTAAATAAAAATATGGAGCAGGACAATACTCCAGTATTAAGAAAAATACGGTGTGACGCTTATTTAATATGTGGGCTTGTTGATGGCAGACATGATATGCCCACCAAAAAATACATATTTGATTCTGTATCCAAATCAGATATGTTTAATTATGAATTCCAAGAAGAAAAATGTAGGAATTTCATAACAGAAAATATTCCATTTATTAATGGAGTTGCGGCAAAAAGTCTTGTGGTATATGTTACAGGGTTACAATGCGTACTTGCAGCACTTATAAAAGTAACTGCAGAATTGAAAGTGAATTTAGTGCTAAATCATTTTAATTCTGACAATGGAGGATACGTTTCTCAAGTTATATGGAACAAATTTAACTTAGAAACCCCTGAAGGTTACAAGTTCGTAAAAAGATTTCAAGAATCCCCTAAGCATAATTTGTTTTCGTATGATGCATCACTAAACGAACTTTTGAAGCTCAATGAGTTCTATGTGATTTCAAAATACGAAAAACGAAAGACAAATATAGTATCATGCGATAGAGTGTTTGTTAAAGATTTTAATAATCTTTGGAATATCTATCCAACATTTGTTTCCCAAATCAATTCTGATGCAAACAGATCTTTGTCAGTAAATATTTACTTAGTAAAGAAATCTGATAAAAATGGTAAATATTTATTTGATGATAAGATCTGTCAAGCCTATAATAAGAAATATAGGGCTGAATTTAAATAATCACATAAAAATAAGGGGCATTTACCGCCCCTTATTTTTTTAATAATACTAAAAGGAGGATAATCATGAAAGTAATATTTTTAGATATTGATGGAGTTTTGAACTCGATTCAATTTTCTAAGAAAAGATATGAAAAGTACAAAAAGACTGGAAAATGGGATATCGCTATTGACGACAATCAGGTAAAAATGCTAAAAGAAATCATAGATAAATCTGGAGGTCCTGATGAAGTAAAAGTCGTATTAAGTTCATCTTGGAGAAAACATTTCTCTGAAGTAAATGGTAAAATGTTTCCTAAAGATAATACAGGAGAAGATTGTAGGTATGCATTTTCTAAGCATGATATAATTTTATATTCTAGAACTGGAGATAGTAAAGATGGTAATAGAGGTAAAGAAATAACTGAATGGATGGATTCCCATAGTAATTTAAATATAACTCATTATGTGGTTATTGATGATGAGACTATCGATATTTTAGAATATATTCCGCAAAATTATATAGTAAAACCTAATTATAATCTTGGTGGAATTGATGATAACCATGTTAGGGCAGCTATTCATATTTTAAATAATGAAGAAAATACAATTAAATAGATCAGTGATATATTATTATAATGAAGTAGAAGTAGTTTGTCTTAAGGAATAATATTCCTTAAGACAAAATTTTATATCATGAAAGGAAAGGTGAAAAATATGAAGATAGGTAAATTATTTATAGGATACCGAAAACATGATTCATATAAGTGGAAAGATTATTTGATCCCAAAAGCTTATATTGATAAGAAATCAAATCATAGCTATTATAAGTATTATTATAGATGGCTTAATTTCTTTTGGTGCAAACCTCGTAAGTGTGAAAACTGCGGTGAATATATGACATCATCAGGAGGTACTCGTATATGGGATATGGATGGCAATAGAATTCTTATCACTATTTGTAAAAAATGTGAAGATTCTAAAGAATACATTGATAAAAATGGAATTGTAAGAAAAGGTCATGTTGCATGGTTAAAATATATGTGGGATAAAGATATGAAAGGAGAATTATAATGATAAATGTTTTGTATTTAATAGGACCTAGTAACTCTGGAAAGGATTACTTTAAAAATCTAATGATAAAGAATTTTGGATTTGTTCCAATAGTTCCTTTTACAACACGTCCAAAACGTAAAGGTGAGGTAGATGGAGTAGATTATTACTTCTTTGATGATCTATCAGATATAAATACCAAAGAAGACGATATTGTAGAAATGAGAAGTTACAATATGGTAAATAATGATAGTATAAGTACCACTATTGTTTATTATGGGGTTTCTATAAACCCTGATGAGTTAGACAAAACAAAGGACTACATTATGTGTGGAACATTAGAATCTTATGCTAATTTAAATAAAGCTGTTATGGACGATTTTAATGGAAGGTATGCTAAAGGTAAAAAGCAAACATTCCCTTCTGTTAAAATTATTCCTATTTTTATTGAAACGGATTATGACACTAGATATCATAAAGCCATGGGAAGAGCAATGGAAACTGGTGAGAATATATATGAAATACAGAAAAGATTTGATGCTGATTCAGAAGATTTTTCATTTAAAAATAGAATAAAATTTCCAGCATTATATGAAATTTATAATTCTTATGATCCTGATATGAATGATGCTCTGACATCTGTTATAAATAATATATATCAGAATCATAAGTTTGTTGATCCAACAGAAAAAGAGGAATTGCCTTCTTTAACAGCTTCGGATTATCCGGTTATCAAGTTAGATAACACAGTTTGTGGAATAAATGATTCTATATATAAGCATTTGACAGAATTAAATAATAATAATAATCTAAAAAATGCTGTTATAGAAATTGGTGGAGAAAAATACAAGTATTCTGGAGAGATATGTGATCTTAGTGCACCTCCAATGTATTCATCAATATTTACATTTAAAAAGACAAATATTGATGATCTGCCAGATATGTATCATTGTATTCTTATAAACCCAAGAAAGGAGTGATTAATTATGAATAAAAAAATTGATAATATATTCATTTTAAATGGGCATAGATCACCTATAACTAAAAAAGGTGGATGGCTATCTGATGTAAATCCTGTATCAATGATATGTGCGTTAATATCTACACAAGTAGATATTAACCCATCAAATATTAGTGGAATAATAATTGGTCAATGCTTTCAAGACAAATTAAATATTGCTAAGCAAATATATGATTATAACTATGAAGCATTGACAATAAATAGCGGTTGCACATCAGGGCTTGAAGCAATAAAAATAGCTATAGAAAGAATTATTCTTAGTGATTATGATAGTAATATTTATATTGCTGGTGGTGTAGAAAATATGTCAAGTTATATAGATAATAATCCTGATATCCTTAAATGGAATGGATCAAAGATGCTAGATCAATGTGATGAATATGCTAAATATTCAGGAATCTCTAAAAAAGATTGCGATTTATATGCGGCTCTATCATATAAAAAATATTATAAATCTGGTCTCAAAATTGATGATGTTCATCAACATTGTTCATACGTTGACTTAGAACCTATAAATCCTATTAATCCTCATGGTGTCTGTACTGTGGGAAATTCATCTAATATCGCAGATGGTGCAGCTATAGTAGTTATAGCGTCTGGATCAGCAATAGATATTGAAAAGGATAATCCTATAGCAAAAGTTATTGCATACGATTCTGGCACTTATGATAACACATTTACTGCTTGTGCGCATTCTATTAAGAATGCGCTAGTAAAGGCTGAACTTTCTATTGATGATATTGATTTGATGGAGATTAATGAAGGATTCGCTGCTCAAATGATTGGAACTATAAGGGAATTAGGCCTATCAGATAATTATGATTTTATTGAGAATAAAAATTAATGTTTATGGTGGATCTATAGCTATGGGACATCCATTAGGAGCATCTGGAGCTAGAATTATGGTGACATTACTTAATGGATTGGTATTAAGGAAAAATGTTAAATATGCTTTAGCTTCTATCGCTGGCGCTGGTGGGCAAGCTACTACTATAATATTAGAAAATATGAGGAGGTAAAGATAATGGCTAAAATCATTACTACTAATTATAAAAATATTGAATTGAGGAGAACTTCATATGGATCATTAATAATAAGGTCTCAAACCAAATATTTGTAAATATAATGTATTAACAATAGATACGTTGGATGAACTTATTGATGCATTAGAGTATCATATTAATGATAAAGTCAAAGCTTTAATCATAGCACCAAGTGCGCACTCAGAAAATTTTGGAGTTGGTGCTGATTTAAATGTAATTAATAGCGGAGATAAAGATAAAGTGCTCGAATTACTAGCTAAAGGAACTCACGTTTGTAATAAAATTGATACTATTACAAAGCGTAATATTCCAACTATAGCAATGATTAAAGGATTATGTTATGGAGGCAGTTTGGAATTAGCTTTATCATGTGATCATATTTTCTGTATAGAAGATACCGCTGCAGAATTACAATTTCCTGAATTTGATTTGGGTCTTATTCCTGGATTTACCGGAATAAAAAGAGTTTATCATAAACTCAAAACTTATTTTCGTGGTAGTAGTACTAAAACTATTGATGAAGCTCTATGTAATATAATGGATTGGTTATCTTATGGTATTAGGTATGATCCCGAGACTGAGTTGCCTAATCAATTGATAGATTTAGGTATTGATACTGTTTCTGGCATAGAAGAGATAGAAGCTCGCATTTTCGATAATAATTATAAAGATATTATAAATAATATTATTGAAAATGATTATAACGTTATTGATGCATTTATGTCTCTATATGACAATGTATATGCCAAAAATTCTAAATTAAATTTACATTTAGGTATTATTGGAAGAGGGACAATAGGAACTCAGCTTATTAAATACATTAAAAATCATGGAGAAAATGTATTTAATAGAGTAACAATAGTAAATAATCATCATATTGGGGAGCCATCAACTCCAAAAGAATGTGGAAATTTTATTGTATTAAATACTCAAAATTTATCAGATTTGAATAATTGTGATATTATTATTGAGTGCATAAATGAAGACAGAGAAAAGAAAATATCATTATTCGAACAAATTGATGATATTGCTAAAAAGGAATGTATTTTCTTAACAACTAGTTCTTCTTATAGTGCATCTGAGTTAAGTAAAAATATATACCATAATTTAATTGGATTCCATGTATTTAATCCAATGGAGAAAATTAGATTAGTAGAAATGCCTTACATTTCAGGTACCAAAGAGTATTTTGACGAATATCAATTTATAATTGATATAGCAGAAAAATTAGAATTGGAACCTATGCAAATCGATGGCAGTGTATTTGGCAGTGGTATCGTTAATCCTATTCTGATGGCTCAAATTAATACAGCATGTAATATATCTAAATTTATGCATTGTGCTATGATAGATTCAATGATGAAAAATATTACTGGATGTAACATGGGTCCTTTAGAAACAGCAGATCTCATTGGTTTAGATGTGTGCTTAGATATTTTAGAACATCTTGAAATTAATGATGAGACATATCATCCTAGTGATGTTTTAAAAGATAAAGTTAAGAAAGGACATTTAGGTATAAAATCAGGCATAGGATTTTATGACTATCAAAAACGTATATAATATTTTAAAGTGGAGGTAAGGTGTATGCATAACTATAAAATAATTAATAATGTAGAAGAGGGGATAGAAAGTGTATCTCATATTATCAAGATATGGAACGTTTCAGATGAAGATATAAAACAGGATATGTATTTGCGAGCTTGTGAAATTGCATATCCTGTTACATATCCATCATTTTATAGTAAAATAAAGGTTGTATATCGTAATCATAATAAACCTAATGGCAACTGTACAGTTGATTTATTGGAAGCTTATGATATTCCTGTTAAATTATTAGATAAAATAGAAATGGATGATACTATTGATTCTTTGAATTCTATTTTGATAAAAATAATAAAAAGAGTATTCAATAGATATGCTGTTGCTGATAGGATTATTTACCAGTTTGGTTTAATTGATGGAATTCCAAAAACTCCAAAAGAATGCTCAATAAAATTTAATATAAGTGAGCAATCTATTACAAATACTACAAGACAATATGTAAATCGTATATATGATAAACTAAAAAAATCTGAAAGAGAATTATTATCAGATTTATTGGATCAATTAGATCAATATTAATCAAAATTTGGGTAAGGACTTTAAATAGTCCTTACCCTTTTTATTTTTTTATCTTAATGACTTAATATTATTAAATTGATTCTGTAATTGTAATGACCTATCATTTGTATGATAAATATCATAAGGATTATTATCTATATAATAGTCATTAATTTCTGATGATATATCTACTTCTCCGCCAATAAGATCTTCTTCAGCAATATTATATTTTTTAGCATAAGCTTTTCTTGCTAAAGGATTCTCATTGATCAGTTTCTGCATAGCCTTTTCACTTTCCTGCTCCTGAACTTTTGTAAAGTCAGATTGCAAAATGAAAGTATTAGAAACTTCCTTTATTTGAGATTGGACCATATCATTTAACTCATCATTAGTTACTAATTCTAGTCCAATATCAATCATATTAGATTCATCATATATAGCATCTACAGTTTCGAATTCCTCATCAGTCTTTAATTCATTCTTTACTAGATGCCAATTTTCCATTACATTCTTGCCTTCATACCATACATATAATGCCCATAAATAACTAAAGATCTGGTCATCATGACCATTATCTGCATGCTCTATACGGCCATTTTTCTTAACCTCAAGCTGAGTTAATTCATTATAGATAATTTCAGAAACAAACTTATCTTTATGATATCTCATTCTTTCAGCAAGAATCTCCATAAGTTTTAATCTATTTTCTTTAGTATTATCACTACCATACACTTTTACTTTCTTAGTATTTCTGATAGTTTTAAATCCATCGCTTCTTTCTTCAAAGACTCTATCTTTGATTTCGTAATATAGATTTTTCTTTATATCAGGTTTACTTAATAAGTATGATAGCACAGAAGCACCAAATCCACCATTTCGCTCTATATTTACAATAGCATTAGGCATTTTTGTTTTTACTAATTCATATATAACTTTAGCTAAATCATTAACTGGGATAAAGTTATTATTAAATGTAGCAAGAACTTCTGTAGTTTCTGTATCTACAATAGTAATAGCAGAACTATCTTTACTCATACCACCAGCAACGTCGACCCCGATAATTGGTGGATATTTATAGAATAGTCCATCTTTATAAATCTGGAATACATAAGTAGGTTTACCAATCCAAACTTCTCTAATTGGCTTTCTAACCAATCTTTTAACTGCATCCAAATCTTCTTTTTCAAATGGTGAATTCTCAGAACTTTCTGACCATTCAAGAAGAACTTCTCTTCTAATAGCTGGCCAATTAGATTTAAGAATTTTAACCATTTCTTCAAAGTAATCTTCTCCTCTACCAAGTTCTCTGTATGTATATCTAATATACATAAAGTTAGACTTAGTATTAGACATTTCAATATCTCTAAGTTCCTGAGGTGTAGCATCATACCACATCTCACTAAATTTAGTAGCTGATTCCTTAGTATTATAAGCCTCCATACCTTCATCAGATAACATATCTCCAGGTGTGGTAGTAATAAGAATACCATAAGGAGCACCATTATCTCTAGCATTCTTAGCAGCTCTTGAGAAGGCTGGTGCAGCTGTCTCGTAAATAATATAATTAAACGGAATAAATGCATACTCATCCATATACAAGAAAGGAAGCGTAGCACCACGTCCTAAGTTAGATGCCAACATTTTCGTTCTTGCAGAAGGAGCCGTTTTTATCAAGTTATTATTACTTAAATTAGAAATAGTTTCAGCACTATTCTTTGCTTTCAATTTTTTACCATTAATTCCATATTCAGAATTCATTCTAAGATAATCTGGAAGTGAATCTCTTATGTCTTTTAGTGTTTGTAAGTTCATTTTGGAGTCATCCAGTTTCTTATTCAAGAATAACATCTTAGAGTTACGGGTACCAAACAAGAATACCCACAAATACCAACAAAGTGCAGATACTGTTTTCCCATTCTGTCGAGGAATTTCTAGAAACATATTCCAGTTCATTACAAATCCAAAACTCATTGCTAGGTTGGCTCTGGTAAGTTTATAAGGCACACCACCTCCAACCTCACCACCTTGCACTGGTATACGAACAACATTCCTTATGAAGTACCAGTAGTTTCTCATACACTCTGCTAGTATTTTTCGTTTCATAAATATATTTAATCTGGGATCTCTAGGATCTACTCCTAATAAATCTGAATCGTACAAGACTAAAAAGAATTTATTATTCACTAATCCTTTATTTCTTAAGAAATAATGCATATCTAAGAATGATTGATTTCTTGTTTTCCAATCATAGGTAACATTAATAGTTTGCTGCGGAGCAAGCATATTAACCATATCAATCACCCCTTCCTTAATATTATCATGTTTTAAATATTAATATGCCCATATATTATAATAATGATGAAAAAATAACTATAAGAAAGGAGATTTAATTATGTCAGCAGTTAAAGTTAAGGCTTCAAGCCCATTGCTCAAAAAGCACGAAAATATTGCAACTTTGGATGATTATGTATATATACAAAATAATCTAAATGTTGCAAAACACTTTTTACAGAATGCTTACAATAGATCTTGTGAAGTATATGGATCTAAAACAACAGAGCATTGTAAAGTTCAAGATCTTCTTAATGATAGTAGATCAACAATATCTAAGTATCAAAACAAAATGCAAAAAAGATTTGGATTAACAGAAGATGAAGCTAGAGAATACTCTGATCCAAAAGTACAGATTTCGGTTACTGAAAATGCGCCAGAGTATATATCTATATCAGTTAAACCAAATTTTTGATAAAATTTGCAATTATTGGGTATTAAAAAATATTATAGAACCAACACTATATAAATACAATACCTAATAAATAAATAAAAAAGGAGAGTATTAATCATGAGAAAAATTATCGTGGCCGCATTGTTTATGCTTATTATGGCATTATACGGTGTAGGTAATCCAGTATCAACAAAGGAAGTTAAAGCTTATGAATATAAGCTAAGTAAATCTCAGCAAAAAAATGCAGAAATTATTGCAGAGATAACAAGCAAAAATTGGGAGAAATATGGATGTCTTCCAAGTGTAGCTATAGCTCAGGCTTACATAGAGTCTCAGCTAGGAGTACAAATTCCAAACCCAGGAAATCTCTGGGGGATAATGTCAGGAAGAAAATATTATGGATCTGTTGAAGAAGGTTGTTATGGTTATATGAGAGTAATCAATAATGGCTACTATGGTTCAGCTCCTCATACAAAAGATTGGAGATCTCAGATTCGTAAAATTTTAGATGGTGGTTATTGCAGCCCAGAAGGTACATACTATAGTGATGTAGTATGGGCTATTGAGACTTATGGTCTTGATAAGTATGACAAAAAAATGTTTAAAGAAATAAAGGAGAAAAAAGAAAGAGAAAAAGAAAAGAAAAGATTAGAGGCTGAAAAGAAAAGACAAGAAAAAATCAAAGAAAGGAATGAAGAAATCAGAAATAATCTGATTAGTAGAGATTTTATTGTTGTATTTGACCCTTCATTAAGGCATAATGAAATAGCATTTAGTGATCCTAATACTTTACCAAACCAGCCTAACAATCGAGGATGTATACTTATGCAACAATCAGTTAATAATATTAAACACCTTGCTATTGATTTACTACCAAACTATTTTGATATTTCTAAAACATATTCTGTTGAATTAAAGCGTAATGAAATAGCTACAGGAAATGTATTATTAACAGGACAATTAGTAAATCTTGATTGGATATATGACGCAGTAGGATAATTATAAATATAGAATGCAGTATGTACATAGTTACATACTGCATTATTTTTTGGAAAGGGAGGTAAGTAGTATGAGTGAAAGAAAAAATAAAGGCCTTCTGTTTAAATTTCTTAGCTTTACTAATATTGCTAAGATATACAACTCAATAGCAATATTTATTGATGGCGAGTTGGTAACAGAAGGTACAGTTGGAGATGTTTTAATGCATTTGAGCAAGAATGATACAATAATGGTTAAAAATACAGAGCACAATAAACTTGATATACCTAATTATGAAATTGAAAGTTGTAATGTATATTTTGATCAATTTGTAATTAGGCTATTATCTAAGTCATAATGAAAATCTTATTGCATTAAAATATATATTATTTTAATGTAGTAGTAGAATATTATATAAAGAAGGAGGTATCCATCATTATGAAAAAAAATGCCAATGTGCCCAAATATAAGTTTTCTACCAACTCCGATTGGAGAAGAAATGAAAGAAATTATTCAGGAACGTTTGAAGAATGGTGGCGGAGCACCAAAACTTCAGGTTACTCAGGAAGACTTGGATCAGACTATTTGTACACACAGATACAAAGGTCAGAGTATGCTTACATTATATCCAAATTATAAAAAATGTCCAATTTGCTGTGCCAAAATTTATCCTAATTTATCAGATGAAGATGTTCAGAATGCAACTGATAATAGGATGATGAAATTAAATGTAAGAATGCTGAGAAATAATCATCGTAAATATCTAACATGTGAAAGAGGGGTCCCAGATGATGATTTGATACTTTTTGAAATGAATGGTATACGAATGTATACCACATCTAAGGACATAACAGATTTGGTAAAGTTTTGCAAAGATACCAATTATTGTTATGATATTTATTGCAAAATTAATACAGATTATGCAGCAAATATGGAAATCGGAATACCTGTATCATTTGTAGTTTACGATCCAGGTATCTTTTCACCTGGAATGAATACATGTATTCATACTTCTGAGTTGCAGGAAACTGTAGATAAATTTAGAAAAGTTGTGGATACTAGGATGCCTAGTCTGTTCATGAGAGAAGGTGAGTATTGAATATGAATTACTACCCACAAAATAACCAATATAATGGTAATGGTATTCCAACTTCTTATCCTTACCAACAGTACCCATATCCATATATGCAAACTATAGGTGGAGCTATACCGCCGATAGGATATGGTTACAATGGAGGTTATTATACAGGAAGTTATGGATATAAAAAATATTTGGAAATTTGTAGATTATTAAAATAATAGTTTAAGAAAAAATAAATATAGAGGAGTATTGAACCTGCTCTACCCTCTATATTTATTTTTTATTTTTTACATAACTTATAAATATACGAGAAACCATTAGAATGAATTAATCACAATATAATAAATAAAAAGGAGGAAAAAATCGTGATTAATTCTACAAATTCTGATTATGCTATTACTAATAATAGCGAACTTGCTTATGTATTATCTAAGTTTAATGAAGATTTTATTTATAATACAGTAAATGAATCTATTCAAAATAAACTTAGAAACTATGAAGTACCTCTGCCTAATATTGTAATGTCATTTGAGCAGATGTTTAAGAATGCTTTAAATGATTTTCCTGGCGGAGAAGATCCTATATGGAAGGTTAGAGAAGATGTATATACTAATATCATAAAAATACTTTGTGATTACTATCAATTGATATTTGATGACAATGACAATTATGATTTATATTCATCTGCAATGTATATGTACTCTTTACTAGTAAGTGAATTTCAAAGAAATATTGTTACATTCTTTGTAAATTACATAATTAAAGAAAAGAGTAGTATTTATGAAATGCTATCTCTTAGTGAAGCTAGAAAGAATAAAGATAGCTCTACTATCTATACTAAGAAAGTATTTAAAAATCCAAAACTTGGAGTTATTTCTGCTAATCTAGAGTTTGTTTTAGATAGTATTTGTAATTCTTTTGACATTGGATTCGATGATTATCTGGAAATTATTTATCCAGGAGAACAAAAAATATTCAGAGATCATTTGCTTAGTGTCTTAAAACCTACAAATGATTTCTTTAAAGAATATATTGGAAAGAGTTTTTACACTCCTTTTAGACCAATATTAATTACTTCAATAAGATTAGGAATTCAGCAATATGCTATAAGTACTGATCTTAATGAAATTACATTTATTAAAGAAGAAGGAGCTGAATAAATTGTCTGTAGATCTTACTACCCAACAAATAATTGAGATAGGTAAGAGGATGGAACTTGAAAGAAAACAAAAAGAAAAAATTTATACTAAATCTTATGAATTAAGTAAAGATAAAGATGGGTATACAACAAAAAAAGAAATAAATAAGGAGAGCTAAATAATGGAAAAAAATATCAATGATAAAGCATCTAAAATCGTAAATAATATGTCAGATAAAGAGGTTGAAGATACATTTAATAATGTACTTAATAAAGGGACCATTTCTGACGAAGATGTAAAAAAAGTAATGGACGCTGTTGCTGAAACAGACACAGAAGAAATTAAAGAGGTTCTTGATTTACCATCTAATAATGGTGTATTAGAGAATGACGAGAATGGAGAAACTCCAGAAGGAGAATCAGAATCGGAAGAAGTTAAAACTATAATTGATCCTAATACAGGAATCTTTAATTCTTCTGAAAATAGTGATTCTGAAGAAGAGAAAAAATTAGATGAAGAGATGGCAAATCTTCTTGATGTAAGTGTTGAAGATTTATATTCTAATCCTGAGACATTAGGAGATATTGATTTTAACGAAGATATAGTTAAGAAAAGACTTGAATCTTATGGATTAAAAGATGCTGCACAAATTGTAGATCTTATGGAGGTTATTAAAAAGTATAGAAAAGATCCTGATAAAGATAAGAAAAACTGGTATAATGAATTGCCTGAAGTTTTCAAAAATAATATTATGATGCAATGCATTCAACTAGGCAATTCATCAACCGGTGTAAGAAAAATGTTTGCAAGAGAACTTCTTGATAATCTTATGACAGATATTGGATTTGATAGAGTTGCAGTAGATATTCAGAAACTTATCGCCGAACTTAATGTGGAAGTTGAGAACTTCAATAAAGAGATTAAAAATGATGTATCTGAATATATTACAATGTCTTTGGATCTTCAGAAGACTAACTTTGAAGCTAAGATTGATAAGATGGTTGAACTTGCTACAGAAAAATATGAAAAAGAAAAAGATGAAAAAATTCTTGAAAGTATTGAAACTGTAAAGAGAGTAAAAGCTGCATTTATTGAATCTTATGAATTAAAAGGTCTTCTGGATATGTTGCGCAGACATAAGATTAAAATTAAAAAGATTGATATTGACAAATATAAAAGACACTGTGAGAATTTCTTATTTAAATATAAGAAAGATGTGCCTTATGTAATTGATGATATCTCTATTTGTGCACCTATCTTATGCAGAAAATTACCAGAATATGATACTGTAGAAATCATTAGATTTATGATTGCTTTTATGAAATATACTATGAATTTTAAAGCTAATGATGTTGCAGATCACACATTCATGTCTTACTTTATTTCCAATATTAAGAATATGGATTTTGTAAATATAAGTAAAGATCAGGAAGCCAGTGCATTTATCAATGTATTCTTAAATAATATTGAAAGAGGCGTTCGCCTTATCAATGGATATAGTGAATATGAAGAAGAAGGAAATGCATGCGCAGAAGAAGAAGTTACAGAAGAAGCTGCACAGGATAAATCAGCAACTTGAAACAATTAAAAATATTTGGGATATAGGTTTATATTCACCTATATCCCAATTTGTAATTTTTATATATTTTAACGATATATTATTTTTGTGATATAATAAATATAATTTATTATATCAGTAAACTCATTGGTTGGTAGAGTTTGCAAGTATTCAAATCGCACAGGAAGAGATTTCTACATTGTCTCTTCCTGTGTACCTCCTTTTATTTTTTGCCTATTTGAGTATAAAAATATCCCAAACATATTGATAATAAAGAATTAAGGAGGATAATTATATGCTACTTAGAAGCGATGTAACCTCGAAACTCACTGTAGTTTTTGATATGATATTTGAAGCAGAGCCAATTGAAATAAATAACAATCAGAAATATATTGATAAAAATAATAAATTATGGCCTTCAAATTATAATAATAAAACTATTGCAAAGCATGTAGAGGTTGGTTTAAATGATAAAGTAAAAATAAGATTTGTAGGAGAAGACTATTCATTAAATGATTGTAGAGGATTGATTACAGATATTTCCTATGATCCTAATAGAGAATCTCCAAAGAATGCTAAAGTACTTACTGTAGATTGTTCTGGAGAATTTGAAAGTCGAGTATATAAAATTCTTACTGATCATATAGTTGATATAGTAAAATTAAATGATGACTGGTCAAATCCAGAATCACCTGTAGTTAAAGAAGATTTATTAAATAGAACATCTTCTGATCCTGAGGTTGTAGAGATTAATGGAGAAAAATGTTTCTTTGCTAATGGAACTCCTATTATTATAGACAAAAGAGAAGATGGAGAAATGGGAGCTACTATTTATTGGAAAGATGGTATTTTAGAAATAGATATCAATACAAGTATATTCTCTGGAAGATACAATGACACAGCTTTAACTAATGGTAGTATAACTATAAATGGTGGAGCCGTTGGATCTGTATATAATGGAGGATATGGAGATTACCATACATCAGTTTCTGAAATAATTGTAAATGGTGGTATTGTTAGTTCTATTAATGGAGGAACTAATATTATTGATACTGATAAATATAGTGAATATGTTACAGATATTTCATATATTACAATTAATGAAGGAACAGTTTCCTTAATCTGTGGTGTAAATTCAGGTGTAGTTCAGAAATCTGTTATTAATATTAATGGCGGTATATCTGGTATTATTGCTACAGGATCTTATGATAAAGATGGAAATATATTAAGTTCTACATTAAATGTATCTGGAGAAGATACATTTATTAGTTATATAGAAGGATTAGAAAAAGGAACTACTGATTTCATTGAAATGAATATTAATGGAGGAGAAATTGATCATCTATGTTGTGGTCAATTACCAGTATTTCCTGATTCTGAAGATGATAATATAAGTACATTAAATATAGAAGATGAGGCATCTAAAGAAGATACTGAAGAAAATGAGGGAACTATTGATAACCCTAATGTAGATTCTGATCAAGCAGAAGATATCATAACCGATGGCTCTTCTTCCGCTGAAACTCCTGAAGAGGATACTCCTCAGACTATTCCAACCAATGTATTTAAACATTGTGTGTTAACTTTGGATAAATCAAATAGTAAAGTTAATAAATATACATTAGGTAAAAATAATAATGAAGATATTACAGAAGAAAATAATAGTTGTGTGACTGTTATAGTAAAATAAAAATAGGAAACCGTGGAAGGAAAATCTTGTTCAAGTGCTATCTTAAGACTATTATTGTACTCGTAAATCGGTTTCAAATCCAGTATATCATTTAAGATATACTGGATTCTTTTTGTTTATAAAAACATATATAGTAAATGTATTTAAATTAAATCATATTATTGTAAAGGAGGAAATTTACTATGAGTAATTTTTCTAGTATTTTCTATGAAGGAAAAGATTGTGAAAATTGTGGTACAGATGATTCCAAAGATGAAAAGGATAAATCTGTAAAAGAGGGTGCGGAAGGTTGCCCTAATTGTGGTTCTAAAGATTGCGATGGTAGCTGCGATAAAAAGGACGATAAAAAAGTGCAGAAAGAGTCTGGACTTTTTGGTTATGATTTAGTATAGTAATATTTGGAGATAAGCTTTATTGCTTATCTCCTATTTTTTGTATTTAAATTAGATCATAATCCATAGAGTTTACTTATTCTATTTTGCTTATCTTCACATAAATATAATTATTTTATTTTTTATAAGGAGGATAGAATAAATGGGAAAGTTTTATAAAGAAGTAAAAGATTCAGTAATATGTGATCTTCCAGAAGGAAAGGAAGTAAGATTTTTTATCCCTGAATCGTTTTTTGGTTCAAATATAGCTGTTATAGTTGGTGAATTTGTAAGATTATTGGGAGTATTCAACTATGCAATATATGATTCAAAAACAGATAAACCTATAGGTGGATTAAAGACATTTAAATTCCCATCAATTTTTCTATGTCAGCCTAGTAAAATAGAAAAGGCAAAAGATATAAAACTTACAAAAACTTCTAAAAAAAGTGATTATAGACTTTTGAAATTTGTTAAAGGGGATAAACTCATAGTAAATACTAGAGTACCTCAGAATGTTGAAAATATTGAGGATCTTTTTAAGTTATTTATTATTACAGGAAAAGTTCCATCTAATATTGATTATAGAACTTTGTGGGAATATCCTATTGAAAGCTGTATTCTTAATGGAAATAAATTTGGTATCAATTATCAATTCTTTGGTATTTTAATGTCTGAGATATGTAGAGACCCTAATGATATTTCTAAACCTTTTAGATTATCGTCTGCAAAAAAGAATAAAGAATGGACCAATTATATACCAATTTCTATTAAAGAAATTCCTAAATATGTAAGTCCATATGTAAGTATTACATCAGAGAATTTCGATGATTCTATCGTTGCAGCTTCTATGATGACTAATGCTAAATACTCTCCTCTTGAGCGAGTACTGACAGGAAAAAAGCCTTCCAAGTAGAGGCTGCAAAACAACATATAATTAAAATTACAATAACATTATTAAGCCTGTATAGTGGCTTTAAGGATTTATTTTAAACTATAAATAAATAAGGAGGAAAATTAGTTATGATTGGTACTCAGTTTAACTATTATGACTTAAGTACTATTCCTGAGATTAATGAAGTTAATACTCAGGATTCAATTGCTCCTTTGACTATTTCTACTGGTCCAACTGCTAAAGGTCCTGAGGAACTGATGGTGGTTAGTGGAACAAGATGGGAACAGTTATTCGGAGCTCCTAACTATAAACGTTATGGTCAGGTTAGTATTCAGAATCAGGCTATTATTAATGCCAAAGCTAAGATTCTCTTTAAGAGAATTGTTGCTGAGGATGCTACACTTGCAGCAAGTGTGGTAGTAGGTACTATTGAATCTGGAGAAGAAAAAGTTCAGGTTGATGCTCTCGGAAATACATTGTTTGTATATGAGAGACTTACTGAAGAAAATGATGATGAAGGCAATCCTATCAAAATCATTACTTATGTATCTAAAGCAGATGTTACTTCTGATAATGGATACATTTATGATGAAGAAGCAGATACAATGACAATTAGCGGAGTTCAGCTTAAGAAGTATACACATGCTGATGTAGTTATCGGTTATGATGTTATTCCTCTTCCACTTAATCCTTTAGAAAAAGTTGTTATTAAAACAATCGATGATGCTGTAGACTATGTGGAAACAAATAAATCTAAGTTTGTCCAGGAAGTTCCTGCAGATGCTGATTATAAAGAGGATACTAAAGGTCGTAAGATCATTGCTAAATTCCCATTGTTTGTAATTACAGATAATGGTCGCTGCGCATCTAATAAGAGATTTAACATTGAGTCTGAGAGTGCTTTGAGCAAGAACTTGGATTTCATGTTCTATTCTCTGAATATCAAGGAAGATGGAAATACCCTTGAGACTTGTCGTTTCTCCATCATTCCTAACATGATTTACAATAATGAGTGTATTGATATCGACTCTGCTGCTGAAACATATTTGGAGCAGGCTAAAGTTAAGTCTTTCCCAGATTATGTACAGACATATATTGATACTCTTGTAGATCATATTGATTCTTCTTATGAGAATGAGGATATCTTGTTTGGTAAGAAGAGAAAGGGAACTGCAATTACAGGTGTAACTGTTGATACAGAGTATTATCAGGATATTACCGAAGTTGTAGGTTATTCTCTTGGTGAAGGAAGTAATGGTTCCTTTGGAGTTGCTCCAGCTGAAAATACTGAAGCTGTTGCATACATCAATGACCAGACATGCAAATTCTTCAATGGTGAAATCACCGATGAAATTTACAATCTTGATATTTATCAGATTGATGCATGTTTCGATGCAGATTTTGATGTTAAGACTAAGCAGGCGATTGCGGGATTGGCTGAATATCGTAAAGATTTCATGTATTTCCGTGATTATGGTACAAAGTGCTCAACTCTTGATGAGATTGAGAACTATAAGATTGACAATAATCTTGTTTCATCTACATGGATTGCAGATTATTGCCAGGCATATGATATCGTAGATCCTTATACTCTTAAGAGAGAAAAGGTAACGATTATGTATGATATCGCTCCTATGATTATCAATCATCTGTATAAAGGAAGAAATCTTCCATTTGCTGGTATTAGAAATAATGCTATCATCACTGGAATTAATTCCAAGAAATCTCTGAACTTCATGCCGAAAGTACTTCCGGCAAAGAATGAGAAAGATGATATGGAATCTCTGAGAGTTAACTTTGCTTCCTACTTCAATGATTCATTTGTTCTTGAATCTTTGTATACTTCTCAGGAAGCATTTACACAGATGTCTTACTTGAATAATGTACTTGCATTACAGCAGGTTATCAAAGCACTTCGTGTAAGATTCCCAGCTGAGCGTTATGCTTACATTACATCTGAGGATGACATGGTTGTAATTCAGGGTAACATTAACGACTTCCTCTCTACATATGCAGATATGTTTGCAGAGTTGGAGTACACATATATTCAGGATAGCAAGTATTTGCAGAACAAGATCTATCGTGCTGCTATTAGATTCCGTTTCAACGAGTTCTATCAGGCAGAATTGATCGATGCTTACATGCTTCCTTCAAATATTGTTTAGGAGGTGAAAGTCAATGGCATTATTTGATGAATTCGACGCAACAGGTAAAGCGTATGGTTCTGATGGTGTGGTAGCTCCTATTGCATCTTCTCAGAATGTAGATATGCGTGGTGTTGTTGATTATGGTGATCTGTATCAGTTCGCTCCATATGAGAGTGGATATAGTTTCATCTCTGTAATTAATGGACCAAGATTTGTAACTCAGCTTTTCCAGGGTGAACCTCTTGAAGAGCTGCAGAAATCGTTTATAAATATTATTGAGAATGAATTCCGTGGTCTTGATGGTATTGAAGATATTACTTCTGATACTATGGAGATTACTGATAATATCTCTACAATGTCTCTGATCTCTAAAGTTACGCAGACTACTAACAGTCAGCTTTCTATGAGATTCTTTGAGAAAACTGGTGCTCTGATTACAAAGTATATCGCAACTTACTTGCGTTATATTCGTGATACAAAAACAGAGGCTAAAACCTATGGTGGTAAAATTACTCCATCAACTCCTCAGGCAGCATATGGTCCTGCACAGGAAGTATTTAATATGCTTTATGTGGTAACAGACTCTACATGTCTGCATGTTGAGAAAGCTTTCCTTATTCTGAATGCTCAGCCTACTCAGGCAAGCTTGAGTGAACTGTACAATACAGAAAAAGGTCAGATCGAAACGAAAGAGATTACAGTAAACTGGAACTGTTTCGTTGTAGATGGTGATGCAATCAATAAGGTTGCAGCAGCTTATCTTGAGAAACTTATTAAGTACGAGGGCAACCCAGACGGTAAAGTCAACATCAATAGCTGGGATATGGATTGGAGTATCTCTGGTACAGGTTCTGGTGATAATAGTAAGACTACTATTAAACAGCTTGGCTATGAAGATGGTAAGCTTAAGGCTCAATAAGGTTAACATTTTTGTAATATAAAATGTACAATATTAGGGAATGCATTTTTATATGCATTCCCTATTTTATTTGGAGGTGTTAATAAAATATGGCAGATAATATAATAAACTCCGGTACTTTAAAAGGTAAAGGATATTATGATGACGATTTTAGTGTTAAACCTGTAGCTACAGCAAATGGTGTAGATATGCGTGGTGTTATTGATTTTGGTGATCTGTATCAGTTCGCTCCGTTTGAAAGTGGATATTCATTTATTGCTGTGATAAATGGGCCAAAAATGGCACAAAAAATAGGAGGCTCTTTTGAAAATATGCAGAAATCGTTTATAAATATTATTGAGAATGAATTCCGTGGTCTTGATGGTATTGAAGATATTACTTCTGATACTATGGAGATTACTGATAATATCTCCACTTTATCATTAATTGGTAAAGTAAATCAATCTACTAGTAGTCAAATTACTATGAGATTCTTTGAGAAAACTGGTGCTCTGATTACGAAATATATTGCAACTTATTTGCGTTATATTCGTGATCCTAAAACTCAAGCTAAAACATATGGTGGTACAATTACTTATGAAACTGATCAATTTAGTTATGGTATTCCATTAGAAGTATTTAATATGCTTTACGTAGTAACGGACTCCACATGTTTGCATGTTGAGAAAGCATTTTTATTATTAAATGCACAACCTACATCAGCAGGATACAGTGAATTATATAATACAGAAAAAGGTCAGATCGAGACAAAGGAGATTACAGTAAACTGGAACTGCTTTGTTGTAGATGGGGCAAAAGTTAACGAAATCGCAGCTGTATATATGGCTAATTTAATAACTAATGGCGAGCTTAAGATTAATAGCTATGAAATGAATTGGAGTATTTCTGGTTTAAATGATAAGGAAGTTGATGGAAAACGAAAACCTGCTAAATTAACGAGTTTATCATATAAAAATGGTAAACTTATTAGTAATGGTTAAAGGTAGGTGATAAATAATGGGAAGAAGTATATCAGGAGAAATTTATAATGAAGGATTAAAAAATGACGGAGGGGCATTTGATTTTAAAGATAAAGATCCAGCTATTACTGCTATTAGAAGAGATGAAATGGATCTCTATAGTAAATTAGGAGTTATAGACTGGGGTTATCTGGCGGGATTAGATTATTATGAAGCTGGATGGCCATTTATTGCCGTTTTGTCTTATCCTAAAATTCATAGATATTATAATACTAAAAATGCAAAAGCATTAGATAATTTTAATGAAGCATTCTACAATTTACAAAATATTTTTATTAATGTATTAGAATGTAATTTTAAAGGTTTGAGCGGTCTTGATGGAGTAACTGCTAATATGACTGATGTGAGCGATAATATTGCAGGAAATAGATCTCAAATATCATCTGTAACTAAACCTTTAGTTTCAAATATTTCAATGAAAATACCTGAAAAATATGGATCTCCTATAATGAAATATTGTGATAGATATTTATCATATATTAGCGATCCATACACTCATTTAAAAAATTATAGTGGTCTTACTGAAGTAAATGTGCCACATAAATATTATGGATATCAGAATGAAGTATTTGAATTATTATATTTTACTACTGAACCTACTTGTCATTATGTAGATAAAGCCTTTTTATTATCAAATGCACAGATAACTTCTGCCGATTATTCTGAATTATATGAGGTTGAAAAAGGTAATGTGGAAATAAAAGAAGTTACTTTAAATTGGTCATGTTCTGTAATAACTGGCGGAAGAGTAAATAAAGCTGCTGCAGCATATCTTAAAAAATTATGGGATAAGGATAATATTGATCTCGATAGTTATAATTATGATTGGACATTATCTGGGAAAGGCGATAATGGTGGTTTAAATAGAAAGAAGTTAAGTGATATAGTATATGATAATGGAAAATTAAAATCTACTTAAAATGTATTGGGATAAGACTATGGTAGTCTTATCCCAAATTTTTGTTTATTGTTCTTCATTATTTCTTAATTTTACTTGTACATTCATTTTTGCACGTTTCTTCCACTTATCAACATTACTAGAATTTACATGTGTAGGAATATAATATCTCATGACAATCTTTTTAAATTCTGCTTTAACTTCATCTGGTTCATCTGCTAATTCATTATTAGCTAATGATTCAGCGTATTCTGCTGTTCCATTTACTAATTGTGATCCATTAGTCATATTCAAGAATGAAGGAGCAGGAAATTCGATTTCTACTTGTTCATTTTCATTATATTCATAATTATAGATTTTTGATACAATCTCACTACAGAATATTTGATAAGCATCTTGTCGTTTATATACATTTCTCATTAATTTACTATTAGACATTGTAGCCTGTATAGCATAATCAAGAGACTGTCTAGCTTCAATAAGATCATAAGGAACATCAGTAGCATTAATAGAAATTCTTTCTAATGTACTTAATAGTTCGCTATTATCCGAAAATTGCTGACCTTGTAATACATCAATTTGTACAGGAGCATCTCCACTTTGTGAAAGTGGCATGATAATGTCATTAAATCTTCCTGTTACATTTAATATATTACTTAAGTTTTCCATTTGTCGTGCACCAAAATTTCCTCTTTTGATCTGATTAATTACATTAAGAAGAGTTCTTGATACATTGGTTTCAACATTCTGTTTTACATAATATACTCTTTTATCTTGCCCTCTGGTAAGTCTACCTAAAGTTTCAGTAATATAAAGACAAGAGTATAATTTAGCTGGGAATAATGCATATTTTAAATCAGTAATTCCTCGTTTTGTTATAGGATCCTGATTAAAGTAAATATGAGTTACATCTTCAGCTGGTAAAAAAGTTACATTAATATCAGAAATTTCTGATGTTGTATTTCCAACACCATTAAATACCTGATTGTGTTTAAGAATCATGTACAATTCTTTTTTGATATCTTGGTTAGCATTAATAAACTGAGCATCAATCATATCAGATAATTGGGCAGCAATAAAGTTAATTGCATTATCCCTTTCTGATTGTTTCATCGCATCAGTTCCTTTTGTCAAAGAGCCTCTGCTACCTAATGTATTAATAGATGCTGAATATTCAAAGTTATTTGGATCTTCAAAAGAAAATCCATTTTTAAACTCAAAATAATAGTATCCTAAACATATGTCCTCAATATAGATTGGGATAATGTTTTCTCGTTTGAGTGTTTTTACTATACATCCAGGTACATCTATCTTAATTCTTTCTGATGATCTCTCTGATGGATTTATAAGCATCTCGCTGGATGCATCATCCATATCTTTAGGAAGTTCTAAATCATCAGGTATAACTTTATCATCTAGATGCCTACCGTTACTAATTTTATTCTTTGGTGGCTTAACAGGTTTATTTACAGATAATTCTGATTCGCTAAGTACATAAGATTCAAACTGCTCTTTCATAGACATAACCATATTTTTCTTAGCAGTTTTAATTCTTTCCAAATTATCTATAGATTTAGCCGCAGACTCTAATAAACTATGATTAAATGTAATTTTTAAGTTATTTATATTAGATTCTTTGGTTAATGCATTAGCCCATTCTAATAATTGTTTTCCTTTAGCAGTTCCAGTGTCTACATGAAGAACTGATTCTTGTAATACCCCTCCCTCAATAATAGATTCACTATAAGTAGATTGCCATACTGTATTTTTCTTGTCATCCAAAAGCTTTTTAAATGCTTTATTATATGGCACAATATATATAAATGATTCTCCATAAGTTTGAGTTTCGTCATACCATTTCTCGATATTCTCTGGAAGTTTATATGTCTTTTTAATAGCTTCCATTCTATCTCCAAACATTTCTTCTCTATTTGCAGACATTAAACTATGGAAATTTACAAAATCTTTTGCAAAATGATCTGCAGATAATACGCAGTCTTTTTTACATTCCAAAGCTTCTTTAAGCTTTGGCATATATTTTAATACTGTATCTATTTCTAATTCAAGATCTTTAATCCACTTATTCTGCATCCAAGTGGACACGATATTATCCATTAATAATGGATCTTCAAACAAATTCATAGATTTTATAAGCTCTGAATTACCAGCATTCATCTTTTGAGTTGCTCTGGTATATAATTTGGTGAGATTTCCTACAGTATCTCCATTATCTCTACTTATACTACTTATAGAATCATCAATTTGTGATCTAATTTTCTCTGAATCTATTTTGTCTTGACTTGTACTCATATATGTATCACTGTAGATATCATCTATAGTACTATTTAATAAATCTAAATTCTGCCTGATAGATTTAGAGCTGGTAAATAAATCTCTAAAAGGATTCTTCCTAACAGCCATATACTTCTACCTCCTATAATATTTTTGGTTAATTAATCATATGTTTTCGATATTAATAAGAATTGGACAATGAGATTAATACTCATTGTCCATATCATCACATTTTTAGATATTGTATATATTTGGTAACCACAGTAAACCCTTTATCAATATTAAATTCAGCTATAAATGAATTATTAGTATTATTATCGTATATTCTAAATGATACCTTATCATTCTTATTTATAGGTAATAGTCCACTAAATATTGATAAAATATAGTTTTTATCAATTCTATATAATGAATTACCATCAGCAGCTTTTTTACTTAATATTTCATTAAACTTAGGGTCAGCTTTCAGATCCACTATATCTATTACTGCATTTTCAATACCTATGCATTGCCTAATATTATTAAATATATTAATTATTGGACTTGTTGTAATTCTAAATATAGAATTTTGTATCAATAACTGATTGAATTCTGTATCAGGTATATCTGATTTACCAAATAATAATTTGTCTAAATTTACATATGCATCTTTTGTCATTTCTACAGGAGTTAATATTCCTGTAGAAAGACGAGATATAGTTAAAGTAGTTGAAAATTTATCAGTTCCTATAATTCCATCAGGATTAATGATAAACATATCTGTTTTTGTCGCTTTAACTAATTTTGTTAATAATTTTTGTTGTTTAACATCCATAGTTTTAATCTCCTAGTATATCTTTTATATCTACACCTATATCTGATGGAAAAGGAGATTCATTCTCCTTCAAAGATAAGGCATATATTAATGCATCAATAGCATCTTCATGCTCTACTTCTTTTATAGATACTGTACTAAGTTCTTGATTACCTGTATCAAAATCAATAAAATTTGATCCTATACATTCACCATCTACATATTTAGGAATTAAAATATTATTATTCATTATTTATTCCTCCTTATTAATAATATTTTCTTGGATAGATAATAAATTACGCTTATAAACATCTAATACTTGTTGTTCTATATGTGTTGATGGTGGAGCACAACAGAAATTCATTTGTAATTCATATTGCCCTAGTGATTCTCCATCATTATACATTGAAACTGTAGTTGATTTATTAGCATTATTTAAATTGGTTGGATAGCAATTTATTAATCTGTGAGCAGATTTTATTTTTCTGCTTCCATTGTGATAACGATATAGCAAAATATCTGTAGATTCATTTTCTCCTTCAACAAATATTGCACGTGTTATAATTCCATATTTTTTGTATTTGTCTTTCCTTTCAAATTTCTTTTTCTGTCTCTTATTCATTATTCATCTCTTCCTTCACTTAATGCTGAAACTTTATCTTCTTCAGAGAATAACTTTTCAAGTTCTTCATCTTCTTCACGTTCTCTCTCTCTTCTTCTCAGCATTAGTTCTATATTATCCAAATCCATTTGAGCTGTATTTCTAATATACTCAATTTCTGTATCAAAATTTCTATAATCCGGATACATCTGGACTAATGGTTGAACTACATGATTTGTCGGTTCAACCAAATTCATTTTAAAATCATAATCTTTCAATGATTCATCCTCACCATAAAATTGAACTAATGGTTGTGGTTTAGTTGGGTCTAGTCCAAGTTGAATATGAGTAGAGAAATATTCTTCCATGTCATCAAGAAATTCTTTATAATTTGCAAGATGCATCCATCTATGGCAAAATTCTACAAAGTTTCCTGATCTGAAGTCTTCTACAAATTGTCCACCTCTACAATATTTATCATAATTAAACGGATTTTCTTTATCATGAACTTCATGATCAATATTTATTTTACCTATTTGAGTATTTGGAGATATATTGAATTCTCTCATTGTTGATGGATAAAGAGCTTTATAATCAAAATCATCCAAATTATTTACAATATTAATAGGTTCTCCATTTATTTTCATCTTAGAATAATCAGAATTATTCATAGGATCTCCAACATGAGCTCCTGGGAATTTAGGCGGTTTCTCATTGTCTCGATTATTATTATTACACATAATATAACCTTGTTTTCTAAACTCCTTAATTCCTCTGTTTGCAAGATAAACTGTTTGTCTATGAGCTTTATGATATCTAGTATTATTAATAAGAGCTTTATTAAATACATAATCAATATCACTCACTTTATTTTCTATACAATGTTGGACTATTGTATCCATTATATTATAGAATACAAATAATTTATAATTCTTTCTAGGGAATTCTGCAAATGTTTTTGCAATGTGAGACCAATCTAATTTACCCACACCAGCAATTATATTTCCTATATTATCCAATTTTAAATTATCAAAAGCAGCTTGACCTTTTCTTCTTGATGCAAAATGAACCAATTGGTCTAAATATATTACTTTACTATTTATAGTAAAGTAATCGCCTCTTTGCGCTGGTAATTGCTTATTTCTTACATCAATATAGTATTTAGCTATCTTAGTTACGGCTTCTTTATCACTCATAATCTCAGCCATATTTAAACCAAGTGCATTTCCTCTTTCTATTATATATGGAATATCGAAGCTCATATTCCATGCTAATAAAAAATCTGGAGATAAGTGGTTTACTAAGTTAAAGAAATCAATTATAAGATTTCTTTCATCATCATAAAATATAATCTCATAATCGAAATCAAATATATTATGTTTCTGTGCTTTTGCAGGACCTCCTACATGATTTATGACAAATTCTTTAAGTTCTTTTAGAATTTTCCCACTTTTTAATTCTTTTTCAAATTCTTCAATTAGAGGATTATTTTCATCTCTAAGCAATAATACATATACTTTATTAGTAGATGGATGTATAAATGATAATGCATTTATCGGACATTCTCCTAATTCTGGGAAATCTCCTTTCATATATGCAGTATCAACCTCAATATCGAAATATGATTTTGTTATTGCAATTGGATCATTTTTATATTCAAGATCAAAATACAATCTATATGCATCTTCAATATGAATATCACTACCAAATATATTTGGTAGTGTATGAAGTTTTTGATTTGCATTTCTATCTCTATTCTTTATATTATTATAAAAGAACTCTTCATTACCACTCATTTCAGCTATAGTTTTTAATACATCCTTATATGGAACTGTGACAGGTTCCACATTATAATCTTCAATAAAAAACAGATGATGATCTAAATAGACATCATCATTAGCTTTATAAAAAGTATATGTTGGATTTTCTATTTCATGTATAAACTTTTTATTTATTACATTATCTTTGTATAAGATAATCATTTTATCACTACCATATTTTCCTGTTTCTGGATCTCTTTTTGGATACTGATATATTGTATTTAAACAAGTTATATCAGCTCCAGTTGGATAACCTGGTATTAACATATCAAAACCTCCTCAGCTTACTATATACATACATTTAAGCTATTTATATTTATGTTTAATATGTCATAAGTTTCAACTTAAATATAAAAGGAAGTGATTATCCTTGAATATAATATACTCAAAAAAGCATTTCAATTTATATAAAGTTGGAAGAAATTCTTTTATTATTCATAATATTAATAAAGAATTTAAATATGGCCATACTCACATTAATAATTATAATACTGCTAAATGGATAATAAATTTGGCTTTTCATAAAACAATGCCAAAAAGAGCAAATAAATATATTTTAAATAGTTTAATAAGAATAAGTAAAGATAATGCATATATAAGATCTTTAGAAAATGAAATTAAAAATTTAAAGAGCTCACATGCAATTAATCTTAATATAAAAGAAAGGAATGATAAAAATGGGAATGATTGATGTTACAGAACCAGAAACTCCAGTTACTATTAATATTCAACCAACTGCACCTACAATATTTAGTGAGGAAATTTATCAGAATGATGAACCTAAACCGAAAAAACGTGGTAGAAAAAAGAAAACAGAAAGAGTCGGGGATGTAGAAATTGTTACAGGGAAAGATGATGATTCAGATCTTCCTATGCTGCAATCAAATCGCTCTTATAAAGAAACATACGTAGAAACAGATAATATTCTTCGTACTGCTATTGTTCAATTGGATGAAGCTGCTGCAGAACTTGGGGCTGATATTCATGATATTCGTCAGTCTAAGACTATGAGAAATAAATATAAATATCTCTCAGATCTTCAGTCTGCACGTTCATCTATTATTAGTACTAAGGTAAGCGCTGCTCGTGAATTGAATAATAGTATTAAAAATGCTCATGAACTCGATCTTAAAAGAGCTAAAGAACTTAAACTCAATGAAGAGAATGATGATGTTAAAAGTATTCAGGATATGTACAATGCATTTGTTAGTATGCCTGTATCGCAAAATATGCAAGGACCTTTCCAGAACCCACTTGGTCCGACGACTCAAAACTTTACATTGAATTCTGGGAATCTTTTGATGCCTGACCAGGGGCAAGATCCTGAAATTGGATATCAGAATTATTTGCAGAATATGAATCAGGAACAGATGGCTATGATGATTGAGGATAATCCTAATATGAATCATGTAATTGCCTATGATCCTGCAACTGGTAATGCAACATTTGCAGTATATGATTCTCAGACAAATACATTTGTAAATGCTCCTACAAGAAGCAATGAAATGTTTATGCCTGGAGTTCAATTTGATTTCGAAAATATGATGGCTACTAGTCAAGATTTGAATGAGACATATGATATTGTAGATGTAAATAAAGTAAATGGATCAGTTCCTATGGTAGGAAGCACAAATAAAGATATGAGTAATTATTAAAAAGAAATGAGGTTAAGGATAATTAAATCCTTAACCTCTTATTTTGTTTATATAATACTAAATCCATCATCATCCATTTCTATAGATTCTGAACTATATATTCTGTCATTTTTATTTTCCTTATCCAATTCTTGAACCTTGCATTCTGCTAATACACATTCATCTTGATTAGATTCATCTGTGGATACCTTTAAATAATTACTACTTATTAGTCTTAATAGATCACCAACAAAATAACGTGTAATTCTTAATTTAATTTTTTTCCTTTCTGAATCAAAGTCAGTTGCTTTACAGAATACAAATTTACGTCCAGAAAAATTATATTCTATTACAGGAGATTCATCAAAATTAACTTCTAATAAATCTTTTACAATCCCAGGAATATCGCTATTATGAATATAGCATATTACATCTTCATCTGATACCGTTTCTATTTTATAATAATCATTAAATGATGATTTTTTAATACAATATTTATCTATAATAAAATTATTATAAAGATCATCATAAAATATTCCCATATCTTTATAAAAACTTTCTTTCATTACGGCAAAATTATTATCTCCATCATCTATATCATTTATGTAATACTTACATAAATAAAAAAATACATGATCTACAAAATTACCTTTTAATCTATCATACGAAAATCTATTATCATCTTCTGTTAATGCTTCATATAATTGTCTAATATCTTCATATGAATAAAAAATATTAGGAATAATTTCATTCATTAACTCATCTGAATCTTCATTACCACCTCTAAATTTTGAGATAATAATGGACAAATTATGCACTAAAAATTCACTTTTTAAGAATTTTGATCTTATATTTTTCTTTTCTTTATCTGGCAAATCATATACATCTCTCATTTTATTATCCTCCTAATAATTAAATATTACATATAAAGTTAATTCTCTTTTATTAATTAATTTTTTCACATATAATTAATTTAAGAAAGGAAGTGAATGAATTGAATATAAACAGTTTACTAGAAAGATTCTCTGTAAATAATAGTATTGAGGAAATACTGAATGAAGCAATAAATGAAGATGAATTTCTCACAATAGGAATTCTTCAAGATCCTAATAAATTCATTAAAGATAACCCTTCTACTAAAGAAATTACATCTCCTATATTCTTCTCTAGGCCTGGGCAAACTAATCCTGAAGGATTGTTATCTAATGAGATATTTGGTATAACTAAAGAAGAAAGAGCTGGAATATGTGGTTATATTGATTTAGTGGAATATTTTATTCATCCTCTTATCTATAAAAAACTATGTAGACTTGATAAAAGATTTAGAGAAATAGTTCATGGTACGAAAAGATATACTATCTCTAAATCTGGTGAATTAGTAGAAGATGAAAATGGTAATACTGGATTAAGGTGGTTAAAAAAGAATTTTAATTCTATTAAAATTAAACGAACCGATTCTGTAAAGCGAGATAAAACACTTCAATTTATTGAGAAGAATAAGCAAAATATGTTTATGAATAAACTACTTGTTCTTCCTGCATACTATAGAGATGTGAATACTGGGCAAAGTGGTAAAATAGAAGTGGGAGAAATTAATAATTTATATGCATCTTTGTTGATTTCTGTAAGAGGTATTAAAGAAACAGCTGATTATGGATTAGATGTAAGCGATTCTATTAGAGGCCGCATACAGGAAAATATTCTTGCCATATATGATTGGTTTTGCGGAAATAATAATGAAGCTTTAGAAGGAGCAACAGGACTATCTAAAAAATTAGGAATTATTAGAAGGTCTGGAATGAGTAAGACAGCAGACTTTGGATCTAGACTTGTATTATCTGCTAATGATCTTAAAGTAGAAACTGTAGATGATATGATGGTGGATATTAAGCACTGTGCTGTTCCTCTAGCATCAGTATGTGCTAACTTCTTTCCATTTATATTGTATCATGTAAGAAGATTCTTTGAAAATGAATTTACAAATGGTTCATTATATCCTACAATAAAAGACGGAAAAGAAAAATATTTAGAAGTAGAGGAACCTGCATTATATTTTTCTGATGAAAGAATTAAAGAAGAGTTGAACAGATTTATACATGGATATTCAAATAGATTTATACCTGTAGAAATCCCTGTAAAAAATAAAAGTAGTCGTGAGAAATACTATATGAAATTTAAGGGTAGATCAGCCACTAAAATTCCTGGTCAAAAAGAAATGGGAGAATCTTCTATTATAGATAGAAGATTAACATGGTGTGACATATTCTTTATAGCAGCAAATGAAGCGGTAAAAGGTAAAACGGTACTTATTACTAGGTACCCTATTGATTCTGCGTACAATCAATTCCCATCGCTGATAAGAGTTTCTTCTACTAGAGATACAGAGCCTGTTTTTTATGAAAATGAATTTTATAAATATTATCCTAAGATTAGAGAAGAAGATATTTCTACTAATACTTCTGATAAATTTATAGACACATTAATGATGTCTAACTTAATGCTCAAAGCCATTGGTGGTAAACTATCGTAATTGCCTCCAATTAAAAAACACTATTCAAATTGCTGGAACTCCCTAAAGCTCAATCAGCTACAACGTAATCTGTAAAGATAAGCGTGATATGCAGACGAAAGTCAGAAAAAATGATTGAGATGACCTATGGTAATATGGCACCTAAGGGTATTTATAATGGGTAATCAGCAGCTAAGATTCAAAAAATACTATTTGAACCACATTTATATAATATAAAGGAGGAGATTTTAATGAGTAAAAATCAAAATAAATTAAACAAGATGTTTAAATCAGCATATGAAAATGTACCTTTAAATGATAAATGTGAAATAATACCAACACCATTAGTTATGAAGAAAATTCCAGATTTTGTAACAAAAGAAGAAATGGATCAATTATATTCAATAAAATATGATGGAATGGATAGAGAAGAATTTAGATTAGTAGAATATGAAAATATAATAAGAAATAAATATTATATTTCATCATATGGAAGAATATTTAATACAAAAGGATTTAGATTAATTCCATTTCAAACTAAATCAAAACATAATAATGCATGGTATTATAGAATAGCACTACAATGTGAAAATAATATAAATGGTAAAATATATCATACTGAAAGGAAATTTGATGTACATAGATTAGTAGCAACAGCATTTATTCCAAAAACTGAAGAAGATATATTATTAAATAGAAATTTTGTAAACCATAAATTAAATATGGATGGAAGATGTAATTTTGTTTGGAATTTAGAGTGGGTAAATAATTCTGAAAATATACTGCATGCTATTAATAATAAAGATCTATCTTTATCAAAAAATATGTATAAAAATCCTATGCAATATGAAGATATTACTACGCAATGTGGTGAAAATAATGGAAGATCAAAATTTACAAATCAACAAATAGAAACTTTTTGTGAATCATATTACTATTATGGATTAAACTTATTTGAATCTATGGAAAGATCTCTTATAGAATATGACGAAGAAAATAAAAGAGCTATGAATTTAATATTGCAAGGAAAAACATGGAGATCAATATCATTCAAATATATTATGAATAATTATAATAATAGTAATATTAATTTTGATCCTATACCTTTAGTATTTTTTGAATAAAGTTCAACGACTATCGAAAAGCTATCTTAACATAAGATAGAACTGAGTAGAGTAAGGATAATTCATTTATTCTGAAAAGGATAGGCATATTTTTTAAATATGTAAGATATAGTCTGAAGTAGCGTGAAAACGTATACAATTTAAAATGGATTTCGATGGTGACCAATCTTCTAGTAAAGGTGTATTTACTAAAGAGGCCAATGATGAGTTAATTGAATATATTAATTCAAAGGCCAACTATATTGGATTTAATGGTAAATGTATTAGAACAAGTAGTAATGAAGCAATTCAAAGTATATTTGACTTAACCAGAGTGTTAGGTAATACAAAATTAGATGAAATGAAATTTTAACAAAAAATAAAACTGGGAGAAGAATCTTAACGATTCTTCTCCTAAATTTTATTAGCTGACACAATCCTTAGTAAAAGGAACTGTATCTTTAATACACTCATAATTAAATACTTTATTTAACCAATCACAAATACCTTTAAACCTAAGGTAAGATTGATATGTTTCATTAATTACTTCCTCATCTGGTATTATGTGTTTTGGTTTAATAGATCTAAGCCAAGATACGTCTAACTTCTTATAGTCTTCATGCAGACAACCCATAAGAAGTTTATATGACTCTTTACTTAGGTCCATTTTATTATGCTTTAATGTGTACATGTCTGAACAATGCATAATTATACAATTAACCATATCTTTCAGTTTATATATTATGCATCCTTTCAAATTCGTTTCATTTAAATTTTTTAACTTGTTCAAATATTTAGTTAATACCCCATATGAACTAACAACAACAATAGTGTCATCGCCATTTATTTTCTCCAAATCTGAGATTTTAAATGGTTGCAATTTTCCGTTCTCTAATTTAGAGAGCTTTATTTTGAGGACTTTTAATATTAATTTAGACTGCGAATACAGGCCTTTTATATCTCCTTTATCTCCAGGCCATTTATCACAATCTATTTCTTTTAATTTCTCAATAATCTGTTGCTCATTTTCTATAAATGAATTATCTGTTTCACTTATTACATTTTTTGAGTCAACAGATTCTTTTAGGTCATAGTATTTGCTACAGTATTTGTTTCTTGATGATACTGTAGATTTACTTACACCTAACTCTATCAGATTATCATCTATTCCAAATTTTCTTATGTATCTGATAAGTAGTAGTGTTGTCACTGACCTCATTGTGTTTTTCAATATCATTTTTTGGTCGGAGACATCCCAACCTAGACGGTAAGTTTCAGTTCTTCTGTTACCGTCTTTATCTAATACATAGTTGCCTCTACTATTTAAAACAAAAGAGGTAACAAGTTTTTTTGGCTGAAGCCTATTTATTTCTTTTAAAGCTTCATGCACAATAAAATCAGCTTTTACTAAAGGAATGAAGAAATTCGATTTAATCGAAGATGTCATTCCAATAGAATCAATGTCTTTTTCTTTTGGTATGAGCGCATGGTATAAAAATCTTAATAGATTTTCACTACCATTATTATAGTTAAAGCCAACTTCTTCCGATCCCAGTATTACATCAAGAATACCTGACGAATTAACGTCTGTTGTAATATTCGCAGGTATTTCTCTTTTAAAATACGGTTTATAGCTACCAAGCTCTTTTTTCTTTTCTTCAGGAGAAAGAGCATCAAACTCCTGCTGTCTCGTGTTTCCATTATTTAATACTTTGATCAAATCTTTTGTCATAATATATTCCTCCTTTAATAAGTTTAGTTTCTACATTTACCATAAATATAATATATAAACAAAAAATCGAGAATATCCTGAAAAGATATTCTCGATATATTTTTATATACTAATAAATTCTATTTCGATCACGTTTCCGATTAACTGTTTACTTATCATAAACTGCCTACCGAAAACTTCGATTTGAGTATTACCAAATATTTTGTTTGTAGCAATAGCATCCTGTTCTGATTCAAATTGGACACGGAAAGCTATAGCTATCCCATTTTTTATTTCTCCCGAAATATTTTGAATATTACTATAGCTTCCGATAATATTGTACAAAGCCATATATTCATCAAAGAAGCGAGTAATAGCATTAGTATATTCGGGAATTTGAATAGAGTTAGTGAATTCTACACTATCTGCCATTATAAATTACCTCCTCAACTATTACATCATACCCTCTTCTATTATCTCTTCAAGATCCTCTTCTATACCACTTTGTGGTAATGGGAAAGAGGATTCTTGCTGAGATACAGAAACGTTACTATATTCTTTTTGAGATGGATTTTGTTGAGGTCTATTTCCGCTATTCTGTCTTATACGTTGTAAAATAGCCTCTCGTCCATTTTGTGGAATATTATTTTGTTCTTCAATAATCTGTTGCTGCCTCTTTTCTGCATCAGCTCTTGCCTTAGCTTCAGCAGCTTCTTTCTCCTGTCTTAATTTTTCTTGTCTTTCTCTTTCTAGGTTTTCTCGATACATTATATAAGTAAGTGTATGATATACTTTCATAGGCATATTAATAGCCTCAGTATAAGATATTCTACCTCTATAATAATCTAGAAAGTGCCTAAGCGACATTATTGTTGAGAAAGGAGATTGAGCTGATGCCGACTGAAAAGCAACTGATTAGCCTGAGTAATAGAGCTCTCAATTGTCTTTCCACATTTAGGACATGTAATTTCTGGCATGCAGTACTGAACTTCATCGCCAAGCTCATTAATCTGACCAATTACTCCGACAATCTTATTATATCCATCAGATGGCAGAGCATTGATAATTTTAGCATATGTTGCAATACGATATTTAGTAGTCTTTGCGACAGACTGCTTATCTTTCTTGTAACGAATAGGAACAAGGTTGTTTCCATCAATTACATACATCTCATCAATATATACCATCATTGTAAGCAGTGATGTATACTTATCTACAAATTTAGCATCAAGAACACTGTTCTCGAAAATTGTATTGTAGATAGAAGGCTCACGGAATCCAATAGCAATTGTATCTGTAATAGGCACAATTGTTGTAGGATAAAGTTTAGCCTCAACTGTGGAATCTTCACGATCATTTTCATAAATACTCATGAAGCGTTTCTTAGCATCTGCATCTTTAAATTTACACATATCCATAATATCAATATCCTCAGAAAGGAATACATGATTACAATCACTATTTGTACAATTGTAAGGAATGTAATTTGCCTTATCAAAGGATGCTTTATAGATTGCCATATAAAGATGCTCAATATCCATGAAAGATGTAGTTCTTAACCACATTTCAAAATCAGGTTTCTCGGAAAGAATGTGATCATAAATATTTCTATAGATCTCTTTCATAGTATTAAATCTATTTCTTCCAGAAGCACCTCTATTAAGAGCATCAATTTCTGTACCAGAGAATGCTTTCATTGTTACATTCTTACCAGCAGACATAAGAGGCCAATCTACTGAATTTATATCCTGTGCACACTTCCCAAGAGCAGCACTAAGAGATACAGCCTTCTTAACCACTTTCATACCTTCAATATTCTTAGATTTTGAATTCAAACGATCTTTAATCTGATTACGAAGTCCTTCCATTTCCTCATCAGAAAGATCGTCATCATCATCAGAATCTGAATCATCATCAAGATCAATATCCAACAAATCCTCATCATCAATCACCATATCGCTCTGGGATGGTAGGTCATTGCTAGACATTTTTGGCGCTGGAGAAACAAGCTTATTATCTTCTTTAGCTGTAGCTGCTTCTTCCACTTTCTCTTCTACATCAGCTTCAGCTTCTTTAGCATCTTCCTCAACTTCTACTTCTTCTACTGTATCAACAGCCTCTTCAACTACTTCTTCTTCTACAACTTTCTTATCTTCATCCATTTTTTCTTCCTCCAATTCTAAATCTTCTTCAATATCATTCGAAGATGACTCTTCAAAAATATATTCTTCTTCATCATCTTCTTCCTCGTCTTCTACATCAAAGATAGGATCTTCATTATCAATATCTAAATCATCATCAGAAAAATCTTCAATATCTTCTTCGATTTCTGAATCGTTTGATTCCATATCCTCTTCTTCCATAGCTTCTTTAAGTGCAGCTACATTTCTATTAGCTGTTTCCAAACGACGCTTAAGAGAATCTCCAATATTAAGACCATTAACCTCATAATCTACTTCTCTTCCATCATTTTTTCTTTCTGCTTCTGCTCTAGCAGCTTCCTCTTCTGCAGCTCTTTTCTTTTCTTCTTCTCTTTCATAAAGAGCCTGCAAAGGATCTTTCATTCCTGCCCTCATATCTAGACCAGATGTAGGTACCTGTGGAATTTCTTTTACTTCATCTTCAACCATTTTTTCCTCTGAATTTTCTTCAGGCGGAGTAGCATTTGCTTTAAGGTTATCTAATGAAACAACCTTTTCTTCATTCTCATTCGCCATAGAAAAACCTCCTTTAATTTTTATAATAATTTGTTTTCTATGTAAAATATTATCTTAAATAATAATATTTTTACTCACCGATTACTTTTACTTCCTCATAATCATTTTCATCTTCCCATTCAGTATCGCCATCATCAATACCAAATTCGCCTTCTTCATCAGGTATATCTGAATTATCATCTCCAGGAAATAGATCATTACCATTAATAAGATCTGTCCCATTAATGTCAAATAAATTATCATCTAATTTAACAGATATTCTAAAATCTCCATTATATGTGGATATTTCGCAATCTACAGAATTATATCCTGGAATATATGCTAGTATTTGTTCTTTGATTTCATCTTCCAAAGAATCTAAATTATCTTCTGTAGACATTCTAAATCTGGATCTTATTCCTACTCCTTTTTCAGGATGTAATGGATCTGATCCTGGTTCTAATAATAATAAAGTACAAATTAATACATTAACTGCATCATTATCTGAAACTACTGCTGGTTTATTATACCGATCAATAGATAAGAGATGTTCTTTCATAGAATTACCTCCTTTTAAGTCTTATTAAATTGTTTAGCTTATAGCTTTTAATTAGATAAAATCTTCACATATAATTAATTCAAGAAAGGAAGTGAACGTATTGGAAAACTTAATTATATTGAGTGAATCTACAAGAAATTCTATAAAAAGTAAAAGAAAATATAAATGTCCTTATTGTGATGAAAAATATGATAGAGAAAAATTAATAGATCATATTGAAAAGAAACATGAAGAATTAATTCCTGAAGGTTATACTGCTGCTAGAGTGGTATTTAATATGATTAATAAAAAAGATCATGGCACTTGCGTAATTTGTAAAAAAGAATCTCCTTGGAGAGAAGATATATATAGATATGACAGGTACTGTTGTGAGAAATGCAGAAAAGAAGGCGCAAGAATTGCCAAAGCAAATATGATAGAAAAATATGGTCAAGCTACCCTATTAAATAATCCAGACCATCAGAAAAAGATGTTAAAAAACAGATCTATCTCAGGAACATACAAATTTAGCAGCGGAGGATCAATGGATTATGTAGGATCTTTTGAGAAAAAATTCTTAGAATTTTGTGATAAGGTAATGGGATTCAAAGTATCTGATTTTAGTGATCCTCCTATTATACCTTATGAATATAATGGAGAACATCATTATTGGATTCTAGACTTTTATTTAGAACCTTTTAATCTTTTATTTGATATTAAAGATGGAGGCGACAATCCTAATAATAGAGAAATGAAATCTTATAGAGAGAAGCAGTTATGTAAAGAAAAAGGTATAAGAATATTTAATCAAGCTTGCAGTAATCCATATAATTATATCAGGCTTACCAATAATAACTTTGCGCAACTTATGCTTGTATTGGCGGAGATAAAAATGCAAATGATGGATATTTCGGATGAGACTGGTCCTATAATTAGAATATTTGAATCTGCAGACGAATCTCGTAAATCCGTAGATGAATTTTGTAGTGCTGTTGGAGGAGCTATGGTAGGAATAAATAATAAGCCTAGTGCTTATGTAGTTCCTTATATTAAAAGAGGATCATTTGCTATGGATTATGCAATTACTGATGATCCTAATTTAGAGCATATTCTTACAGTAGATACAAGTGGAGAAATAATTCCTAAAGATTTTAAATTCTTAGATGAAGAATGTGATCAATATTGGTTATTTAAATATAATGAAACTCCATTTAAAAATTCTAAACAAAATCCTCAGAATTTATATGAGGCTGTTACTGGTAAAAGATTATTAACTCCAGATCAAATCTTTTATGATAGTGAATTTGAAAGTATACTTACTCCTAATGAAAAATTAAAAGTAGAAGAGAGATGTTTAGAAGCTACTTTAAGAGGATCTAAAGGAACTCCTGTTCCTTTTATTGTAGAAGAGTCAAGATGTATTGATACTAGTTGCATAGAATATTATGGTGATGATGAAGGATATTATGGATACAACCATAAAACAGGATTAAGAACAAAAACATATAAAAATCATACAGATATTCCTGATGAAGAATTGATGTTTATTAATGATTATCATGGATGGTAAAATTTTACGGATATACCTTAATTTAAGGTATATCCGTATTTTATAATTCTTTAGCTGTTTAAATGCATATTATTACAGTGAATAGATACAAGTATTAATAAAGTACCTCTGTATCTGCAGGGTTTCTATGTTCCCCTGTAAAGAAAAACTAGAACAATACCCGGCCGTGAAGGTTTAATGCGTTTGCCCTTCAGCTGAAACGGGATACATAAAAACGCAAATAAAGGGTAGCATATAACGAGGAGGTTTAAAGCTACCCTAATCTAAGATATCAAAAAAAAATAAAAATAAGGAGTGATTGATATGGAAACAACTAAATTCAATGAAATAATGGAAGCGATTAAACTGATCAAAAAATCTTTGCCTGAAAATCTTCAGGCAGAATCTGACTTAGTGTCAGAAGCTTTCAATACATCTGTTATTAAACAGGTAAATGAAAAAATAACAAACGATGCAAACTTCATTTTTGAGTTTGCTCTTAAAGAGGGAATGTTTAAAATGTCCCTCGAAGGAAGATTCCAGTTCGACGACATACTCAAATCGTTCGGAATGGATACTTCCGAACCATTTATGGCAGAGCATATTTTTACAGTATGTTCTGCGTTATTAGGGATTGATAAGATCCCTGAGGAAATAACTGACGAATATTCTCGACAGCAAGTTGAAGCTTGCATTATGGAATTGAAGTCGGAATTTTCCGGAGGACTTAAAGAAGGCTTTGTAGAAGGTTTCTGCGAAGCCATTGCATAATTAATAAATAAAAAAGAAAGGATGATCATCATGAGTAAATTAGAAAGAATTATGGAAAAATATGAAACATTTGTAGCAGAAAATAAAACAATTAGCGGAGACTTTCCAGCCTTCGCATTTGATGATGTTACACTTTTGGAGGATGAGAAATTTTCATTCTCCAATTGTGAGACATTTAACCTCTTTGTCTCTAAGTATAGAGACAGGAAAGAAATGCGAAATGCTATTAATGATTTCGCAAATGATGTATTTGGGACAGGTTCTAGATGTTTGAACATGTCCTATGGCAATAGTAGAATGAAAGAAAAATTGGGGATGGATTGGTGTGAGTTCTATTCTCTATTACTTGCCAATCTAATGACAAAGGAATCTGCTAAGGCCGAAGTAATATATGTACTCACTTACTTTGCATTCGCAGAGTAAGTTGAAGTATACATAAAAAGGGAAAGGAGATGTTTAACATCCCCTTTCTTTTTTGTTTATTCTAAGCTCTAAAACATACAGGTAATTATAGTTTATTTTTTGGAGGTGAAATACATTGAGCGCAAATTTACAAGAAATGGGTAATGGATGCCCCATTTACTTGAGCGAAAAGAATTTTAATGCGGTGGAATTAGATATCAGAAATAATGATATGAATGATAGAATGTGGATGCTTTTGTCGGAAATTGGTAATATAAACAAATGCAGAATACCAATGTTTTATTCTATAGAACAAGCATTACAAACAATTGGTCTTTCTTATAAAAATCCAAAAAAATTAATAGACAAAGAATTTTACGTGCATATACCATTCAATTCAGTTGCTGCTATTAATTACCCAGATACTATAGATGTACCGTATGCTAATCTAACTAATGAATTATGGGTAACTAATAATATCAAAGTTGCATGTATAGGGAAAATTAAAGTGACTGGCATTAATGATGGATATGAGTGGGAATTAAGTATTGGAAGTAAAAAATTGTATGGATATAATTTTACATACGATTTTATTCAAACTTATAGAGGACGCGTATTTCAAGAAGCACAAAGAAATCTTGCTAATAAAAATAATGCAATTTATTATGCTTGTAAAAAACACGGGTTAAAAACTATTAAACCTAAAAAAGGATCTAATAGAATTACAGCATATAAATCTAAAAAGAAAGCTATTATTATGGCTATGAATGATGAAAAAGAATTTAGTATAAGAGAGTATGAAGATTATACTAATATAGAATCTCAGGATATAGTTGTTGAAATGGGAGATGAAGACTTTATTCTTGATAGTGATTTTTCATTATATGAAGTGGCTGACACTGGGTATAAAGAAGATGATAGACATTCAATGTCTGAGGTTTATTTTGATAAACCAGTTAAAGTAATAAATGAATACAGGTATGATAGTTGGGTTAAAGTGGTAAATGAAATAAGAAAAAATAAAATAAAATTTGTATATAAGAATGGTATAGATGCAGATAGAATAGTAAGATATGGTGGGTATTATGGTGAAGAAGGAATATGGAATTCAATTATTTATGATAAAGAGTCTGGCAAATATTTAAGAGAACGTGTAGAGACTCTTATTATAAATAAAGATAAAGTATTTCTCAGAATGATTCCTGGATCAAAGAATAAATATAGACTGCCTGGAGGCAGTACCGAAAAAGGATTAACTTTAGAAGCTCAGGCTATTAATGAGTGTAATGAGGAATCCAAACTTAATATAAAAAATATTTACTATACTGGTATTAAATATACAAATCTAAGAAAAAGTGATTGGGTAAAGAAATTGCCTTTTCAATGGGAAGGTACATTATCTCATGTATTTGTAGCTAATTATGCTGGCAAGCATAAACAACCTATACATAAAATAGATGAAGATAATGATATGAGCAAAAATGGTAAATTCTACAAAATATCTGAAGTATATAGTATACTTTCTCCAGAACATCAGAAAGCTATAGATAGATACTTTAGACATAGAAGAAAAAGAAAATTAAATAAGAAAATTGATAAGTTAAAAGAAAGTATTGATGATAAGAGAATTAATACTTCTTATGAAATTTTAAAGGAGATTAACAATATGGAAACTTCATATACAGATGACGTCATTATATCTGATTTAACTGATAGATTAGATACTATGAGTCAAACAGTAAATAATTTTGAATTGGATCTTCCTGAAGCTCTACCAGCATTTACCCCAGATCAGATGGTAGATTTAGGAGTATTTAATGAAGATAAATCTAAGAACTGTTATGGAAAAACTGCTATGGAAAGTTATGATTGGTTTGTAAATTATTCATTATCAGGAAATCCTGGAAATGATTGGCTTACAAAATGTATGAGAATATATGAAGAGTATAAAGCTAATTCTACTCCAGAAAATGCTCAAAGATTATTAGAGATAGGATGGAATCCTGAAATAGAGTTGACTACTTATTCTATTAAAGCAGCATCAAAAATTACAAGAGAATCTTTAGTAGAATCTTTTGGAGGACGTGAAATAGTAGATGTATCATCTCTCTTGGAAGACTATGATGGTGGATTAGTAGACAGTAATAAAGATGATTTAATGAGAGCTGCAGATAAAGTAAAATCTACTATTATAGATATTATGAATAGTCCAGAATATGAGTGGATTAAAAACAAAATAAATATTTCATTCTATGAGAATCATGAAAGAGATTATATTGAAGGTGACAAAATATCAATTGGCGATTATGGAGCTCCTTTTAATAATGAAGATGATTCTGTAAACAAAGATGCTCTTATTACTCTAATAAATGCAGTTAATAGGCAACTTAAAGTAGATGGTGAACTACAATATGAAATCAATAAGATAGAAAGAGAACAAGTTAAAGATGGATATAGAGGTAAAATTTGTGTATGGCAAAGAGCTGTAGCTAATGATACTTCTATTAAAACTGATATGGGAAATAACTAATATTTAATTTATAAAGGAGGTTTTATTATGGAATTTACATTAATGCTTAAAGGAAACAAAGGCGTTGTTATGGGTCGTGGCAGTGGAAGAGAAGTTCACTTTGAGCCTAATACAAAGTATAACTCTAAAACTAGGAAAGACTCATATATTATAGACGTAGATGGAAGAAAAATATCTATCAGTGAAACAGCAAAATCTAGTATATTTAATCATGTAAATACTTGTGCATGCTGTTTAAAAGAATTTACATCAGAAGGGTTCAATACTACATGTCCTGTATGTGAAAAAGAATTTACTAAAAAATATAGTGAATCTTACGATCATAAGGGCGTACTTAAAGATGCTGAACAGGTAATTTCTGACTACTCGAAAAAAGTAGAAGAAATGGAATAATATAAATAGAGTAATGGATTAATTTCCATTACTCTATTTTTTGTGTATATTTAGTAAGTTTAACATTATTGTAATTGACTATAATGATTTAAGGAGGTTATATTATGATTAATATTGCAGATTTATTATTGGAAAATAATACTGCTAGTGAAAGACCTAATAATGATAATCCTATAGTAGATTATAGTGATAATCATGAAAAAATAGATAATGATACAAAAGTAGAAGATAATGAACCTTTGGAAGAATCTGGATTTATAGTAAGTGATGATATATATTGTTTTAATTTTAATAAATTAGATAGTGGGAAAACTAATATACTTCTAGTTACAGGACTATCCGGAAGTGGTAAATCTACTTATGCATCTTTATTATCAAAAATATATGAAGAAAGATTTAAAAAGAAATATATTCATTTTGAATTAGATTGCTTAGATTTTTATTTAGGTGGAAAAATTCCTATTGAAAATATAAAGAAATCTGAACCTGGACTGTACGATTTCATAAATAAAAAGAAATTATCGCCAGAAAAAAGAAAATATAATAATACAGAAGTTGTAAAACTTTATAAAGAGTATATTAAATATTTAATATCATGGTGTAAAAAACATAAAGAAAATTGCTATATTATCGAAGGTATTCAGATATATGAAACGTTTGAAATGGGTGATACTCATATCATATCTCAACCATTAATAATATTAGGGACTAGTGCTTTAAAATCAGCTGTTCAAGGAGCAATTAGAAATAGTGATAAAAAGCCAATATCTTTCTTTAAAAACTTTAAAGATTTGATTATATGGGGATTTAAAGACGAGAAAATGATTAAAAAATTAAGAAATACTATGTATAATCCCGAAGAAAAAAATGTTGAAACTATGGATATAGTATCTAAGAAGAATGGCGAAAATAGGCATTTTGAAAAAGTGAAAATAAAAGAAAATACTTATACAAAAGTAGAGGATAATGAGCCTTTAGACGAATCTGTAAATGGAACTGAATTGTATCCTGTGTATATAGTAACTTCTTATACAGATACCAAATTCGGTAAGATTATCAGAAAAGCTTCAGACTGCTATTATACTCATGCAGCAATTTCATTTGAATCTGATCTTCATGAGATGTATTCATTTGGTAATTCTGGTACATTGTCTAATAGTAAACTTGGAGGTATGACTTGCGAATCATTAAATGATTATATAAAGACTTCTAAGAATGCAGTTATATTAGTATCTGTAGTTTTTGTTAAGGAAAAAGATTACAAAAAGCTATTAGCATTCTTTGATGAATATTTGAATAATTCTAGAAATACTAGATACAGTTATTCTAATCTATTTAATGTACTAAAGAATAAACCTATTTCTAATACACCTTCATTATCTTATATATGCTCTCAGTTTGTAGATTCCTTATTTAAGTTTATATCTATAGATATGACAGATAAACCAAGTAATTTAGTAACTCCTGAAGATATTGCTAATCTTCATAATGTAAAACCTACAGTGTATAAATTATTTGAAGGAAAAGCTATAGATTATAATATAGATAGAATCGAAAAAATATTGGATAAAATGTATAGTAAAGCTAAACCAATAAAAGAAGTTACATTGTTGGAAGCTAAAGAATTTCCTATTCAATTTAATGATGAAGGAGATTTATTAATTTCCAAGAAAGAAAAAATTGATTTCTTAGCTGAATATAATAAGTCAAAGAAACTGAGACAGTCTTATGTAAAATATAAGAATCTTGAAGGTCTTAAATATGAGTGTTGTAAAATGTGGTATATAAATACTATACTTATGAAATTACTTGATGATAAAAATTTATCTTATTCTGACAGAGAAGACTATAATAATTATAGATCTAAAATCTTAACAGAGTTTTCTCAATATTTGAAAGAGATACAGAAAATAGATAAGTCTTTTAATTTTGGATCTTTTTATGAAACTACTCCATTTAGTAATACTAAGATTAAAATTAATGGATCTACCATTAAGTACACAACAAAACTCATGAAGTTTATATTCAAGTAGATATTATAGTATTGAATAGAGTATTACCATATTGGTAATACTCTATTATTTGTAAAACAATTTAATAAGAATAATGATTGGAGGATTAAAATAATGGAAGTAAAGAAAAATGACCATTCTAATTTATTAGGGGCTAAATTCTATGCTCCTCATAGTGATGAGAATGATATTTTAAGAGTAGTAGGATTTGCAAATAATAATACTGTTAAAGTGTGGGATGCCAAGAATAATAAAGGAAAGAAAATTAATATTGATGATCTTCTTGACAATTATATTTTACTAAATCCTAATGGAACTATATTATTTGCAATAGTAGATATGCCAGGTGATATTAAAGATGTAGTTGTATCATTATTTAGATTGCCAAATAATGATGGTGTTCCATATTGTGTGTGCAGACAGAATATGATTGATTTCCACAATCAGATGATAGATCCACAAAAAATGATTGTCGGATGTTGTATTACAGAAGAAACAACACCTGAAGGAATTGATATGAAAATGGTAAGAGCATGTAATGGATTAGATTATTCAATAGCAGTGAGTGTTTATTTAAATGATAAATTAGATGATATTTTAAAGTGTGTTGGAAATAAGGTATTATCTAAATTTGATATCGCTCTTCAGACATTATTTGATAATAATGTAGAGAAGTTGCAAATTGAATATTTGAAGAAAGAAGCTAGAGAATCTAATATATATGGTGGATATTGTAGAACTTTAAAAGATCTTCTTATTGATAATGAGTTTATGTATGATTTTAGAAGATGTTTTGGAGTTAGTTCCTTCCCTACATTAAACAGATTCCCTACAGAATTATTAGTATCTGATGATGAAAGAATGGATAGCTTGAAGCAAGATTTTCATTCTGTTGACGAGAGTTATATTAATCAATTGTCTAAAGAATATGGATTTTGGTTAAATAATGCTCAAGCTATTATTTATGATCATGATATTGATTTGAATGAATTAGAGCATGGTGATAAAGACTTTGTTCTAATTTGTGCAGGTAAAGAAGAAACTATATTTCTCGTAATATATGAAAAAGGTAACAAATATATACAAGAGACTCCTATGATGTCTCCGGTAGATAAATTGAAAAATATAGTAGATTCAACAAAAAATTAATTGTCTGATAATTCCTTCTAAATCAAAATATAACTACATATTATTATTTTGATATAGAGGTTATTATATCGATATAATATTAAAGAAGGAGGTACTTGTATGAGTATCAAGAGATTGACAGCGGACAGCGCATCCGCAACAAATGAAATTGAAAAAAATGACAACAGACTTGTCATCAAAGTTGACACACCTGAGTCTTTTCCGGTAACTAAGACTATCGGAATTTTTCCACTTCAGGATTTAATGGAAAAAGTGTCGGAATTATTCAGCGCAGTTTATGCAGACTATGCAGGTTGTTACATTGTTCCACTTCCGAACAATGTAGGATTTGATGTTCGTCTGTACTTCAAATCTTTGAAGAGCTCAAGAGAGTATGAAAGAGAGCAGGAGCAGGAAGATGGACCAGAAAATAACTATGCATTTACAGTTCGTGATTTGAATGTAAGTGATAGTGGAATCATGGATACCATCAAAGTAATTGGTTCTCGTTCTCAGAAGAAAGTATATGAGCTTACAGATGATGGAAAATCTGGAATTGGAGATTTTGTTCTTAATCAGTTTAAGAACAATAAAGGAATTCCAAGATGGGATCAGATTGTTAATGAGCAGGTTCAGCAGGGTATGAATCCGGTTACTTATTCAGTAGTAACAGGCATCGATATTTATAAGCTGCTTCAGGCAATCTATGGTAAGAAAGATACTGATGGAGGATTCTTCCAGTACAATCTTACAACAATCAGACCGACTGGTCAGTCAGCTCCTACAGCTGGAGCTATGGTTAATTGGCTTGTTCAGCTTGAAAAAGTCAAGACAACCGATATTGCAGAACTTGGAAGAAAAG